>JACCDY011363163.1_pt1 | contig 22299 bp, 22 predicted proteins | sample 7446391 | NCBI WGS metagenome assembly JACCDY01 (sample SAMN15323451, study PRJNA562643) | freshwater metagenome | isolation source: river surface water | place: USA:Blue River Watershed | collected 2017-08-18 | reverse complement strand
TCGGTTGCGTTTACCTTTCTGTCATATATGTTTGGCATCTGGTCAATATACACTTTGATGTTATCAAATAAATGACCAATCATTTGTGTAAATTTGATAAAATCTTGTGAATATGTATCGTCTTGCAAATACTGTGGTATTGCATTAGACAGCAAATGTACATTATTATCGTCGTATCGTTGAGCTATAGCAGATTGTACTTCATACCAATTTTCCACTTGTATACTTGTTGGTGTATACAAATTACCATCTTGGTCTTTCTTTGGCCACGTACCATCAGAATTATATTCTGTGTTATTTATTTGCCAATATACACTTGCGCTGTATGCGCTTCCCGATTCATAGAACAAATATCGTTCGTATCCATCAAAACTACGAATAATATTTTCTATTTCAAGTGCTGCTTCTTTGGCACCTTCCACCATATATACAGCAGCAGAAGGTAAAGCATCTACTGCATAGATTGATAATGTTGATCCTGTACTTACCAACGCCGAACCAGATTCATCAATTAATACAGGACTTGCTAATGTTGTATCCGTTGAATAAATGGTTGGTACATCGATAATTGTTTCTGAAAACCCAAATATAGATCCTGTTGTGCCTGTACTATAAAATCTAGATTTTGTTTCTAGTTCACGAATTTTTGTAATTTTTTGTTTGAACGCGTCCAATCGTAATTTTGCAGAACTATATGTTATGAAATTTGCATAATTTGTGTAATCTATATTGAGTTCTACAGAACGGTAATCATCGGTATACCACTTACGTAACAAGTCATTTTTAAATGTATATCCGCCAAATTCATCCTCTGCACCTTCTAGATTTATTCCAATACTTGTTAGTGTCTGATTTGCAATTCTACGATTCTGAGTATTAAGTAAGTCAATATCTCCGAGAGTAGAAGTGATTATTTCTGTATTGTTTGGTCCTAGTCCTATTGACGGTCTGTTTAGTCCTGTAAGTGCTGGGAAAAATTGACTGCCCAACAAACGATCACGGTCGGATATACTTAACGACCCTGTAGAAATTCCTATATCGGTTGGTCGTATATTTGCAGTGCGTAAAAATACAGATATGTTATCAGGTTGTGGTGGTGCTTCTAATTTAATTGTGTCTACAACTGTGTTTGCTATTTCACGACTTAAGAATAATGTATTACCTACATCCAAATTAAATTCAAGTGGTGTTAATAATTTTACTAAAAGTTTTCTAGAGTCGTTAGGATCTAGTCTCCAATTTGTAATGATACGTTGAGTATCATCACCAAAATTCAACAAGGTTTTTAAAAATCTTTCCTTGTCTGTGTATGCGCGTACTTTAGACGATACTCCTTTTGCAAGAGCTTGTATTAATGCAGAACGTAAATCTAATACAACAGGATCATATGGTTGTAATTGCAGTTGTAACGATACAGATTTTTGTGCTGTATCGATATCTGCTTCATAAATTGCAACTACTGTCTTTAGTGACTTAATGCCAGATTCGAGTGCCATATTTTATTAAAATTGTTCTGTATCGGGAGTTGTGGATATATCAAAACGATTATCTGCTACTTGTACTCCACCAGTTCCTTGCTGTGATTGATTAAATGTCTGTGTAGTAGTTGTTGCTCTTGCTATTTTTTCTCGTTTATCAAGTTCATTTTTTACTTTTGCTGTAAGGTTTACGTATTTAGTAATTGATTTAGTTCCTCCACGTGCTCCTTTTAAAATATCAGAAGCATCATCAACACGTACAGTAAGTCCTAGCGATTGTGCTTGTTTTATTAATTCGGACGGGTTTTTTGCTGGAACTTCTTTTACTTTACCTAGTCCTGCTATTGTTTGTCTTAGTCCTGCTATTGTTTGTTTTACTCTTTGCGAAGGACCACCTTGCGGTACAATATCTCGTTGCGGAGGTACTAATGATGGTGCTGGTTCCGTAAATGTTGGTTTTGGTATAAACACTTCCATCGTTTGCCCACCAGGCAAACTAATTGGTAATGGTGGAGCTTCTGGTATAGCTCTTACAGAAACCGTGTTACATAATCCACGTTGTTCAATTCTACCATTGCTGATATTAACCCAATTTCCATCTTCTGTTTTGTAAAATCCATTACCTATAATTTCAGAACAACTATCTGTTTTATATACTGTACTTCGTGGATTGCCTAGATAATAAGTGTTAAACGTGCCAAATTGTGCACATGCAGATTCTATATCACCTTGTACTGTACCCAATGCAAGAACTGCATTATAGCATTTTTGTGATTCTGGTAGTGGATTTGCTGTGATGGTAAACTTTTGTGTAATTGGATTCCCATTAGGATCAACGGCTCTAGCGACCAATGAAAGTACACCAACTCCATCTGCGGTTATATATCGTGTAATAGTCATATTAGTTTACCGTATTTTATATAAAAGTTGCTGAATTGTTTTGAATCGTAGTGCCACCAAACGCATCCGTTACTATTGTTACGCTACCACCCCCACCGCCAGATGTAACAGGTGCTGCAATTGGTTCGGGTGTGGGAGGTGTTATTTGCACAGGTGGAATAAACTCAACTGCTGGTGTTGGTGGTGGTGGTGTTGGTGGTGTTGGTAATGCACATGGTTCTGTTCCGATTCGACCAACTCCACTACCCAAATCTATTTCAACAGCAATATTAGTTTCTACACCATCCTTCAATACAACGGCGGTTATTGGTGCACATTGTCCTACCACAAGTGTTTCTGGTGAGGAAACTCTAATTGTATATGTAGATTGTGCTATAGAGCTTATTTGTCCAGTTACAGATCCTGCTAGTTGATTGTATGCACTTATACTAATTGAACCTGCTTCTGTTACTGTAAATACTGTCTTATACGTACCATTTGCGTTAGCAGATACAACTTGTGTACCTTCTTGTGTATTATTTGCCGTAAATTGAACGTCACCAATATTTGCAAGAATACCATTTCTAAACGTATTTGCTACCACAACAATTCTGTCACCAACGGTTACCAATTGTCCTTGTTGTACTGTATTACCGTTTGCGTCAGCAACACTAACTATTTGTATTGTATTTGCATCAGGAGGTGATTGTTTTGTGTATTCGATTACAATTTGTGCATTTTGTCCTGGTGACACAACAACTTGACCACCACCAGTTGGATTATAATTTACACCACCGTCTGTGACAACATTTGGTGTAACCGTGTAAGTACCCGCTGGGATATTATTAAATGTAGTGGTTTTTGTAATTGATTGATTTATACCAGATATGGTTACATTAGCACCAATAGTACCTCGAACACCAATACCATTAATTGTAATAGTTAAGTTACCTGTGGTTGGTACTGGTTCTCCACCCACGGGAAGAATGGTTGGAATATTTGCCGCTGCTATTGCCAATCCTTCTGTTCCTACGTATTTTGTTGGTGTTAACAATCTTGCCCTTACTGTTGCTTTTGATACACCATTAATTAATGATGTTATATTACCATTTGTGGTGTTTATTTTGAATGCGTTTGCAGTATCATTTTCTAAACTCCATGCAAACGTAGCATCTGCTTGTGGTACATCATCAACATATAATATAGCACTAAATTGAGTCGTTTCACCAACTTCAGATAGTGTAAAATTAGTTGGTAAAACTTGAATACGAGAAACAATTTGTCGTGGTGCTTCTGGTAAATCCGGTGTTGGTGGTGCCGATGGAATTTGTGGTATAACGATTGGTACTGCGGACACCGTAATATCAAATGAACCTTCTATTGTTCCAACCGACAATACTTCAAAAGCGTCTGTTTCATATTGAACAGATACAGTAATACTTTCATTTGGTTGTAAAATAAATGAAGATGGACTAAGTGTTACCCCGTCCAAATTTGATGTTAGTATAGCAGACAGTACATAATTTGGTGCTATATTTTTAGCAACAAATGTACGAGATTCTATACTACGAGTTCGTAACTTGTAAGTATTTAAAAGTTGTGTTGTATCTAATAACAAATAATCTGCTGCATTAGCCATATATTACCCCACCGATGTTTCGTATCTTACTGTATCTTGTGTGTACAAGTTTAAATTTACGTCTTTAAGAACATTATCTATTGCCTGTGTTACTAATACTGTTAGTTCATCTTCTTGTAATCTATCAAATTGTTTTGTGTTTTTTGTTAATGATAGTAAAGAAACCATCTCATCATAAATAGAACCAACGAGGTATTCTATAGTTAAATTTAGATAATCCGGTGCTTCAGGTTGTAAATCTGCTAATTGTGCAATTATACTTGGATTTACTTGTTCTATTTCAAACAGAACTGAGTTTATAAATTTTTGAATTTCTGTTCTAGATGTATCTAGTAATGCTGCTAATTCTTCATCAATTTCGATTCCGGTACCTTGCTGGTTTACTCCTAGTGTATCTGCTACTAAACCTGCTGCTATCACACGAGGCACAGATGGTTGTACAAATTCATATAATTCCGATTGTTCCGTCTGCGTTACTGTGTTTACAAACCCCAATCGTAATTCTGTGCGTGATGGTGATACTTCTTCTATTATCATTTTTGGATTGGTGTAGTCACCAATTTCATTTGATAAAAAATTTATAGAAACTGTATAGTTACCAGGAGGTACTATTAAACCAAGTTCTTGCTGAACTCGTGTCATATCTATTAAAATTTTTTCGTCTACAGTACCATCGGTTAGTAAAATTGTTTTACCGGACACAATTCCAGTACTGACCGGTACTACTACCGATCCTACTAAATTATTAGCTGCATCATAAAAATGCATTTCAACGTTGTCATCAAGACTGAAGCCAAACTGTCCAGGTAATCTACCTTCCAATATATCGGAATCACCTTCAGAATTTGCAATACGTGATATAGGAAATGCTCTAGGACTACCAGGAATTAATTGGACGAAATTACTTTGATTGGGCATTATTCACAATCCTTATTTAATATTTTTTCTAATTCTTCCGCAGTCTTTCTAAGTAATTTTAAATATTGGTCTTTTCTCATCAACGTGTATCCACGAGGAACAATATTAGTAGCAGTTCCTAGTGCGGATACCGCTGTTCCTGCAACTGTTCCTCCCGCTGTAACTCCCGCTGCAGCTATTAGTGCGGTTCCTATACCACCCGTTGCCACACCTACAACCGCTCCAACTACCGCTCCGAGAAATCCAGCTCCTTTTGCAAAGTTACCGACCGCTGATGCAAACGATGCCAATCTGCTAACTTTAACAAATGGTTTAATACCACTTTGTGCATTTCTGATGACTTGTTGACTTGCTTCTTGTGCGGTTATATCTTCTTTAACTAATTTTAATTTCTTTTCTGTTTCTACTCGCGATACTTTACGTTCGGCTTTTTCTTTTTTATACTTAATTCCAAGGAATTTTTTACCTTTTTTACCCTCTGCAACAGTTATAAATTTACAATTGCCTTCTTCGTCTACACCAGTTTGGGTAGAATCTTCAACTGCTTGAATACCTTGATTAAGTAAATCGATTGCTTTATTAATAGTATCAATTCCTTCAATTTTACTACTTCCAGGTACTCGTGGAAGTTTAGTAATTAAATCTTCTTCCAATGCTTCTGGTGTTGGGTCGATGATATCGTCTGCCCCGTCAGTTACACCAGATTGATCTGTGATTCCTACTAGGTCCAACGCTGCTAATTGATCTGCTTCTTCCGGTGTTAATTCCGAAGCTGGGTCTGGTTCTTCTAGTGGTATTGCTTCGGCCAACCCTTCATCAATTGCTTCTTGTGCTTCTGCAAATAATTCTGGGTCTGACAACTGCGCAGCGGCTGCCAAATCTTCTAGTGCCGTAGCTGCTCGTAATGCAGCATCGCGTTGGTCACGTAAATCAGCGAGTGCTGGATCATCAGGTAATGAAAGATCATCTGCCAATTCTTGAAAAAAATTATCAATTGGTGCGTCTATATAAACATCACTAACAACTGATACAGGATAATACTGTGTCACTGGTATTTCTGCGTTACCAAGTGGTAATTTGACTACAGGTACATTACCAGCAGTATATTCCACAACACTTTGTGTTGGTAACCCCAATGCTGTTGATGTACTGGTCGATATTTGTCTAGGCGTAAAAAATTGACTTTCTGCTGTAAACTGTATTACTTCTCCCGTAGATAGCGGTACTCGTAACACTAAATTTGATGATCCTGTTGGTAATGGATTATCAACCAGTTCTCTAAATTGTCTATCTATAGCTGTTAACATTTTAATTTATTTCCGAGACTGAAAGTTGTCTGTCCATCGTCATATTTTGTAAGTTTGCCAATTTTTCCATGTATCCTGCTCGTCGTAACAATTTAAAAGCAAGATTTTCTGTAGAGAATTCTCCACCCTTTTGTAGTCCAGATTGTCTAAACTTACCCAGCTTATTTTTAAATTTTTCTATTTTTTTATCAAGCCCATCCAATTGACCTGCTTTGTATTGATTTACTAATTGGTCAAACATACCAACAAAATACCGTACTTTAGTCATTACGTCTTGTTCGTCGTATGCAGGTGCTTCCTTCTTTGGTTCTTTAATCCACTTATCCTTCAATACACTATATAATCCAGTTGCTACGTGCGGTGAACTTTCATCTTCCGCATATACTTCTACATCATATCCTTTGATAGTAATATCGTGCTTATCATTCCACTTTGATTTTGCTAATAAGAAAAGTTGTGACAATGTTTCTTTGTCCTTTCCAAAATCAAATAATAAATGAAGGTCAACATCTGAATAATCTGAATAGTTGAAGTTTGCTAAACTACCCGTAAATACAATATCCCTGACCTTTGGTTTATTTTCTAACTCAATACTATCGTAAAATTTCTTTGCAATTTTCATCAGTGCATTACGGACAGTTGGATTAAGTTTATTTTCTGATGTCCAAAATTCTCTATTAAGGTCTGGTTGCACCTTAAATGTTTTAATCAAGTCATCAAACGTCATTTTATTTTACCCAGAATGTAAATATTTCTGGAATGATATTCTTATCAGAACTTCCATTGTCAATTTCTAAGTTAACTGCGTAGTTTCTATTTTTGTATAGATTTGATGTATCTAATACAAAATATGAACCAGTTGCATCACAATCTAATTTTGCAAATTGGTCTGCTGGTGAAACTACTATACCTGCTTGTCTATCTACAATACTGAAATACGATGATGTTGGTAGGTAATATACATTTTTATATCTTAGGGTAGCATCAAAGTTTTTACGTGGGTATTTATCTCTAACAACAAATCGTACGCGTTCTTTTGACCCACGAATGTATGTTTCTTTTGGATTTTGTGGAACTACCTCAATATCATATGTGTTAGAAATTGTTTTTAATGAACCTGTAGAAAATGTATTTGTGTTCCATACAACTTCCAAAATTGGTTCGTGTACCGTGTGAGTTTGTCTAGAGAAAAATTTTATGTTTCCTTCGTTGTTCATATCAGCTTCCGATGCCGATGGAAACTTAATAAGTAATCCTTTAAAACTTCTATTATTTGTTAGCACAGATTGCATTATTGTCGAAACGTCTATTCGTAAATCTTGTAATGGATATTCAGAAAGTATTATACTTTGTGATGGTGATGCGTAATAGTCACCACCAAGTGACACCCAAGATGCACTTGTTGCTGCATTACTACCACTCCATGTTGCTCCATCTTGTGGATTTTTAATTTGTTGAACAAAATATCCACCGCCTTCTACCCACGAACCAGAAATTTCATATATGTCTAGTTGTTGTGTATATGGTAGTTTTTGTGCATTTGCAATCTTTAAATTTAAATAAAACGATGCTGTTTCTGGAATCGTACCACTTACAGGTAATGTAAAGTTTATTAACGTTCTTGCTGCGCTTGACGAATACGCAATTTCTAAATCTTCTGGTTTTGCAACTTTGCCTACCTCAACAATTTCATCCAACCCAGTATTAATAGTTGGATATCGTTTGTAGATGGTAGTATCTGCTGATGCTGTTAGTAATAATCTCATTGTCTTGCACTTCCTACGATATCATCTTCTGGGTATCTAACTTCAAAGATGCATGGGTCTAATGACGGATATACTATTCCGTCAACGGTTGCGTCTGCTATGTCATAACGATATTGTTGGTAGTCTCTACCGTCTTTGTAGAAATATTTATTTATAATTTCCAAAGAATTTACACTTTGTACACCGTCTTGTGCTTGTATTAATAATGCCAAATCACCCAAACGTATTGGTTGATTAATGTTCCATTTACTGTTGTCGAAATATTCTTTGATTGCACCCAAACATAATGCCATAACGTCAGACATATTATAGTTTTTGTATACTGTGATATCAAAATTTATACCGATATTCACAATAAATGCATCTAAAATGTTTACTTGATCGGTTAACATTCTATATTGTGCCAAATATTGTTGAAGGTTTTTCTTAACCATACTATTAAGCGTGGTTAACTTTTTACTTTGATTATACCCAAGAACGTATATGTTGATTGCATTAGGTTTTGGTGAGTTAATAACTTGCCCATCTGGTGTTTGTTCTGCCTGTATAGTGCTTTGTGCTGTGTCGGGTACGGCTAAAACTTTTACTACGGCTCCGTATTTTGCTGGCATTGCCAGTACTCGCGCCTCGTAATCTCTTCGTGTAACAATTCTATTTTGTGAACTATAAATTGCTAGTGCACGTTGACGAATTTCCTCAACAGTTTCTCCATCTTGACCACCCGTTGCTGGCATTTCATTAAATACGGTGACACTGCTAACAGTATCATTAAACAAATCAAGTTCTGACTGATTCAATTCTGTTGTTCTGTTTAATATATTCAATTGTCCTACGTTTACAATGGTACCCGATGTTACGTTACTAGATACACCACCACCAGAAAAATATGTTACTGTTAGTGTTGTATTTGCGGGTGCGATTCCAAAATTATCTGTGTTTAGTAAATCTGTGTTACTTAGTGAAACACTGGCTAATTGTGTGCCATATTCGGAATTTGCAACCTGTTGAGAATCTAAATATACGATATCTTCTGATGCATTTCCTCTTCCCGAACCAAATATTAATTGTGTTCGTTTGTCAGGTGTTAATCGTGTGACAAATCTACGAGGAACTGTTCTGTATTTTATTGCGTAGGACGGACTTGCCGATTCGCTTACGCTTGCAACATAGCTTACATCTTTATCGTCAATGATTGTATCTTGACCTAAATAATCTACTTCATAAAATCTATAACCATCCGCATCTACAACATCACTTATACCTGTGACGTTTGCATCTCCCATTGTAATTGTAGAAAATTTTTCTGGATCACCAAAGGTAAATGTTTCTTGTCGTACATCCCCAGCAATAACATTTACTTTTTTAGTAACTAAGTATGTTATTGGTAATAATGTTGTAGGATCTAGTGTTCTTGGAACTACAGATCTATTCATTGGATCAGAAAAATCTACAATTTCTGTTGTTCTAAACGTTACTACATTTGGTGCTTGTGTGAATACCGTGGAGTTTCTATCTATTTTGAGAAAATAGGTTGCATCAGGAATATACCCTTCTTCAGCACCAAGAGCGGGAACAATCTGAGATATTAGTACTTCAGCTGTTGCTGGTACTATGGTTTTTGGTTTGTATCCCATAGCTTGTGCTATTGTGATAATATTTCCTTCTTCTTCCGCATACGCTAAAAGATTTTCCTTAAATTGATTATCTACATAGAATGATAGTACATCACCAACGTATGCAGCTAGTTCTAACATAATCATACCTGGGTTTGCTTCGTTGAAGTCAGTCCAAGTCGTAGGATAGTAGTTTTTTATAAAGGTAATTAAGTCACCTTTAAAATCTACGAAAGATTTATTTAAGTAGCTAACTTCCTTCGGTGCTACAGATAGTTTGTTTAGTACATTGTTGGTTGTAGCCATTTCCTATCTCAAATTAAATAGTTAATCCATTAGAAGTTGTTCTTCTTCCCAAAGCTCTTATTACTTGTGGGTCATTCTGTGCATCTACACCACTTGACCCAACTACTCTTCCAGATGTAGTAATACCACCAGCCCCAAGACTCAATAATACAGAATCCGATGCTAATGGATTATTTGAAAACCCATACTTTACATACAAGGTAATAAAATTATCGTTTAAAAACGTATCCAAGTTAGTTACTTGAATTTCTTGTAGAACTAGATATGGCATGAACAAATTGACCGCATCAATAACGTATTGTTTAGCTAAATCTTGCGTGTCACCATTTTTTTGTTCAAACAGTAGACGCCATAGGTCACATCCAAAGTTTGGATTTGATACACGTTCACCTTTCTTGGTCAATATCAAATTGATAAACTTTGACTTTTCATTTTCCAAAGGATCCACCGTGGTTTGAAAATATCCGCGATTACCACGTTGTAATGGAAGTGTTGACCCGAGATAGGCGGTTTTTGCCATCTTACTTACTCAATCCCATCTTTTTCATCAAAGCACTGTAGTCCTTTGTGATCGCTTCTACCGCTGGTTTTACTGATGGATTGTTTAAATCAACACCTTGTGGAATATTTTCTGGAAGAGGCATGTTTTTTGTCGTGGCCGTGATAGTATCACCGATACGTTCTAATCCCATCATCGCTGCCAACTTTGAACGGTCAAGTTTTGGCTTAATTGGTGCTGATACTGTTTCGTTAACTTGTTGCGTACCTTTGATTTGTGCTACAGCTTCACCCAAAAGTTCAGGAAGAATTCTATTGACTTCTTCTTCAACTACTGTACGAATGTAAGCTTTTAATAATGTTTTGTCCATTTCTTTCTCCTTGAAAAAATAACCATTTTAGCCCCTCTATTTAAATATCTAAATACTATGATTTAGAACGATTTAGACCGATTTTAACGTTGTAAACGATTGTATAATGGTTATGTTCATGACAATGACGCACTAGCGTATCCAATACTTAGTACCAATTCGTAAGTAGCTTGTCCGTTTACATCTATCCGTCTAGGTCCACCTGTGTTTATAGTTAATGGTATCGTATATCCATTATTTGCAGCGGTTCTTGTATTATAGTTTGTAGCTTCATTTGTTGCTTGAGCTGCCGATAATCGTCGTATTGTTGTTGTTACTGTTTTTGTTGCTCTATCTATCGAAAACTCATCACTTTGTAAATCACCAAAATTTATTACAGGAGTATCCTCACTAATCCTTGCAGCACTTTCTTGCTCTGTTGCTACCACCTGTTGTCTTGTATCTAGTGTTATTTTATTAACCACTCGTGCCTGGTCTAGTAAAGTTACTCCAAGTTGTGCCTTAAGAACATTATTATTCATTGTAGCTTTAACTTCTCCAGCCGTAGCCAGTGCAGTATTGATTGCACTTACAGTGGAATTAAATTCTCCCGCATTAGCTCTTAGTCTATTTGCCGTTGTTGATGATAGTTCTGCCACACGTTCTTGTGGAGATTGTAACACATATAACTTATCTGTTCTTCTATCTTTGTATACTGTTCTACCGTCTGGTGTTGTGTATCCTGTTTGTAGTGATGTTCCAGGAACTATACCTGCGACAGTTCCTCCTCCAATTGTGACTGGACGAGAGAGTGGTAAGTCTCCAAGAAGATTTGTTCTTTCAATATTTATTTGACTTCGAGGAACAATCATTCGCTGTTCTTCAGGTGTAAGATACAATCTGCGTGAAGCTAGGTCCGCTAATCTATTTTGTGCTCGTTGAACTAGATTTCCTGCTCTTTGTCTTTCTGCACCAGATTGATTTATAATTCTCTGCCGTTCACGTTCCGTTGCTTGTGTTGTTTGTCTTATATTATTAATAAGTTGTATTCTTGCTCTATTAACCGCTTCGTTACGTACAGCTTGTTTTGCTAAAAATTGTGCTCGTAATTCTTTCAATGAATTTCTTGCTTTAGTTAACCCTTGTTGAATTTTATCTTTTTTAGGGTCAACAATTTCTATACCCGACTGTTGTATTGCTGTGTCGTATGCTTTTTGATAAAATTTACCATTTCGTTGCTTTAGAATTTCAAGTTGCTTCTTAAATTTTTGATAAAAATCAGCAAACCCAAGATTTAAACGTGGAAATTTTGGGCGTTTTGGAAATTGTATTCTAAGTTTTACTTCTGGTAATTTTAATATTTTGTTCAAAGCATCCAGTCCAGTTCGTACTCTTGCTGCTCCTTTTGGAATATCTTCAAACAATGCTTTTTGTATTGCTCGTCTGGTATTATCTAGTGCTTTTACCACCGCAACAAGTAGATTTTTTGCTGCTGTGTATGCGCGTTCTGCCAAATCCAACTTATCAATTATAGCCGTTAATGCTGCAGATGCCGCAGCATCTACCGCGTTTACTAACGCGTTAAATATTGATGTATATTTTATAATTTCTAGTTCTGTTTTTGCTAGCAATCCATTCAATAGTATTTGTAATTCTCGTAGTTTTTTTAAATCTTCCAAGTCCTGTACTAGTTTTCTAGTTTTTGGATCTAAACCTGCCAACACTGCCTGTCTGGCGTTTTTAGGTATTGTTGTTCCATTTATTCTTCTTCGTTGTACTGCACTACCTGCTATTGATGGTCTAAAATTAGACAATCTTGTTATATTAACATTCGATGCACGCAATCTAGCATTTACAACATCTTGTATTCCGTGTGTATTCTGTGGAGAATTTTGCTGAATTCCTCCTGGTACTATTGTTGGTTGAAAAGTAGATAATGCTATCAATGTTTCCAACGGTACGTCACTAGGTATTCTCGACAACGGAGGTATTTTTGATACATCCAAAACCGCATTTTGTGTATACGCCGCAACATACGGGTTTTGTAATGCCGTTCTTGTTGTTTCTCTAAGATTTCGTATAAATGTCATAAATTATAACTTAGAAATAAGTTCTTCACTATATAACCTACGTAAGTCCTTGACCCCAGCGTTACTTGCCAACTTTTCAGCTGTACTGAATGCATCTTGACTACTTCTTGTACCAAGACCAGTAACATTCTTAAATGTTTGTCCAGGTGGTAAGTCACTTGCCATTGTACGTGTATTAATTTTCATAGCAAATGTATCATTTGATGCCCACATAGGATTAAACGGATCTGGGAGTACCATGTATTTTGAGAATACAACTAAAAATCTAGCTATCAATGCCGGATTTACTACCCCTGTTGGTCCTAGTGTTAGCGGTGATGTGGACATGAATGTGCGAAGTAATTCATACAAGAATAACTTCAATTGTCGTCCCAAAACAACAGGTGATGATTGTGTGCTTCTACCACCAAGAAATATTTCATTACCATATACGATAATATTTCTATCACCAGATAGAATAGCATCACGTTTTGTAGAAATTATTATATCTTCCTTGACACCAGTTACGTTTATTGTCTTATCAGATATGATTGAAAAATTATTTGGTGTACTAAACGCAATCGGACCTGCGGTGTCCATCGTAATTCCGTCTTGTAATGAATTTAGATGTATTCCTTTCTTTGCAAATAAGAAAATTGATGATTCTTTTGAGTTCAAAATTACTCTATCTGAGTTTAATAATATTGATGCTCCACCAAAATTAGTTGGTTTCTCGAATAAAGAATTTAAAAATGTAGTAGTTCCATATGTTGCAGGTACTAAACCTAAAATTTGATTTGATACCATCCAAATAGAGCTAGCATCTTGATTAATACCTTCACCTGTTAACGCTGCCGGCCCTCTGTCATCTGTAGTTAATGACACCGATGGTCCTTGTCCTGCACGAAGAATAATATTTGGAAATTGTTCTCCATTAGCAGATGTAATCATCTGACTACTACCTAGACGAATAGAATTACCATATCGTCCTTGAAATAATACATCACCTTCAAATACTTTTAGTGGGTTTACCTTTGCTTCTTTGAATACGGTTCCAACTTGATTAATATTTGTTGATGGTTGTGTCAAAACACCAGCAGCTCTAGCTCTTTGGTTTCGTACAACTCCAGTCTTGTCTGTGGGTTGCCGTTGCATTCTTCCAACTATAGGTGCCGCGTTTTGTGTAATTTTACGTTTTAAGTTTACTGGTCCTATATAAAAATATGTTCCTAATGCCTTGAACACCAAAACATATTCACCAATTATTGGATATGATGATTGGTACGGAAACAAAGGATCTGCCCAAGGTAAATCTTCACTTTTCATACCTTTATCGGTATTAACAAATCGTATCTTTGCTCTACCTACGTTAGCCGTCCTACTAGTTGTTGCATATGCTTCTGATGTTTCATTGGTTACTATATCCTCCACCTGTGCCGCTTCGTATGTGAACGCATCCATTGTTACCCCAGGTTGTGAACCAGGAGCACCAGGAAGAAGCGTCATCACGCCGTTGTTTCGTACACCAATTTTAGCACCAGTACCAGTTGCCATTACTTAATTCTCTTAGAAATGGCAAAGATATCTTCTTCAATATCTTTACCTTCGTCCTCTAGTTTTTCCACTTCCATTTTTAGGTCACCAAGTAAAGCTTGCTTTTCAGCTTCGCTTAACAAACCATCAATATTTTCACCCTTTGATGCTGCTCCTACAATACGTTGTGCTATCTGAGCAACACGAACGAGGTGTTCGTCATTTTTGACGTTCACCTCGATAAAATCTTTTATAACAGGACCAATAATCGCTGCATCTTCCGGTGTACGAATAAGTTTCACCATACTTGCAACATATTGGTTTATTTGTTGTCTTTTTGAATCCGTGTTCTTGTATATTTCCGAAAAGAGGTCTGAAAGTGTCTTTCCGTCAAATAATTCCTTGTCTAAACTCATTATAACCTCCAAGTGACTACAATATAAATAGTTAGAGGCTATTTTTTATATGTAAAATATGCGGATGGGTCTGAAATATGTCCTGTTCTACGGAATTCTTGCATTTGGACCAAAACGTGACCTCGCATCTTATTGATTACCTTGGTGATATGCGAAGTTTTGTGGTTAGTCATTTCTCTAATCATTAAATATAGAGCTTTCTTATTGAAATTGTCAATATTATCAACTCTACGGAGGAGTTCTACTACCGCATTGGCAATTTCAATATCCCGCTTCTTCTTGAAAATCTTGGTTGTGTTAAAATCCCAGTACTGAACTAAAAGCTGTAAGAAGTCTCTGGTGTCGCTCTTGATTTCTTGTTCTTCTGGTTCAGAAATAAGAATTTCTTCTAAGGAAAATGTTTCATCGGTCTTGTCTCCAAGATAAATTGATCGCTTTTCTTCCTTGTATGCGTTGTTATTGTGTAAAATTAGATAATTTTTTGCAATCACACTGAAATAGGAGAATGCTTTACCCTTTCCGTGTGCAAATTTATGTAAATTAATGACCAAAAAAGAAACCACCTCTGACTTTACATCGTCAAAGCTGCCTTCCATATATGGAAACTTAAATCTGTTGATTACGTTTTCTGCTAATTTATCGAATGGTGCCCAAATATACTCCCGATAGAGATGTTCTCTTTCATCGGGGTCATTACTTTGATTATATTTGATGATTGCATCTTCTGTTTCTTGTGTAAAGTAGACTTTACCGAGCTTCGCTTTCTTTCTCCCCATCTTCTATATTACTCCCGTATAGAAGCGGACGTAAATCATTAACTGTATCTACGATTTGATTGAAAACAGACCCTACTTCATCGTCCTTTTCAAACATTTCTCGTGAGTCAATCGCCCGCATAGTTTTTAATGTCGTATCTAAGCGGGTGTAAAAGATATCTATGGCATCTTCCATCACTTCGTTTTTACGCAACAAGTTCCAGCATGCGTAACCAAGTGCTGTATTTAACAAAATACTGATTATCACTACTACTATCATAGTTTCTTCAAGTTATAGATTGAGAATGTTTGCATATACTCACGAATACTCGTGCCGTTTGCATCTGTTCGTCCATTCCAATCCGCGTTTTGGAAAAAGAGCTTCACATTTGCCGAACCTGCTAAATGTGCCGCCGCCAATACACCAGACCGTGTAACTCTCACACCCTTAAACTTCTTATTTTCGTATTTAGTGATTAGTGTGTTTAGTTCTTTATTGTTTGATCGTAGATAAGCAACCATTACAGAGTCTTGGAGTTCTGGATTGGATAGGAACTGTCTATTTGATACTCTAAATCCAAGAACCCTAATCGTACTTGGGGCAAATTGATATTTACCCATCATTCCAAACCGATTGACCACGTGCGGTGTGTTATCACTCTCACGTTCTGCCATATGATTGAGGAATTTTTCTAACTCCGTTGGTTCTGACCGAACAATACGGTTCGGTATGTAGACTTCATTTATCTTTAACATCAGTAAAACCGTCATTATAGCCAAGGCGGTTATTAGATTTTTCATACATCCTCCGATTAGAGAAGGTGAGGTTTAGCCTCATTCATACCTGCTGCGGTGACCACTACATATTCTGGGTTGAATTCCTTAATACTTTGTGCTCCTGCATATGATAATGCTGACCGTAATCCATCCAATAGTCCATCAACGATGAATTTAGCTCCACCCTTGAACGGAACAATCGTAGATTCACCCTCTACATTGCGTGTTTCTTGTCCGTGAATACTTTTCGTTTCTAAGGACGCTGCACCACGATAACGTTTATATAACCCGTTAGACTTCTCAATAATTGCTCCAGGTGCTTCTTTTGTTCCTGCCAATAGTGATCCTAATATCGCGGAGTCTGCACCCACAGCTAACGCCTTTGCAATATCTCCACTATTACGGATACCACCACAAGCAATTACTGGAACTTTTGCTACACTTACTACATCTTCTAATGAGGTAATATTTGGAACACCAAATCCAGTCTTAATACGGGTGGTACACAGTGACCCACCACCAATACCCACTCGAAGTCCATCTGCTCCCCATTCTTGAAGTGCTTCTGCTGCTTCTGCGGTTGCGATATTTCCTGCAATTACATCAACCATCGGAAAATTACTCTTAATTGTTTGGATTGCATCTCGCACAAACTTGTGATATCCATGTGCCACATCAATTAAAACAATATTTACACCAGCTTTTACTAACTCTTGTGTGCGTTCGAGATAATCTCCATTTGCACCAACTGCCGCCATAACAGGAAGGTCAAATGCATTATGGGAATTGTGTAAAAACACTTCATACACATGTCGCGCTTGTTCCTCAATAGACATAAATCGGTGAATACACCCCACTCCACCCAAGTCCATCATCGTTATTGCCATCTCACTATCACACACCGTATCCATAGGAGAAGCAATCAACGGAACCATGATCTTATAATTAGTTGTTAAATCTGTAGTGAGGTCAATTGTCTTGCGTGACTCAATATCAGAATATGCTGGAACTAGTTGGATATCGTCGTATGTTAATGCTCTATCTTGATAATGTCTCATAGTATGCATTCTGCTCCCGTTGTCTATTAATTTCCTTAATGTGATATAATGACCACTGTTCTTCTGCTGGAAGTGGTGCGTGTGTTTCATATCCTATGATACGTTCATGCACCTTACCTTCCCACTTAATTCTATCTACATTCTTATATAAACGGGTTTGATAATCTGGAAACATAACCCAACCCAATTCATTAACTCTCCATCCCCAACGATTGATATCTTCTTCGGTCAAACCATTTACGACATTTACTCGCGGGATTAAAAACAAATCTACATTCGTATTATTATACACTATATCATGTAGATAAGTCAAGAGGTTATTATGGAATTTTTCATCTGCATCCACTTGGAAAATATAATCACCTTGGCAGACGGAATTAACATAGTTTTTATGTGCAGCAAAATCATTATCAAGTGAATGATTATACAATCTAATGATATCTTCATCTGCGAGATTATACAACAATTGTGATGTAAATTCATCCGTAGAGTTATCATCCACAACGACAATCTCATCCCCCGTATTTTCGCAGTGAGGAATGAGTTGGTCCATTAGGTCTTGAACATATTGACCTTCATTATGTGTTGTAATAGCGAATGAAATCATAGAATACTCCGATACTTTAGTAATGCTAGTTCTTTTGCTTTTGCTTCGAGGTCAACATCAATCGTGAGTCCGTAATCGTCAATACGAGAAAACACATAATCAGCGTGAGCACGAGGATTGCCTGTAACGTTTTCATTTATGTTTTTAGACTCACTATAGTGAAAGAGTGGAGTAGTGTCCCACGTAGATGCGGCAAGATGCGCAGCATCGGTACTGGACAAATTACTAGTATGGAATGTATGGTGAAAGTAGTCAAAAGTCAACGGGGTCTTGATGACCTTATAGATATTGTCATATAACTGCTTGACCGAGAATGCCGATGCCTTATCATCGTTCTCAACTACCAACCGCTTTTTGCAGTTATCGGAAAGTCGGTCAAATGACTTGAGCCAGCGGTCAATTGTATCGTCGGCGTAGTTCATACCAACGTGAATATTGAGACAGTTGTAGTGTGATGCTTCCAACCCCATCAAGTCAAAAACTTCGGAATGATGTTCGAGGTCGTGAATAGCGTTATCAACTACTTCGGGTTTTGCCGACCCAAGTTTGACGAAATGATCAGGATGTGCGGTGATACGCTGACCAGTATTATATGCGATAGCACCCGCAGCGAGTAGATACTGACGAATAGTATCGTAATCGGGTAGGTCTGCTAGTTTGTATTTAGAGTTCCATGGGAACAAGTCCGATGATAGACGGAATACTTTAATACCGTTTTCTGCGTTCCACTTGATAATCTCTACAAGGTCACGTGCGTTGGCAAGTGCAAGTTCAGATGCGTACTTAATACCACGTTCGTTATAGGTACGCAGAATCATACCACGATTGGTGGTAATTTTGCGAGACGTTTGTAACGTAAGATTGATACAACAGTAACCAACATTATGTGGCATGTATAAACCTTGTTAGAGTTATACGAAATATACTACATAATTGTTAATTTGTCAAGCCTTATTTTATAACACCATTTCTCTTTGCCCACCATCTTTCCATAACTTCCTCTGTTTCTGCTTTTGTCATATACTGAGGAAATGGGTCATCTTCATTCCAATCACCATTATTAAATGGTATTATTTTACGTTCTTCGACTACGGGTTCCTCGTCGCGTTTTATCATCGTTTCCTGTTGCACAATTGGTTCAGGAACGACTATCTCCTCTTGCTTGATATATTCTACGGCTGGTTCTGGTTCCGTAATTACTTTTTCATTAAAAATAGCTAATTGTTTAGGTTCTTCCGTTACCTCCCCACGCTTCTGTAAGAAATTATATGCTAATACAAGAGCGATAGAAAGAGGGTCGAATACTAACACAATTACCAATATAAACCATTTAACCACAGTATCCAATGGAACTCCGATTGCACGTGAGATATATACAAACGTTCCGATGTCAGAATTCGTTGTGATTGCAACGTCCGTAGTCAAACTCTGCGCTTTCAAACTATCCCGTTTTGCAGATGCTTGATTGATTTCGCGTTGTAATGTAGTAGCAGTTCTATTCAATTCCGATAAACTATTTTGTGCTGACCGAATTGATGTATTGGAACCTGTTGTACTTTTACTAATTAAATTATCAATACGATTTTCTTGTTGACCACGAAGAGAAATAATTTGGTCTAATCTTTCAGTCTTTCGTTTGATTTCTTCATCCAAAGTTTGTGCTTGTGAGTTCAAAATTTGTACTTCTGCATTCATCTTTAATGGGTCTGCTGCAACCTTGGCATATGCAGATGAAAGATATCCATAGATACCGGCTGATGTAATCAATATTAATACTACACTCGCTACTACCATATAACTCTTTAATACTTTTGGAATCTCTGACCAATATCGGTATAGGAACGAAATTCCAACCAACTTACCTAATTCCAAAGCACTTGCCATAACCATCGCAGATAATGCTGCTCCTGCGAACAAGGTACCAATACCCGTCACAGAAAATAATGCAGCGCATCCTGCAATTGATAATGCAGAAAACGAAACTAGTGTTTTGAAATTAAAAATCTTACTCATATATTCTCCAAAAAAACGAGGCCGGACTTTGTGGGTACCGGCCCGTTTTTATATCTCCATTGCTTTAGGTTTTTGAGTCAGACATAACCGATAAGGATCACCTCCTAGTTAATCGGTTATGTGGGTTAAGCAACAAGTGCAAGTACATCCGGTGCCGCAAGTGCAGACACCATTACTACAATTACACATACATCCTCCTACAGTTGAATGTTATTACTTAATCGTAACCTTTTTCGACTCTGGCTCCTTTTGTAGCTTTTGAATTGTAATAGTCAATAACCCATTATCAAACTGTGCATCTACATCTGACGCATCCAACTGGTCACCGAGCTTAAAGGATCGTGAGAATGAGCTACGCTTCAGTTCTCGTAGAAGATAAACTACTTTATCAGTTTGCTCGTTCAATTGTGATGCCCCACCCGAAATCGTCAAGACACCTTCCTTGACCTCAATATCAATTTCATCCTTCTTATAACCCGCCAATTCTGCTTCAATTATTACAGAATTGTCATTTGTAATTACATTCACTTTTGGATATGCTGCCTTTCCAAAAGGTTCTGCCCCGAAATGTTGAAAGAATTCAGGGAAATCTCGTCTGGTGATTTCATCAAATACTTTGTCAAATGTACTAATGAAACTGTCCCGACTGTTCAAAACCGTTGACCCGAATGGGCGAAATACTAAATGAGTCATAAAATGACCTCCTATGTTATGTGACCTCACAATGAGCGTCACGGTAAAAAGGACTCCACCACTGCGGTGCGAGTCCTATATAAATATCATCTATTGTTCGATTTAAGAGCCACAGGTCGGGATTGAACCGACGACCGCCCGATTACAAATCGGGTGCTCTACCGCTGAGCTACTGTGGCACGAGGATGGTTATTCTACGTTCCAACCCTTACCATTCATAGGATTGTCGTATATTCTAATATCATCCGAATAATAATGTTTAACAATTCCACCATCAAGTTTTACTACCCACACAGTATTTACATTAATGCCATAATCAATAAGCAATAATGCTTCACCATCACCATGCGGAGTTTTTACTGGAATTGTTGTTTTAAATTCGTGTATCATAGTAACCTCGTTAAGCGGACAGGGAGGGATTCGAACTCTCGGAGCCTCTCAGCTCGACGGTTTTCAAGACCGTTGCAATAGACCACTCTGCCACCTGTCCAAGAAAAACGAATGTAAGAACATATCTCTATCAAGTAGTTACTACTACTCTTCCCGCCACCACAACGAGTGCGCCACACCTCGCACGAGATTGTTCTTACAAGAGCGGTTCCACGGAGTTGCACCGGACCTTTTGGCTGGAAGCCAATTGTGCTATCTATTACACCAGAACCGCAACTACAACCTATTGATTACTTAGCGTTTTCACCTTCTGGCTTAACTTCTACTGGTTCTGCTGACTTAATTGAATCGGTATCAATCTTAGTAGAATCTACAACTACCGTTGCGCTATCGGTGGTAACTTCACCTTGTACTTCTTCCTTTGCTGCGCCACATGCGGTTAGACCAACTACTACAACTGCTAGTAAAAACTTGTACATATCGAACTCCATAGAGTAAAAAGTTAAACAACCATTTGAAGTTGCCCCCCGTGGATTCGAACCACGATAATCAGATCCAAAGTCTGATGTCCTGCCATTGAACGAGAGGGCAATACGGGGTATGTGTTGAGAGGTATCAGCTCTCTTTGATAATATAAGTAGGCGGACACACAACTCCGTCAAGTCTCCCCAACCGCCTGCTAGTTTACATTAATGCTAAACTAGTCAAAACGCATCTAGTCCTAACGACACTAGCCCCGCCCTATCATTTTAATATGACTTTCCATTCGCCCGAAGGCTGTTAACGAGGTGAAAGGTAGGGAAAAGGCCTCGGATAGTGTTTGATACTATCTTAAATTTAATGTTTACGCTTTCTATTTTTCCAACGATTTCTACGTTTCTTTGAGCCGACCTTACGGCGACCTTTACCGCATTTCTTTGGATGTGGCATTTGTAATTCTCCTAAATAGACAGTCCGCCGGGAGGGACTTGAACCCCCATATCTTCGGTATATAAGACCGCTGCCTTCACCATTTAGCTACCGGCGGGTAATACCTTTGACTCATACCGCGTGCGGGAATCGAACCCGCCTTCTAGCCTTGAAAGGGCTATGTCCTAACCGATAGACGAACGCGGCGTAACCAACACTATTAATATAACTAGTCTCTACTACTTTGTCAAGGGGGTCAAAATCCCCGATATGCCATAATATAAGTTATTTTTTCATCAACAATCTGTATTACATCTATTACACG
>JACCDY011226809.1_pt1 | contig 22317 bp, 19 predicted proteins | sample 7446391 | NCBI WGS metagenome assembly JACCDY01 (sample SAMN15323451, study PRJNA562643) | freshwater metagenome | isolation source: river surface water | place: USA:Blue River Watershed | collected 2017-08-18 | reverse complement strand
TCTTGCTCGGCTTTCAACCGTCTACGCGAGTCTTTGACCAACAAAACCAGGACCGATACCAACGCAATCGACATGGCCGTGACCAAGGCAGGTAAGACATTGGGAAAGAGATCGGGACCTGCACGGCGACCATCCATGCGTAGCACCAGGGTGTTGCCGGGTAAGTCCATCAATTGGGTTGCCGTGAAAAGGCGTTTGCTTCTTGGCAATGTGCCATGGACTGCCAATCGCGTGCCGTCCGGTTCAATGAACGATATTTCGTTTCTGCGGCCATAAGTTTCTGAAAGCTGGGACGATAGGATGTCTTGCAGGCTGTACGTTAAGACGGTGTAACCCATGCTTGCGCCGTGTTCAATCATGGGCAAACACATCTCCATGACTTCAAAACCAAGCCCATTCGATTGAGGTACAAAATAGGTTCGAGAATAGGCGGGCCCATTTAAGCGTTTGGCGCGAAGACAGGTTTGGATAATTTCTGCTTGCTCGTTCTGACGTGTCATGCCATCAAACAGAGGTTCTCGAAAAGGCGAGATGACAAAATCACGCACGGCGCCTTGAAGGTCTCTTTTTTCAACGCGCAACCATTCGCGGTTTTGGCTCAACAAACTTTCGGCTTCTGTACGCCAATTTTTGGGGCTCAGAGATTTGGCGTTCAAGCTTTGCAAGGCCATGGCGTGACTCGTCAAACTGCGCCGGATGTCAACGACCGCATTGACGGTATCGCTTTCCAGTTCCGCTTGGTATTGGCTGGCCTCATAACGGCCTGCTAGCCAAACCAATGTCACCAATACGGCTAGAACCAATGCGACCAGTGCAAACCACAAAGAAATCCGGCGGTCAGTGAAGGAGCGGGTGGCAGATTTAAAGAACGGCCAAACGGCATTCAAGAAAGCTTGCAAAGCTTGGCTTGGTTGCTTCATGCCAGCACCTTTGAGTAGACCTTAAGGCGCACTGCCGTTCACTTTGGTCACCTTGGGGTCGGCCCAAGTGCCATCGATCATGAACTCTTGTGTATTCACACGCAACAACGGTTGTTTGAGCACCAATTGCGCAATGAAGGTGCTCAGACCAATGGCCGGATTGAGTGCCAAACCCGCCAATAGAGAGGCGGTTCCTGGATCAACCTCCGGCAAAATGAGGACACGCAAATTTTGACTTTCACGCGCAATGTCAGAAGTTCCCTCCATCTGAACCACGGCATTGACACCTTTCATTTGCAAGTTTTGCGTACTCGCAATGCCCTGTTGAATGTTGACATCACCGCGAATCGAGTCGAATGCAAACCCCGCGCTGAAAACATCTCTGAAATCAAGCAGCAAGCGTCGTGGCAAGGCTTGCAAACTGAGCACCCCCAGAAGTTTTGCAACCCCCGGTTCGGCTTGTAAAAATTGACCACGGCCGATGTTGACATTGAAGCGTCCGGTGAGGCTGGGGTAATGAAGCGTCAAAGGAGAGCCCTGCCAATTGACTTGGCCCTCTAATTTGCCGCCACCACCTCTTAAGGCATCTTTGGTGCCAAGACGGTTGAGCAATTCACCTGCGTCAGAAATGTCCAATTTGAAATTCATGTCGGTATTGGCTTTCTGAGTCCCTTCACGCGAAGTCACCCATTTGCCGCTGGCTTTGAAGCTGGCTTCTGGCACCGTGATGTTCAGTTTGTTCAAGCGCCATTCACGACCAGCAGCGGACCTGGTTGTGGTGGCCTCTGTATTGACCGCATCAATTTCAACACGCCCTAATTTTTTTCCGCGCAGTTCCAGTTCTTCCACCACAATGTCCAATGCGGGGATAGAAACAGGAGAGTCTTCCAACAATGACTCAACGGCTTGATCGGCTGTGGGTTGGAGGCTTAGTCGGCTTAAGCGGGCATAAATTCGAGCGGTGTTTTGTGGGCTTGGCTGTCTGTATTCCATGTAGCCATTCATTTCTTTGGCGTCCAATTGCGTCCGCCATACCAAGCCATCCCGGGAGGCATTCAAAACGACATTTCGGAGTGTTCGTCCTTGCACCAAAAGTTCATTGCTCTTCAAACTCATTCGTGTTGGCAAATAGGCTTGTGTGGCTGATGAAGTGGCGCTTTGCATGAGGCTCTCTGCGGCGCTGTTCTTTGGTGGCGCAACAATTTGCAGCCATTCGTCTACGGAGAGCGATGGCAGATTCACGGTTGCCATGACACCTGACTCTGTGACGCCAACAGCGCTGGGGGTGACAGCATCACCGACCCACCAGCGCCCGTTCAATACTCTGGGCTCTGAGCCGCTAATGTCACGGTTGTAACTTGCGGAAAATACGCGGCCCCAACTGAATTGCAAAACGTCGCGCATGGCTTTATTGCCAATCGCGCCGCTCTGCGATGTCACGGCGTTGTCATACCGCAGCGCCACCATTTCATCTGCACGTTTATTCAGCGGTGCAGGCAAATTCAAAGCCAAGCCTTGTAATTGAGATTGAATGCTCAACTCCGAGCGGCCATTTTTAATGCCGAAACTGGCGGTGTAGGCCGTCGAACCACTGGCGTGTTGACCGACAAGGCTTAACAGCGGAACTTCTTGCGCTTGTTTCAAACCATTGGCGCTGACCTGACCTTGAATGCGAATGAGGGGGTTGGCTTCTAAACTTTTTGGCGGGAGCTTTCGACTGCCGCCTTCGAACTTCACTGGGCCGCCTAAAAACTGCGCGCTGAGACCCGTCAAGCTAAAGCCGCTTTCGCTGAAGGTGATGGCGCCCTGAGCTTTTTCAAACACGGGCAAAGCGTTCAACATGCGAACATCATTGCCTGACAAAGTGACAGCGCCTTGAAGCGTTGTTTTATCGACGGCTGCCAATGGAATGCTGAGTTTGATTCTGGAGGCCACATTGCCTGTGCTGCTGGCTTGCGCCAAGACGCCGCCCAACATGTTGTCGACGGGGGAGAGTCGTAAATCATTCAACAATTGTTTGGCTGTTGACCTTGACTCGCCTTGCACATTGACAACGGGGTTGTTGCTTAAATTGGGGATTTCCGCTTTGATTTGCGTGAAGGGCGTATTGCCCCACTTGGCGGATGCGCCGCTGACACTCAAGCTTTGGCGATCAAAAACAATGTCCCCGTTGACATTGCTCATGATCGGCCAACTGGGCTCCGTTTGGTTTTGCTTGGCAACTTGACTGCCAGCGCTTGCTGAAGGAACGTACGCATATTGCACGTCCTTCACCTTGCCTGCAAAACGAAACTCACCGTCTTTGGGGTTGGCAAATGGCAGTTTGTTCAAGTCACCTTTGATTTTGACGGCCACATTTTGAACAGTGCCTGAACCGATGGCATCACGCACGTAATGCCGCGCGTTTTGGGCGATGCCCAGTGGCAAATAACGGTGTACTTGGTTGGCATTGCCGCGCACAATGCTGCCTTGCAATTCGAGGATGCCTAAGCTTTTGGCAACAGGACTCGGTTTCCAACTGCCTTGCCATGCGCCCGAAACATCGGCGTTGCTGAGGCTTAACTGCCAATCGGGCACAGTGAACTGCCCTTTTTGTTTGACCCATTTTGCAGAGGCTTGTAATTTATCCAAAGGAATGCGCGGGTCTTCAAAAACGCCAGGGAAACTCAGGGCGCCCTGTTCAATGTTGGCCTTCACTTGGCCGCCATCTGCTGTCATGTCGAAGATGAGGTTGGCGTTCTCGATGCTGGGCCATGACGCAGTGCTTGCGTTAGATTTTTCGCTGACAAAGGTCAGTTTTTCAATGTTGCCGTTGGCGTTGCTGATGTTGTAACTTCTGCCTTCATCGGTATTTTGTTCTGCCCAATCAATGTGCAGGGCATTCACGGTTCCCGTGATCTTGTGCGCTTGCAAAACCTGATGTGCACTGGACGGCAGCGGCAACTGCAAGGCAATGTTTCTGAGCGCAAGCAGGTCTAATTTGTCGCCATGAAAGCGGCCCTTCGCCAATTGGCCATTATCTGTTTCTGTGTAATTTAAATGGACATTGCCGCCTGGCCAATGAAGCCCGTCCGCGGTGTCAAAACTTAAGCCTTCGGTTGAAAAGTCAAAGCCGTTTGGTACAGATTTGACAGCCAATCGTCCCGCAATGTTTTTGAAGGTCAGCGCTTGAAGTTCGGGGCGCAGTTTTGCGGTAGCGTTTTCTAAGACAACATCGGCCGTTGCATTTTTCAAGTTGCCAGATTGAAAGTCAGCCCACATGCGCAGCGCACCTTTGCCTTGTGTGGCGAGGACCTTCCAGGGCAAATGTGGCCCCATTTGAGCCAATTCAACATCTGGAAACTGCACATGAACTTGACCACTCCAATCTTTGAAACGACCGGGGTGAGTTGACAACAAACTACGGCGCATATCGCCCATGAGGACAAAGCGGTCGCCCCATCCCGCGGGGGGTGTCGCATCTAAGCGCCACTGATGGTGCCTGGCTGTGTTGCGCAGCACCCAAGCAACATCACTCAATTCGAGCGAAGGTCTTTCATCGTTCAAGTTTTGGAAGTCGTCGCTCCAAACCACCGTACCACGCTGGATGACAATTTCTTTTTGAGAAAAAACCCAGTCGACAGCCGCTGAGTCAATGGCGCCGTCATTTTTGAGTGGCAGGCCCGCAATGCGCCACTCGCCTTGTGCCGTTCTGCGGATGTCCAAGCTGGGAGCTTCAATGACCAGTTGCTCGACCCCGAAATTGAGAACGGATCGGACGCTGATGGCAAAAGTGATTTTGGGCAAGGTTAAAGCCTTGCGTCCTTCGGGGTCTAACAGTGCAAGCTGGTGAATTTCAAAGGTCGGCATCCACCCTGTGGAAAGGGCGACCAATTGACCCATCTGAACCGGTACCCCAAGGGTTTGACTGGCCAAATTTTCGAGCCGAGGGCGAAAATTTTCAATTCGCGGCACAATCAAAAAATGAAGTGCCGACCAAGCTATCCCCAAGACCACGCCCAGTGTCAAAAGACCCCATGCGATCAGGCGAAAACCTGCATCGATCAGGCGAGGCCAAGAAGAAATTTTCAACATTCGAACAATGGTTTGGGGCATATTGAGTCAGGCAGGGAATTATGACCGCCACAGACCCTTTTGCGACGCGTCTCCGCACGGATTCAAGGCTGCCGAAGCCTCTTTCTGAAGGCTCCCGCTTTTTTCAACGCCTTGAGAGGCGTTATGCCGATGTTTTCGCATCTTTACCGCAAGCAAGCCCTACGCTTGAATCCCTCGAGCAAGCCTATGCCATTTTGCGCGTGCAATTCGAGGTGGGTGCCGCTTTGCGGGTCTTGCGGCAATGGACGATGCATCGACTGATTCAGCTCGATTGCGAACATCAAGCCACCCTAGAAACAGTCACCCTTGGCGTCACCCATTTGGCGGAAATAGCGCTCGACAAAGCATGCCAGAGTGCTTTTGAAACCTTGGACGCCCGCCATGGCGAACCGCTAACAGCCGCTGGGCAACGGGCTCAATTTTGGGTCGTTGGCATGGGCAAGTTAGGGGCCCGAGAGTTGAACGTTTCCAGCGACATCGATTTGATCTACGTCTACGATGAGGACGGTGAAACTGCGGGCAATGCGGAAGGATTGAACCGCATTTCTGTTCAAGAATATTTTGCCCGCGCAGTAAAGGCCATTTACAGTTTGGTGGGAGATACGACCGAGCACGGATTTGTGTTCCGCATCGATTTGGCGCTTCGCCCCAATGGCAACTCAGGGCCCAGTGTGGTTTCCTTGGGGGCTTTGGAAGAGTATTTATTGGTCCAAGGACGCGAGTGGGAACGCTTTGCTTGGATGAAAAGCCGTGTCATTGCCCCCTTGGCCACCATTCAAAATGGGTCTGCCATGGCGTTGCGTTCAGTGGTCTTGCCCTTTGTTTTCAGGCGTTACCTTGACTACAACGTCTTTGAGTCTTTAAGAACTCTGCACCAGCAAATTCGCGACCATGCAGCCAAACGAAGTGCGGGTCATCCAGAGCGCGCCAACGATGTCAAACTCTCACGCGGGGGGATTCGTGAAATTGAATTTACGGTTCAATTGCTTCAAGTGGTTCGCGGTGGCCAATTTCCAGAGCTCAGAACACGCCCCACTTTAGATGCTTTAAAACGGCTGACCAAGGCCGGCCTGATGCCCCCAGAGACTGCCGAGAGCTTGGCCAAGGCTTATGTCTTCCTCCGAAAAGTTGAGCATCGAATCCAGTATTTGGACGATCAGCAAACCCATGTTTTGCCAACCCAAGACCAAGACTTGAATTGGATTGCCCACACCATGGGCTACGCCGACAGTTGTGATTTGTTGACAGATTTGGATGCGCACCGGGAGATCGTTGCCCACGAATTTGACATTCTTTTGGGCGGCGATCAAGCCTGCAAAGGCTGTCAAAAAACCAATGGCGGTGAATTGCCAGAGTTAGAGGCGGTTCTAGATTTGTTTCAGGGCCAAGCCCGCGAACGCTTGGCACATTGGCAAGAAAGCCCCAGGGTTAAAGGCTTGCGTGATGAAGCCAGAACCCGCTTGATGCGCTTGCTGCAGCGAACCGCCTTGTGGCTGAAAGAAGGTCGGGTTGAGCCCATTGCGGTAGTTAGGATGGCCGATTGGATGGAGCCCTTGATGCGCCGCGAGAGCTACCTGGCCATGATGTTAGAGCGCCCCGCGGTCCATGAGCGCTTGCTTCGTTTGTTGGGTGCCGCCAAGTGGCCTGCCCGTTATTTGGTTCAGCACCCAGGCGTCATTGATGAGTTAGCGCATGGCGATGTTTTGCAACAGCGCTTTGTGGCAGCCGATTTTGAAGCCGAGTTAGAAGCTCGTCGAGCCGCACTCATGAAAACAGGCGAGGACGATGAGGAAGCCTTGTTGAACTTGTTACGCCGCGCCCACCATGCGGAGGTATTTCGGACCTTGGCCCGGGATGTCGAAGGCAACTTAAGCGTTGAACAGGTCGCCGATGACTTGAGCGCCATGGCGGACGTCATTCTCAAAGTCACAGCAAAGTGGTGCTGGGCCTGCTTAAAAAACAGGCACCGTGAAGTGCCCCAATTTGCCATCATTGCCTACGGCAAGCTGGGTGGTAAAGAGTTGGGTTATGGCAGCGATTTGGACATTGTGTTTGTCTTCGAAGACGCAGATGAGCGGGCTCAAGAGGTCTATGCGGGCTTTGTTCGCAAGTTGATCAACTGGTTCACAGTGAAGACGGCCGAAGGCGATTTGTTTGAAATTGACACCGCCCTGAGACCCAATGGCAGCTCAGGTTTGTTGGTAACCACTTTCAGCGCATATGCTGATTATCAACAACAGCGGGGTAGCAATACAGCATGGACTTGGGAACACCAGGCCATGACGCGGGCGCGCTTTGTGATGGGTGACGCGAACATGCGTCAGCGTTTTGACGAGGTCAGAAAGGCGGTGATCAGCGCGCCCCGCGATGCAACTTTATTGAAGCAGGAAATTGTCGGCATGCGGCAAAAGGTGCTGACGGCCCACCCCACCAAAGCCGATTTATTTGACGTGAAGCACAGCCCTGGCGGCATGGTGGACGCTGAGTTTGCCGTTCAATTCATGGTTTTGATGCATGCCAGTGCCCACCCATCCTTGTTGGACAACGTGGGCAATATTGCTTTGCTGCAAAGGGCAGAAGCTGAGGGCTTGTTGCCAAAAGGCGTGGGCGAGTTGGCGGCTTCAGCTTACCGGGCTTTGCGCCGTGTGCAGCACAAGGCCAGGCTGGATGAAGCCCCTACGCAAGTCGGTCAGTCGGAATTGGAAGCCGAGAAACAAGCCATTTTGGCGCTTTGGCATGCCGTTTTCCAGAAAGCGCCAGAGACCCAATGAACGCGTGACAAGCCGATAAATTAGAAGTAAACTGTCCAGTCACAAAATAGAACGGGCGGTTCAATGACTAGATTTAAAGGTATTTTTTACGGTTTCATTGGGTTTTTCATGGCGATGAATGCCATGGCACAAACTGCCACAGCGCCTTCAAATGCAGCTTGCCCTGCGCTGTTGAGCCACACCTTTCCAAGGCTGCAAGACGAAAAACCTCAAAGCCTGTGCCAATTCAGTGGCAAAGTGATTTTGGTGGTGAATACAGCCAGTTATTGTGGTTTCACATCCCAGTACAAAGGACTGGAAAGTATCTATAGCAAGTACAAAGACCGTGGCTTGGTGGTTTTAGGATTTCCATCCAACGACTTTGCGCAAGAAAAAAGCAATAACCAAGACATCGCCGAATTTTGTGAGAGTACATTCGGCGTGAAGTTTCCGATGTTCACAAAAACATCGGTCACCGGCGATTCAGCAGTGCCCTTTTTCAAACAATTGGCACAAGAGTCTGGTCAAAGACCACGCTGGAACTTTTACAAATACCTGATTGGCCGCGATGGCAAGCTCATCGACAGCTACAACAGCATGATCAGCCCAGAAAGCAAAAGCGTGGTCCATGCCATCGAAAAGAGTTTGGCGACAAAGGCGCCTTGAACTGAACATGAAGTACAAAAAAATTGCGGTGGTGGGCTCGGGCATTTCGGGCTTGGCGGTCGCGCACACCTTGAAGGGTCAGGCAGACATCACCTTGTATGAGGCCGGCGCTTACTTTGGCGGACATTCCAATACGGTTGACATCACCTTGCCCACACCGCAAGGCATGGTGACGCATGGCGTTGACACAGGCTTTTTGGTTTTCAACGAAAGAACCTATCCCAATCTGATCAACTTGTTTGCTGAACTGGGCGTAGAAACAGCTTTGTCAGACATGTCTTTTTCTGTTCAGGCGCCCAAGGTTTGGGGTGATGAGGCATTGGAATGGAGCGGTAGCAATTTAGACACAGTGTTCGCTCAAAGAGGCAATCTGTTGCGCCCCAAGTTTTTGAAGATGTTGGCCGATGTTTTGCGCTTTAACAAAATCTGCACGCGCATTGCCGAGGCCCAAAAAGAAAGCGAAATGCGTCAGCCGCTGTCAGATTTTTTGAAGCAGCACCAGTTCAGCGAAGCCTTTAAGAATTGGTATTTTTTGCCCATGATGGGCTGCATTTGGAGCTGCCCGACAGATCAAATGTTGAAGTTTCCCGTGGCAACTATGATCCGTTTCTGCCACAACCATGGCCTCATTCAAGTCAGCAACCGGCCACGCTGGTTCACGGTGAAAGGGGGCTCTAAAAACTATGTTCAGAAAATAATCAATGACTTGCCCGACAAGCGATTGAATACACCCGTGTCGTTGATCGAGCGCGATGATTCAGGCGTGCGTATCGTGACCCAAGACCATGCCGAGCGCTTCGATGAGGTGGTCATTTGCACCCACTCTGATCAGGCTTTGCGCATGTTGCGAGTGCCCACACAAAAAGAACAAAGCTATTTGTCGGCCATCCGCTATCAAGACAATGTTGCCGTGTTGCATACCGATGAAAGTGTTTTGCCATCAAGGCGCAAAGCATGGGCTGCGTGGAACTACGAGCGTGCCCTCGAACAAGGTCAGGAAAGTGCACGTGTTTGCTTGCATTACTTGTTGAACAAACTGCAACCCTTGCCTTACGAGCAAGCGGTGGTGGTGTCATTGAACCCAACCAAACCCATCGACCCCGCAAAAATCATTCAGTCCATTGACTATGCCCATCCGGTATTCGATTTGGCGGCCATTGATGCACAGCAACACCTCCATGAAATTCAGGGTCAACAGCACACGTGGTTTGCGGGCGCTTGGACGGGTTATGGCTTTCATGAAGATGGTCTGAAATCTGGTTTAAGTGTGGCTCGACAACTTTTGTTGGACTTGCATCGGTGAATCAAGCGAACGCGCTCATTGGCTTTGGCCAAGTTAGGCATGTACGCCGTCGTCCGGCCGTGCACGCCTTTCACTATGGCGCCTATTTTTTGATGCTGCCAATGCGCAGCCTTCAACAACAAGCGAATGGCAATGCGTCGGCCTTCAGTGATTTGCCCATCAACCGCGCAGGTTGCTTGTCTTTTCATGATGTTGACCATGGTGATGGCCGCGCGCCAGAGCAGGGTGGCGCACTGGCTTGGCTGAATGAAATTTTGGAAAAAGAAGGTATTCATGACGCAGAGGGTGAGGTTTGGTTGCAAACTTTTCCACGCGTTCTGGGTTACACCTTCAAGCCCGTCAGTTTTTGGTACTGCCATCGCGCTGACAACAGTTTGGCTGCCATCGTCGCCGAAGTTCACAACACGTTTGGTGAGAGGCACAGCTATTTGTTAGACGCGCCCAAATGGGGCCAGACGGAAATGGCCAGCAAAGTGTTTCACGTGTCACCTTTTTGTGAAGTCAACGGACACTACCAATTCAGGTTCATGCGCACCATTTTGAATGGTCAAGAGAGATTGGTTGCACGCGTTGATCATTTCGACGACAGCGGCCCGCTCATCGAAACCAGCATGAGCGGCACACTTGTTCCCGCCGATGCAAAAGCTTTAAAACGGGCCTTGTGGTCTTTTCCGTTTTTTACGTTTGCGGTTGTAGCGCGCATTCATTGGCATGCCTTGTTGCTTTGGCTTAAGCGCGTGCCATTCTTTTCTAAACCAGTCCCCCCGTCAAACCTTGTGACGCGGGGCCATTCACCTTCCATTGCTTCATCAAAATCCAGCGGATCATGAACACCACCACCTCAACACAGTCCAATGTGGCCCTTCAGTCGGCCCCTGCCTCGGCCCGCAGAGTTTTGCGCTTGCTGGAAAAAATTGAACACGGCACCTTGACCATTCAGTTTCCAGACAGAAGCACCAAGGTTTACGGCAACACGTCGCTGCCACACGCTGCCATCAGTTTGAAAAACTGGGAAGTTTTTTCAGCCAGCATGAAATCGGGCGACATTGGTTTTGCCGAAACCTACATGGCTGGCGATTGGAGTACGCCTTCTTTGAGCGATTTGTTGCGTGTCATGATTCAAAATCGCCGTGCCGTCGAAGACCTCATTTATGGTTCGTGGTGGGGCCGCATGGCGTACCGCATTCGCCACTTGCTCAATCGCAACAACAAAACCAACAGCCGCAAAAATATCCATGCGCATTACGACTTGGGCAATGCGTTTTATGAATTGTGGTTGGATGGCACGATGAACTATTCGTCGGCCTTGTTTGAAGGCGACTTCAATCAGGAAATGGCAGCGGCGCAAAGGGCCAAGGTCAGGCGCGCACTGCGCATGACCGATGTCGACTTGGGTAGCCGAGTTTTAGAAATTGGCTGTGGTTGGGGTGCATTGGCTGAAATGGCCACGGTAGATTTTGGTGCCAAGGTGACGGGCGTGACCTTGTCGACCGAGCAGTTGGCGTTTGCCAAAGCGCGGATGAAATGGAACGGCAAATCTGAGCAGGCAGATTTGCGTTTGCAGGACTACCGCGACATTCAAGATGGCCCTTATGACGCGATTTGCTCCATTGAAATGATCGAGGCGGTTGGGCAGTCTTATTGGCCGACGTACTTTCAAAAAATCAGCCAGTTGCTCAAGCCAGGCGGCAAGGCATGTATCCAAAGCATTGTGATTGACGACAGTTTGTTTGACAGGTACGTTAAATCAACCGACTTCATTCAACAGTACATCTTCCCGGGGGGTTGTTTGCCAAGCCCCAAAGAGTTTCGTCGTCAAGCACGTTTGGCAGGTCTAGAAGTTATTGACGAACTCAAGTTTGGCCCGGACTATGCAGAAACATTGAGACGCTGGCGCCATGACTTCATGTCGCATGAGGCGCAAGTCTTGCAGCTGGGCTTTGATCAAAAATTCTTGCGCTTGTGGGAATTTTATTTAGCGTATTGCGAAGCTGCTTTTGATGAGTCCAATACGGACGTTATTCAGTTCACCTTGCAGAAGCGTGCGTAACGTGGCCAATACTTACGCAACACCCAAGCCAATGCAACGCAAGCGCATGGGTCCGCGCGTCTGGATGGTGGTCGTGTTGATTGCCAGTATGTCAGCCGGCGTTTTTGCCCATGCCAGTGAACAAATCTTGCCGGGCTCGCGTCCCAGCGAGGCGCAGCGTTTAAAAGTTTGGGGCTTCGAAATTTATGACGCGCGCTTGTGGACGCGCCCTGAATTTTCAGTGCAGCAATACAGCACGCAAAGCTTTGGACTTGAACTCACGTATTTGCGCAAATTTGAAGGCAAAGACATTGCCAAGCGATCTATTGAAGAAATGAAGCGAGTTGGCAAGTTCAATGCTGAGCAAGAAGCCCTGTGGTTGAAAGCCATGACTGATATTTTTCCAACGGTTGGTAAAGGTGACAAGCTTTTAGGCGTTTACAAGCCAAATGAAGGCGCTGAATTTTGGATCCATCAAAAACGGTTGGGGTTGATCCCAGATCCGCAATTCGCAAAACTTTTTTTCGGCATCTGGCTTCATGAGGCCACTTCTGCCCCTGAAATTAGGCAAGCTTGGATGAACAAGCCATGAACACCGAGGGCATATTGCATCGGCACGCTGCGGCCTATGGCTTGCTTGCAATGCCTTTGGCCTTTGTGGCCTTGCCGATGTACGTCAATGTGCCGCACCTTTACGCCACGCAATATGCGGTCCCTTTGAGTTTGTTGGGCATCGTTTTGTTGCTCACGCGTTTGATCGATGCCCTGACCGATCCTTTCATTGGCCGTTTCAGTGATTGGCTGTATGCAAAATCCATGCATGCCGTTGTCGTGGCCGCTTTGATTTTTTCGACCACCCTGGCGATCGCATTTGCGGCCTTGTTCAACCCCCCTGCTTGGGGAAGTTCCAGTGCCTATGCTCTGTGGGTGGCTGTTTGTGTCACGGCATGCCACTTGTGCTACAGCGTTCTGTGCATTGTTCATCAAGCTTGGGTCACGCGCTTGGGCGGCACAGCAGCGCAGCAAAGTCGTGTCTTAGCGTGGCGTGAAGGTGCCGGTCTTTGGGGCGTGGTGTTGGCGGCCATGCTGCCGTTGTGGTTGGGCTGGACGCTCAATGCGCTGGTGTTGGGCGTTCTGCTTCTGTTGGGCGTCATCAGTTGGCGATTTGCTTGGACGCATCATTCAACAGCGACGACAGCAGGAGGCTCAAAAGCGTCGGAGACAACGACCGATTCTCAAGGGCATCAAGTCTTTGGTTTGTTCGAGCCTTTTCAGAAAAAACAATTTTCAAAGTTGCTGCTGATTTTTGTCGTGAACGGCATTGCCAGTGCGGTGCCTGCCAGTTTGGTTTTGTTTTTTGTCGAAGATCAAATTCGAGTCAGTGCATCTCATGTACCGTTGTTTCTAGGCGCTTATTTTTTGTCAGGCGCTTTGTCACTCCCTTTGTGGCTGATGGCCATCAAGCGCTTTGACTTGCCGCGTGCGTGGTTGTTCGGCATGGTTCTGGCCGTGCTCAGTTTCATGGGCGTGAGTCAATTGGGCGCCGGTGATGAGTGGGCTTACTTTGCCATTTGTGTGGCATCAGGTACGGCGCTGGGCGCTGACTTGGTGGTGCCAGGCGCCATCTTGAATGGTCTGATTGATCGATGGGGTCAACGCGGCCGGGCCGAAGGTGTGTATTTGGGTTGGTGGAATTTGGCCAGCAAATTTAACTTGGCTTTGGCCGCTGGTTTGAGTTTGCCTTTGCTGTCTTGGTGGGGTTATTCACCGGGTACCCAAGATGCCGATGGATTGCAGGCGCTCAGTGCCGCTTATGGCCTCTTTCCATGCGCTTTGAAATTGCTTGCCGCTTTGCTTTTATTTTTGTTTTGGCGCACTTCAGCGAAAGCTGACGCTTCCAATTTTTCCAACGCTTCCAATCGGAGTCTTTCATGAACCGTCGACAGTCACTTCAAAAAATGGCACAGGGCTTAACGACGCCGTGGCTACTCAAATCAGGCCTGATCGGCGGTGTTGCGTTGGGCGTGACGGGCTGCGCGGGGCCGCAAGTGGCCGATTACAGCCAACAAAAGCCAGTGCTTGATTTACGCACTTATTTCAACGGTGAGGTCGATGCGTGGGGCATTTTTACCGACAGAAGTGGGGCGGTGGTCAAGCGTTTCAAAGTCCAAATGAATTGCCAATGGCAAGGCGATGATGGCGTTTTAGATGAAGACTTTGTGTATTCAGATGGCACAAAACAAAAACGCATTTGGCGCTTAAAAGCCCTGCCCAATGGCCGATACGAAGGTCGTGCAGACGATGTGGTGGGCGTGGCGCAAGGCGAAGTCAAAGGCAACGCCTTTCGTTGGCAGTACACCTTGGCCTTGCCAGTCGACGGTCGAGTTTGGAATGTTGAATTTGACGATTGGATGTTCTTGATGGACGAAGAAGTCATGATCACCAAAGCTGTGATGAGTAAATTTGGTGTCCGTTTGGGTGAGGTCACTTTGTCATTCAAGCGACGTAAGCCGATGCCCCTCAAAGGCCAGTCATGAGCGCGCCAGCCAGTCCCGCCAACGAGTTGGTGGTCAGAAATACGCTCGATGGTGCGCCCAGCACATCAGTCAACAAACCCCGTCGTTTTGGCCAGCCCTTCAATTTACCGCTGCAAGATTGGCGCGGTAAACGTGTTTGGTTGGTGGGCGCGTCCAGTGGCATTGGTTTGGCCTGTGCGCAAGCACTACAAGCTGCCGGTGCGCACGTGGTTATCTCGGCGCGTGAATTGGGCGCGCTGTCAGATTGGGCAAGACAAAGTGAATCAGAGGGCAAGCGCCTTGAGTTATACCCCCTCGATGTCACCGATGGCTTGCAAGTGAAATATGTCACGCGACAGGTGGCGGCCCAAGGTGCGATCGACATGCTCTTGTATTGCGCGGGACATTACCGAGCACAGCGTGCAACCGATTTTGATTTACCCGACATGTTGCGCCACCAAGAGGTCAATTACAACGGCTTGTTGCGCGTGTTGGGCGAAGCACTACCGGTCATGTTGCAGCAGGGCTTTGGTCACATCAGCTTGGTCAGCAGTGTGGCGGGTTGGCGTGGTCTGCCAAATGGTCTGGCGTATGGTCCAACCAAAGCGGCCATGACCAACTTGGCTGAAACCTTGTACATGGATTTGCAAGACAGGGGCATTGGCGTCAGTTTGATCAATCCTGGCTTTGTGGCAACGCCTTTGACCGCACAAAATAATTTTCAAATGCCTGCACTCTTAACGCCAGAGCAAGCGGCGCAGGCCATGTTGAAGGGTTGGGCCCAGGGCGCATTTGACATCCATTTTCCAAAGCGATTCACGCTCTGGCTGAAGTTGATGCGACTCATGCCCTACCGCTTTTATTTTGCCTTGGTGCGCCGCTTTACCGGGCTTTGAAAATGACACACCGCCAAACATTCAAACAAATTGCCAATTACTTTGAAAACATCTCGCCAGCGTCGGTGGGAAAAATCAAAGAACTTTATGCACCCACGGCGCGATTCAAAGACCCCTTCAATGACGTCAAGGGGATTGCAGAAATTGAGCGAATTTTTCAGCACATGTTTGTGTCATTGGCTGAACCGCGTTTTGTGGTCATTGAAGAGATTGTGGATGGCTCGCAAGCCTTCCTCACATGGGAGTTTCGCTTTAAGTTCAGGCGCTTTGACACTCAAACGGAGCAAGTGGTGCTAGGCACCACGCACTTGGTCTTGGATGCGCAAGGCCTCGTGTGCCTGCACCGAGATTATTGGGATGCCGCCGAAGAGCTCTATGAAAAGTTGCCTGTCGTGGGGTCGCTGATGCGTTGGCTGAAGCGGCGCGCTAACAGTTAATTGAAAGCCTGTGAACAGCAAATGAACGGGCTGTTCTACGCCCTGAGACGCCGTTATTTGGGCAGGCTGTCGATGAAGCTTTGACGCTGCATGAGTTTGGCGTGCAGCTTGTCTAAATTGGGATGAGCCTGGCGCCAGTCAATTTCAGGAAAGCGAAAATCCAAGTAGCCAAGTGCACATCCCACCGCAATGTCGGAAAGGCTCAAATGTGCGCCCGAGCAATAGGGTTTGTCTGCCAAACCCTGAGACATAGCGCGCAAGGCTTCCGATATTTTTGCAAGTTGACGATCTATCCAGGCCTGACTTCTTTGCGCGGGTGTGCGGTGCACCCAAACGTTTTCCATGCGGGCTAATAGCGCTGCATCCAGAAGTCCATCTGCCAAGGCTTCCCAGGTCTTAACTTCGGCGCGCTCACGGCCGTTCGTGGGAATGAGCTTGCCCACGGGCGACAAAGTGTCAAGGTATTCCACAATGACGCGAGAATCAAAGACAGCCTCTCCACCTTCTAAAACCAAGCATGGCACTTTACCCAGCGGGTTGGAGGCATGGATGGTGGTGGTGGCCGACCAAACGTCCTCGACCACCATGCGGTAATCCAGCTTTTTCTCTGCCATCACGATGCAAACCTTGCGGACATAAGGGCTGGTGGGTGAACCGATCAATTTCATGGGTCAGGTCTTGTCTTAAATGATTCAAAAATAAGTGGTTAACTGGAGAGCATTCTAGAGGAAGAAGAAAGCCAGATGATTGTCAGGTACAGAACTTACAATTGGGGCATGACCACCTCGCCCATTTCTGCCTTATCCCCCCTTGACGGCCGTTACGCCAACAAGCTCAATGCGCTGCGTCCACTCATGAGCGAACAAGGCTACATGCATCGCCGTGTTCAAGTTGAGCTGGCTTGGTTCATTGCATTGTCCGATGCGGGTTTTGAAGAGTTCAAGCCCTTGTCGGCAGGCGCCAGACGCTACCTCACAGGCTTGGTCAGTCAGTTTTCAGAACAAGACGCCTTGGCCATCAAGGACATTGAGAAGACCACCAATCACGATGTCAAAGCCGTGGAGTACTGGATCAAATCAAAGTTCAAAGATCGCCCAGAGTTAGAAGCCGCTTCAGAGTTTGTTCACTTTGCGTGCACCAGCGAAGACATCAACAACACCAGCCATGCTTTGCAACTCAAAGGTGCGCGTCATCAAGTGGTCTTGCCTGCGCTAGATGACATCATTGAACAACTGCGCAGCATGGCGCACGCTTATGCGGCCGTGCCCATGCTCAGCCGAACCCACGGACAAACAGCCAGCCCCACCACCGTTGGCAAAGAGTTGGCCAACGTGGTGGTTCGATTGCGTGGTACACGCGAGAAAATTGCAAATGTGCCTATGAAGGCCAAAATGAATGGTGCCGTGGGCAACTACAACGCACACCTTTCTGCATGGCCTCATTTTGATTGGGAAAAATTTTCTCAAACAGTGGTTGAAACGCCAGAGGCCCACGAAGAAGGCGCCTCCGCGGAACATTGGGGTTTGGGCTTGTCGTTTCAGCCCTACAGCATTCAAATTGAGCCGCACGATTACATGGCCGAGTTGTTTGATGCGATTGCGCGTACCAACACCATCCTCATCGACTTGTCGCGTGACATCTGGGGCTACGTCAGCTTGGGTTATTTTAAACAGCGCCTCAAGGCGGGTGAAATTGGCTCATCCACCATGCCGCACAAAGTCAACCCGATTGACTTTGAAAATGCCGAAGGTAATTTGGGCTTGGCCAATGCGGTCCTCAAACATTTGTCCGAAAAATTACCTGTCAGCCGTTGGCAGCGCGACCTGACAGATTCAACAGTGCTCCGCAACATGGGTGTGGCTTTGGGCTATACAACCTTGGCTTACGCATCGCTCATGACGGGCCTGAAAAAACTCGAGTTGAACGAAGAAGCCTTGGCACAGGACCTCGACGCATCGTGGGAAGTTTTGGCAGAACCCATTCAAACAGTGATGCGTCGATATGGCGTTCAGGGTGCCTACGAGAAATTGAAAGAAGTGACGCGCGGCAAAACAGTCACGGCAGAAGCTTTGCATGGATTGATTCAAACGCTTGAAATTCCCCAGGCAGAAAAAGACCGTTTACTGGCCATGACACCTGGCAGCTACATTGGCAAAGCCATTGAGCTGGCCAAGCGGGTTTAAGTGGCATGGCACTTAAATCGACCATTTACAAAGTCAATCTTTCGATTGCCGACATTGACCACAGTTATTACGCAGACCACGCGCTCACCTTAGCGCGGCATCCCAGCGAAACAGACGAGCGAATGATGATTCGATTGCTCGCACTCTCCTTGAATGCCTACAAATTGCAAGCCGATTTAAATGGCGATGGCGTGTTGGCCTTTGGCGCAGGCTTGTCCGATCCTGACGACCCCGATTTGTCTTTGCGTGACTTCACAGGTCAAACTCGTTTGTGGGTTGAGGTGGGTCAACCTGAAGACAAACCTTTGAACAAAGCGTGTCAAAAGGCCGAAGCTGTCATGGTCTATTGTTTCAATCATGCCGCTGAAATTTGGTGGAAGGGCATTGAAAGCAAACTGACGCGCATGGACAAGTTGCAAGTTTGGCGCGTACCCACAGAAGCCAGCCAAGCCTTGGCCAAATTGGCTGAACGCAGCATGCAAATTCAAGCGACCGTGCAAGAGGGCGAACTCACACTGAGCAACGCCAAAGACAGCGTGCACTTAGAAGTGCAGCGCTGGAAATAATCAGCTTTTAAAGCCCAGAGGCACTTGCGCTTCTGCGGCTGCGCGCGCTAAGTGACGGTCTTCTGCGGCACGTTCGGCATATCGATTGAAGCGCCATGAGGTGCCGTCTACCGTGATGCGGCGCCATATGCTGCGCTTTTCACCCGGGCTTAATTCCGTCCACAACTGAACTTCTTCAAACGTTCTGCCACAACCCTTGCAATCAGGATCGCCTTGAGACGTTGAACAGATGGCAATGCATGGCGTGTCGGGTGTGCTGGCGTACCAAGCTTGCCAAGCTTCAGCGGCAGGCAAAGGCAAAGTGAACTCGTCTGCCTCGTCTTCCTTGAAGTACACCATCAAGGCATAGACCTCAGCCAATGCGCGCAATTCACGCGGCAGCGTGACCCCGTCGGGTGACGGATTTTTTTCGCGCCAGTAATTGATGGCCGCTTCGATGTCGGTGATGTGGATGCCTGCCATGGGAAAAGAGCGTGGAGAGTGCCTAAAAGTGCAACCGAATCATACCGGTTTAGAAATGACCTTAGCGTGGCAATTGCAAGTTGATGAATGCGTCAAAACGAAGACAGCCTCGTAGGATGAAAGTCTGTCTTTCACAGAATTCATTTTTACAAGGAATCAACATGCATGCTTTAAGTTTAGAGATGGCCAGCCAAGTTCAGGGGGGTGGCTTTTGGAGCTTTTTAAATTTTGGGTCCGGTACCACCAATGGTGCGCGAAATGATGGCAATGCGCTCGGCGCAGGGTGTGGCACTGTCAAAAGTGATGCATTCATTCCAGATGTGTTGTTTGGTATCGACATCACACAAGCTTGTTTTGAACACGACCAAAGCTACGCCACCTGTGGTTTTGAAAAAGGCACTGCCGATGCCAATTTTTACAACAACATCATGAGTGAGTGTGGCGAGCAAGGCGGCGGCATACTCACCTGCAATGCCATCTCCAGCATTTACTTTGTCTCGGTGTCTTTCTTGGGTGATAGCGCTTACAAAAACGCACAAGAATCAAGCTGCCGTTGGGGCGATTAAGCAGCCATCACCATGAACCACTTGATCAAAAACTTTTCCCTCATGGCCCTTCTTTTTTGCATGTTCATGCAAGTCTTACCATCGGCAATGGCGGCCTCGTTTTTTGTCGATAAGGGACACACAGATGTGGTGGAGGGCATTTCGTTTGAAATTGTGCCGCCACATCTTTTTATCAAAAAAGCATTCAAACTTCGAGGTGAAAACTTGACGCCAGCACAACTACTTCTTATTCGTGAGGCCATGCCAAGCATTGCAAACATGACGCACAAAGTGCTGATGCGCCCCATCAACAAATCTTTTCCCTTTGCAGAAAACACAGGGGAAACGTTGGAAAAAAATTTGCAAGAAGCTTTAGAGGGTGCACCCCTACCCAGAAGTATCTACCAGCTGCAACACATTGAAAGCCCTACCCAACTTTTTATTCAAACGCTCAAAAATTGGCAAGTGACTGAATCGAGTATTCAATTCAGCAGCGATTATTTTTACCGCTCAGATCGAGGTCCAGCCATCTATTTTCGGGACACCTATTTGTTTACAAAAACCAATGGAAGTTGGCGGTTTCTGCAACACCCCAACAGCATGCCAGAGGGCGTTTTGCAATGTGCTCAAAGTGCGTTGGGATGGAAGCGCTGCGATGGTGGTGTTCAACAATGAGAGGCGTTCAGCGCTCTTGTCGTTCTAAAATTTGCTCTCGCAAAAGCCCTTGTGCATAACGCAACCGGGCATCCACAATGGACGCCTCAATGTGATCACTTAAGTGTGCGGGCAGTTTGCGAGAAGCATCTTGGGCGGCTCTGAAACGATCGACAGCAGCGGCAACATCCCACCGTGCCAATTGGGCCTCACCTTCTGCACGCAAGCTGGCCAGCCCCCGGCCTTGTGCAGAAAGTGCGCCGGCCAAAATCTGCCACACCTGCGCGTCAAGAGGATGCTGCAAAACCCAGCGCTGAAGATTTGAAATGACTTTCGTTAAGAGGGCGGCACTTTCTGCGTCAGGTCTTGCAACATGTCGTCTGGAAGCGGCTTGAGAAATAAAGATCATTTCTGGACGCGCCCAATTCGGCTCATTCACCGTCTTGTCAAGTAAACCCAAGACTTGTTGCATATCGTCTTCTTTGAAAGCAAGCTCAACCTCTAACAGTTGAATCAAACGCAATGCATTTTGCTGCGTTCCTGCGGCTTGGATCAGTGCATGTCTTAAAGCCTTGGCTTGATTGAAGTCTCGCAACTGAAGCCAAGACATGTAAGCACCATATAAAACCCCCATGCGTTTGCTCGCTGGCAAACGCTCAAGGTTGGGGTCTGCAGCTTCAGTGGCCCAAGCCCGCAGCGCGTCCACACCCGGTTGAGACATTGTCCGTGCTCTAGCGGACATCATGGCTTGAACCAAGTCTTCTTCTAAATTGCGCGGCTGGGTTTGTTGCAATTGTTGCCGCGCTTGCATGTCTGCCATGCGTTCGGTGGTCAGGGGGTGGCTTCTCAGATAAGGAAAACCACCGCTGTCATTCAAACCAGACGCTTGTTGCAACTTGCCAAACATGGTGACAAAACCTTGCGTATCAAATCCCGCATCCGCCATGACGCCATAACCAATGCGATCTGCCTCGCGCTCCATGTCACGAGAGAAGTTCAACTGCGATTGCACGGCCAGGGCTTGACCGCCAACGATCATGGCTTGAGCACCTTGCGCACCTTGGGCACTTTTCCCGGCGGCCAAGACCCCCAAAATCATGGCACCGATGAGCCAAGGCGTCATGCGTGCCTGTTCACCCATCGACCGGCCAATGTGTCTTTGGGTGACATGTGTCAGTTCGTGGGCCATGACCGAGGCTAATTCATCGCGGGAGGAAACCACGCTGATGAGACCCAAATGAACACCCAAATAACCACCGGGCAATGCAAAGGCATTCACTGAGCGATCTCTGCCAACCAAGATTTTCCAAGCAAAACGCTCCATCAACTCCGGCGACAACTCCCCTCTGGCCTGAGCACTTTTGACGAGGGGCTGCCAAATACCTTGCAAATACTCATCCAGAATGGGGTCTTCTAAAAAGTCAGGGTCGCGGTAAAGCTCCCGAGCAATGCGGTCGCCCAACTTGCGTTCCGCGCTCAAAGTGATGTCTGCGCCATCACCCAGAGATGGCAGACTTTGTGAGCTGGACGGCATTTGCGACCAGACAGGTGTGAGCCAGAGCGATGTCGCTAACAACGCAATCAAGGCCTTGGAATTGGGAGAAGCTCGCTTCAAAGTATGCTGACCAAGTTCTTTAGAAAATCTGAAACACGTATCATGCGGTAATTTAGTCAACCTTTTGTAAATGGTTTTTACCAATTTTTAAGTCTCGGATCATGTCAAATTCAACGCCCACCTCTAATTCGCCTTTGACACATTTTGACGCGCAAGGCCAAGCCCATATGGTGGATGTGGGTGCAAAAGCGTCGACACACCGGGTGGCAGTGGCCACTGGCCGTATTCAGATGTTGCCATCGACACTGGCTTTGATTCAATCAGGCACGGTCAAAAAAGGGGACGTTTTAGGCATTGCGCGAATCGCCGGCATTCAAGGGGCTAAAAAAACATCCGACTTGATTCCCCTTTGCCACCCCCTGGCCCTGACACGTGTGGCAATTGATTTCGTCATCCAAGCGGAGGCAGAGGTACCGACCATTGTGTGCACCGCCACAGCAGAAACCATCGGTCAAACGGGTGTGGAGATGGAAGCCCTGACAGCCGTTCAGGTGGCCTTGCTCACTATTTATGACATGTGCAAAGCTGCTGACCGCGGTATGACGATGACTGGGATAACTTTGCTGGAGAAGCACGGTGGAAAGTCTGGTAGTTGGATGGCGAAATAAATGCACATCAAGAACTTGTTACTTAGGCGTCAGATTGGCTTAGGGCTCGCGTTAGCCGTAATTATTGCAATG
>JACCDY010419405.1_pt1 | contig 22326 bp, 20 predicted proteins | sample 7446391 | NCBI WGS metagenome assembly JACCDY01 (sample SAMN15323451, study PRJNA562643) | freshwater metagenome | isolation source: river surface water | place: USA:Blue River Watershed | collected 2017-08-18 | reverse complement strand
GCAATGCTCACATCTGTTCCCACTGGGCAGTGTTGTTTCACATTCTCGAGAGCATCAACAACAATTCGATAGATTGCCAATTCTGCACCGGTATTGATTCTGAACGGGGTGCCGTCTTGAGTCATTGATACTGTGTAGCCGAACTCTCGGTACGCGACAACCAACTCTTCGATGTTTTTTATGCGTGGCGGAGCTGCCGTTACCGTGTGCTTCTTGTTCAACATGTCAAAAAGCCTGCGAAGCTCCGTGTGGGCGGCACGTGCGCTTTGACCAATTCGCTCTAGAGTTCGAATCGATGAAGTTACATCCGCTTTAGCAGCATAGAGACCACCCTCGGCCTGGGAAATAACCGCAGAAACCTTTTGAATGATTAGTTCATTAATGTCACGAGCAATCTCGAACCGTTCGGTCTGCTCGGCAAGTTCAAGGGCCAACTGAGACTGAAGATCGGTGGCAATTGCTCGGTCAAAGGCTGTGCCCACGTGCAGATGACGGGTAATCAAGTAGCGTCCACCAATAAATGCGACAGCGTTTAGAGCAATGAGAGATATTGCAGCGAAACCGAATGCGACGTAGCGGGCGTTGTCGCTAGTGAGCATGACATCGAATAGCAATTCATAAGGGGCAACGCTGAACACCAGCAAACCAGCCGAAACTAAGCCAGTTACCAAGTTAAGAGCCGCCGCGATTCGGCCGTAAATAGGCGATTCGGCCAGGCTTACCAAAAACACGGATACCAGCGTTCCAAAAGAGCTAATCAAGGGGCTTAGGTTCAAAACCAACGCCACGACGGTTGCGAGACCCATTAGAGCCACAGAAAGCCATTTGTACTTTTGTGAGATGAGAATTGCGACGCTGATTAGCCCGACTGGCACTAAAGCCAGCGCACCATGTGAGAAGAAGTCAAGGCCACCAAGAAATAACAGGGTGAACCCAGAGAGGGAAATTAGAGAGAGCCATTTACGGTCCTGGATCCAACGTATCAACGTGGCCTCCAGATCTTCGAAAAAGAGTGGCTCCCCGGCTTGGACTCGAACCAAGAACCTATCGGTTAACAGCCGATTGCTCTGCCAATTGAGCTACCGAGGAATGTTGATTTAGCAACCTGAAAAGATTACCAAACATTTTGAACTGAAACCGTGCTTTTTGAGAATTAGTAGCCAAGTTCCTTTGAAACTTGTCCAATCAAAGGCTCGTCAGCCAAGAACCGGCGGGTATTTTCTGAAATCCGCTCAGAGAACAAGCGGACCACCATAGGCCGCGTGTCGGCGGTGTGCGGAGTGATAATCACGTTGGCTGCAACCCACAAAGGGTGACCATCAGGCAACGGTTCTGGATCAGTGACGTCGATGCCTGCGCCGGCGATCGTGGCGGAATTTAGAGCGGCAACTAGGTCTTTGGTAACTACCACCGGACCACGAGCAATGTTCACGAAATAGGCCGTAGGTTTCATGGCTGCAAAGGCGCGAGCATCAAATATGTGACGAGTTTCATCGGTCAATGCTGCCGTGACAATTACTAAATCGGCATTGGAAAGATGAGGCTCCAACTCACTAGAAGCCACAACTGTTGCCCCCTCAATCGGAATCCCTGCTTGCTTGCGAACGACAGTAATTTTGCTTCTAAATGGGCTTAGAAGCTTCACCAGTTCCTGTGTGATACCTCCACCGCCATAGATAAGAACCTCGGCGTCATACAAGCTCACAGCAAAGGGCTTGCCCCAACTTGTGGCGCGGACCCGAGTAGGCAGATCCCTCATCAATGCAAGACTCAAGGCCAGAGCGTGCTCTGCCACAGGCTCCCGATAAGAACCCTTTGCTGAGGTGAATCGATGCGGCAACACCAAGGTTTTAGCGAACGCATCAACACCTGCAAAAGGCAATTGCACCCAGTCGATTTGAGGGTGTGCAATCAGAAGCTCGTTTAGAGCTTGCGGGTTCGAATAGTCAGTCCAAATAAGACCCCGAGTTTCTGCGTCAACTGGGCCGAGCTCGCCGCCAGACTGAATTACTGCAGCCTCGTATTCTGGAAAACTCCGCGGCTCAATTGCGATTAGCTTACCCACCTTGCAACCTTCGACGCTCAGCTTCAAGCTCTACTAGTTCTCTTTGGATGCGAGATGACTCTTCTGGATTGGCGACCGCATCTACCCTGCGAAGCGCCGCGAGGAGTTCCGACTTGGCGTGCGCCAAAGCATTAACTAACGCTCTACCCACGACACCTTGACCGTACCTCACCAGGCCCGCTTCATCAGCGGCTGGAAGGTTTTGAGCGGCAATCTCTCTGAGTAGACCGTGAAGTTCGGCCGGAGTTGCTTGAGCAATAGCCGAAAGAAATTCAGGTTGCCCCTTTACCGCGGCCGCTGTAGCCACAGCCTCGAGAATGGCATTGTGCGCTGGTACGGTTAGGCCGTCGCGCACCAGACGCACCAGCTGCGCCTGATCGTAACTGTCTGGCACCTGAACCAAGACCTCAAGAACTTGACGCTCGAATCGAGCTATTGGATCACTGAGGCTAGGCAACGTGAAACCAGGCACCGTGGGTTGTTCATCGGCCAGCTGCGCAACATGGTCGCGACGCATCTCGGCTACAGCCGTATTCCTGTTTGACTTTGCAACGGCATCTACCAACGAAGCTACCTCGTTCACCTCAAGGTTTACCCAGCCGGAGAGCTCTCTAATGTAGGCAGGCCTCATGGCAACGTCTCGAATAGCAGCCACTACTGGAGCGGCAGCTCGGGCAGCACCGACGCGCCCTTCGATAGTTCCAAGATCGAATTTGGATATTTTCTGCTTGATTGCGAACTCAAACAGGGGCTTCTTGTTTGCAATCATTTGCTGCACAGCTTCATCGCCGCGTGCAGAACGAAGATCACAAGGGTCAAGACCGTCTGGGCCGACTGCCACGAAAGTCTGGGCAGAGAACTTCTCGGAATCAGCGAATGCCCGCATGGCAGCCTTCTGACCAGCTGCATCTGGGTCGAAGGTGAAGATTACCTCTGCCGGTGTGTCTTTTTCTGCCGACAGCATTCTGTTCAAAAGACGAATGTGGTCGTCACCGAAGGCAGTTCCGCAAGTAGCTACTGCGGTCGTAACGCCCGCGAGGTGGCAGGCCATGACATCTGTGTAGCCTTCAACAACAACGACTTGCTGGTTCTTCGATATGTCCCGCTTAGCTAGGTCGAGACCATAAAGCACTTGCGACTTGTGGTAAACCAAGGTGTCGCTGGTGTTTAGATACTTTGGGCCTTGGTCATCTTCATAAAGTTTTCGCGCACCAAAACCGATGACCTGCCCGGTTGTGTCTCGAATAGGCCAAATTAGACGACCACGAAACTTGTCATACGCACCGCGATCGCTTCTTGTGGCAAGACCGGCATTGACGAGTTCATCTAGGGTAAAACCTTTAGCTACCAGGTGATCAACCAAGTGGTTCCAACCCTTTGGTGCGTAACCGATACCAAAATGCTCTGCGGCCTCTTTATCGAAACCTCTGCCCTTCAAGAAATCGCGGCCTGGAATAGCGCCATCAGTCATTAGTTGTTCAGCGAAAAAAGCTGCAGCAGCTGTGTTTGCCTCAAGTATTCGGGAACGTTGCCCTTGGTCTGGGCTTGCCGAACCCTCCTCATAGGACAACTCAAAACCAATGCGCGCAGCAAGTTTTTCTACCGACTCATAAAAGCTAAGTTGATCCATCTGCTGAACAAACTTGTAGACATCACCGCCCTCTCCACAACCAAAGCAGTGATAAAAACCTTGAGCCGGACGAACGTTAAAAGAAGGAGACTTCTCATCGTGAAACGGGCAAAGGCCTTTTAGCGAGCCAACGCTCGCTGGCCGAAGGGCCACGTACTCCCCCACGACATCAGCAATGTTGACTCGAGATTTGACCTCTTCGATGTCCCTTGCGCGAATTTTTCCGGCCATGCTGCTTATCCTAGGTCGCATTCGGCGAGCCAACGAGGCGGTTGTGCAGGTTGATTGCACTCTGATCGGTCAGCGATGCCACCTGATCCACAATCACCCTACGCTGCTCCTGCTCCGACTTAGCCGCAGCCCAAGCCGCCCGCGAGTAGGAATCGAGGTGTTGACCATTTGCCGCCAAGAGTGCGTCTGCCAGCTCAGCTAGCAAAGCACGCTGCCACTCATAGAATGGCCGGCGAGACTCGTGTGACATTAGAAAAGCCGACACTATGCCCTTAAGCGTTGCGATCTCTTGACGAACAGAAATTGGGACCACAATGCTTGCGCCAAAGCGTGCCATTGACTCCAATGGTGAAGTGTCAACGATGGCATCGATTGTCTGGCTAACAAATCGGCCGATTAATGCACTGCTTAGGTTCTTTAGGGTGCCCTGCTCTTCAGCGCTTTTGCCGTAATGCCTCAACCAATAGGTTTCTTGTTTTAGACGCTCTAGGGCCTCGGCAAGCTCATCCTCGCTGAAAACGCCAAGATTCCATTCGGCCATCTTTGAAACCAATTCGCCGCCGGTGCGGGCGTCATTTAGTAGGGCCAAATCCACAAAACCGCCAACGATTGCGTCTTCAAAATCGTGCACGGAATAGGCCACGTCATCGGCAAAGTCCATTACCTGCGCCTCAACCGACTTAACCTTTGACGGCGCTCCTTGCCGTAGCCATTCAAATACTGGCAAATCATCTTCATAGACACCGAACTTGACCGAGTGCTCGCGACCAGCCGGGGCATCGGAACGACTCCACGGGTACTTGCAGGTGGCGTCGAGGCTAGCGCGGGTTAGGTTGAGACCAAGCGATGTTCCATCGGCTCGGAAAACTTTTGGCTCAATCCGGGTCAGTAGCCGCAGTGTTTGAGCATTGCCTTCGAACCCACCAATGTCGTGGGCCCAGTCGTTCAAGGCTTTTTCTCCGTTGTGACCAAATGGCGGGTGACCAAGGTCATGCGCGAGGCACGCCATGTCAACAATGTCAGCATTGAGTTCAAGGTCACGAGCCATTTCGCGACCAATTTGCGCCACCTCAAGTGAGTGGGTCAAGCGGGTACGCGCAAAGTCACCGCCCGATGGGGACAACACCTGAGTTTTGGCACCCAATCGGCGTAGAGCAGATGAGTGGACTACACGTGCACGGTCTCGGGCAAACTCGCCTCGTCGCGTACCGCTTGAACGCTCTTCTGGAAGGAAGCGTTCCCGGTCAAAATCGGTGTAGCCCGGCTCAAAAGAATCGCGATTCTCCATCTAGCCTCCTGACACACCTAATTCAGCCTCTTGCAGAACTTTGCGTTGCTCCCCCACCAGCTCGCGTGACTGCAGCCAGTTCTCAGGCAAGGCACAAACCTTTGCGCCACCCAAGCGGCCGCGTGGACCTTCAGCCTCTTCGCCAGGGTAAGGTGCGCTGCGGTCAAGCGTTCCAAGGATGTCATCCATGTGTGACAGTGATTCGACCTGAGCCAACCGGGCGCGGAATTCGCCACCTACCGGGTAGCCCTTAAAGTACCAAGCTACGTGCTTTCTGATGTCTCGGCAGGCATGCTCTTCGCTCTCGAAGAACTCGACCAGGAGTTCACCGTGACGCTTGAACGCATCAGCAACTTGCCCCAGGTTAGGTTGAATTGGGCTAATTGCCGCGTCAGATTTAGGGTCCCGCTGGTACTCATCGAAGGCAGCCTGTAGATCGCCGAACAACCAGGGCCGACCAAGACAGCCCCGCCCAACAACTACGCCATCAACGCCTGTTTCACGCATCATGCGAATTGCGTCTGCTGCCGACCAAATGTCACCATTGCCAAGCACTTGCACATCAGGTAGCGCTTCACGCAAAGTGGCAATAGCCTTCCAGTCCGCTTGACCGGAATAGTACTCAGAGGCGGTTCGACCGTGAAGTGCCACTGCCGTTACACCTGCATCGCGAGCAGCTTTTCCGGCATCCAGATAAGTCAAGTGGTTCGAATCAATGCCTTTGCGCATCTTGACGGTCAGCGGAATGTCACCAGCAGCCTTGACAGCTGCAGTGACGATTGATGAAAACAGATCCTGCTTCCAAGGCAAGGCAGCGCCGCCACCCTTGCGGGTAACTTTAGGAACAGGACAGCCAAAATTCAGATCAATGTGGTCGGCGCGATCCTCGGCAACTAGCATGGTCACTGCCTCAGCTATGGTCTTTGGGTCAACACCGTAAAGCTGAACCGAGCGAATGTCCTCAGACTCGTGATGCCCAACCAAACGCAGCGACTCTTCGGTACGCTCAACCAAGGCTCGCGAAGTGACCATCTCAGACACAAACAATCCCCCACCAAACTCGCGACAAAGCCGTCGAAAAGCGGTGTTGGTAATACCGGCCATTGGTGCCAAAACCACTGGGGTCTTGATGCCAATTGAGCCGTACTGCAGAGCAGGCTTGTTATCTGAAGTTGAAGTCATCGGACCTAGGAAACTAGCTTTCCGCCAAGGTATTCACGTAGTTTGCTTAGTGAAACGCGCTCCTGCTGCATGGTGTCACGCTCACGAACCGTTACTGCCTGGTCGTCCAGGGTGTCAAAGTCAACCGTGACGCAGAAAGGCGTTCCAATTTCATCCTGTCGACGGTAGCGGCGACCAATTGCACCAGAGTCATCGAAGTCGATATTCCAGAAGCCTCGTAGCTCTTGGGCCAAGTTGCGAGCAACCGGTGACAGATCTTCGTTGCGTGAAAGCGGAAGTACGGCAGCCTTCACTGGAGCCAAACGGTAGTCAAGGCGCAGAACCGTGCGGACGTCGACTCCGCCCTTGGTGTTCGGCGCCTCATCTTCTGAATAAGCATCAACCAAAAATGCCATAAGTGAGCGAGTCAGACCTGCGGCCGGTTCGATCACGTACGGAGTCCAACGCTCGCCCTTGACCTGGTCAAAGTAGCTTAGGTCGGCACCTGACTCACGAGAGTGAGTGGTCAAGTCAAAGTCGGTGCGGTTGGCAATACCCTCAAGCTCACCAAACTCGCTACCAGGAAAACCAAAGCGGTACTCGATGTCAACGGTGCGCTTCGAGTAGTGAGAAAGCTTCTCTTTGGCGTGCTCGTACAGACGCAAGTTATCTGGGCTGATACCGAGATCGGTGTACCAGTTCATGCGCTGTTCGATCCAGTAGTCGTGCCACTCTTCATCGGTTCCTGGCTCAACGAAGAATTCCATCTCCATTTGCTCGAATTCACGAGTACGGAAAATGAAGTTGCCAGGGGTGATTTCGTTGCGGAACGACTTTCCAATTTGACCGATGCCAAACGGAGGTTTCATACGAGCGGCACCAAGTACGTTGGCGAAGTTCACGAAGATGCCCTGAGCGGTCTCTGGGCGGAGATAGTGCAAACCTTCTTCTGCGGCCACTGGGCCTAGGAAGGTCTGAAGGAGACCGTTGAATGCCTTTGGCTCAGTCCAAGTGCCCTTGCCACCACAGTTAGGGCAGTTAATGTCTGCCATGCTCTCTGGGGCGCGACCCTTCTTCTCTTCGAAGGCCTCTTCGAGGTGATCCTGACGAAAGCGCTTGTGGCAGCTGGTGCACTCGATTAGCGGGTCAGAGAATTCACGCACATGGCCGGAAGCTTCCCAAACCTTGCGAGGCAAAATGACTGAAGAATCCAGGCCAACGATGTCCTCTCGGCTCTGAACCATGGTGCGCCACCACTGCTTCTTGATGTTTTCCTTGAGCTCGACACCTAGTGGTCCGTAATCCCACGCTGAACGGCTTCCGCCGTAGATCTCACCGGCCTGGAATACGAATCCGCGACGCTTTGCGAGAGAAATTACTGAATCTAGACGATTTGGGGTAGCCACTGAAACTCCTTGCCCAAGCTGGATGCCTGGCACTTGTTTGAAGTCTCCAGTCTACTTTGAAGCGGCAGAATTTGGCTTATCTACAGCGCCACCAAAGCGACGGTCCCGCGAGTGAAAGTGCTCAATGGCATCCCAGAGTGACCGGCGATCAAAATCCGGCCACAGAGTGTCCATGAAAACAAATTCGGCATAGGCCGACTGCCAAAGCAAGAAATTTGAGGTGCGCTGCTCCCCAGAACTTCGGAGGAATAGATCAACATCTGGGAGATAGTTGGTGTTGAGATACTTTTGAATGGTTTTTTCAGTAACAGAACTGGCTTTGATTTTGCCGGATTCAACATCGGTGGCTATTTGCTTTACCGCGTCGGCAATCTCGATACGTGAACCATAGTTAACGCACATCGTCAAAGTTAGCGTGCTATTTTTGGCTGTCAGTTTTTCGGCAGCCTTAAGCTCATCGATCACCGAGAGCCATAGTCTAGGGCGCCGACCTGCCCAGCGGATTCTGACCCCCCAAGCGTTTAGTTGATCACGACGCTTTCGAAGCACTTCTCGGTTGAAGCCCATAAGAAAACGCACCTCTTCAGGTGAACGCTTCCAATTCTCAGTAGAGAAAGCGTAAACGGTAAGGTACTTGACACCAGCCTCGATGGCTCCGGCAACCACGTCCAATAGGGCCGCCTCCCCCGCCTTGTGACCTTCAACGCGGGTTAACCCACGCTGATTTGCCCAACGACCATTTCCATCCATGACAATAGCCACGTGTTGCGGCACCGACCCCGATGCAAAATTTGGCACCGATAGGCCTGGTTTAGAAACTGGCTGAGATTCGATCATTGACGTTCCAAATGTTGAAGTGACTTTAGCCCGCGCTCAATGTGCCACTGGCTGTATGCAGCAACGATACCCGATGCGGCAGCACGGATGCTCTCTGGTGCTGCATCAACAATTTCCCAGTCACCAGCCAAAAGCGCACCCAACATCATGGCAGTTTGCGGATCAATCACGGCAGCACCGGCAGGGCGGCAGTCGCGGCAAACCACACCGCCCAATTGCATAACGAAGGCCTCGTGCGGGCCCGGCGCAGCACAGCGTGAGCAGTCAACAAAATTGGGTGCCCAACCGGCTATGGATAGGGCACGCAACAGGTAAGAATCCAAAACCTGCGATGCCTCATGCTCGCGATTGGCAAGAGACCTCAGGGCGCCCACCAAGAGCAAATACTGCTGAGGACTTGAGTCCTCGCCGGTGAGCTTTTCAGCGGTCTCCACCATTACCGTGGCGGCGGTGTAAGCGGGATAATCGGCAATGATCTCTCGGCCGTAAGCGCCCACCGTCTCGACTTGAATAACCACATCGAGGGTCCGCCCCTCGTAAAACTGCGCTTCTACGACCATAAATGGCTCAAGTCGGGCACCAAACTTAGATGCCGTTCTGCGCACACCCTTGGCTACTGCTCGAATCTGCCCGTTGTATCTGGATAGCAGCGTGACAATCCGATCTGCCTCGCCCAACTTGTGGGTTCGCAGCACGACGGCTTCATCTCGGTATAACGGCACAGAGCAAGTATCCGCTCAGAATGTTGATTTATAGGCGAATGGCTCGGTTAACTGCTGAAATAACTGCTTTCAAAGATGCGGTCGAAATGTCGCCATCGATACCAACACCCCAAAGTGTTTTGCCATTAACCTCTAGCTCAACGTAGGCCGCCGCCTGAGCATCGCCACCCTCACTCAAGGTGTGCTCGACGTAGTCAAGCAAACGAACACTCACACCCTGTTGAGTCAAAACGCTGAGGAATGCAGAAATTGGACCATTACCGGTGCCGTGGGCTTCAAGTTCACCGCTGCCGTCTCGTAGCACGATGTCCAAGTCGACGGTTCCGTTCATGTCGCTAGCAGTACGCATCTTCTTGAGCTCGAAACGTCCCCACTTAAGGTCAATTCGGTCGGCTGGCGCTGGCAGGTACTCGTCGGTGAAGATGTCCCAAAGCATGCTAGAAGAAACCTCGCCACCCTTTTCATCGGTGGCGTTTTGAACCACTCGTGAGAACTCAATCTGCAACTTACGTGGCAAATCAAGCTGGTGGTCAGTCTTCAATAGGTAGGCAACGCCACCCTTACCAGACTGTGAATTCACGCGGATAACGGCCTCGTAGGAACGGCCAACATCTTTAGGGTCGATTGGCAAATATGGCACGGCCCAAACCAAGTCATCGACAGAAACGCCCTTAGCATCGGCCTCTTTAGCCATCAACTCAAAGCCCTTCTTGATGGCATCTTGGTGAGAACCAGAGAATGCTGTGTAGACCAAGTCACCGCCGTAAGGGGCACGCTCGGGCACTGAAAGCTGGTTGCAGTATTCAACAGTGCGCTTAATCTCGTCCAGGTCACTGAAATCAATGTGCGGGTCAATTCCTTGACTGAACAAGTTCATACCCAAGGTGATTAAGTCCACGTTTCCGGTGCGTTCGCCGTTGCCGAAAAGACAACCCTCAATTCGGTCCGCCCCTGCCATGTATCCCAGCTCTGCAGCAGCTACAGCGGTACCGCGGTCGTTGTGTGGGTGCAAAGAAATCAAAACGCTGTCGCGGCGATCGATGTTGCGGCTCATCCACTCAATTGAATCGGCATAAACATTTGGGGTAGCCATTTCGACCGTCGCAGGAAGATTGATAACCATCTTGTGGTCTGGGCGCGGGTCTAACGCAGCGATAACCGCGTTGCAAACTTCAACTGCGTACTCCAATTCAGTGCCGGTGTAGGACTCAGGAGAGTACTCGTAGTAGACATCGGTGTCCGGGATTGAGGCTTCCATTTCTCGGCACTTTCGCGCTCCCGCTAGAGCAATGTCCATGATGCCCTGCTTGTCCTGGTTGAAAACCACGCGACGCTGCAAAACAGAGGTTGAGTTGTAGAAGTGAACAATGGCCTTCTTAGCGCCCCTCAGCGACTCGTAGGTGCGCTCAATGAGTGCATCGCGTGCCTGAGTCAAAACCTGAATGGTTACGTCATCTGGAATGTGCCCCTCTTCGATTAGAAGACGAACAAAATCAAAGTCAGTCTGGCTGGCCGAAGGAAAACCAACTTCGATCTCCTTGTAGCCCATCTTCACCAGAAGCTTGAACATCTTGAGCTTGCGCTCTGGGCTCATTGGGTCAATCAGCGCCTGGTTGCCGTCACGAAGGTCAACTGCGCACCAACGCGGAGCCTCTGAAATGACTTTGTCAGGCCAAGTGCGGTCAGGCAGCGAAACGGTAATCTGCTCGTGAAACGGAAGGTACTTATGAACTGGCATGCCTGATGGGCGCTGAGTGTTTTCCATTTGAGTTCTCCCTTATGCCCAGAGGGCTAAGACTTTTGCCACTGGGGCGAATGATTTTTGGCCAACCTAGTTGGCATGAGTGCGACCAGCAAAAAGCTCCGCAACGAGGAAGGCCGGGTTAGGCCTCGCTGCGGCCGCTAAGCAGGAGTGAGAACACCCTTAAAGCGTAAACCTGAAACCGCTAGAAACCAAGTTTTCCGAGTTGCTTTGGATCGCGTTGCCACTCTGAGGCAACCTTTACTCGAAGCCCCAAAAACACCTTGTGTCCGATCAGTTTCTCGATTTCAAGGCGTGACCGCTTGCCTACGTCAATCAGGCGTGAGCCCTTATGACCAATGATGATGCCCTTTTGGCTATCGCGCTCTACAAAAATGTTGGCGTGAATATCGGTTAGGTTTTGCCCCTTACGCTTCGAAATTTCATCGATGGTCACGGCAATGGAGTGCGGAAGTTCGTCGCGCACTCCCTCAAGCGCAGCCTCGCGAATTAGCTCACAAATTCGATTCTCAAGGGTCTCATCCGTAACGGCCTCTGGCGGGTAAAGCGCCTCGGAAACTGGCATCAAGTCAATCAGCACTTTGGTGAGCACTTCCAGTTGATCATCTGCAACTGCCGACACAGGCACAATTGCCTTCCAGTCCCGCAACTCAGACACTGCGATTAATTGACGAGCCAGCTCCTCAGGGCTAACCAGCTCTGACTTGGTTACAACAGCGACCAATTTTGCGCGGCGGAACTCATTCAACTGCTCATTGATGAACTGGTCGCCAGGGCCAATCTTCTCGTTGGCCGGAATGCAAAAACCAATTACATCAACGTCGCCAAGGGTTTGCTCAACCAAGTCATTGAGCCGCTGCCCCAACAAGGTACGTGGGCGGTGCAACCCCGGAGTGTCTACCAAGATCAACTGACCGTAATCACGGTGCACAATGCCGCGAATCGCACGACGCGTGGTTTGCGGTTTTGCACTGGTAATCGCAATCTTCTCACCAACCAAAGCATTGGTTAGTGTCGATTTTCCAACGTTTGGTCTGCCTACAAAAGATGCAAACCCTGAACGGTGCTCGCTCATTTATTCTCCTGATCCAGTTGCTCGAAGGCAGACTGGGCGTCAGCCAAACTTTGTGCTTTTTGAACGATAACCGAGGTTAGGCGCTTTCGACGGCCTTCGATGCGTTCGGCGATGATGTTCAAACCAGAGACTGTTACCTCGTCTCGGTATTTAGGAAGTCTCCCAAGCGCTTTGGCTAGTAGTCCACCAATACTGTCAACGTCCTCGTCTTCGAGTTCCAACTCAAGTCGTTCACCCAAGTCACCCAGCGGGTACCTTGCATTAACTCGGTAGCGTCCTTCACCCAATTCGGTAATGTCCAGTTCGTCGCGGTCGTACTCATCCGAGATTTCCCCAACGATTTCTTCAATAACGTCTTCCATGGTGGCCAAACCTGCCACACCACCATACTCATCGATGACTACGGCAATGTGCGTTGAAGTAAGCTGCATCTCTCGAAGCAGGTCGTCAACCTGCTTAGACTCCGGAACAAAAATTACTGGTCTGGCCACTGTGCTCGCAGCTCGGCTGGCCATAATCTTTGGGCTTTCGTGCAGCAGACGCGCTACGTCCTTCATGTAAAGAATTCCGCTGATGTCATCAATGTTCTTACCGACCACCGGCAGACGTGAATACCCCCGCTTGAGAAAGACACCCATTGCCTCACTGAGTTTCACATCGGCGGCAACAGTTGCCATATCCACCCTTGGCACCATGATCTCGCGAACAATTGTTTCGCTGAATTCTTCAACTGAGTCCAGCAACTCTTGCTCGAACTCTTCTGGCTCATCGCTCTTTGGTAATGAAATTGGCGTGAACATCAAGCTGATGGACCGGACTGCCGGCTTTAGGACAGAAACAAGAAAGTCACCGACTTTGGAGACACCTAGGCGCTTAGCCGCGAATTGCGAGCCAAATAACAGCGCAAACATCAACAAAACCGCTACCGTTGCGCCCTGCCACCAAGGCCAGTCGAAAGGTGAGACAGTTTGCCCTACAACCACACCAAAGATTCCGGTGAGGCTCAAGCGCACAAAGCCCAAAGATTCCGCCTGAGGGTCGTCTCTTGTTTCAAGAGCAGCTTTCAAAACGGCTGTGATGGTAGTCAACAAGGCCAAGATGAAAGCTATCCAGCTGGCAAGAATTATCAACTGTTGGCAGCCTCACTGGCGTAGAAACTCTCAAGAATTTCACGTTGCAAACCAAACATTTCTTTTTCTTCATCCGGTTCTGCGTGGTCGTACCCCAATAGATGCAGAATTCCGTGCGTGGTTAGCAAGAGAACCTCATTAATAGTCTCGTGGCCGGCGGCGATGGCCTGCTTAGCGGCAACCTGGGGGCAAATGACTATGTCACCCAAGAGGCCAGCAGGGGTTGGCTCTAGTTCGGTTCCTGGGCGCAGTTCATCCATAGGGAAACTGAGCACATCAGTTGGCCCCGGCTCGTCCATCCATTCAATGTGCAAGACCTCCATAGCCGGCTCGTCAACAAAGACAATAGCTAGTTCAGCCTTCGGATGAATGTATAGGACATCCAATGCATGCGTGGCAAGGCTCAATACACGTGCCTCGTCGATGGCAACATCAGTCTCGTTGTTGATTTCGATTGACACTATTTTCTCGATCCTGGCTTTAGCTTTGATTCATCATATTTTGAGTAGGCATCGACAATCTTAGATACGAGGGTGTGGCGCACCACATCGTCTGAAGTAAGCGTTGCGAAGTACATGTCGTCAAGGTCACTTAATACTTCCACCGCAGTGCGCAACCCTGAAGCACCCGTTGGTAAGTCAATCTGAGTAATGTCACCGGTAACCACCATCTTTGAATTGAAGCCAAGTCTGGTTAAGAACATCTTCATTTGTTCAGGAGTGGTGTTTTGAGCCTCATCGAGAATGATGAATGAGTCGTTTAGTGTGCGACCGCGCATGTAGGCCAAAGGGGCAACCTCGATGGTGCCGGCAGCCATAAGTTTAGGAACCGCTTCCGAATCAAGCATTTCGTTCAGCGCGTCAAATAGCGGCCGAAGATACGGGTCAATTTTGTCGTTTAGCGTTCCCGGTAGAAAACCAAGTCGTTCGCCCGCTTCAACCGCCGGTCGAGTAAGAATGATGCGGCTTACCTCTTTGCGCTGCAGCGCCTGAACCGCTTTGGCCATGGCCAGATAGGTCTTACCAGTACCCGCCGGACCGATGCCAAAAACAACAGTATGTTCGTCGATTGCGTCAACGTAGTTCTTTTGCCCCAGAGTCTTTGGCCTAATGCTTTTGCCTCGTGAGCTCAGAATGCTCTGACTTAGAACATCGGCGGGTTTGATGTCGGAACTGAGCATTTTGGCGGAACGTGAAAGGTCTTGAGGAACCAATTCTTTTCCAGCGAGAATCATCGAGATCATCTCTTCTACCAATGACTTAGCTAGTGCAACCTGAGCCTTGGGGCCCGAGAGGATGACCTCATTGCCGCGGGCGTGCACGTCAACCGCCGGATATGTCAGCTCGAGAGTTCTAAGCAGTCGATCTTCGGTTCCGAACAAGGCAACCATTGGCACGCCTTGAACTTCAAGTTTTTCAACAATCGGCTGGTCTGAAGCTGAACTAGGCAACCTGCTCCTTTGGAGTGACGCTTGTGATGTGACCATGTGCATGGAAAACGGTTTGACCAGCTTCGGACCCTGAGTTAAAGGTCAAGCGGAATGAACCTTGCGAAAGCTCCTTGGCAACCGTAGACCCTAGTTGAACTAGATCCACCAGTGCGTTCGGAGATTCTGAAGCCAGCTCGGAAACGTTGGCATGGTGGGCCTTAGGAATTACCAGGATGTGAATAGGTTGTTTTGGGGCAACATCCCAAAATGCCAAAGACAGCTCAGTCTCGGCAACAACCGTGGCAGGGATTTCTTGGCGGGCGATCTTGCAGAAGATACAGTCACTCATGGTTTCAGTCTATTAGCGTCTATGACCAGAGCCCGAGGTTGGCTTGCAATACGGCTGTAGCAGCAACACCAGCAGTCGAAGTGCGCAGAATCGGTGCACCAAGGTTCACTCGTTTAGCTCCTGCGTTTTCGAAAAGCGCAAGCTCTGAGTCGCTGATGCCTCCCTCTGGCCCTACGACGATGGCTACATTCCCCGCTGGCACTTTCACGGCTCCGAGGCCAAGGTCGGCTGTTGGGTCGAGCACGAGCACCAAGTCGTATTTCGAAACATCTTTAGCCAGTTGCTTTGATGAAACCGGCTCCGCAACTGCAGGTTCAAAGACTCGCAAGGACTGCTTAGAAGCCTCGGCAACAATTGCCTGCCAACGGTCAACACCCTTGGTGATTTTGGCACCTTCCCAACGAGAAACCGATCGTTCAGCCTGCCACGGAATAACTGACCAGACGCCGAGTTCTGTTGCTGCCTGAACCGCTAATTCATCGCGATCACCCTTAGCCAGGGCCTGAATCAAAGTCAGTTTGGCGGCCGGCTCTGTCTCGTGGATAACCTCAGTTACAGCAACATCGAGGCTGTTTTGCCCCACGGAACTCACTGAACCTCGAACTCTTAGGCCTCGGCCGTCTGTTAGTTGAATTCCCTCACCAACCCGCATTCGTCGAACCGACACAGCGTGCTTGCCCTCTGGCCCGGAAAGCGAGATCACTCCCCCAACATTTGGATTATTCAAGACCGCCTTAAAAAGTGGTTCGACCAACTTAGTGCTTTCTTCTTCCGGCAAAGAAACCGTGGCTCTGCTGCACTAATTTGATTGAGTCCGACTTGCGCATTGTGGCAAGTTTGCGAATAAGTTCTCTCTGTTTTGAATCGAGCTTGCTCGGTGTGACCACCTGCACTCGAATCTTTAGGTCTCCGCGACCGGAACCCCTTAGGCGCTGAACACCCTTGCCCTTAAGAGTGATGATGTCTCCAGTTTGCTGACCCGGTTCGATCTCAACCTGTGCAGCACCGTCGAAGGTGTCGATTTTGGTGAGCCCACCAAGAATGGCATCGTGCATTGGAACAGAAATGACACAGGTTAGGTCATCCCCCTGGCGGCCGAATACATCGTGCTCTTTCACGGTGACATCAACATAAAGATCACCGTTTGGCCCACCGGCAAAGCCGACCTCTCCCTGACCCGAAAGTTGAAGACGCAAGCCATCTTCAACTCCTGCAGGAATGTTTAAATCTAGTGATCTACGTGCACGAACTCGCCCTTGTCCTCGACAGTCCAAGCAAGGCTCAGGAATCACCTGTCCGTAACCACGGCAGGTTCCACAAGGCTGTGAGGTAACCACGTTACCCAGCAACGATCTCACTTGACGCTGAATCTGACCGGTTCCGTGGCAAATGTCACAAAGCGCCATTGAAGTGCCCGGACGGCAACAACTTCCCGAACAGGTCTCGCAAATTACAGCAGTATCAATCTCGATTTCTTTGGCCACACCAAAGACAACTTCTTGAAGGGTTAATTCAACTCGGATCAGTGCGTCTTGCCCGCGTTCAGCACGAGACTTTGGACCCCGCTGACCGCCACCACCAAAGAAGGTGTCAAAAATATCACCAAAGCCGAAACCACCCGCTCCACCGAACGGGTCCTGCCCACCCATATCGAACTGACGTCGTGAATTTGCGTCGCTAAGTACTTCGTAGGCGTGGGTGACTAACTTGAAGCGCTCTTGGGCTTCAGGTGCCGGGTTAACATCTGGGTGCAGCTCTCGGGCGAGCCTGCGATATGCCTTTTTGATCTGATCTTCAGAGGCGTCCCTTGAGACACCCAAAACTTCATAGTGATCGGCCAAAACTTCCTCAGTTTCCTAGTGCTTTGGTCAAGTACCGTGCCACAGCACGAACCGACGCAATGTTGGTTGAATAATCCATTCGAGTTGGCCCAATGACACCCAACTTAGCTATTTCGCTTCCTTGGTTCTCGTACCCACTGACGACAACTGAGGCATTGGTTAGGCCTTCAAAGGTGTTCTCTCGGCCAATTCTTAGGCTTACGCCATGCTGCTCTGCCTGCATCTCAGAAATTAGCTTCAGCAGAATTACCTGCTCTTCGATGGCTTCAAGGACCGGCGAAATACTTCCGGGAAAATCCTGCTCACTGCGAACAAGGTTTGAAGCACCAGCAAGGATAATTTTTTCCTGCCGGTTAGCATCAACCTGTTCAATAAGGTTTGCGACTATTAGTGAAACCTGGGCCTTGAGCGCTGGACTAAAACTGTCTGCAATACCCTCTACTTTGTTGGAAACGGAGCTCAACGGAACACCAGCCAGCAGCAGGTTCAACTTCGCGCGAAGCTCTCCAATGAATGGTTCATCGATATTTTGGCCGAGGTCTACCACGTGCTGTTGAATTCGACCGTTGTCGGTGATGAGGACCATCAGGACTCTGGTGTCGCTGGCTGGGATCAGTTCAATGTGACGCACTGACGCCTTGCCCAGAGTTGGGTACTGCACCATGGCAACCTGATTGGTGAGTTGTGACAGCAGTCTCACAGTTCGACCAAGTGTTTCATCAAGATCTGCACTGCCTGTCATAAATGTTTCAATTGCCAGACGCTCTGCTGCGTTCAGTGGCTTAACCTCACTTAGACGGTCTACAAATAGGCGGTAGCCCTTATCTGTCGGGACTCGGCCGGCAGAAGTGTGCGGGGCGTGAATCAGCTCCTCTTCTTCAAGCAGAGCCATGTCATTACGAATGGTCGCAGCAGAAACACCGAAGGAGTGTCTGTCTACCAGCGTCTTAGAACCAACCGGCTCCTTGGTCGCAATGTAATCCTGAACGATTGCTCGAAGGACTTCCAAACTTCTTTCGGGTATCACACACGCCTCCTCTCTACTGTTAGCACTCGAAGTACCTGAGTGCCAATATTAGCCGGTGCTGCCAGCATTCCCTAGACTGAAACTCAAACAACAGGAAGTGTCAGATGAGCTTTGAAGACGGATACCGCAAGCCGGCAAAACGATTCACCAAGGACCAGGAAAAGACTTGGTCGGTAGTGGTTCACGCGGTGGGGATTGTCTTTGAGTTTTTTGGGCCACTTGTGGGTTACTTGCTTTTCCGTGATAATGGGCCGTTCATTAGACACCACGTGACAGAATCGTTGAATTTTGGCATAACGGTCACTTTGGGGCTTTTCGTGCTGGCAATCTCGGTAGTTGGCTGGGCGCTGATTTGGGCAGTTCCCATCTACTGGACCATTTTTCGAATCATTGCAGCCCTAAAAGCCAGCCAAGGTGAGTTTTACCGTTACCCGCTGACTATTCGCTTTGTGAAGATCTAGGCCAATAACTGACGGACTAGGGAATCAGCCAAAAGCCGCCCGCGAAGAGTTAGCCTGAGCGTACCTTTCAACGCCAAGGCCGGATCAATCAGCCCATCGGCAATGAAGCCTGCAATGTGCTTCGAGCTCTCCGGGTTAATTGCTTTAGCTACTTCGATTGACAGGCCATCAAAAATTCTGATTTCGAGTAACACTCGCTCTTCAAGTCTGGTTCGATCGTCCAAAATTTCTCGACCGGCAGCAGGAGATTTGCCAGCCATCAAGGCAGCTGCATAGGTAGTTGGGTGCTTAACATTCCACCATCGCACTCCACCCACGTGACTGTGCGAGCCCGGACCATAACCCCACCAATCCTGCCCTCGCCAGTACGAAAGATTGTGTGCCGACGCGTTAAGGTCATAGGTTTCACTACCGGAAACCTGCTTCGCCCAGTTACTCACCTCGTACCATTTGAACCCGGCCTCGGCAAGTAGTTGATCAGCTAGCTCATACTTATCGGCCTGAAGGTCTTCGTCAGGCTCAGGCAAAGCGCCACTTCGAATTTGCCGAGCCAGCTTGGTGCCGTCTTCGACAATCAGGGAGTAAGCAGATATGTGATCGGGCTGCAAGGCGATTGCTGCTTCTATGCTGGTGCGCCATTGCTCGAGGGTTTCGCCAGGTGCACCGTAGATGAGATCAACCGAGGTAGCTAAACCGGCAGATTTGGCGTTGTGAAGTGCCAAACCAACGTTTTCTGGATCATGTGTTCTTTCAAGCGTTGCTAGCACCTCAGGGACCGCCGACTGCATGCCGAAGGAGACCCGGGTAAAGCCCCCTGCTGCCAAGTTTTTAAGGTACTCAAGGTCTACATTGTCTGGGTTGGCTTCTGAAGTAATTTCGGCCCCATCAACCACACCAAAGGTTTCAATGAGTGAGCCAAGAATCGTCACCAAATCTTCAGCCGGCAATTGTGTAGGCGTTCCTCCACCAAAAAACACAGTGGAGAGCTTCCGTTCAGGGAGCTGAGAGCCCTTGGCAACTTGAGCGCTGAAAGCAATCTCGGAAATCAGTGTTTTGGCAAAAGTGCTCTGACTGGCACCTTCTAATTCACTGGCGGTATAGGTGTTGAAATCACAGTATCCGCAACGAACACGACAAAACGGAATGTGGACGTAGGCGTGAAAGGTTCGCTCCCCTGCGCCGACAGAGGCCTGCTGCGGGAGCAAACCGTCCGAAGGAGCCGGCAACCCAACCGGAAGTGGACCAGCCACTACTTCTTCTTCTCGCCCTTTTTCTCACCATCGGTAGAAAGCGCCGCAATGAAAGCCTCTTGAGGAACCTCAACGCGACCAATAGTCTTCATGCGCTTCTTACCCTCTTTTTGCTTCTCGAGAAGCTTGCGCTTACGGCTGATGTCACCTCCGTAGCATTTAGCCAGAACGTCTTTGCGCATGGCTCGAATGGATTCACGCGCAATAATCCTGGCACCAATAGCAGCCTGGATTGGCACCTCGAATTGCTGACGAGGAATCAACTCACGCAACTTCCCGGTGATCATGACACCGTATGCATAAGCCTTCTCGCGGTGAACGATTGCACTAAAGGCGTCTACCTGCTCGCCCTGAAGCAGCAGGTCAACTTTCACCAAATCGCCCTCTTCTAGACCTATTTCTTCGTAGTCCAGCGAACCGTAACCGGCGGTTTTACTCTTCAGCTGGTCAAAGAAGTCAAACACGATCTCTGCCAAAGGCAAGGTGTAGCGCAACTGCACGCGGTCTTCACCCAAATACTGCATGTCAATCATTGTTCCGCGGCGGCTCTGGCAAAGCTCCATGATTGTGCCCACGTAGTCTTTAGGGCTCAAAATGGTGGCACGAACAATTGGTTCAAGAATCTTCTTGATTTTTCCGCCAGGAAACTCGCTCGGGTTGGTCACGGTAATTTCATCGCCGTTTTCAAGAGTCACCTCATAAACCACCGAAGGTGCGGTAGCAATCAGGTCCAGCCCAAACTCACGCTCGAGACGTTCGGTCACGATCTCTAGGTGCAGAAGACCGAGGAATCCAATGCGGAAACCAAAGCCCAGAGCAACAGAAGTCTCTGGCTCATAAATCAGGGCCGCATCAGAGAGCTTGAGTTTGTCTAGTGCCTCACGGAGAACTGGGTAGTCAGAACCGTCAATCGGATAAACGCCCGAGAAAACCATTGGTTTAGGGTCTGCGTAGCCCTTGAGCGGCTCGGTAGCTGTGTTGAGTTTGGTAGTGACGGTGTCACCAACCTTTGATTGACGAACATCTTTCACGCCAGTAATCAGATAGCCAACCTCACCGACACCCAAACCCTTGGTTGGTTCTGGCTCTGGCGATGAAACGCCAATTTCCAGTGCCTCGTGGACAGCCTTGGTAGACATCATTGTGATCTGTTCGCGCGGCTTTAGCTGACCATCGATCATTCGAACGTAGGTAACGACACCGCGATAACTGTCATACACAGAGTCAAAGATCATTGCCCTAGCCGGCGCATTTGGATCCCCGACCGGTGCTGGAACCTCTCCAACAATAAGGTCAAGCAGAGCGTCGACGCCCATACCAGTCTTGCCCGAGACTCGCAAACAGTCGTCTGGGTCTCCGCCAATCAGGTTGGCAAGCTCCTCAGCGTACTTTTCTGGTTGGGCTGCCGGAAGGTCGATTTTGTTTAGCACGGGAATGATTTTTAGGTCATTTTCCATAGCTAGGTAAAGGTTTGCCAAGGTTTGCGCCTCGATTCCCTGCGCTGCGTCAACCAGCAGGACCGCACCCTCACAGGCGGCCAGTGAGCGCGAAACCTCATAAGTAAAGTCAACGTGTCCCGGGGTGTCAATCATGTTCAGGGCATAGGTTTGCCCGTCAACCTCCCACGGCATGCGGACTGCCTGGGACTTAATGGTGATGCCGCGCTCACGCTCGATATCCATTCGGTCAAGGTACTGAGCACGCATTGATCGGTCATCGACGATGCCGGTTAACTGCAGCATTCGGTCAGCCAGCGTTGACTTTCCGTGATCGATGTGGGCGATGATGCAAAAATTGCGAATCTTCGCAGGATCGGTCTTTGCCGGTTCAAGGCGAGTGGTTGCGCGTGGCGACAAAAGAAAACCTCTAAGTTGTTCGAAAAAAGGGACCGCGTTGCGGTTGTTCTATTCTCTCACACGCTCCACGGCTCTCCGAGGAATTTACTTGCCCATTGCCTGAATCTGCTGATAGTATTAGAGGCTGATGCGGATGCCGAGGCATTCAAATCCCATAAGTTTAGAAATTGTTCAGCATGCCTGTGATTGCAGGGTGCAAACCAAGAAAGTGAAACATGGCAAACATCAAGTCACAGATCAAGCGAATTGGCACAAACCTAAAGGCTGCTGAGCGCAACAAGGCTGTTCGCAGCGAGGTAAAGACCGCTGTTCGCGCATCTCGCGAAGCAACTGCAAGCGGCGACAAGGCTGCAGCAGTTGCAGCTCTTGCACTTGCCGGCAAGAAGCTTGATAAGGCTGTTTCAAAGGGTGTTCTACACAAGAACAACGCTGCAAACCGCAAGTCTGCACTTGCCAAGAAGGTAGCGGCTCTCTAAGCCAAACTTTTTATAAAAACCCCAGGGCTTGCGCCTTGGGGTTTTTTATTTACCAGGATTCGTGACGGTAGGGCGACCTGCCAGGAACCCGGCGATGGCCTGAATTAGCGTAAGCCCAACCAGTAACCACAAGCTTGGTACCCAGTCATTCAAACTGTACGCCAACTGCCCAACAACAAACGTGCCCATGGCCGATAACAAGTAGCCATAGCCCTGGGCCATGGCAGAGAGACTTGTGGTCTGCTTGGCGCTAGTTGCTTTGATGCTGATGAGTGAGAGAGATATCGGAAAGGTGCTGGCCTGCCCGATTCCGATAAGAACGCAACTTGC
>JACCDY010380398.1_pt1 | contig 22334 bp, 18 predicted proteins | sample 7446391 | NCBI WGS metagenome assembly JACCDY01 (sample SAMN15323451, study PRJNA562643) | freshwater metagenome | isolation source: river surface water | place: USA:Blue River Watershed | collected 2017-08-18 | reverse complement strand
TTCGCTGGAAACCCATGATCCTGCGGGTTCTCGAAGCCATGGTGCCGACCGACCTGTTGACACGACCCCTCATGAGCAAAACCCACTGGCAGGCGCTGCTCCTGATGGCCGCCCAGAGCCACATCAGAGAGACGCAGCCTCAGCTGCCGCTCCCGACCTCGGTGGACGAAGCGGTCACGGCCATGGTCGACCCGGAAGGCTATCGCCAGGGCGCGGTGGACAAGGCCAGGATCAAGATCAAGTTCCACTGATCTCGAGGCCTGGCCCGGCCGTCCTGCGAGACGCCGACTGCAGCAGCCTCAGCGCTTGCGCGACGCCAGCAAGCGGTCGGCGTAGTCCTGCCAGCGCGCCTTCTTGTCCACGCCGTCGAACACGCCCGCGGCGGCCTGGTCGGCCACCCACTGCTGCTTGTCGGCGATGGCCGAGGCCATGAGGGGTTCGAAGCCCGCCTCGCGCACCGTGTTGGCCGCCTCGCGCATTTCCTCGGCGCGGCGCTTGCCGTGCTGCACCACGCGCATGAAGAAGTAGGCGCCCTGCTCTGACCAGTCGATGGAAGGAAAGGTCTCCTGCAGCGTGGGCAGCACATGGTCCTCCACGCCATAGGCGCGGGCATTGGTGTAGGCCTCGATGACCAGCGCCTCCAGGCCCTTGATCATCACGCTGCGGCTCATCTTGATCGCGCTGGCCACACCCAGCTTGTCCGAGACCGCCTTGGCGTCCAGGCCCCAGCCGGTGAGGACGGTGGCCAGTTCGGCGGCACGGGCGCCGCCCAGGAGCATGGGCACGCGCACGCCGTAGGGCGGCACCGAGGTCATGACGCCGGCTTCGACGTAGTGGCCGCCGGCCGCATCGATCAGGGCCGCGGCCTGCTGCTTGGTGCCGGGCGAGGCCGAGTTCAGGTCCAGGAAGACGGTGCCGGGCTTGAGATGCTGCGCCGCCTCGCGGGCCACCGCCAGGGTGTTGGACGCGGTCACCGCCGAGATCACCAGGTCGCAGGCGGCGCACAAGGCCGCCATGCCGTCCATGGGCTGCACGCCGGCGGCCTGGGCATGGGCGCGCTCGGCCTCACGAACAAGGCTGCCGGCAGCGAGCTTGAGGTCCCAGGCCGAGGCCTGGGTCACGCCGGCGGCGGATTTGAGGCCCGCGCTGAAGATCTTGCCGACTTCGCCATAACCAATGACACCGATGCGGTGGATGTTCATGTGTATCTCTCGTTCAAATCAAAAAGGGCGGCCACGAAGGCCGCCCCGTTCAGCGCGCCACGCCGAGCAGGCGATCGAGCAGGGCCGGGTCCTCGCGCAGCTCCTGGGCGGTGCCGCGGTGGACCACGGTGCCGCGGTCCAGGACCATGGCCGTGTCCGAAATGGCCAGGATGGCCTGGGGGTGCTGCTCCACGATGATGGCCGCCAGACCCTCCTCGCGGGTGATGCGGCGGATCGCCTTGAGCAGCTCCTCGACGATGATGGGCGCCAGGCCCTCCAGCGGCTCGTCCAGCAGCAGCACGCGCGGGTTCAGCACCAGCGCGCGGGCCACGGCCAGCATCTGCTGCTCGCCGCCCGACAGCTGCGTGCCCAGGTTGCCCTTGCGCTCGGCCAGGCGCGGGAACATCTCGTAGGCCTCCTTGGGCGTCCAGCGCCCCGGGCGGGCCACTGCGGTGAGGTTCTCGTGCACCGTGAGCGACTTGAAGATGTTGCGCTCCTGCGGCACCCAGCCGATGCCGGCGCCGGCGCGCTGGTGCGAGGGCAGCTTGTGCAGGGCCACGCCGCCGAGGGTGATGCGGCCCGCGTGCTGGCGGGTAGCGCCGGCCAGGGTGTCCATCAGCGTGGTCTTGCCGGTGCCGTTGCGACCGAGCAGGGCCAGGGTCTTGCCCTCCTCGAGCGAGAAGGACACGTCATTGAGGACGACCGCCTCGCCGTAGCCGGCGGACAGGCCTTCGACCTTGAGCAGGGGTTCAGCCATGGGCGGCTCCCGAATTGCCGTTGCCGGCGTCATGTTGGTCGTCGCCGTGACCCAGGTAGACGGCCTTGACCTGCGGGTCGTTGGCGATCTCCTCGGGCGTGCCCTCGGTCAGCACGGTGCCGTTGACCAGCACCGTCATGCGCTTGGCGAAGCTGAAGACGAGGTCCATGTCGTGCTCGATCAAGAGCACCGACACGTCGGCGGGCAAGGCGGCGACGGTCTGCAGGATTTCTTCGCGCTCGCCGGCGGGCACGCCCGCCACCGGCTCGTCCAGCAGCAGCACGCGCGGCTCGCAGGCCAGGGCGATGGCGATCTCGAGCAGGCGGCGCTTGCCGTAGGCCAGGTGCTCGGTGCGCTGGTTGCGCACTTCGGCCAGGCGGAAGGTCTCGAGCAGTTCCTCGGCGCGGGTGGCCACCGCGGCGTCGCCGCCCAGCGGCTTCCACCAGCGGGCGCCCTGCCCTTTCTGCTGCGCGATCACCAGGGCCAGGGTCTCCAGCGGTGTCATGGTCTTGAACAGCTGGTTGATCTGGAAGGTGCGCACCATGCCCCGGCGCACGCGCTGGTGCGGCGCGAGGCGGGTGATGTCCTCGCCTTCCAGCACGATGCGGCCCTCGGTCGGGTCCAGCACGCCGGTGAGCAGGTTGATCAGGGTGGTCTTGCCAGCGCCGTTGGGGCCGATCAGCGCGTGACGGGCGCCGCGGGCCAGGTCCAGCGAGACGTTGCCGGTGGCGGTGATGCCGCCGAAGCGCTTGACCAGGTTCTGCGCCGACAACACGATTTCAGGCGTGTTCATCAGGCGCCTCCTTTCTTGCCGCGGGCGAACCAGGTCCAGGGCCGCAGCAGGCGGTCGCGGCCGACCTGCACCAGCACCACCAGGAACAGGCCCAGCCAGAAGGTCCAGTACTGCGGGGTGATGCTCGAAAGGATGTCGTACATCACCTTGAACACGATGGCGCCGAACACGCCGCCCCACAGCCAGCCGGTGCCGCCGATGACCAGCATCAGCATCACGTCGGCCGAGCGGTGCAGCTCGAACACGTCCAGCGAGGCAAAGCCCTGGGTCTGCGCCAGGAGCGCGCCCGAGGCGCCGGCCATGCCGGCGGCCACGATGTAGACGGCCGAGAGCTTGGCCCGCACCGGGATGCCGATGGCCATGGCCCGCAGCGGGTTGTCGCGGATCGCCATCAGCGTGGCGCCGAAGGGCGAGCGCACCAGCCGGCGGGCGACGAGGAAGACCACCAGCAGCGCGGCGATAGCGTACATCGCGCCCACCTGGCCGGCCAGGTCGAACTCGAAGCGGCCCAGGAGCGGGCCCATGACCACGCCCTGCAGGCCGTCGGCGCCGCCGGTGAGCCAGTCGAGCTTGTTGCCCAGCTCCATCAGGATCAGGGCCACGCCCAGGGTCACCATCAGGCGGGTCAGGTCGGTGCCCCGCTGGATGGTGAGGCTGCCCACCACGCCGACCGCGGCCGAGACCACGATGGCCACCGCCAGGCCGACCAGGGGGTCGGGCATGACGTGCTTGGCGAACAGGCCCGCGCTGTACACGCCCAGGCCGAAGTAGGCGGCATGACCCAGGGACACGATGCCGGTGTAGCCCAGCACCAGGTCCAGCGAGACCGCGAACAGCGCCACGATGGCGATCTCGCTGGCGATGGCGGCGTGCTGCGGCATCAGCAGGGGCGCGGCGAAGGCCGCCAGCCACACCAGCGGCTCCCAGGGGCGCCAGCGGGTGGCGGCCAGCAGGTCACGCTGCGCGGAGCCCGCGGACCCTGCAGCGACGGAGGTCTTGGTGGTGTCGGTCATGCCTTGCCTCCCTGGCGGACAAACAGGCCCTGCGGCTTCCAGATCAGGATGGCGATCATGAGCGTGTAGACGATGAAGGCCCCCATCTTGGGGATGTAGTACTTGCCGGCCACGTCGGCCACGCCCAGCAGCAGCGCGGCCAGCAGCGGTCCGGTGATCGAGGAGGTGCCGCCGACGGCGCAGACGATCAGGAAATAGAACATGAACTTCAGCGGGAAGTTCGGGTCCAGGCCCAGCACCTCGGCGCCCAGCGCCCCGCCCAGGCCCGCCAGGCCGCAGCCGAAGGCGAAGGTGGACAGGAACACGATGTTCACATTGATGCCCAGGCCGGCAGCCACGCGCTGGTCGTCGACCGAGGCGCGCAGGCGGCTGCCGAAGCGGGTCTTGGAGAGGATGAACTGCAGCACCACCGCCAGCGCCGCGCAGACGGCGATGATGAAGAGGCGGTAGTGGCCCATGCCCAGGGTCCAGGGGTCCGAACCCAGCTCAGTGCGGCCCTTGAGCCACTCGGGCAGCTGCATGATCTGCTGGGTGGAGCCGACGAAGTAGTCCACCGCCGCCACTGCCATGAACACCAGCCCGATGGAAAACAGCACCTGGTCCAGGTGCGGACGGTGGTACAGCGGCCGGTACAGCGTGCGCTCCAGCACCGCGCCCAGCAGCGCCGCGCCGGCGAAGGCCGCCGGCAGACACAGCAGGAAGGGGACGCCGGCGCGCTGCATCAGCAGCACGGTGATGTAGCCCCCGGCCATGGCAAAGGCGCCGTGGGCCAGGTTGATGAAGTTCATCAGGCCCATCGTCACCGCCAGCCCCAGGGCCAGGATGAACAGCAGCATGCCGTAGGCGATGCCGTCGAAAAGGATGGTGAGCATGGTGCGGGGTGGGTGACGAAAAACCGTTGCGCCAAGTGAAGCGGGCCCGAAGGCCCGCCATCACTACGGGGATGCACGGGGGCGCGACGCCTCTCGGCGGCGCACCCGGCGCATCACTTGGACTTGCCCGGGTCCTTCACGTCCTTGATGACGTCGAACTCGATGTTGTAGAGCTGACCGTTCTTCTTCTCGACCTTGCGCAGGTAGATGTTCTGCACGACGTCGCGGGTCTGCGCGTCGATGAACATCGGGCCGCGCGGGCTCTCGAACACCTGGCCCTTCATGCCGGCCAGCAGCGCGTCGCCGCCGCCCTTGCCGTTGGTCTTCTTGAGGGCTTCGTAGATGACGCGCATGCCGTCATAGCCGCCTGCCGCCATGAAGTTGGGACGCAGGCCCTTGTTGGCCTTCTCGAAGGCCTCGACGAACTTCTTGTTCAGGGCGGAGGGGTGGGCGGCCGAGTAGTGGTGCGAGGTGACCACACCCAGGGCGCCGTCACCCATGTCGTTCAGTTGATCGTCGTCGGTCACGTCGCCGGTGCCGATCAGCTTGATGCCGGCCTTGTCCATGCCGCGCTCGAGGAACTGCTTCATGACGGCAGCGCCGGCGCCGGAGGGCACGAAGACGAACAGGGCGTCGGGCTTGAGGTCACGCACCTTCTGCAGGAAGGGAGCGAAGTCGGGGTTGCGCATCGGCACGCGCAGGGTCTCGGGGACCTTGCCGCCGTTGAACAGGAAGCGGTCCTTGAAGTACTTCTCGGCGTCCAGGCCCGGGCCGTAGTCGGAGACCAGGGTCACCACGGACTTGATGCCGTTCTTGGGCGCCCAGTCGGCCAGGGCCACGGAGGCCTGGGGCAGGGTGAAGCTGGTGCGGACGATGTAGGGCGAGGCTTCGGTGATGCTGGAGGTGGCGGCGGCCATCACGACCAGGGGCGTCTTGGACTGGGTGGCGATGGGGGCCACGGACATGGCCGAGGGCGTGATGCCCATGCCGGCGAGCACGTCGACCTTGTCGTTCACCACCAGTTCCTGGGCCAGGCGGCGGGTCACGTCGGGCAGGCTGGTGTCGTCCTTGACGATCAGCTGCACCTTGCGGCCGGCGACGGTGTCACCGTTCTGGGCCATGTAGAGCTTGGCGGCGGCTTCGATCTGGCGGCCGGTGGTGGCCTGCTGGCCGGTCATCGGGAGGATGAGGCCGATCTTGAAGGGTTGCTGCTGGGCCAGCGTCATGCCGCTGGCGGTGACCAGGGCGGTCAGGCCCAGGGCCTGGATGAGGGTGCGCTTTTTCATTCGAGGTCTCCTAGTGATCTGTCGATCGTTTGAAACTGCTGGTGGATTCTCGGGCTTTGCCCCGTGAAAACTTCCTTGAGGGGCCGGACTAGCAGCTATGCCAGGCGGGCATATCCGCCCTCAGGCTATTCGAAGCTTTTTCCAGCTGCAGATGGTAGCGCCTTCCGTGCCCCATGCGTTGCGGCGGAGCATGCGTGATAGGGTCCTCTGCGAATTTCAGGCCCGGTGGATCAGGCTCGGTGAATCAGGCCCGGCGGATGAGACGCACACCGGGCATGCGCACCAGGTCACGCCCCGCGAGAGCGGTGTGGAGGTTGCGGCGCGCCAGGCGGGCGTGCTCGCGCATGATGGATTCGGCCCGGGCGCCCTCGCCCGCGGCGATGGCCTCGAGCACCTGGCGGTGCTGGTCCTGGGCCACCACCAGCATGTCGCGCCCGCCCGGGGAGTTGGCCTGCACCGCCACGAAGCCCGAGGGCGAGGCAAAGGGCAGGCGCACCACCCGCTCCAGTTCGCGGGCCAGGGTGCCGGAGCCGGCCATCTCGGCCAGCAGCTGGTGGAAGCGGGCATTGAGTTCGACGTACTGGCCGAAGGCGGCCTCGTCCAGCGACGAAGGCTGCAGCACCCGGTCGATGTCATCAAGGCAGGCGCTGGCCTCGGCCAGCACGCCGGCGGCGGCGCCACGCTCGGCGGCCAGGCGCGCGGCCAGTCCCTCGATGGTGCCGCGCAGCTCGATCGCGTCGGCCGCGTCCCGCTCGGACAGGGTGCGCACCGCGTAGCCGCCCCCGGGGAGGGACTCGAGCAGGCCCTCCTGCTCCAGGCGCATCAGGGCGCTGCGGATGGGGGTGCGGGAGACGCCCAGGCGTGGGGCCAGGGTGAGTTCGGCAATGCGCGAGCCCGCCGGCAGCTCGCCGGCCAGCACCATTTCGCGCAGCCGCATCAGGGCGCGCAGGGCCTGGGAGCCGGCCGCGTCGGCGTCACCGGGCCGGGACCCGGGCGTGGATTGGGAAGGGGAATCTGCATCCGCCATGTATGCAATGTATCCCAGCCGGACCACCGAATCGCTGCCTCGACCCCCTCAAACCGCCATTTACTCGGGTAAACCCGATATCAATGTATACAACACGTATTCCAGATTCATAATCGCGCACCACTCAACCGTTGCCGCGGCGGGCGCCTCCCGCACCTGCCCCGCCAACCCGATCCAGTCGCACAAGCCTCCACACCATGTCTGCCCTCCATCCCAAGAACACCTGGTACGTCGCCGCCACTCCCGACGAAATCGCCGACAAGCCCCTGGGCCGCCAGATCTGCGGCCAGAAGCTGGTGATCTACCGCCCTCGCCCCGGCGAGCTGGCGGTGCTGGAAGACTTCTGCCCCCACCGCGGCGCGCCGCTCTCGCTGGGCACGGTGTGCGACGGCGCCCTGGTCTGCGGCTACCACGGCCTGGCCATGGGCTGCGATGGCAAGACCGTCTCCATGCCCGGCCAGCGGGTCGGCGCCTTCCCCGCGATCCGCCGGTATCCCGCGGTGGAGCGCTACGGATTCATCTGGGTCTGGCCGGGTGAGGCCGAGAAGGCCGACCCCGCGCTGATTCCCCACCTGGAGTGGGCGGTGAGCCCGGACTGGGCCTATGGCGGCGGGCTGTACCACATCCACTGCGACTACCGCCTCATGATCGACAACCTGATGGACCTCACCCACGAGACCTATGTCCACAGCACCAGCATCGGCCAGAAGGAGATCGACGAGACGCCGGTGACGACGAAGATCGAGGGCCATGAGGTCGTCTGCCGCCGCTACATGGACGGCGTGATGGCCCCTCCCTTCTGGGCTGCCAACCTGCGCGCCAACGGCCTGCCCGACGACCAGCCGGTGGACCGCTGGCAGGTGTGCCGCTTCAGCCCGCCCAGCCACGTGATGATCGAGGTGGGCGTGGCCCTGGCCGGCAAGGGCGGCTACGACGCCGACCCGAAGTACAAGGCCTCCAGCGTAGTGGTCGACTTCATCACCCCCGAGAGCGACAACACCATGTGGTACTTCTGGGGCATGGCGCGCAACTTCCGCCCGCAGGACACCCAGCTCACCGCCCAGATCCGCGAGGGCCAGGGCAAGGTGTTCGCCGAGGACACCGCCATCCTGGAGCAGCAGCAGAAGTCGCTGGAGGCCTGGCCGGGCCGCAAGCTCCTCATGCTGAACATCGATGCCGGCGGGGTGCAGGCCCGCCGCATGATCGACAAGCTGATCGCCGCCGAGCAGGCCGGAGCCCCGGCGTCGACCCCGGCCTGAACGGCGTTAGCATCGCAAGCCTGCATTTCCAAAAACCCGAGGAGAGACCGATGGTGAAACTTCCCGCCCGCTACGACCACGTGGGCAGCTTCCTGCGCCCCAAGTACCTGCTGGAGGCCCGTGAGCAAAAAGCCAAGGGCCTGATCAACGCCGAGCAGCTGCGCGCGGTGGAGGACAAGGCGATCACCGAGATCGTGAAGTTCCAGCAGGACGTGGGCCTCAAGTCCATCACCGACGGCGAGTTCCGTCGCACCTACTTCCACGTCGACTTCCTCGAGCAGATCGGCGGCGTGAAGACCGACGTGCCGGTGACCATCGTCAAGCCCGACGGTACCGAGGAACTGGCCCCGCCGGTGATGCGCGTGATCGATAAGGTGCGCCACGTCAAGGACATCCAGCTGGCAGACTTCCAGTACCTGAAGTCCCAGGTGGCCGCGGGCTGCACCCCCAAGGTGACCATCCCCTCCCCCACCATGCTGCACTTCCGTGGCGGCCGCGCCGGCATCAGCCGCGAGGCCTACCCCGAGCTCGACCCGGCCTTCTACGACGACGTGGCCAAGGCCTATGGCGACGAGCTGCGCTCGCTGGCCGCCGCCGGCTGCACCTATGTGCAGATGGACGACACCAACCTGGCCTACCTGTGCGACGAGAAGATGCGCGAGGCCGCCCGCCAGCGCGGTGACGACCCCAACGAGCTGCCGCACCGCTACGCCCAGTTCATCAACAAGGTGGTGGCGCAGAAGCCGGCCGGGATGACCCTGGCCATGCACCTGTGTCGCGGCAACTTCAAGAGCACCCACGCCGCGGCCGGCAACTACGAGCCGGTGGCCGAGGCGCTGCTCAAGGAGATGGACCTGGACGCCTACTTCCTCGAGTACGACGACGACCGCTCCGGCGACTTCCGTCCGCTGCGCTTCCTGCCCAAGGGCAAGATCGTGGTGCTGGGCCTGGTGACCACCAAGTTCGGCACGCTCGAGAGCAAGGACGACCTCAAGCGCCGCATCGAGGAAGCCGCCCAGTACGCGCCGCTCGAGCAGCTGGCCCTGTCGCCCCAGTGCGGCTTCTCCAGCACCGTCCACGGCAACAACATCGCCGTCGAAGCCCAGCGCACCAAGCTGCGCCTGGTGATCGAGACCGCGCAGGAGGTGTGGGGCGAGGCCTGATCGGCTTCCTGTTCAGGCCGCTGGCTGGCGGTCTGATTCCCCTCTCTCGAATCCCGCTTCGGCGGGATTTTTCTTTTCTGGTTCTGGTTTTTACTTGGCGCTGGCGGGGCACGCACCCGGCTCTGAAACTGAAGGTCGCCTGAGGCGGCTCGGTTTTTCATCGAAGCGACACGGAGGGACGTGAGGCTCGGACCTCTTTCCACTGCAACCGGCCCTTGATGCAGATCGTTCGCCTCCACCTGCCACGCGTACAGCCCCCGGAGCTGCCGCTCGAGCCTGCACCATCAGCGACTGCGGCATCAGACTCGCTCGCCGCGCATCCACCTCTCGCCTGCCCAGCCACATCGGCCCGCACGAGTGCCTTGCGGGAACTCCTGGCCCAGGCCACTGGCTCGGTCGCGGCCAGCGGGATGCGGCACGCCTTGCGCAGCGCAGGCTCATCCGGGGCACTTACCGGGGCGGTCTGGATGGGTGCCGGCTTGGCGGCTGCAGGCTGGCGCGCGCTGTCCCTCACTGAACGCGCACTGGCCGGCGCACCCGGGCGTGCGCACTGGGCCTGCCGGCTGGCGCTGGCCGCCCTGCCCCTTGTGGCAGCCAGCGCAGTCATGATGGCCATGGGTACCGCCGAGGCGCCAGACGCCGTGCTTCTGTTCGCAGGCGGTCTCGTCGAGCGCAGTGTCCGCGACCTCACCAGTCACGGACTGGGCTGCTGGCTGCCACGCGGGGAGATGGTGCATCCCGAAGGGGGTGGCGTCGCACCGGCGCTGAGGACGCACATCGAATGGGCACGGTCGATCCAGGCCATGCCCCGCACCTTCGCCTGCACCACGCTGCAGGTGGGCCTGGCCTTCGCCATCGCGCCCGCGCTGGGCGAGAGCCCCACCGCCCGAGCCGCAGCCCAGGCCGTGGGGTCCGGGCTGCTCGAGGCCGCACGAGCTGCGATCAATCACCACGCCACCGAGGAACAGGCCCGCCTGCATGGCCTGGTGGTCCGCCCTCATGCCGGCCAGGGGGTGCAGCACGCCCTGGGCCGGGCCGCCGACGTCTGCAGCCTGCGCGAGACCCTGGCCTTGCCATCCGAGGTGATCGAACTCCTGGTCGGGGCGCCGGGAACAGCCGGAGGCCAGGCTGCGATGGCCCTGGGCCTCGGGGCCCTCAAGGGGCTGGGGGAAGCGCGGTCGGCGCTGGTGAACCTGGGCCGGGCAGCGGGCTCGCGTCATCCGGCGCCGACCGAGCGCGGGGCTTCGCCCACCACCGAGTTGCAAACCTTGTCGACCACCCAAGCGACAAGCCCACCGGTGGAAGCCGCCGGGTCCGACCTCAGCCCGGTGCCCCCGCCGGCGTGACCTCCCAGTGCTGGATCACCCGCTCCTGGGGGTCCACGCTTTCCAGCCGCACCCGGAAGCCCCACAGGCGCGCCAGGTGCTTCACCACCTCGCGGGCGCTCTCGTGCAGGGGCTTGTCGTCCTGGCGGGTGTGCCGAAGCAGGAGCGAGCGGTCGCCGCGCAGGTTGACGTTCCAGACCTGGATGGCCGGCTCGCGGAAGTTGAGGTCGTACTGGCGAGCCAGGGCCTCGCGCAGGTGGCGCCAGCCCGCCTCATCGTGGATGGCCGAGACCTCCAGCTCGCTGTCGTTGGCGTCGTCCACGATGGAGAAGAGCCGCATCTCCCGCATCAGGCGCGGCGAGAGGTACTGGCCGATGAAGCTCTCGTCCTTGAAGTGCCGCATCGCATGGTCCAGGGTGGTGAGCCAGTCGCTGCCGGCGATGCCGGGAAACCAGGCCCGGTCCTCGTCGGTGGGCTGCTCGCAGATGCGGCGCAGGTCGGTGAACATCGAAAAGCCCAGCGCATAGGGGTTGAGGCCGCTGTAGCGGGGGTCGGTCACCCCGGGCTGGAAGATCACGTTGGTGTGCGAGGCCAGGCACTCGAGCATGAAGCCGTCGGCCAGGCGCCCCTCCTCGTACAGGGTGTTGAGGAGGGTGTAGTGCCAGAAGGTGGCCCAGCCCTCGTTCATCACCTGGGTCTGGCGCTGCGGGTAGAAGTACTGCGCGATCTTGCGCACGATGCGCACCACCTCGCGCTGCCAGGGCTCCAGGAGCGGCGCGTTCTTCTCCACGAAGTACAGCAGGTTCTCCTGCGGCTCGGCCGGGAAGCGCTTTTCCTCGGCGCGGGCATGGCGGCCCGGCGACTTGGGCAGGGTGCGCCAGAGGTCGTTGACCTGCTGCTGCAGGTAGGCCTCGCGCTCCTTGCGCCGCGCCTCCTCCTGCGCCAGGGTGATCTTCTGCGGACGGCGGTAGCGGTCGACGCCGTAGTTCATGAGGGCGTGGCAGGCGTCCAGCACCTCCTCCACCGCGTCCAGGCCGTGGCGCTGCTCGCACTCGGCGATGTAGTCGCGGGCGTAGACCAGGTAGTCGACGATGGAGCTGGCGTCGGTCCACATCCGGAACAGGTAGTTGCCCTTGAAGAAGCTGTTGTGGCCGAAGCAGGCATGGGCCATCACCAGCGCCTGCATCGGCAGGGTGTTCTCCTCCATCAGATAGGCGATGCAGGGGTCCGAGTTGATGACGATCTCGTAGGCCAGGCCCATCTGCCCGCGGCGATAGCGCTTCTCGGCGGCGATGAACTGCTTGCCGTAGGACCAGTGCCGGTAGTTCACCGGCATGCCCACCGAGGCATAGGCGTCGAGCATCTGCTCGGCGGAGATCATCTCCAGCTGCACCGGGTAGGTGTCGAGGCGGTAGCGGGCCGCGGTGTCCCGGATCGCCTGGTAGTAGGTCTCGATCAGGTCGAAGGACCAGTCGGAGCCCGAGGGCAGCCGGCGGTCCGATGCCGGCGCGACCTCAGGGTCCACCGGGGGCTTCGGCGACGGCAGCAGGAGCGGGCGGGGGTCGATGTCCATGTCAGGCGCTCCCGGCAGGCGTCTTGCGGAACAGGTCCCGGAACACCGGGAAGATCTGCTCCGGCGCGGTGATCTTCTGCATCGCGAAGTGCGGATGCCCCTCGCGCAGGCTGCTGTACTCCTCCCACAGGTTCTGGTCCTCGTCGGCCACCTGCACATAGGCGAAGTAGCGCACCAGGGGCAGGAGCTGGCGCGAGAGCAGCTCGCGGCACTTGGTCGAGTCCTGCTGCCAGTTGTCGCCGTCGGAGGCCTGGGCGCCGTAGATGTTCCACTCGCTGCCCATGTAGCGCTCGTGCACGATCTGGTTCATCAGGGTGAGCGCGCTCGAGACCACCGTGCCGCCGCTCTCAGTGGCGCGGAAGAACTCGTCCTCGGTCACCTCCGCCGCCTGCGTGTGGTGGCGGATGAAGACCACCTCGGTCTCGCGGTAGTGCCGCGAGAGAAAGAGGTACAGCAGGATGAAGAAGCGCTTGGCGAGGTCCTTGCGGGCCTCGTCCATGGAGCCGGAGACATCCATCAGGCAAAACATCACCGCCTTGGAATTCGGTTGGGGTTCTCTCACCCGGTGCCTGAAGCGCAAATCGATCGGGTCAAGGAAAGGCACCCGCGCCAGGCGCTGGCGCAGGGCCTCGACCTCGGCACGGGCGCGCTCCACGTCGGCCTCGCAGGCGCCCGGCTGCTCCAGCAAGCGGGCCAGCGAGGCCTCGGCCTGCCGCAGCTGGCGCCGCGGTTCGCCGCCCATGGCGATGCGCCGGCCCAGGGCCACGCGCATCGAACGCACCACGTGCAGGCTGGTGGGGTTGCCCTCGGAGACGAAGCCGGCGCGGCGCAGCTTCCACTCGGGCACTTCGGCCAGGAGCCGGGTGCGGATCATCCGCGGTAGCGCCAGGTCGTCGAAGAAGTAGTTCATGAACTCCTCCCGCGTGATGCGGAAGGTGAAGTCGTCCTCGCCCTCGCCGTCGGGCGAGCCCTCGCCCGGGCCGCTGCCGCCGCCCTCCCCCTTCGGCCGGGCGATCCGGTCGCCGCGGACCCACTCCTTGTTGCCCGGGTGTACCCGCTCGCGCGAGCCGCCGGGCCCGTGCTGGAACTCGGGCTCGGAGACGTCGCGCCGCGGCAGGGTGATGTCCGCGCCCTCCTCGATGTTGTGAATGCTGCGGTCACCCACCGCCTTGCGCACCGCCTGCCGGATCTGCTCGCGGTAGCGGCGCAGGAAACGCTCGCGGTTGCCGACGGACTTGTTCTTGCCCGAAAGCCGCCGGTCGATCACCTGCTGGAGCGCGGAGCCGGGGCTGGTGGTGGGAACTGCGGTCATGGGACCTCCCTTCGCCCGGGGCTCAGGAGCTCTTTCGGACACGCAGGTACCACTCGCACAGCAAGCGGACCTGACGGTGGGTGTAGCCCTTTTCGACCATGCGGTTCACGAAGTCCTCGTGCTTCTTCTGCTCGTCGGCGCTGGCCTTGGCGTTGAAGCTGATCACCGGCAGCAGGTCCTCGGTGTTGGAGAACATCTTCTTCTCGATCACCGCGCGCAGCTTCTCGTAACTGGTCCACAGCGGGTTCTTGCCGCCGTTGTTGGCGCGCGCCCGCAGGACGAAGTTCACGATCTCGTTGCGGAAGTCCTTGGGGTTGGCGAGGCCCGCGGGCTTCTCGATCTTCTCGAGTTCGGCGTTGAGGGCCGAGCGGTCGAAGATCTCGCCAGTGTCGGTGTCGCGGTACTCCTGGTCCTGGATCCAGAAGTCGGCGTAGGTGACGTAGCGGTCGAAGATGTTCTGGCCGTACTCCGAGTAGCTCTCGAGGTAGGCGGTCTGGATCTCCTTGCCGATGAACTCGGCGTACCGCGCCGACAGGTGGTCCTTGATGTAGGCCAGGTACTTCTGCTCCACCTCGGGCGCGAACTGCTCGCGCTCGATCTGCTGCTCGAGCACGTACATCAGGTGCACCGGGTTGGCGGCGATCTCCTGCGAGTCGAAGTTGAAGACCTTGGAGAGGATCTTGAAGGCGAAGCGGGTCGAGATGCCGGTCATGCCCTCGTCCACCCCGGCGTAGTCCCGGTACTCCTGGTAGCTCTTGGCCTTGGGGTCGGTGTCCTTGAGGTTTTCTCCGTCGTAGATCTGCATCTTGGAGAAGATGCTGGAGTTCTCGGGCTCCTTCAGCCGCGTGAGGACCGCGAACTGGGCCATCATCTTCAGCGTGCCGGGGGCGCAGACCGCCTCCTTGAGCGAAGAGTTGTGCAGGAGCTTGTCGTAGATCTTGACCTCCTCCGACACCCGCAGGCAGTAGGGCACCTTCACGATGTAGATGCGGTCGAGAAAAGCCTCGTTGTTCTTGTTGTTCTTGAACGCCTTCCACTCGCTCTCGTTGGAGTGGGCCATCACGATGCCGTCGAAGGGAATCGCGCCAAAGCCCTCGGTGCCCTTGAAGTTGCCTTCCTGGGTCGCAGTCAGGAGCGGGTGCAGCACCTTGATCGGCGCCTTGAACATCTCCACGAACTCCAGCAAGCCCTGGTTGGCGAGGCACAGTCCGCCCGAGTAGCTGTAGGCATCCGGATCATCCTGGGCATATTGCTCGAGCTTGCGGATGTCGATCTTGCCCACCAGGGACGAGATGTCCTGGTTGTTCTCGTCCCCCGGCTCGGTCTTGGCGATGCCGATCTGGCGCAGGATGCTGGGGTAGCGCTTGACCACCCGGAACTTGCGGATGTCGCCGCCGAACTCCTCCAGGCGCTTGACCGCCCAGGGTGACATGATCCGTTGCAGGTAGCGCGGCGCGATGCCGTACTGCTGCTCCATCAGCGGCGCATCCTCGGCGTTGTTGAACAGGCCCAGCGGCGACTCGTTCACCGGCGAGCCCTTGAGCGCGTAGAAGGGCACCTGCTCCATCAGCTGCTTGAGCCGCTCGGCGATCGACGACTTGCCGCCGCCCACCGGGCCCAGCAGGTAGAGGATCTGCTTCTTCTCCTCCAGGCCCTGGGCCGCGTGGCGGAAGCACGACACCACCTGCTCGATCGGCTCCTCCAGCCCGTAGAAGTCGCGGAATGCCGGGTAGATGCGCACCTGCTTGTTGCCGAAGATGCGCGAGAGGCGGGGGTCGTGCCGGGTGTCGACCACCTCCGGCTCGCCAATGGCCGCCAGCATGCGCTCGGCGGCGGTGGCGTAGACCAGGGGGTCTTTCCGGCACAGCTCGAGGTAGTCCTCGAGCGACATCTCCTCCTCCCGTGTCTGCTCGTAACGGGCGAGGAAATTGCGGACGACGTCCATGCGGGTCTCCTTCCTTCATGGGTGGCCGCATGCTGTCTGCTGCGGCCTACCCCGTGAGTACCCTGACAACCTTGCAAGGTTCCCGCGCTTGTGTGTGCAGACGTAGGGAGTGCCGGACATGAAAAAAGGGAGCCGAAGCTCCCTTTTGCTGCATTGCAAAAGGCCTCACCCCAGGCCCAGCAGGCGCACCGCGTTGTCCTTCAGGATGCCGGGCATGACCTCGGGCTTGAAGCCGGCTTCCTGGAAGTCCTTCATCCAGCGCTCGGGGGTGATGAGGGGGTAGTCGCTGCCAAACAGCACACGGTCCTTGAGCAGGGTGTTGGCGTACTGCACCAGCTGCTTCGGGAAGTACCTGGGGCTCCAGCCCGAGAGGTCGATCCAGACGTTGGGCTTGTGGGTGGCCACCGACAGGGCCTCGTCCTGCCAGGGGAAGCTCGGGTGGGCCATGACGATCTGCATGTCGGGGAAGTCCACCGCCACGTCGTCCAGGTGAATCGGGTTGGAGTACTCCAGGCGCAGGCCGCCGCCGCAGCGCATGCCCGAGCCGATGCCGCTGTGGCCGGTGTGGAAGATGGCCGGCAGCTTGTGCGCGTTGATCACCTCGTAAATCGGCCAGGCCATGCGGTCATAGGGGTGGTAGCCCTGCACCGTGGGGTGGAACTTGAAGCCCCGCACGCCTTCTTCCTTGATCAGGCGCTCGGCCTCGCGCGCACCCATCTTGCCCTTGTGCGGATCGATGGAAGCGAAGGCAATCATCATGTCGGCGTTCTCGCGCGCAGCCTGGGCGATCTCCTCGTTGGGGATGCGGCGGCGGCCCATCTGCGATTCGCTGTCCACGGTGAACATCACCAGACCGATCTTTTTCTCGCGGTAATACGCGATGGTCTCGGCAATCGTCGGCCGGCGGCCGTTCTTGAAGTACTTGTCCGCCGCGCGGTCGTACTCCTCGCCGTAGTTGTCGAAGGGGTTCCAGCAACTCACCTCGGCATGGGTGTGGATGTCGATGGCAATGAGGTTCTTGTGGTCCATGGCAGGTCTCCTCAGGGTTTCTACGGAGCCGGCACCGGGGCCCGGCTTCCTAAACTAGATATGTTTTATAGCTTTATAGCAGGAACCCATGGCCCGCCTCCCCCACGTTATCCCCAGTCTGGACGAAGTCCAGGTCGACCTCCGCGGCGCCATCGCCATCGTGCGCCTGTGCCGCCCGAAAAAGCGCAATGCCATCAACGACGGCCTGATCGCCGCCATCGGCCAGCGCTTCGAGGAGCTGCCCGAGACGGTGCGCGCGGTGGTGCTGCATGGCGAGGGTGACCATTTCTGCGCCGGCCTGGACCTGGGCGAGCTCAAGGAGCGCGATGCCGCCGAGGGCCTGCACCACTCCCGCTCCTGGTACTACGTGCTGCGTGACATCGAGCAGGGCCGGCTGCCGGTGATCGCCGCCCTGCACGGCGCAGTGGTCGGTGGCGGCCTCGAGCTGGCCACCGCCTGCCACATCCGGGTGGCCGACGACAGCACCTTCTTCGCCCTGCCCGAAGGCAGCCGCGGCATCTTCGTGGGCGGCGGCGGCTCGGTGCGCGTGCCCAAGCTCATTGGCGCCCACCGCATGCTGGACATGATGCTCACCGGCCGCGTCTACAAGGCGGCCGAGGGCGTGTCCATCGGCATGGCCCAGTACCACGTGCCCACTGGCGAGGCGCTGGCCAAGGCGATCGAGCTGGCCGAGCGCATCGCCCAGAACGCGCCCATGACCAACTACGCCCTGATCAACGGCCTGCCCCGCATCGCCGAGCAGCCGGCCGACCATGGCTTCCTCACCGAGTCCCTGCTGGCGGGCATCGCCCAGGCGGCGCCCGAGGCCAAGGCCCGCGTCCGGGCCTTCCTGGACGGCACCGGCCCCAAGGTCAAGGCCTGAAGGAGCGCACGCCCCATGGACCAGGCCTCCACCCCCGTCTTTCGCCCCTACACCTTCGGCGTGAACCGCGCCCGGGTGCGCACCGAGGGCGCCTACACCTATGTCATGGCCGACGTGCCGCTGGGGGACTACCCGCCACGCATGACCGACCACCTGGTCCGCTGGGCCAAGGCCACGCCCGACCAGACCCTGTTCGCCCAGCGCGACCCGGCCCTGGGCGGTGACTGGCGCCGCATCACCTTCGCGCAGGCCCTGGACAGCGCCCGCCGCATCGGCCAGGCCCTGCTCGATCGCGGCCTCTCCGCCGAGCGGCCGCTGGTGATCCTCAGCGAAAACAGCCTCTCGCACGCGCTGCTGGCCCTGGGCGCCATGTACGCCGGCATCGCCTTTTGCCCGGTCTCGCCCGCCTACTCCCTCGTGAGCAAGGACTACGACAAGCTGGGCCACGTGCTGGACACCCTGACCCCCGGCCTGGTGTTCGCCGCCGACTGGAAGCGGTTCCAGGCGCCGATCGAGGCCCTGGTGGATGCCGGCGTCGAAGTGATCCTGGACGACGCCGAGGGCGCGGTCAGCACCAAGGGCCACACCATCACCTCGCTGGCCTCGCTCCTGGCGACCGAGCCGACCGCCAAGGTCGACGCGGCGATGGCGGCCACCGGCCCCGACACCATCGTGAAGTTCCTCTTCACCAGCGGCTCGACCAAGCTGCCCAAGGCGGTGATCAACACCCAGCGCATGATCTGCGCCAACCAGCAGCAGCTGTCGCAGTCCATGTGCAGCACCTTCGAGACGCCGCCGGTGCTGGTGGACTGGCTGCCCTGGAACCACACCGCCGGCGGCAACCACGACTTCTTCATGTGTGTGGCCCATGGCGGCTCTTTCTACATCGACGAGGGCAAGCCCACCCCGGCGCTGATCGGCGAGACGATCCGCAACCTGCGCGAGATCGCGCCGACCTGGTACTTCAACGTGCCGGTGGGCTACGAGGCCCTGGCCCGGGCGATGGAGACGGACGACACGCTGCGCCGCAACTTCTTCTCGCGCCTGCGCTCCATGATGTACGCCGGCGCCGCGCTCTCGCAGCCGGTGCAGGACGCGCTCTACGCCCACGCCGAGCGCGAGTCCGGCGAGCGCATCCCCATGACCGCTGGCCTGGGCATGACCGAGTCCTCGCCCTTCGCCCTCTTCGTGACCAACCCGCATGCGCTGGCCGGCCATGTGGGCCTGCCTTCGGCCGGCATGGAGATCAAGCTGGTGAAGATGGGCGACAAGCAGGAGATCCGCTACAAGGGCCCCAACATCACCCCCGGCTACTGGCGCAACCCCGAGGCTACTGCCGAGGCCTTCGACGAGGAAGGCTTCTTCTGCACCGGCGACGCGGTGATGTGGATCGACGAGAAGGACAAGAACCTGGGCCTCAAGTTCGACGGCCGCATCGCCGAGGACTTCAAGCTCGCCACCGGCACCTTCGTGAGCGTGGGCCCGCTGCGCGGCAAGATCAACGGCGCCGGCGCGCCCTATGTGCAGGACGCGGTGATCACCGGCCTGAACATGAACGAGATCGGCGCCCTGCTGGTGACCACGCCGGCGATCCGCCAGCTTGCCGGCCTGCCCGCCTCGGCCTCCATGGAGGACGTCGTGGCCAGCGCGCCGGTGAAGGCCTGGCTGCAGGACCTGGTCGACCGCCTGGCCAAGGACGCCACCGGCAGCGCCACCCGCGTGGCCCGCGCCCTGATCCTCACCGAGGCGCCGCACATGGACAAGGGCGAGATCACCGACAAGGGGTCCCTGAACCAGCGCGCCATGCTCAAGCACCGCGCCGCCCTGGTCGAGGCCCTGCACGCCGGCACCGCGCCGCACATCGCCATTCCCCAGAAGAAAGGGAGCTGAGACATGAAGATCGAAGGACAGTCCGCCATCGTCACCGGGGGCGCCTCGGGCCTGGGTGAGGCCACCGCCCGCCTGCTGGCCGCGCGCGGCGCCAAGGTCGCGGTGTTCGACCGCAATGCCGAGGGCGCCCAGCGCGTGGCCGCCGAGATCGGCGGCATCGCCTGCCCCTGCGACATCACCGACGAGGCCAGCGCCTCGGAGGCGATTGCGAAGGCCGCCGCCGCCCACGGGCCGGTGCGCCTCCTGATGAACGTGGCCGGCATCGGCAGCGCCAAGCGCATCGTGCAGCGTGACGGCAGCCCCGCCCCGCTGGCTGATTTCACCCGCGTGATCAATGTGAACCTGGTGGGCTCCTACAACATGGCCCGCCTCTTCGCCGCGCAATGCGCCGCCCAGCCCGGTCTGGAAGACGGCGAGCGCGGCGTGATCCTGTTCACCGCCTCGGTCGCCGCTTTCGACGGCCAGGTGGGCCAGGAGGCCTACAGCGCCTCCAAGGCCGGCGTCGTCGGCATGACCCTGCCGATGGCGCGCGACCTGGCGCAGCACGGCATCCGCGTGTGCACCATCGCCCCCGGCCTGTTCGCCACGCCGCTCATGAGCGAGCTGCCCGAAGCGGTGCAGCAGTCGCTGGCCGCGTCCATCCCCTTCCCGCCCCGTCTGGGCAAGCCCTCGGAGTTCGCCGAGCTGGCCTGCCACATCGCCACCAATTTGCACCTGAACGGCGAGGTGATCCGCCTCGACGGCGCCCTGCGCATGGCGGCCCGCTGATCCCCGCGTCCCCTTCAACCCTAGGAGAAAACCATGTCGAATCGCCGTCAATTCATGCAGGCCGCCGCTGGCGCCACCGCGCTGGGCGCCCTCGCGCCCTGGCAGGAGGTCCTGGCCCAGGCCGTCGCCGAGCAAGTGAAGATCTTCTACGGCTTCCCCGCCGGCAGCGCGGGTGACACCGTGGCCCGCCGCATCGGCGAGAAGTTCGCCGGCACCTCCTTCTCCCGCAACGGCGGCGTGGTGGAGAACAAGCCCGGCGCCAGCGGCCGCATCGCGCTGGACGTCCTCAAGACCTCGCCGGCCGACGGCTCCCACCTGGCAGTGGCCCCGGTGTCCGCCGTGGCGAACTACCCCTTCATCTACAAGAAGCTGAGCTACACCACGCAGGACTTCATCCCCGTGGCCGTGGGCGCCATCATCCACCACGGCCTGGCCGTCGGTCCGGTGGTGCCGGCTTCGGTCAAGACCGTCAAGGACTTCGTGGCGTGGGCCAAGGCCAACCCCAAGGAGGCCAACTTCGCCTCGCCCGGCGCCGGCTCCACCCCGCACTTCATCGGCGCCCTGCTGGGCATGAACACCGGCGTGGAACTCAAGCACGTGCCCTACCGCGGCTCGGTGCCTGGCGTGACCGACGTGGTCGGCGGCCAGATCGCCGCCATGGTGACCCCGCACGGTGACTTCATCGCCAACGCCAAGGCCGGCAAGCTGCGCATCCTGGCCACCTCCGGCGCCAAGCGCTCGCCCTTCGTGCCCGACGTGCCCACCTTCGCCGAGGCCGGCTTCCCCGAGCTGACCACCGAGGAGTGGTTCGGCTTCTACGCCCCGGCCAAGACCCCGATGCCCGTGGTCAACGCGATCAACGCCGCCGTCAACAACGCGCTCAAGGACAAGGGCGTGCTGGACTCCCTGGCCATCGTCGGCCTGATCCCCGGCGGCGGCACCCAGGAAGCGGCCGCGAAGTGGGTGGCTTCCGAAGTGGCCACCTGGGGCCCGCTGATCAAGCGCGTCGGCTTCAGCGAGGACTCCTGATGTCCCTGGACCACCGGCCTGACGCAGGCGCGCTCGGGCACGTCCTGACCGACGTGCTCCATGCGCCCACTCTCCTGAGCACCCTGCCCCCGCACGCCGCCTACGACGCGGACCTGCAGCGGCAGGTGCTCGAGGGCGCCGCCGAATTCGTCGGCGGCGTGATCGCGCCCCTCACCCGCGTGGGGGACGAGGTCGGCGCCCGCTTCGAGGCCGGGAAGGTCACCATGCCGCCGGGCTTCCGGGAGGCCTACCAGGCCTTCTGGAAGGACGGCTGGCCCGCGCTCGCGCACGCCGAGGAAGACGGCGGCCAGGGCCTGCCGATCGTGCTGGAGATGGCGCTGTACGAGATGCTCAGCGCCGCCAACCACGGCTGGACCATGGCCCCGGGCCTCCTGACCGGCGCCTACGAGACGCTCAAGCACCATGGCGACGCCACGGTGAAGTCCCTGTTCCTGCCCAAGCTCGCCACCGGCGAGTGGCTGGCCACCATGTGCCTGACCGAGCCGCATGCCGGCAGCGACCTGGGCCTGGTGCGCACCAAGGCCACGCCGCAGCCGGGGCCGAATGGCGCCACCCACCGCCTCGACGGCGGCAAGATCTTCATCTCCGGCGGCGAGCACGACCTCACGGACAACATCGTCCACCTGGTGCTCGCCCGCCTGCCCGACGCGCCGCCCGGCCCCAAGGGCCTGTCGCTGTTCGTCGTGCCCAAGTGCATGCCCGACGGCAGCCGCAATGGCGCGCACTGCGACCGCATCGAGGAGAAGATGGGCCTGCACGGCAGCCCCACCTGCGTGATGCGTTTCGAGGACGCGGCGGGCTGGCTGGTCGGCGAAGCCGGCAAGGGCCTGGGGGCGATGTTCATCATGATGAACGCCGCCCGCCTGCACGTGGCCCTGCAGGGCATCGGCCTGCTGGAGGCCGCGCACCAGCGCGCCACCGCCTACTCGCTCGAGCGGCGCCAGATGCGCGCGCCCGGAGCCAAGGACACCAGCCTCATCGCCGAGCACCCGGCCATGCGCCGCATCCTCGACACCCAGCGCGCCTGGATCGACTGCGGCCGCGTGCTGGCCTACCACACCGCCCTCGAGCTGGAGGTGTCCCACGCCCACCCGGACGCCGCGCGCCGCGAGGCCGCGAGCCGCTGGTGCGCCCTGGCCACGCCCATCATGAAGTCGGCCTTCACCGACCAGGGCTTCGCCGGCGCC
>JACCDY010888686.1_pt1 | contig 22350 bp, 22 predicted proteins | sample 7446391 | NCBI WGS metagenome assembly JACCDY01 (sample SAMN15323451, study PRJNA562643) | freshwater metagenome | isolation source: river surface water | place: USA:Blue River Watershed | collected 2017-08-18 | reverse complement strand
TACCAGCCAGGCAATGAAGTGGGCATTATGTACAATGACGCCGATTTAAATATCGATTGGAAATTGAGTACAAGTGAAATTATTTTATCAGAAAAAGACAAAACATTAGGCAGCTTCGCGGACTATTCTGCGATATTATAAAAATAATAACACATAAAAATTGCAGTATTAGGTGCAGGATATGTAGGATTAGTAACAGGAACCTGTTTTTCGAAAACGAGCAATAAAATTTATTCTATTCATAAATTATCATAAAATAGTTATAATTGGTATAACGATAACGTTTCATATATTTTTTCAGCAAGCCTTGTCCGTATTCGCTTTTACATGCCCATTTATAACATAAATCCTTAATTTTTTACATAAAAATCAATTGTCAAATATTTCAATAAACAACACACCATTATGATTGAACATAAAATTGCAATAATTGGATTAGGTTATGTTGGGTTACCATTAGCAGTAGAATTTGGAAAAAAATTCGATGTGATAGGATTCGATATAAACAAAGGGAGAATTGAAGAATTGAAATCCGGGTATGATAAAACTTTAGAATCTAAACAAGAAGATATTTTATCTTCTAAATTCTTAAGATTTTCTTCAAAGATTGAAGACTTGACCAATTGCAATATATTTATAGTTACTGTACCAACTCCTATAAATAAATTTAAAACACCCGATTTAATTCCATTGATTAGTGCATCTGAAATGATAGGAAAAATATTAAAAAAGGGGGATATAGTTATATACGAAAGCACTGTTTATCCAGGTTGTACTGAAGAAGATTGTGTTCCGGTTTTAGAAAACGCCAGTAAGTTAAAGTTCAACCTTGATTTTTTTTGTGGTTATTCACCAGAAAGAATAAATCCAGGAGACAAAGTGAATACTTTAACTACTATAATGAAAGTTACTTCAGGTTCAAATAATAACACTGCAATAATTGTCGATAATTTATACAAAACAATAATTACTGCAGGGACTCATTTGGCTCCAAGTATTAAAGTAGCAGAGGCAAGTAAGGCTATTGAAAACGCACAAAGAGACATTAATATTTCATTCGTTAATGAACTAGCTTTGATTTTTGATAAGATAGGAATTGACACACAAGATGTCTTAGATGCAGCTGGAACAAAGTGGAATTTTCTAAAATATAAACCAGGTTTAGTTGGAGGACATTGCATTGGAGTCGATCCTTATTATTTAGCGCATAAAGCAGAAAGTCTAGGGTACTATCCACAGGTAATTCTTAGTGGAAGAAGAGTTAATGATAATATGGGCGTATTTGTAGCTAATAAAATTGTAAAGCTAATGATTGAGAAAGCTACATTAGTGAAAGGGGCAAAAGCTATAATTTTAGGAATGACATTTAAAGAAAACTGCCCTGACATTCGCAATTCTAGAGTTATAGATATATTTAATGAATTAAAACTGTACAATATAGATGTTGAGGTGTATGATCCAAATGTAGACAAACAGGAAGTAAAAAATGAATATGGGATATCAATAGTTAATTCTTTATCTAAGTATGATGCAATAATTCTAGCTGTTGCGCATAATGAATTTCTTCAAATAGACATAAATAGTATAAAAAGAAATGAAAATACAATTATTTATGATCTAAAATCATTTCTAAATCGTGACTTAGTCACAGCAAGACTTTAAAAAATGAACTTAGGATTTATTTTTACGAATTACAATAATTCTGATGTAACTATAGAAGCTATAAATTCTATAATATCAATTAAAAATACTAAAAATTTAAAAATAATTATTGTTGATAACAATTCTTCAATCTTAGAAAGAAATAAGTTGATAAATGAGTTTCATAATAATATTTTAGTTCACTTAATTTTAAATGAACATAATTTAGGCTATTTCAATGGATTAAATTGTGGAATAGAATTAATTAAGCAAATTGAATTCCATTTTGATTTCTTGATAATTGGGAATAATGATTTATTGTTCTCGCCTAATTTTGGAGAGCAATTACTGAAAATAAAAGATTCAATTAGTTCTTTTCCTGTTATTTCTCCAAATATCATAACTAAAGATGGACAACATCAAAATCCACACGTAATTTCTAAAATAAGTTGGTTTAGAGAAATTGTATATGATATTTATCATTATAACTTTTTCTTTTCTAGAATAATCATTAAAATTTCTAGAATTACAAAATTATTTACTGACAGAAAAGATGAAGATAACTATAAGATTCCGCAATTTATTTATCAAGGTTATGGTGCATGTTATATTTTGACCCCAATTTTTTTAAAAGAATTTGAAAAACTTTGGTCACCAACATTTTTATTGGGAGAAGAGTTTTTTTTATCAAAACAATTGTCTGAAAAAAAATATAAAATATATTACGAACCTAGTATAAAATTATTACATAATTGTCATGTTTCAACGAGTAAGGTGCCAAGCAGGGTTATGTGGAATTACTCGGCTATCTCACACAAAATTTATAGAAAATACGTAAATATTTTTAATAAAAAAATTAATGAGTAGTATAAAAAAGAATATTGTTATAAATTTTTTAGGAGGTGTAATTCCAATTATTGTCGGATTTCTGGCTATACCTATTACAGTAAGAGGATTGGGGTCTGAAGCTTTTGGTATAATGACAATAGCCTGGGTTGTATTGGGATATTTTGGTTTATTTGATCTTGGATTTTCACAAGCAACAGTTAAATATGCCTCACAATATTTATCAAGTAATGACCTAGAAAAATTTAATGCAATTTTTTGGTTATCAATATATATAAGTATAATAATGGGGCTAATTGGTACATCTTTATTTTTTGCATTAACACCGTTAATAATTACGAATTTTTTAAAAATACCATTTAACTTAATTGCAGATGCAAGAAATACATTTTATATTTTAGGACTCTCACTACCTTTGGTAATACTGCTATCAAGTTTAAAGGGAATATTAGCAGCTTCAAACAGATTTGTTTTAATTAATAAATTACATACGCCTTTAAACATTTTAACATATCTAATACCTTGTTTATCCTTGCCGTTTAATCTAAAATTAGCAACTGTTGTAGCATTAATCGTAATGTTAAGATTTATAATTATCATTATATATCTAATTATAATTTATAAACTATATCCCAATATATATAAGTCAAAAAAAGGTAATTTCCAAATTTTGAAAAGTATGTTAACCTTTGGTAGTTGGATAACAATATCAAATACGATAAGCCCATTGTTGGTTTACTTAGATCGTTTTTTTATTGGTTCATTTATTTCAATGTCTGCGGTAACGTATTATACTGCGCCTTATGAATTAATTGTAAGAACTAGATTATTTCCAAATGCAATTGTTGATACCTTGTTTCCGAAATTCACATCAGCAATGTATTTAAATAATAAACTGCTTATTTCAGATTTATATTCAAAAGCATTAAAATACATTTTATTAATAATGTCATTTATTACACTTTTTGTATTATCCTTTGGCGATTTGATTTTGAATTTGTGGCTGGGAAAGGCTTTAGCATTTAATAGTATAAGTGTTTTTAAGATATTATCATTAGGAGTATTATTTAATGCCTCTGCAACACTTCCCTATTTCCTACTTCAGAGTGCGGGTCGTCCAGATTTGCCAGCAAAATTTCATTTAATTGAATTATTGTTTTTTGGAATAATTTTATATTTACTTGTATCTTATTTTGGAATTAACGGAGCAGCTTTAGCATGGTCTATAAGGGTTTTTTTAGATGCTATATTGTTATTCACCTCAACTTATAAATTATTTCCATACTTATATACAAAAAAAATATTAAGACCATTGTTGATTTTAATTTTATTTGTTATAATCATAATAATTGTCATTTCTTTATCAGATCAATTTTTTAAAAATTATTTGATTCACACATGTATTTCAATTTTCTCATTAATTTTATTTCTGATTATATCATGGAGATATGTTTTAAATTTACATGACAAGGATTCAATTTTTAAATTTTTAAACATAAAATCTAAATTTGAACAAATATCATAATAATTTATTAATATTTCAATTAGTATTCCTTTCATCTTTTTTGGTCTACAGTTTTACTAATATATTAATTTTGCCTATTGGAATTGGAACATATTTTCTAATATTTTTGAACTTTTTAATTTATTTTTTTTTCTTTAAAAAAAGAACACTCCTTTTTAAATTAAATTCTTTAGATTTTTTGATACTTATTTTTATCTTGATTAATATTTTTTCAATTTTAAATGTAACAGCACTAAATAATTCAACTGTTTTTTATTTGAAAGGTTTTTCATATTGTTTATTTCCGATGACTGGGTACTTTATTTTTTCTTTTTCAAAACACTTTAATTATCAAAGTATTAATAGATTTCTGAATGTTTATCTGATAACTTCAGTATTATCAATTGTAGTAGGAGTCTACTTTTTTTTAGTTCAACCAAATTTTTATGTTAATTATATTCTAAAATCATACGAAGGGTATATTTCAGAAAATGATTCTTTATTTCAATTACGATTATTATCTTATTATGGAGATCCTACTTTAATTGGAAATATTGCAAGTGTTTCCTTTGCAATATTATATTATTTAAAAAAACGCGAAATCAATTACCTACAGAATAAGGCTATTCTGTTTTTTTTACAAATTATAATTTTAGCAGGAATTATACTTAGTTTTGCAAGATCGGCATGGGTTGCGTCAGTGTTTATATTATTTATTCATCAATTGAAAACCTCTAAAATAAGATTAATTAAATTTACATTTTTTACAACTTTAGTTATTATTCTAATTATCGTTTTTTTTACTAAATATCTTGCAGACAGTTTGCTTTATTCTTTTATTGAAGAACGATTTTCTAGTTTAACCACCTCTTTTAAAGAGAGAAATGGTCAGTTAGAATGGGGTAAAAATGTTTTCTTAAACAATCCACTTGGCATAGGATTAGGACAAGCTGGCCATAAATCATTTACTGGTGACTTATCTAGAGGTGTTTATGATAATAATTATCTTCGTATTTTAGTTGAATTAGGAATACAAGGTGCAATATCTTTCCTATCCATTTTTTTCTTTACATTATATCTTTCTTTAAAGGGTCTAATAAATAAACAACACAAAGAATTTTATTTTTTAATATTATCTGTACTATTTATTTTTTATTTTCAATCTATCGGTTCTAATATAATTGATTTACATTATTCTTCATTTATTTTTTGGTCATTTATTGGGATACTTTCTTTATTAGAAAAGAATAAATCATCATTAAAACAATATACTATTGCATGATTTCTGTATTGATAGCAACGTATAATGGTGCTTTATATATCAAAGAACAAGTGGAGTCAATTTTAAACCAATCCTATAATAACTTTGAAATTGTGATAATTGATGATTGTTCAACTGACAATACTATTTCAATGTTAATGAATATTTTTAAACAACACAATTTCAGTAATTTCAGGATTTTTATAAACAACTCAAACTTAGGACCTACAAAAACGTTTGAGTTTGGAATATCAAAGTGTAATGGTGAATACATTGCATTTTCGGATCAAGATGACATTTGGGATCAACGAAAGTTGTCAGTTTATAATGATATTATCCAAAAAAATAAAATAGATTTGTTGTATTCCCCGTCCTTTTTATTAAACTCAAATAAAATATCAAAAATTGTTTTCCCCAAGCATATTATTTATAAATCCTATTTTGGAAGATTATTCCATAATTCAGCTAGGGGCGCAACAATGTTAATAAAAAAAAATGTTGCTATAGAATTAATCCCTTTTGAAGATCTTTATGATAAATGGTTATTTCTTAACTGTCTCTTTTGTTATAAAGTTGAATATATAAATATGCCCTTGCATTATTATAGAATCCATTCTAACAATGTAAATGGCGGAACGTTTAGATATAATTCGAAAATCAAATTAATAGACATTTTCCAAAATAATATTATCTTCTATAAAAGATTAAAAAATAGATTCGAATTTTGTTTGCAAAAAAACAATTCTATTTTGAATAATAAAATTATAAAAGAATTAAATGAAATTTTATACTTAAATGAAGCTGTTTTTACAACATTAAATAGTAAACGTAAATTGAAATTAATTCTAGTATATCTAAAATTAATTTTGTTTAAAGAGTTATCTCTAAATGAAAAAATAATCTTCTTCTTTTATTTATTTTTAAAAAATTAATCACATGTTGAATTATAAAATATGCTCTAATTGTGTCATGGATACTTCTGATAGTAGAATACAGTTTGATTCGAATGGTATGTGTGATCACTGTAATGATTTTTACACAAACGTTAAGCCAAGCTGGAAAGTAGATGAAAAAAGCAGATTAGAGTTATCTAATATTATTGAAAAAATTAAGAACGAAGGTAATGGCAAAGAGTTTGATTGTATTTTGGGTTTAAGTGGAGGTGTTGATAGTTCATATATGTTACATGTTGCCGTTAAAGAGTTCGGATTAAGACCACTTGTTTTTCATGTTGATGGTGGTTGGAATTCTGAGTTAGCCGTACATAATATTCAAATGTTAGTTGAAAAACTTGGCCTTGATCTTTATACTGAAGTAATTAATTGGGAGGAAATGAAGGACTTCCAGTTGTCATTTTTTAAGTCTGGCGTACCTCATTTGGATATACCACAAGATCACGCTTTTGTTGCTACACTGTATAATTTTGCATACAAATATGATATAAAATATATTTTAAATGGAGGCAATATTTCTACAGAATGTGTTAGAAATCCTATGGAGTTCATGTATTATGGAACTGATATGCTACATATAAAAGATATTATTAAACAATTTGGAACCATTAAAATGGAAACATATCCATTTAGCTCCGTTCTAAGACATAAATTTTTTCTAAGATATATTAAAGGTGTCCAAGTTATAAAGTCTTTAAATTATATGCCATATATTAAATCTGATGCATTAGTACTATTGGAAAAGGAATATGGTTGGAAGCCTTATCCACAAAAGCACTTTGAATCTAGATTCACTAAATTTTTTGAAAGTTACTGGCTTCCAGAAAGATTTGGTTTTGACACACGAAGAATACAATTTTCAAGTTTGATATTGACAGGTCAAATGAAAAGAGAAGATGCCTTAGAAAAATTAAAAAAACCAGCATTCAACCCTGAGACTATTGATGATGAGTTTAATTTTATTGCTACTAAATTAGGTATCCAACCAATAGAGCTTAAAGCATATTTTAATATGCCAAAAAAGTTTTATTGGGACTACAAGAATCAGGAGAAATTATTTAACATTGGCGCTAAAATTTTAAAATATATTGGTGTCGAAAAATCGATTAAACGTTGATAACAATTATTGATTACGGTTCAGGGAATGTAAGTGCAATTGGAAACATATATGAAAGGTTAAACATTGCATATAAGGTTGCAAAATTTCCTAAAGAAATTATCGGAGCAGAAAAATTATTTTTGCCAGGGGTTGGTGCATTTGATGAAACAATGCTTTTGCTTCAAAATTCTGGATTTAAGAATGCTTTAGATAAAGAAGTACTTTTTAATAAGGTTCCAATTATTGGAATTTGTGTAGGAATGCAAGTGTTGGCTAATTCAAGTGATGAGGGTAAACTTCCGGGTTTAGGATATATTAAAGGCCATGTTAAACGTTTTGATGAAAGCAAATTAATACAAAAGCCACGTTTACCGCATATGGGTTGGAATACAATAATTAAACACAGAGACTCGCCTTTATTTGAAGAAATAGATACAGAAATTGGTTTTTATTTTCTGCACTCATTTTATTTTGAAAGTGATAATCAATCTGATGTGCTTGCTACGACTAATTATGGACAGACTTTTGCATCAGCAATAAACCATGAAAATATTTATGGTATACAATTTCATCCTGAAAAAAGTCATAATAATGGAGTTTCACTTCTTAAAAACTTCGCTAAATTATAATGCTTAGATCTAGAATTACACCCTGTTTATTAGTTCATAAAAAAGGTTTGGTAAAAACTGTAGAATTTGGAAATCCAAAGTATGTTGGGGACCCAATTAATGCAGTAAAAATTTTTAACGAGAAAGAAGTTGACGAGCTAATTGTAATAGATATTGATGCTACAGTAGATGGCAGAGGACCAGATTTTAATTTAATTAAAAACTTGGCAATTGAATGCCGAATGCCTCTTTGTTATGGAGGTGGTATTACAACTGTTGAGCAAGCTAGAAAAATCATTAGTTTAGGTGTTGAGAAAATTGCTATTAGTTCAGCCGCATTAATCAATCCACATTTACTTAAAGATATCGGAATGGCAATTGGCACTCAAAGTGTTGTAGTTGTTTTAGATATTAAAAAGAAAGGAATATTTGGAAATTATGAACTATATACGCATAATGGTAAAAAAAAATCTAAGTATAAGCTTAAAGACTATTTAACTATTCTAAATGAAATTGGTATAGGCGAAATTGTAGTTAACTCAATAGATGAAGATGGTAAAATGAAAGGTTATGATTTCAAATTATTTGATTTTATTAGAGATTTGACAAACATGCCTATGACAATATTGGGTGGTGCTGGCAGCTTAGAAGACATTAGCAATGCCATTTTAAGATATAAAACCATAGGTGTAGCAGCGGGTAGTTTATTTGTATTTAAAGGAAAATATAAAGCGGTGTTAATCAATTACCCAGATAGACAAACTAGAAATGAAATTTATTAATTAATGAAACAAATTATCCAATCCTTTAAAACAGGAGAAACTATTTTAGAAGAAATTCCGGCACCCACAATAAGAAAAGGTTCAGTTTTAATTGAGACTACCTACTCCTTAGTTTCATTAGGGACCGAGAAGATGTTAGTAGAATTTGGAAAATCAAATTTAATTTCTAAAGCAAGACAACAACCAGACAAAGTAAAACAGGTTTTAGATAAAATTAAAACAGAAGGTTTGCTACCAACATTAGAAGCAGTATTTAATAAACTTGAACAACCTCTCCCACTTGGCTATTGTAATGTTGGAAAAGTAATAGCAGTTGGAGATGGTGTAAGTGAATTTAAAATAGGAGATCGTGTGGCTTCTAATGGTCAACATGCAGAAATAGTGTGTATTCCTAAAAATTTAGTTGCTAATATTCCTGATGATGTTAGCGATGAAGAGGCATGTTTTACAGTTATTGGTTCAATAGGACTACAAGGAATAAGATTGTTAAAACCCACATTGGGAGAAACTATAGTTGTAATAGGTTTAGGATTGATAGGTTTAATTACAGCCCAATTACTTAAAGCAAATGGGTGCAATGTTATTGGTGTAGATATTGATGCAAACAAATTAGAATTGTGTAAAAGGTGGGGAATTATTCCATTTAATCCAAAGGATGGGGATATTGTGAAATTTGTTGAACAACATACAAAAGGTATTGGGGCAGACGGTGTAATTATAACTGCTTCTAACAAAAGCAATGACATTATTTCCCAGGCGGCTAAAATGAGCAGGAAAAGAGGTCGTATAATTTTAGTAGGAGTTATTGGTTTAAATATTAGTCGTTCTGAATTCTATGAAAAAGAATTAACATTTCAAGTTAGTTGTTCATACGGTCCAGGCAGATATGATGAAGAGTATGAACAGAGGGGAGTAGATTATCCAATTTCATTAGTAAGATGGACTGAAAAAAGAAACTTTGAAGCAATCTTAAATTCAATTTCTAGTAAAAAATTAAGAGTTAATGATTTAATAACTGAAAAGGTTAAACTTGCTAATTTTCTTGAAATTTACAATTCGCTTGGAAAAAACAACTCAATAGCATCAATTCTTGATTATACCTATAATCAAAAAGAGGGCACAAAGCTTTCCAATACTATATTGCTAGAAAATCGTTCATATAATAATTCTAGAGGTGTTATTGGAATTATAGGTGCTGGAAATTTTACAAAAATGACAATGTTGCCAGCACTTAAAGAAAGTGGTGCACAAAATAAATATATAGCAAGCGCTGGGGGAGTGAATAGTACAGCATTAGCCAAAAAGTATCACTTTTCTCATTCAACAACTAATTACCAAGAAATTTTGAATGATCAAGATGTTGATTTAGTTCTTATTACAACACGACATAATCAACATGCAAGTCAAATCGTGGATGCATTAAATCTTGGCAAACATGTATTTGTTGAAAAGCCTTTAGCACTAAACTTAGAAGAACTTAATGCAATAAAATATGCATACTATAATTCAAATGCTAAACCTACATTAACAGTAGGATTCAATAGAAGATTTTCGCCACATTCGATTGCTGTAAAAAAGGCACTAGGTCACTCTGGCCCCTTAAATATTGTAGCAACGATGAATGCTGGACATATCCCTTCAAACGTATGGATACATGACTTATTAATCGGTGGAGGTAGAATTATTGGTGAAGCTTGTCATTATATAGATTTAGCAAGCTATTTAACAGATTCAAGAGTTGTATCTGTTTGTATGAATAGTTTGGGTAAACATACAGATGAAAAAACAGATAACGCAAGTATATTATTAAAATACGAAGATGGAAGTAATGTTGTAATCAACTATTTTTCAAATGGAAGTAAATCGTATGCAAAAGAAAGGATCGAAGTTTACAATCAAGAAAGAACAATTATAATTGATAATTTTCGAAAAACAGAAGCATTTGGATTTAAAAATTTCAAAGGCCTAAAAACAGCAATCAATAAAGGTCATAAAAGCCAATTTCAAGAGTTGATAAATAGGGTTAAAAATTCCGGATCTCAACTTATTGAATTTGATAGTTTAGTTAATACTACTAAAGCTTCATTTGCTGCTATTCAAAGTTTAAGAGAAAATAAATGGATAGATATCCAATAAGTATAATAATGATTTTATGTTAATAGATTTAATAGCAGGTGCTCGCCCAAATTTTATGAAAATTGCACCTATTACTCATGCAATTCAGCTAGCACAAAAAGAAAATATAAATATTTATTTTAGGTTAATTCATACTGGGCAACATTATGATAAAAATATGAGCGACTCATTCTTTGAGCAGTTAAATATACCATTTCCAGATGTAAACTTAGGCGCTGGAGGTGGAACACAGGCTGAACAAACTGCAGCAATAATGATTGGCTATGAAAAAGTAATCATCGAGAAAAAACCAGATTTGTGTTTAGTGGTTGGGGACGTCACTTCAACAATGGCTTGTGCAATCACTGCCCAAAAATTAAACGTTAAAGTTGCACATGTTGAAGCAGGTATTAGGTCTGGTGATTGGTCTATGCCTGAGGAGATTAATAGAATGGTTACAGATAGTATATCAAATTATTTTTTTACAACGACTCAAGTTGCAAACAATAATTTGAAAAAAAGTGGTGTTGGAGATGATAGAATTTTTTTGGTTGGTAATACCATGATAGATACATTGCTTAAAAACAGAGAAAATTTTGTTAAGCCAAAAATTTGGGACCAAATTGGATTAATTGAAAAAAACTATATTGTAATAACATTACATAGACCTGCAAATGTTGACAAAGATGAAAAATTAAAGAATTTAATATTTGAAATAGTCAAAAACAGTAATGATTTACCATTAGTTTTCCCCGTTCATCCTAGAACTGCAAAAATTATAGAAACATTAGGTATAAAACATTCAAATTTATATTTAATTGAACCTCAGGGATATTTAGAGTTTAATTACTTAGTTGAGAGAGCAAAAGCTGTTATAACAGATTCTGGTGGCATTACCGAAGAGACAACTGTACTTGGCGTACCTTGTATAACATTAAGAAACAATACTGAAAGACCTGAAACTGTTACTATAGGTACTAATGAGTTAATTGGTACAGATCCTAAAACAATCGAACCAACTCTAAAAAAATTATTTGCAGGAAATTGGAAAAAAGGGTCAATTCCTGATTTATGGGATGGTAATACTGCCCAACGTCTAGTTCGAATATTAATTAAAATAGGTAAATTATAAATCAATTAATTACATATTATAGACTCGGATTATATAATTTAATTCGTGTTTTTAAGTATAGATTGTTACTCAAGTTTGAGTTACATCCTGTACAAAAAATCAAACAGAAGTCAACCGGAGGTGTATTTTTTCATCCTGTAAATGAATGTTTGCCATTAAATACTGAAAATCTATATCCATTAACAAAAATTGCAGAAGGCTATAATTTTTTCTCAAATAGTTATAAATATTTTGAAAAAAATATTCCTAATTGGCATAAAAACTATTTTAATAACCGTGAATCAAATTTTAAAAATTCCCAATGGTGGGAAATACCTGATTTTGATCCAGAAGTTGGTGATATTAAAGCTATATGGGAGCTATCTAGATTTGAATGGGTAGTTCAACTAGCATTGCTTGCAAGTACTGGAAAAAATGATGCAATTAATTTATTAAATGACAGGTTAAATAATTGGATAGAAGAGAATCATACTTATAAAGGTGTCAATTGGAAATGTGGTCAAGAATCTTCAATAAGATTAATGCATTTAATTATTGCTGCAATAATTTTAAATCAACATAATTCCCCAACAAAACCATTGTTGGAATTAATTGAAATACACTTAAGGCGTATTTCGCCAACAATTTCATATGCAATTGCGCAAAATAACAATCATGGAACTTCTGAGGCTGCGGCTTTATTTATCGGCGGACATTTTTTATCAATAAATGGTTTAACTCATTTTAGAAAATATGAGAAAATAGGAAGAAAATGGCTTGAGGAAAGATGTAGTAAACTGTTTTCCAATAATGGTTGTTTTAGCCAATACTCTGTTAATTATCATAGATTGGCATTGGATACTTATTGCTTTTGTGAGACATATAGAATAAAAAACAATCTACCATCTTTTACTAAAGACTTATATTCTAAAATCCAAAAGGCTATTACTTGGCTCGAAATTTTAACTGACAAGGATACAGGAGATGCGCCAAATATAGGCGCAAATGATGGTGCAAGAATCTTAAATTTATTTAATTTAGATTATCGAGATTTTAGATCGTCTGTGCAATGGTCTAATTTGGTGTTTAATAAAAGATTGCCATATAAACCTAATGAAAATCAATTAATTTTATTTAAACAATTAGGAATTAATATTATTGATGTTAATTACGATAAACCAATTAATAAAAAAGAAATCTTAGGATCAGAAGACGGCTTTTTTATATACAAAAAAGACAATATTTTATTAGTTTTTAAGCGTCCGATATACAATTTCAGACCTAGTCATGCAGATTCATTGCATGTTGATCTTTGGATAAATGGTTTAAATATTCTCAGAGATGGAGGCAGCTTTTCATATAACACAACTTTTGATAAAGTAAATTATTATTCTGGTACTTTTTCACATAATACTGTAGTATTTGATTCTAGAAATCAAATGAGAAAAATCAGTCGATTTCTTTTTGGTTCATGGTTAAAAGAACAAAAGTTTAGTTTTGATTTTTCAGATAATTATATAAAAATCCTTTCCGGTTATAGAGATGCTTATGGTGTTTCACATACAAGGACTGTAGTAATTAAAGATCATTTGATTCAAATTATTGATATCGTTAATGGATTTAAAGATACCGCACGTTTAATATTCCGCTTACCTCCAATTAAATGGATTGAAAGTAAAAATATTCAACTTAATGATATAAATATTAATACTCTTTCAAGCGAAATATGTGGAAATTTTATCATAAATAATGAATTTGAGTCAAAATATTATAATAGTGAGACATCTATACCAGTTATTTCAAAATTATTAGTGAACAACATTCAACATACAACTAACTTGACATATTAATGAAGATATTATATTTACATCAGCATTTTACCACACCTAAAGGTTCAGGTGGAATTCGGTCTTATGAAATGGCTCAAAAATGTATAAAAGAAGGTATTAATGTTACAATGGTGTGTGGAAGTCATAGCGGTGGAAACAGTGGTTTGGACGTTGAGTTTAAGTGGGGAAAACGTGAAGGGTATGTTAATGGAATTTATGTAATTGAATTTGACCTACAATATTCTAATAAAGACAATTTTTTAAAAAGATCTTATCTTTTCTTATTATATTCACTGCGAGCAATTTTTGTTGCATTAACACATGACTATGATATTGTTTTTGCTACAACTACACCTTTAACAGCAGGAATTCCTGGGATCTTTGCTAGGTGGATTAGAAGAAAAAAATTTATTTTTGAGGTTAGAGATTTATGGCCCGAATTACCCAAAGCAATGGGGGTTATAAAAAATCCAATTGTTTTAAAATTATTAGATATATTAGAATGGACGACATACAAATCTGCAAATAAATTAATTGGTTTATCTCAAGGAATTTGTAAAGGCATTGAATCAAAAGGGATATCTAAAGAAAATATAATTGAAATACCAAATGGTTGTGACCTTGAATTATTTTCAAAAGAATCATCAATTTGGCGTCCAGAAGGAGTTAAAAGTGACGATGTTTTATTTATTTTTAGCGGAGCACATGGAATAGCAAATGGCTTAGATGCATTACTAGATGCTGTAAATGTATTAGTGAAAAGAAAAATAACTGGTTATAAGATTGTTTTAATAGGAAATGGTAAACTTAAAACAAATCTCATAAAAAGAACAAATCTGGAAAATTTAAACGAAAATATTATATTTTTAGATCCAGTGCCAAAAGAAAAATTAATAGGCCTATTAAAATCTAGTGATGTTGGTTTGCAGCTATTAGCAAATATTCCGGCATTTTATTACGGTACTTCACCAAATAAATTTTTTGATTATCTCTCGGCAGGCTTGCCTGTATTAACAAATTATCCTGGATGGGTTGCAGATTTAATAAGAGAAAACAAGTGTGGTTTTACTTGTGATCCTGGTGATTCTACAAAATTTGCCGATGCAATAATTGATATTATTAACAGTAAAAATTTATTAAAACAGTTAGGTGAAAATGCACATAATCTTGCAAAGGAAAAGTTTGATAGATCTCAACTTTCTGAGAAGTGGCTTGACTGGGTAATTAAAAAGTAAAAAATTATTTTATGAATGAGTTTATATTGAAATTAGAAGATTTATTTGAAATGCAAAGTGGAAGTATTTTGTCAAGTGACCTTTTTCGTGATTATGAATCATGGGATTCGCTTGCTTTGTTGTCATTAATGGCTATGCTAGAAGATGAATATGGTAAAACGATTCCCAGAGAAGTTTTTGAAAAATTAAATACTATTGAGGACTTGTATAAATATATAACATCTTAGTAAAATGGCTAATATTAGATTTAATAATGTAAAAATTGCTGGAATTGCAGCTTGCGTACCCAAGAACATAAGTTCGAATCTTGAATTACTTAAAAATTATCCAGTAGAGGAAGCAGAGAAAATTATTAAAAATGTTGGTATTAGAGAGAAGAGATATGTTGATCCTGATGTAACTGCTTCTGATTTGTGTTATAAAGCTGCAGATAATCTATTAAATGAAATGGATATTGACAGGTCTTCTATTGACATGTTAATTTTTTTATCTCAATTACCTGATTATAGAATACCAGCAACATCACCAACATTACAAGATAGATTGGGACTCAGTAAAAACACTGCATGTTTTGATATTAGTCTTGCATGTTCTGGATATGTTTATGCTTTGTCCAATGCATTTAGTTATGCATCACAAAATGGCATTAATCGTGTTTTATTATTAGTGGGAGAAACATTTTCGAAAATTGTTTCCGAACAAGATAAGGTAAATGCCCCTTTGTATGGTGATGCAGGAACGGCAACATTAATTGAGAAGTCAGAAAATAATGAATCATTTTTCTCTTTGTATTCTGATGGATCGGGATATAAATCAATAATGATTGAAGCCGGCGGTGCTAGATGCCCAGCTGATACTAATAATATTACTCCCATTGAAGTTGAAGATGGTAATATAAGGGCAAAAAATCAGGTCTACATGGACGGACTGGAGGTGTTTAATTTTACATTAAAAGTTGTTCCAAAAAGCATCAATGAAATTTTGAGTTATGCTGGTAAAGAAAACAATCAAATAGATTATTTTATTTTCCATCAGGCAAACCGATTCATGATTGATTTTTTTGTCAAGAAATTAAAAATTGATACACAAAAAGTACCTATTTCACTCGATACTTTTGGGAATGTAAGTTCACCTACTATTCCACTAACAATCACTTCGAGACTTCATGGCTTATTGAATGAAAATACTCAGCTTCTTTTAAGTGGTTTTGGTGCAGGGCTTTCTTGGGGTGCAGCAATAGTTAATTTAGAGAATTGTCATATTAGTAAATTAATTGAATATTAATGCTTTTTCATCATATAGGTATTGCAACAAGTAATATAGCATTGACTGCACAGCAGTATTCTATATTTGGTTATGAATTATCATCAGAAACCATTTTTGATCCAATTCAGAATGTATATATTGCTTTTATGGAAAAAGAAGGTTTTCCAAGAGTAGAATTAGTTGCTCCAGTAAATGAAAATTCCCCAATTTTAAATACTATCAATAAAAATGGAACAATCCCATATCATTTCTGTTATGAAGTTGACAATATCGTAGAAGAAGTAAAAAAATTGAAAAAATTGAAATTCATTTTAATTTCAAAAATAGTTCCCGCTGTGGCATTCGAAAATAGGTTTGTTTGTTTTTTATATAATAAAGACGCTGGACTGATAGAATTACTAAATAAATAGTTATGGAATATTTCGTATATAGAAATTTTACATCTGAAAATTTATTCCAAGGATTAGATATACAATTTAGTGGATATAATGACATTTCTGAGACCCCTATTGCCAATAAATACATTTGGTTTTATTTACCTGAAATAAAAATCAAAACGGATGATATAGTTGAAGAAATTAATGGTTATAGAGGAAAATTAACATTGTTATTAAATCAATTACCAGAAGATAAAACTATTTTAGTATTTACAATTGTACCTCTGTTTCTTATAGATTATCAAAATAGTGATTTTAGAGTAAATAAAGCCATTGCTGAATTTAATCTTTTCTTATATGATACTTCCAGACAACGCAACAATTTTAAAGTTATTGAATTTTCTGACTTTGCTAAAAGTATTGATACACCGTTACTTGATTGGAAATATTATTATCTATCTCAATCTATTATTTCACCAAGACATAATGCAAAATTTAAGAATTGGTTTGAATCAAAAATGAGATCTATTGATAATAAAAGAAAGAAATGTTTGGTTTTAGATTTAGATAATACATTGTGGGGTGGTATTTTGGGTGAAGATGGAATTGAAAATTTGAAGATAGGAGATGCCTATCCAGGTTTAGCATATATACATTTTCAAGAAGCAATTTTAGAAGCTGCTAATGCAGGAATTATATTAGCAATTTGTAGTAAAAATAATGTAGATGATGCCCTTGAAGTATTTGAAAAACATCCCTTTCAACTAATTAAACTAAACAATATAGCAGCATATAGAATTAACTGGCAAGATAAAGCAACCAATATTCAGGAACTCGCACATGAACTAAATATTGGATTGGATAGTATTGTATTTATAGATGATAATCCTGCAGAGCGTGAACGTGTTAAACAAATGCTTCCAGAAGTAATTGTACCTGATTTTCCACCTTCTCCATTTTTGATGGTCTCCTATTTTAAGAAAATATATGAAGATTATTTTCAAGCATATAAATTAACCAACGAAGACTTAAGTAAAACAAGTCAATATATTGCTAATTCAGAAAGAAATATTTTTAAAAAGTCATTTACAACAGTTGAAGATTATTTGAAAAGTCTAGAAATGGAATTAACAATATATGAGGCATCTAATTTTACTATTCCTCGTATTGCACAAATGACTCAGAAAACGAATCAATTCAATTTAACAACAATCCGCTATACAGAAGACGATATTAAAAATAAAATTAAAAAAGGTGATTTGATACATTGTCTTTCAGTTAAAGATAAGTTTGGTGATAATGGTATCGCTGTACTTTCTATAATACAAATTGAAAACAATATTGCTTTTATAGACTCCTTTTTACTTTCCTGTAGAATATTAGGTAGAAATATTGAAGGCGTTTATTTAAATTATATTATCAATTTGCTCATTGATAAAAACATCTCAGAAGTACGTAGCCATTATGTTCCTAGTAATAAGAACAAACAAACAAAGGATTTTTATGAAAACATGAATTTTAATTTAGTTGAAACTAAATCAGATGGTTCTAAATATTATTCATTACAATTAATTCAAAAAAGAAATATAGAAAATTTTTATACAATAAATTATATAACAAATGAATAGTACAGAAGTTAAAGAAATATTGGCAAAAGTTCTTGAAATCGACATTGTCACAATTTTTGATAATGCAACTCAAAAAGATATTGCAAAATGGGATTCATTACAACATTTAAATTTAATTGTTGAAATTGAAGATAAATATGATATCTCAATTGATCCCGAAGATATTTCTGAAATGCTAAGTATAGATAAGATTATTGAAATAATAAAAAAATATAAGAATGTTTAATCTTGTTGATTTATCAAATAAACATATAGTTATTACAGGTGCAAGTTCTGGTATTGGGAGAGAAGTTGCTTTATTAGTAAATAGACTTGGAGCAAAAGTTTCATTAATTGGCAGGAAAAAGGACTTATTAGAAAGTTTAATTCAAGAATTACAAGGAGGAGAGAATCAGTTTTATGAATTTGACGTAACAAAATTTAATGAAATTGATAATTTGGTTTCTAGGATTGTTGCTACTAATGGATTAATAGACGGATTTGTTCATTCAGCTGGAATTGAAATGACTCGACCACTAAAAATGTTGAAAGTAGAACACTATCAAGAAGTGTTTGATATTAATACAATTTCTGCTTTGGAAATAACTAAATCTATCACAAAAAATAGCAATATTTCAACTAATGCAAGTATTATTTATATTTCTTCAATTGTTGGGATATTGGGTCAGCCCGGGAAAACTGCTTATAGTGCTAGTAAAGGAGCTTTAATTGCAGCGGCTAAATGTTTAGCACTTGAATTAGCTCCTAAGGGAATTAGAGTAAATACCATACTGCCAGCATTGGTAGAAACAGAAATGTCTTCAAAGATATTAGCATCATTAAGTGAAGAAGGGAAAAATAATGTTTTAAAAATGCATCCACTTGGTTTTGGTAAGCCAATCGATATTGCAAATTCCACCGCATTCTTATTATCCTCGGCAGCCAAATGGATTACTGGGAGTGAATTTTTAATAGATGGCGGATATTCGGCTAGTTAATTATGAAAAATTTAATTTTAATTGGTGCTGGTGATTGGGGGCAAGAAGTACACTCATGGATTCATGAATCAATACAGCATGGTGTTGAATATATTTTTAAAGGTTTTATTGACGACAATGTAAATGTATTCGCAAAGTCAAATTTAGATTCTAATTTATATTTAGGTTCAATAAATTCATATATTCCTGATGAAAATGATGTATTTATTTGTACAATAGCTAATCTTAAATACAAAGAAAAAGCAATTCAAAATATCCTTTTAAAAGGTGGAATTTTTGTAAATGCTTTTCATAAATCAGTTTGTTTTATTGGTAAATCCGAAATTGGTTTCGGTGTGATTTTGTCACCTTTTGTTGCTGTAAGTAATAAGTGTAAAATTGGTAATCATATCGGAATTAACCTCTTCTGTTCTATTGGCCATGATGTAATTATTGGTGATTATTCACAATTGAGTGCACATTGTGATTTAACCGGACATGTAGTTTTAGGAGATAATGTTTTTTTAGGCAGTAGGGTTTCAATCATACCAAGTGTAAACATTGTATCAAACTCTATTTTAGGAGCTGGAGCGGTTATTTTTAGAAATATAAAAGTCGCCGGGACTTATATTGGTAATCCTGCAAAAAAATTAGATTAATGAAAAAAATTTGGCTATCTTCTCCACATATAGGTAATAATGAACTTCAGTATGTGAATGAAGCATTCGCAACTAATTGGATAGCACCACTGGGGCCTCATGTAAATGCTTTCGAGCAAGGTTTGCAAGAACAAACTCATACAAAACATGCAGCTGCTTTATCATCCGGAACTTCTGCAATTCATTTGGCATTAATATTACTTGGAGTAAAATCTGGAGATACTGTTTTTTGCCAATCAATAACTTTTTCAGCATCAGCTAATCCAATAGCCTATCAGTGTGCAACTCCTGTCTTTATTGACTCCGAGAGGGATACTTGGAATATGGATCCTAATTTATTGAAAACTGCATTACTGGAAGCTAAGCAAAACGGAAAATTACCTAAAGCAATTATTCCAGTTCACTTATATGGCATGCCAGCAAAAATGAATGAAATACTTTCAATTGCAAAAGAATTTAATATTCCTGTTATTGAAGATGCAGCAGAATCGTTAGGGTCTAATATTAATGATAAACCTTGTGGAAGCTTTGGTAATTTTGGGGTTTTGAGTTTTAATGGAAATAAAATAATCACTACTTCTGGTGGAGGAGCATTAATCTCAGATGATGGCGAAATGATTGAAAAAGCTCGTTTTTTAGCTACTCAAGCTAGAGATGTAGCTCCGCATTACCTGCATTCACATATTGGTTATAATTATCGAATGTCAAACGTACTTGCAGGTATAGGAAGAGGACAATTAGAAGTATTGCATGATCGAGTTGCAGCTAGAAGAAATAATTTTGAGAAATATCGACATTATTTTTCAAAAATTAATAAACAAGGATTTGAAATTCAATTTCAAGAAGAACCGGTCGGTTATTTTTCAAATCGTTGGCTTACTTGTATTTTAGTTGATCCTGCTAAGAACAAGGGGTTGACTAGAGAAGTAATTAGACTTGCAATGTAAGCTGAAAATATTGAAACAAGGCCATTGTGGAAGCCTATGCATCAACAACCAATTTTCTCAAGTTCAAAAAGCTATTTGAATGGAGTTTCAGATAATTTATTTGAGAATGGTTTGTGTTTACCGAGCGGATCTAACTTAACGGAAGAAGAGTTTTCTAGAATTTTTGATTGCTTGGATACTATTTTTTCAAAGTACTAATTTATGTACAAATATTTCTTTAAGCCATTTAGCGATTTTATAATTGCTTTATTTATCTTAATAATTCTTTCTCCAATTATAATTTTAACAGCCATTTTACTTTTTATTGTTAATAATGGAAAAGTTTTCTTTTTTCAACAAAGGCCTGGGTTGAATAATAAACCTTTTTACGTTGTTAAATTTAAAACAATGTTCGATGCTTTTGATATAAAGGGTAATCCCTTGCCAGATGAAGAAAGATTAACAAAAATCGGAAAATTTGTAAGATCTACATCATTAGATGAATTATTACAATTAGTAAATGTTATAAAAGGTGATATGAGTCTAATTGGCCCAAGACCATTATTAATGAGATATCTTCCAAGATATTCAAGTGAACAAGCAAGGCGACATGAAGTAAAACCAGGAATTACTGGTTGGGCTCAGGTAAATGGAAGAAATGCTATAAGTTGGGAGCAGAAGTTTAAATATGATGTGGAGTATGTAGATAATCAAACTTTAATATTAGATTTGAAAATATTATGGTTAACTTTTCTTAATGTGATACAAAGAAAAGGAATAAGCTCTGACGGACATGCGACTATGGAAGAATTTAAAGGTTAAAATAATTTTATGAAAATAGTATCAATTACCGAACCTCAAATCCAAGGTGTAAAACTGATTAATTTTGAGCGTTTTACTGATAAGCGTGGTTTTTTTACAGAAACTTTTAGAGTGTCTGATTTTATCAATAATGAATTAAAGTGTTTCCCTAATGGTATTATTCAAGCCAACGAGAGTTATTCTCGTCGTAATGTATTAAGAGGACTACATTTTCAGTGGAATCCTAATATGGGAAAATTAGTGAGAACCATTACAGGACATATGGTGGATTTAGTTTTAGATTTAAGACAGGGTTCGCCCACTCAGGGTAAGATCATGGCTTTTAATATGCCAGCCAATTCAACAGATGGCACTACTAGTTGGATCTGGGTGCCTGAGGGATGTGCTCATGGTAATTTCTTTCTTGAAGATTCTTATATAGAGTATTTCTGTTCTGGTTCTTATAATGGAGAATGCGAAGCTGGTGTATCACCTTTTGCTGAAGATATTGATTGGAGTATCTGTGATCCTAAATTAAAAAACCTATTTGCCGATTTAAAAGATAGTTTTATCGCTACTTCAAAAGACATCAATGGTTTATCTGTAAATCAATGGTTAGATAGAGAAGATTCAAAAAACTTTACTATCTAATGAGTAGTTCAATTTTAATTACAGGCGCCGCAGGTAAATTAGGATCAGCAGTTCTTTCATTGATGCCTGAAGCGATTGGTGCTACAAGGGCCGATTTTGATT
>JACCDY011452113.1_pt1 | contig 22366 bp, 22 predicted proteins | sample 7446391 | NCBI WGS metagenome assembly JACCDY01 (sample SAMN15323451, study PRJNA562643) | freshwater metagenome | isolation source: river surface water | place: USA:Blue River Watershed | collected 2017-08-18 | reverse complement strand
GCTTGTTTCCATCGGCTATAATCGCCGCTTCAATGCCACCCCCCGGGTTTCCCCCATGTCGAAGAATCCCCTGAAACTTGCTGTCTTGATGCTGGCCTTCGTGCTGTCGGCCTGTGGCTCGCTGGGACAAAAAGCGGATGAGACCAAGGGTTGGTCGGCCGAGAAATTATACGCCGAGGCCAGCGACGAGCTGAAGGGCGGCAATTACGAGAAGGCGATCAAGTACTTCGAGAAGCTCGAATCGCGCTACCCGTTCGGCGCCTACGCGATGCAAGCGCAGATGGAAATCGCCTATGCGTACTATCGCCAGAACGATCAGGCGCAATGCCTGGCGGCGATCGAGCGCTTCATCCGCCTGCACCCGAACCACCCGAGCGTCGACTACATGTATTACCTGCGCGGGCTGGTGAATTTCAACGACAAGAAAGGCTTGTTCGATTTCGTCAGCGCCCAGGACCCGACCGAGCGCGACCCCAAGGCTGCGCGCGCAGCCTTCGACGCCTTCAAGCAACTGGTCGAGCGCTTCCCGGACAGCAAATACGCGGAAGATTCACGTGACCGCATGAAATACCTGATCGAGGCGATGGCGCAGTATGAAGTCCACGTCGCGCAGTACTACCTGAAACGCGGCGCCTATGTCGCGGCCGTGAACCGCGCGCAAAATGTGATCCGGCACTACCCGACCTCGCCGTCGATCAAGAATGCGCTGCGCATCCAGATCCAGGCGTACAACGCGATGGGCATGACAGACCTGCGCGACGATGCCGAGCGCGTGTTCGAACTGAACTACAAAAATAAGTCGAACGTTACCGAGACGACTGGCGACGGCGGCAAGCCGTGGTGGAAATTCTGGTAACGCCCCCTTCCCTCGTCAGGTGGCCACGCGCCGCCTGAACACCCAGGTCTGTTCGCCGGACGCCGACGCGTCAAACGCATAGCCATCGCTATCGAAACCCTGCAACCCCTCCGGCTTCGTGATTTTGCGGTCGACCGCGTAACGCGCCATCAGGCCGCGCGCGCGCTTGGCGAAGAAGGAAATGATCTTGTAGTTGCCGTTCTTCCAGTCCTCAAACACCGGCGTGATCACGGGGACGTCGAGTTCGGCCGGCTTGACCGACTTGAAGTACTCCTCCGACGCCAGGTTCACCAACGCCCTTGCCTTGCAGTCGCCCAGCGCGGCATTGAGCGCCCGCGTGATCTCGCCGCCCCAGAACGCATACAAGTCTTTGCCGCGTGTCGTCGGCAATCGGGTGCCCATCTCCAGCCGGTAGGGCTGTATCAAGTCCAGCGGACGCAGCAGGCCGTACAGGCCCGACAAGATGCGCACATGCTTCTGCGCCCAGTCCAGCTGACGCTGGTTGAGCGAGCGCGCGCCCAGCCCGTCGTAGACATCCCCGTCGAAGGCCAGGATCGCCTGCCGTGCGTTCGCTTCGGTGAAAGTCTTGCGCCAGTCGGCGAAGCGCGCGGCGTTCAGGTGAGCGAGCGTATCGGAAATACTCATCAGACGGCCGATCTGTGCCGGCGACATCTCGCGCAGCACCGAGACCAGCTCGGCCGAGCGCGGGATAAAATCCGGCAACGTGTGCTTGTTCGCGGCAATCGGCGTTTCGTAATCGAGCGACTTTGCGGGGGACAGGACCAGGATCATTGGCAGGCACAGGAAAAATTTTTCGACGCATGATACCGAAACCCGAAGTTGCGGGCAGCGAAGCTTGGGCGCCCGCGCGCCGGCTGGTGCTCGACACGAACGTCTGCCTCGACTTGTTCGTGTTCCGCGACCCGCGCTGGCATGCGCTGCTGTCGGCATTACGGCAAGCGGAAGTGCAGGCCTACACCCGCGCCGACTGCAGGATGGAATGGATGCTGGTGCTGGCCTATGCACGGCTGGGGCTGGATAGGGCACAACAGACAGCCGCGCTTGCCGAATTTGACCGGCTGGTATCGCTGCTACCGGATGCGGATGGCAGCGCCGATGCGCCCGCATTGCCAGCCTGCCGCGACCCGGACGACCAGAAATTCATCGAGCTTGCAGCCCGCTGCGGCGCCGACGCTTTGGTGAGCAAAGACAAGCTGGTGCTGAAACTGGCGCGCAAGACGAAGAAGCTGGCGCTGTTTCGGATCCTGTCGCCCGAACAGTGGACTGCCGAATGGAACGCCGGCCACGCGAATCCGCCGCCATGACACGTACCCTGTGATGGTGCAAACGCCGAATTGCACGGGCGACTGACGAGACCTGATGACACCGGCGACGCGAACGCTACAATAACGTTGATACACACCTACATTGCTCGCACGACGCCATGCCTTTGCACGCCACCCCTGCCGCCAACGACACGCCGCTCTCACCGCTGGCCTCTCGCCTTCCGCGCGTCGGCACCACGATCTTTACGGTCATGTCGGCGCTCGCCGCCGAAAAAGGCGCGGTGAACCTGGGGCAGGGTTTTCCCGATTTCGATTGCGACCCTGCGCTGCTGGATGCGGTCAACGATGCAATGCGTGCCGGTCACAACCAGTACCCGCCGATGGCCGGCATCCTGCCGCTGCGGCAAGCGGTATCCGACAAGATCGCCGAACTCTATGGTCGCCACTATGACCCGCAAACCGAAATCACGATCACGGCCGGCGCCACCCAGGCCATCCTGACTGTCGTCCTGTGCTGCGTGCATCCGGGCGATGAAGTGATCGTGATCGAGCCGACCTACGACAGCTATGTGCCCGCGATTGAGCTTGCGGGCGGCAAGCCGGTGTTCGTGCAGATGGCGGTCGATGCATCAGGCTACTCGGTCCCGTGGGACAAGGTCGCCGCCGCGGTGACGCCGAAGACCCGCCTGATCATGGTGAATTCGCCGCACAACCCGACCGGCAGCATCTTCGATGCGGACGACATCGCACAACTGACGGCCATCGTACGCGGCACGCAGATTCTGGTGATGTCGGACGAGGTGTACGAACACATGGTGTACGACGAACTGCGCCACGAATCGGCATGCCGGCATCCGGCACTGGCCGAGCGTACCTTCGTCGTTTCCAGCTTTGGCAAGACGTACCATGTGACGGGCTGGAAGATTGGTTACGTCGCCGCGCCGGCGATGCTGAGCGCCGAATTCCGTCGCGTGCACCAGTTCAACGTGTTCACCGTCAACACGCCGATGCAATACGGGCTGGCGACTTACATGGACGACCCGGCGCCCTACCTCGACCTCGCGACCTTCTATGGACACAAGCGCGACTTGTTCCGCGACGGCCTGGCGGGCACGCGCTTCCGGCTGCTGCCGTCGCAGGGCACGTATTTCCAGTGCGCCGACTACAGCGCCATCTCCGACATGCCCGAGGCCGAATTCTGCCGCTGGCTGACCACGGAAATCGGCGTGGCCGCGATCCCGATCTCGGCCTTCTACGACCAGCCGCGCGAGTCCGGCATCGTGCGTTTCTGCTTTGCGAAAAAAGACCAGACGCTGAGGACCGCGCTGGAGCGCCTGTCCCGGCTCTGAACGGTGGCAGCCAGGCGCGGAACGGTCAAAGCCGTCCGAAAAGCCGGGCTTTTGAAAATTAAAACGGCATCCGGGTGGCTTCACCCCGATGCCGTTTTGTCATCCGGCAGCCGCATTCAGGCCCGCAAGGACCTCGGCGGCCCAACCCCATAGCCGATCAGCCCGGCTTGCCGCGCTGGCTCATCAGCGTGACGTTTTCCTTGCGGTCGGCATTCACGCGCTGCATGGTCGGACGCTCGCCCACCAACTTCGTATAGTCCTTCACCGGATAGTCGGCGAAGATGTCCTCGCCATAGATGGCTTTTGCCGCCATGCCAGCCAGCGGCAGGTTGACCACCGCCGAGCAGTCGGCCAGCGTGAACTCGCTGCCGGCGATATAGGGACTGAATTTGGCTAATTTGCCCAGCGCTGCCACGTTGCGCTTCAACTGCTTGTGCACGCGTTCCTTGGTCTCGTCGCTGACTTTCCCTCCGAAAAACGCTTCCGCATACAGGTCACGCGCGACCAGCTCGATGTGCAAATCGATGAACTGCATCAGCTCGCGCACCTTGGCCGCGGCCAGAGGATCCTTCGGCAGCAGCGGCTTCTGCGGGTAGGCCGTCTCGAGATAGTCGACGATCACCTGCGACTCGCACAGGGTCTGGTTTCCAAAGTCCAGGTAAGGGATCTTGCCCAGCGGTGATTTGGCCAGCAGCTCGGGGGTCTTGTCGACCCAGACCAGTTTTTCCTCGAAAGGTATCTCCTTTTCGAGCAGGACGAGCTTGACCTTGTTGTAGTAATTGCTGGCTGCGAAGCCGCACAAAGTGATCATGGAGTCTCCGGAATCTTGGTTTTATCGGCACGAAGGCCGGTTTCAGTCGCCCGGACGGGCTGATGCAAACTGGCGCTGCGCAGTCTATCATTGCCGGCAACAACAATACGTGCGAGCGTTCGCCCCTCCACCCCTCCTGCCCCTGCTTCCATGGCCGCTGAACTCCTCGCCTCCCGGCGCGACGCCACCCTGATCCTGACCCTGTCCAACCCCGGCGCGAAAAATGCGCTGCACCCGGACATGTACGCCGCCGGCGTCGAGGCGCTGGAAACTGCCGAGCGCGACAACGACGTGCGCGCCGTCGTGCTGACCGGCGCCGGCGACGCCTTCTGCGCCGGCGGTAACCTGAACCGCTTGCTGGAGAACCGCGCCAAGGAACGCTCGGTGCAGGCCGACTCGATCGACCGTCTGCATGGCTGGATCGCCGCGATCCGCGACTGCAGCAAGCCCGTGATCGCGGCCGTCGAAGGCCCGGCCGCCGGCGCCGGCTTTTCGCTCGCGCTGGCCTGCGACCTGCTGGTCGCAGCCCAGTCGGCCAAATTCGTGATGGCGTACGTGAAGGTCGGACTCACGCCCGATGGTGGTGGTTCCTGGTTCCTGTCGCAGGCGCTGCCGCGCCAGCTGGCGACCGAGATCATCATGGAAGGCAAGCCGGTCGGCGCTGCGCGCCTGCAGGCGGCAGGCATCGTCAACCGCGTCGCGCCCGACGGCGATGCACTGGAAGCGGCGCTGGCCTGGGGCGACGAACTGGCACGGCTTTCGCCACATGCGGTCGCCAACATCAAGGGCCTGCTGCGCGAGGCCCCGTCCAACACCCTGCCCCAGCATTTCGAGGCCGAGAAGCGCAGCTTCGTTGACAGCCTTCACCATCGCGACGGGCTGGAAGGCATCACAGCCTTCCTCGAGAAGCGCGCGCCACTGTACAAGTAAGCGAGCGCCGCAAACCGCAGACCATGAGCGTATAACGATGAGCTTCAATCCCCGCCGCCGCGTGTTCCTGATGCGGCATGGCAGCGTCACGTATTTCGACAGCGCCGGCAAACCGGTGCTGCCCGAACTGGTGCCACTCAATGAACAAGGGCGCGAGCAGGCGGCCGCTGCCGGTCGCACCTATGCCGCCGCCGGCATACGTTTCGACCGCGTGATCGTGTCGGGACTGCCGCGCACCGTCGAGACCGCGCGGCGCGTGCTGGCCGAGACCGGGCAGCAGCCCGAGATCGAGGAATGGCCGGGGCTGGTCGAGATTCGCGGTGGCAAGCTGGCAGCGATCCCGGACGAACAGCTGAAGGATGCGTTCACCGGCGCCTTCGAGGGCATGGCGCCGGAAGGCAAGCGCTTTCTCGGCGGCGAGAGCGTCGGCGAATTGCTGGACCGCGTGCATCCCGAGATCGACCGGCTGCGCGCCGCCAGCGACTGGGATACGGCGCTGATGGTGCTGCACGGCGGCGTGAACCGCGCGATCCTGTCGTACGCGCTCACGGGACAACGCCTCTTCCTCGGCAACCTCGCACAGACCGGCGGCTGCATCAACGCACTCGACGTCGGCGAGGCGCCGAACGACTGGGTGGTTCGCCTGATGAATTATTCCCCGCCATCAGCGTTGCAGCACGAATCGCGCGGCACGACGATGGAAGCGCTGTTCCACCAGTACCGCAAGGCACGCGGACTTTGAGCGCAAGCGCATCCGCAATGCAAAGAAAGGCATGCCACAGCAAATAAACCGCAGGACCCCAAGGCAGTACATAACGGCAGTACATCACAACAGCCACAAGCAAACCACCAAGCGGCCCGCCATGAGCGGACGCGACCACCACTAGCAGGAGCAAGACAAATGCAAGACGATTCCTCGGGCACCAAGCCCGTCGCCGACAACATGAAAGTCGACCTCGGCGCGCTCGCCGACTACATGCGCCAGCATGTCGAAGGCTTCACTGCCGCGGCCGGCGACATCCGGCTCGAACAATTCAAGGGCGGCCAGTCCAACCCGACTTTCATGCTGACCGCCGGCGACCAGCGCTATGTGCTGCGTACCAAGCCCGCGCCGGCGGCGAAGCTGCTGAAGTCGGCGCATGCGATCGAGCGCGAATTCCGCGTGATGGATGCGCTGTCCAAGGCCGGCTTCCCGGCCGCGCGCCAGTACGCGCTGTGCGAGGACGAGTCCGTGATCGGCCGCGCCTTCTACATCATGGAATTCATCGAAGGCCGCGTGTTCTGGGACCAGTCGCTGCCCGGCATGACGCCGGTCGAGCGAAGCGCGATCTATGACGAGATGAACCGCGTGATCTCGCTGCTGCATACACTGGACTATCAGGCCATCGGCCTCGGCGATTACGGCAAGCCCGGCAATTATTTCGCGCGCCAGATCGACCGCTGGAGCAAGCAGTACAAGGCCGCCGAGACCGAACATATCCCGGCCATGGAGCACCTGATCGAGTGGCTGCCGCAGCACATCCCGTCCGGCGAGCTGACGTCCATCGTGCACGGCGACTTCAGGATGGACAACATGATCTTCCATCCGACCGAGCCCAAGATCCTCGCCTTGCTCGACTGGGAACTGTCGACGCTGGGCCATCCGCTGGCCGATTTCTCGTACCACTGCATGAGCTGGCACATCACGCCGGGCCTGTTCCGCGGCATTGGCGGCATGGACCTGAAGGCGCTCGGCATTCCGGCCGAGGATGACTACATCGCGAAGTATTCGGCGCGCACCGGCATCAAGGTGAACAAGGAAGATTTCCGTTTCTACCTCGCGTACAACATGTTCCGCATGGCCGGCATCCTGCAAGGCATCATGAAGCGCTATCAGGATGGCACTGCCGCCAGCGAGCAGGCGCTGCGCAACGGCCAGGCAGCACGTCCGATGGCAGAGATGGGCTGGGCCTACGCGTCCGGCGCGATGACCTGATCGCCAGCCACGCGCTGCGTTCTGGTGTGGCAGCCCGGGATCGCAACGATGCCCGGGTTGCCGGCAAGCTTACAGACAAAGCACGACCCGGCACCGACAACCAGGCCGACGCCGGCAAGATCACCGACGAAGTTCATTCGATAACAAGAAACACGACGAAGGAGACCCACGATGGATTTTGCCTATTCCCCTCGCTGCGAAGCGCTGCGCGCGAAACTGCTCAGGTTCATGGATGACTACATCTATCCGAACGAGCGCGCGTACAAAGACGAGGTCGATCGCAACGGACTGGAAAAAGGCAATCGCTGGCTGCCGACCAAGATCATCGAGGAACTGAAGCCGATCGCGCGTCAGCAAGGCTTGTGGAATTTGTTCCTGCCGCAATCAGAACGCGCACCGGAAGGCTTGTCCAACCTCGACTACGCACCGCTGTGCGAGATCATGGGCCGCATCCCGTGGGCGCCGGAGGTGTTCAACTGTTCGGCGCCGGACACCGGCAACATGGAGACCATCGAGCGCTACGGCAGCGAGGCACAGAAGCGCGAATGGCTGGAGCCGCTACTGCGCGGCGAGATCCGCTCGGCCTTCGCGATGACCGAGCCGGAAGTCGCCTCGTCGGATGCGACGAATATCAGCACCCGCATCGAGCGCGTCGGTGACGAGTACGTGATCAACGGCCGCAAATGGTGGACCTCGGGCGCCGGTGATCCGCGCTGCAAGATCTACATCGTGATGGGCAAGACCGATCCGGAAGGCCCGCGCCATTCGCAGCAATCGATGATCCTGGTGCCGGCCGACGCGAAAGGCGTGACCGTCGTGCGCCCGCTGTCCGTATTCGGCTATGACGATGCGCCGCATGGCCATTGTGAAGTGATCTTCGACAATGTGCGTGTGCCGGCCTCGAACATGCTGCTCGGCGAAGGTCGCGGCTTCGAGATCGCGCAGGGCCGCCTCGGACCGGGCCGTATCCACCACTGCATGCGCGCCATCGGCACCGCCGAGCGCGCGCTGGAACTGATGTGCCGCCGCATCGACAGCCGTGTGGCCTTCGGCCGCAAGATTTCGGAGCAAGGCGTCTGGCGCGAGCGCATCGCGGAATCACGCATCATGATCGACAGCGCCCGCCTGCTGGTACTGAAGGCGGCCTACATGATGGACACGGTCGGCAACAAGGTCGCCAAGAGCGAGATCGCGATGATCAAGGTGCTGGCACCGGTGATGGCACAGCAGGTGATCGACTGGGCGATTCAGGCGCATGGCGGTGGCGGCGTGTCAGATGACTTCCCGCTGGCGCAACTGTGGGCGCATAACCGTACGCTGCGACTGGCCGATGGCCCTGACGAGGTACATCGCAATGCGATCGCCAAGCTGGAACTGGCAAAATACGTCAGCCTTCCGGGCGAGTCACTGGACTTGCCGGTGACGCGCTCGTAAACCACGGATCGCGAAGCGCACCGAAGGCTTGCCGAACGTTTAACAGGGCACAGGCGCCAGCCGCCTTGCCCGCCAGCGCCGGTCACACCGGGGCTGTTCATTTTGAGAACAACAATGATCGATCTGTACTCAATGGCCACACCGAATGGCCACAAGGTTCACATCATGCTCGAAGAATGCGGCCTGCCCTATCGCATCCATCACATCGATATCGGCAAGGGCGACCAGTTCAAGCCGGAATTCCTCAAGATATCGCCGAACAACAAGATTCCTGCCATCGTCGACCCTGATGGGCCCGATGGACAGCCCATGTCGCTGTTCGAATCGGGCGCGATCCTGGTCTACCTCGCCGGCAAGGTCAACAAGTTCCTTGGCGAGACTGATCGCGACAAGTTCACCGTGCTGCAATGGCTGATGTTCCAGATGGGCGGCCTAGGCCCCATGCTCGGACAGGCACATCACTTCCGCATCTACGCGCCGGAGAAGATCGATTACGCCTTCAATCGCTACACCAACGAAGCTAAGCGCCTGTACAGCGTGATGGACAAGCAGCTGGCCACGCATCGCTTCATGGCCGGCGATGAATACACGATTGCCGACATCGCCTGCTTCCCGTGGACGCGTTCATGGAAAAATCAGGGCATCGATTGGGCCGACTACCCGAACGCCAAGCGCTGGCATGACGAAGTCGCCGCGCGCCCTGCGGTGCAGCGCGGCGTGCAGGTGCTGGCCGACCTGCGCAAGCCGCTGCTGGATGACAAGTCGAAGGAGATGTTGTTCGGGTCGACGCAATACCAGAAGCACTGAGCGCCACCGCACTCCCGCCCCGGGCCTTGCCGAGCGGCAGCCCGGGGCCGGCGAAGGCAGCACGGACTTGCGTCCTGCTGCCTGTTTTTTTTCAGTAGTAACGCCTCAGAACCGATTCAGCCACGCAGATCGGCTTGTCGCTCCCCTCCTGCTCGACCGTCATCTTCCAGATGCTTTGTATGCAATCCGGATGGCGCTCGACGGCCAGCAGCGTGAAGCGGCCCCGTGCGCGGCCGCCGACTTTCATCGGCGACGGGAAACGCACCTTGTTGAGACCGTAGTTGATGCTCATGGAGCCGAACGGAAAATCGATCTGCTCTTCGAAGAAGCGTGGCAGCAGCGACAGGGTCAGGAAGCCGTGCGCGACGGTGCCGCCAAACGGCGACTCCCTCTTCGCGCGTTCAACATCGACATGGATCCATTGCGGATCATCGGTCGCCGTCGCAAACTGGTTCACGCGTGGCTGGTCGATTTCCACCCACGAGGACACCGAGACTTCCTTGCCGACTTCTGTCTCGAGCTCATCGGCACTGTGAAATTTCCTCATTCTCTGTTTCCCGTCATTCAGGCCGGCGCGAAGCCCGGCAACGATGCAAAGCGCATCAGGTGATGATCCGTATCGCCCAGCATCAGTTCAATGCCGGCCAGCCGTTTGAACAGGTGCGCGGCCGGCAGTTCATTGGTAACCCCCATGCCGCCGTGCAGCTGCACTGCCTGCTGGCCGATGAATTTCATGGCCTCGCCCACGCGTGCCTTTGCCGCAGCAGCGAAGCGACGGCGCTCATTCGCGTCAGCCGAAGCATCCTTGACGGCGACCAGCATCGCCATCGACCGCGCCTGCTCAAGCTGGATAAACATATCCGCCATTCGGTGCTGCAACGCCTGGAACTTGCCAATCGGGACGCCGAACTGCTGGCGCGTCTTCAGGTATTCCAGCGTGGCCTCGCACAAAGCCTCCATCACGCCCAGCGCTTCGGCACACAACAACGCAATGCCGTGATCGGCGGTCGCCTCCAGCAAAGGCCAGCCCTCGCCTTCTTTGCCGAGCAGCGCAGATGCCGGTACGCGCACCTGCCTGAATTCGATGGTGGCAATGCGCATGCCGTCGTTGCTGCGCATGTCGGTCAGGCGGACACCCGGCGCATCGGCCGGCAGCACGAACAAGGAAATGCCGTCGGTGCTGCGCTGACCGCCGGACGAGCGTGCCGACACGATCAGTTGCCCGGCCTGAGCGCCATGCAGGACGGCTGTCTTGATGCCGTCGATCAGGTAATGGTCGCCATCACGGCGCGCCTCGGTCGCCATATTGAACAATTCATGTCGCGCCTGCCGCTCGCCGAATGCGCAGGCCAGCACCAATGTTCCGGCGGCCACCTGTGACAGCAGGTCGCCCTGGCCTCCGGCAAGCGTCAGGCAGCGGGTCGCCATCGCGGTGGCCAGCACCGGCTCGATCACCAGTGCCCGGCCGAGCGCCTGCATCACGATCATCTGGTCGATGGCGCCGCCGTCAAAACCATCATGCGCGGACGGCACCGGCAACGCGGGCACGCCCAGCTCGGCCAGCGCCTGCCACGCGTTGGCAGATACACCTTCACGGGAGGCGATGACGGCCTGCCGCACATCGAAGCCGTAGTCCTTGTCGGCCCAGCGCCTGAGCGCATCGGCCAGTTGCTGCTGCTCGGGATTGAGTTCGAAGTCCATGGTCGCTCCCTTACAGCCCGAGGATCATCTGGGTGATGATGTTTTTCTGGATTTCGTTCGAACCACCGTAGATCGAGGTCTTGCGGTAATTGAAGTAGTAAGGCATCAGCGGCGCGGCATCGTCGTCGTCGCCGGCGCTGTGGGCATGTTTGCCCTCGAGATAGTCCGGGTCGAAGGCCAGTCCTGCCGGTCCGGCCGCCTCAACCATCAGCTCGGTCAGCCGCTGCTGTATCTCGGTGCCCTTCACCTTCAGCATCGAGGCCTCGGGGCCGGGTGACTTGCGCTTCGCTTCCTGCGAGATCACGCGCAGCACCGTCACCTCCAGCGCCATCAGGTCAATCTCGAGTGCGGCGACCTTGGCCGCAAACAGCGCATCGTCGAGCAATGGCTTGCCGCCCTTCTGCATGCGGACGGCCAGACGCTTCACGAATGCCAGTTCGCGCTTGGAACGGCCAACGGCGGCGATGCCGGTGCGTTCATGCCCGAGCAGGTATTTCGCGTAGGTCCAGCCCTTGTTCTCGTCGCCGACGCGATTGGCCACCGGCACACGCACATTGTCGAAAAAAACTTCATTGACTTCGTGGTCTTCATCGAGCGTGATGATGGGGCGCACCGTGATGCCGGGCGTCTTCATGTCGATCAGCAGGAAGGAAATGCCTTCCTGCTTGCGCGCCTCCGGATCGGTGCGCACCAGGCAGAACATCATGTCGGCATGCTGGCCCAGCGTGGTCCAGGTCTTCTGGCCATTGACGAGGTAGTGGTCGCCGTCGCCGGACTCACGCACGGCGCGTGTCTTCAGCGAGGCCAGGTCCGACCCGGACCCGGGTTCCGAGTACCCCTGGCACCACCAGTCTTCGCACGACAGGATGCGTGGCAGGTAGTAGCGCTTCTGCGCATCGTTGCCGAAGGCGATGATGACGGGCGCGACCATATTGACGCCGAACGGCAGGATGGGCGGTGTGCCGGCCTGCGCGCATTCTTCTTCCCAGATGTGCTGCTGCACCTTGGTCCAGCCCGTGCCACCATGCTCGACCGGCCAGTTCGGCGCGACCCAGCCTTGCGCGTGCACGATGCGATGCCAGCGCACGTAATCGTCGCGCTTGAGTCGCTTGTGGTTGAGTACCTTGTGCTGCAGGTCTGCCGGCAGGTTGGCTTGCAACCAGCCGCGCACCGTATCGCGGAAGGCGAGGTCCTCCGGCGCATCGTTCAAGTCCATGCTGTCTCCGACGGTCTGTTATTTTTAAGCACGACCGTTCGGATTCTACATGAAGCCTGACGCTTGCCAGGGGCCGCCGCCCTTGGCCTCACCCGGTAATCAATCGACGTAAGAGTGGAAGGCGTCAGGATGCTGCACCTGGCCAGACTGCGCAGACGGGCTCATCGGCAGGTTGCTGCAGGCAGACAACAGGAAGATGACCAACAGGCTTGCGAGTGCTTTCATCTGTTTCCTCTCGTTCAGTGGTCGTTAGTGGATTCGCAAATGCTTGCTGACATCCGGTGAAAGGCAACAAGCCTGCGATCTGAACGTGCCCGCCTGCGTTAGTTTCATTGCATCGCTGATCACCGATATACAGCTAGTAAATTTGTATATTTGGTCGGCTATCGCATCGAACACTGAAGATCAGACTAGCAGGACGCGGGAAGCTTTCCGAGATATTGGCCGGTTACAGAACCACTCGCGACCGCGCCTTGCGTATGCTCAGAGAAGGGGCTGAGTTTGCGCGAGATCAGCAGTGATTCATGCGTCAATGTCTTGCCGATGCTGGTAACTGTCGGCACGCCATTTCGCCAGTTCCAACTCTTCCGGCGTCAGCTTGGTGGCGATGTAATCCGCGTTCTGTTTCGCCAGCGCGTAACCGCTGGCCTCGCTGATTGCATACCACTCATAGGCTTTGACGTAATCCTGCTCGGCGCCCTGCCCGTGCGAGTGCAGGAAGCCCAGATTGAACTGGGCCTTTGCATGCCCGTGGGCGGCGGCCTTCAGGTACCACTGCAGTGCCTGTTCGAAGTCCTGTGGCGTGCCCAGTCCCTGCGCATGCATTTGCCCGAGTTCGTATTGGGCTTCCATGTGGTCATGCTGTGCTGCGCGCGCCAGCCATTCGACCGCCCTCACCAGATGCGGTGCATGGCGGCTCGCCACTTTGGCACCCGGTGCGACATCGGCCACATCGCCGCTGCGATACAACATGCCCAGCCGGTACATCGCCGCCAGATGCTCCTGCCTTGCCGCGGCCGAATAAAGCTGAACCGCACGCGCATGACTGGCAACGGCAGGCTGCTTCACCAACAGTTCGGCGAGGTCGTATTGCGCTTTGGCATGGCCACTGTTGGCGGCCAGCTGCAGCAGGCGCATGCCCTCTTCCAGATGGCGAACCGCGCCATGCCCGGTCGCATGGGCAAGCCCCAGCAGCCATTGCGCGCCAGGATGGCGGTTCGCAATGCCACGCTTGAGCCAGGCCACGGCCAGTTCGGGATCCGGGTCGATACCTGTGCCATGGGTCAGCAGATCGGCCATGTCGACGATGGCATCGTCTGTCTGGACTTTCCGAACACGATGGAACGCCGCTTCCGCTCGGCCGAAGTCTTCCGCCATCCGGTAGCCGCGTTTGATGTCGGCGCGGGACAAGTCTTCCGCCACCATCGACAGGTTGCCGGAGGCCCTGGGCTCGTCGCGCGCGACCGCCAGCTTGAACCACATCAACGCACGCAACTTGTCCTTGGGCCTACCCTCGCCGCGCAGGTTCATCACACCCAACTGGTATTTGGCCGACGATTTTCCCAGCAACGCAGAAAAGGTGAACAAGCGATGGGCGCGGATAAAGCGCTCGGGACTTCCGTTCGGCGCCATACGGCAATCAAGACCTTCGTCGTGCCAACGTTGGGCATCGGCCAATGGAAGTTGATCCAGCAGTATTTCGACAGGCGTCATCCTGCAGCGGTATGGAAAAATTGATTTTTGACAATTAGGAGTATATCCCTGTATTCGGTCATCGATCAGAACTTGTATCACTTCGATGGTGCAGGCGCAGTCGCTGTCCGCGGATGCCGCCCTGTCGAAGTGCAATTTGCCATCGCTTCTGCCGTTTTCCGGCTGGCACATCGCTTGCAATTTGAAACGTGCGCCAAGGGTGGCGCACAGGAGCGTGGCTCCTGCTGATCCAATGACGGAGTACTCGATTGAAATTCACCGCCCTGCTGGGTGCCGTGGCGTTCGCCTGCGCCGCTGCTTCCCCCACCGATTCCCTCGCTGACGCCTTGCCCTCGGAGGCGGATGGCAATCGTTCAACCAGCACGCTTGTCGATGCCATTACCAGCGGAAAGTCCATGAGCAGTTTCCGTTTGCGTGATGAACGCGTAGCGCAGGATGGCAAGCAACTTGATGCCGACGCGCTCACGCTGCGCACCCTGCTCGGCTGGCAGACGCGCCCGCTGCACGGTTTCTCGCTCGGCGCTCAGCTCATCAATGTCGCCGTGCTGAACGACGACTATGAGAATTTCAACAATGGCGTTGTCCAAGCCGGAAAATCGAATTATCCGCGCGTGGTCGACCCGGACTACAGCGGCATCAATCAGCTCTATCTGGACTGGACCGGCATCGAGGGCACGCGCCTGCGCGCCGGGCGTCAATCAGTCAAGCTGGATAACGTGCGCTTCATCGGCAATGTGGAATTCCGCCAGGTGATGCAGGTCTTCGATGGCATCTCTGTCGAAAACAAGCGCCTGCTGCCGGCCACCACACTGTTCGCCGCGCAATTCAACAAAGTCATGCAGATCACCACGCTCCAGCAAGACGCGATTGTCAGCATCGTCAATGCGCGCCATGCGTTGTCACCGACCGAAAACCTGGTGGGCTATGGCTACTTCGTGGACTGGAATTCGGCTGCCCTGTCGGCCACATCAACGCAGACCCTCGGCCTGCGGCTGGATGGCGCGCGCCCGCTGCCGAGCGACTGGAAACTGCAGTACACCGCCGAATACGCGAAGCAGACGCCGTATGCGGATGGCGCCAGCGGCATTGGCAGTCACTACGCACGCCTCGGCGCTGGCGCACAGTACGGCCACTGGTTCGCCCGGCTCGATCAGGAGGTGTTGTCGTCGAATGGCAGCAAGGCTTTCCAGACACCCTTGGGCACCAACCACCTGTTCCAGGGCTGGGCGGACCTGTTCCTGACCACGCCGACCGAGGGCATCCGCGACACCTACGTCACCGCCGGCAGCAAGCACGGCGAGTTCGCGCTGCTGGGCGAATACCACTGGTTCCAGGCCGACCGTGCCTTCGCGCTGGCGACCGGTGGCACCGGCACCCACTACGGCCAGGAATGGGATGTGTCGGCCAGCTGGACCCGCGGCCCTTGGATGGCGAAGCTGGAATATGCGCGCTTCCGCGAAGGTGACCCCTATAACGGCGCCCGCAAGCGCGACACGGACAAGGTCTGGGTTACCGGGGTGTATAGCTTCTGAGCTTGCCAATCCGAAAAGAAAATGCGTCGTGACGCGGCCGGATGCCGGAATTCTGGCATCCGGACTCCGGATGGTGCTCGGGATTTGACTGATACTTAAGTATAATCAGGCGCATGTCGACAACGATACGCGCCCAGGATGGGGAACACTTCTCCATCGTCCGGGATTCCCTGGCGATCGATGGCCTGCACGTGGCCATGGTCGGGCGCGACCGTCGCCGCCTGCAAGACTATGCCGGCGCGCTCGCGCGCACGCTGGCCATGGACAGCGGCCTGAAGGTGGAAGCCTATCAGGCCAGCCGGCTCGAATCGCTGGTGGTCGACCTGATGCTGCATCGCTTCGATGCCGCGCTGGCCGGCATCGCCGGGTCGACGCGCTCGCGCACCAATGGCTTTGCCACCGCGACCATGCAGCCGGGCTGCGTGCTGTTCGTGCCCGATGCGCAGGCTTTGCCTGACGGCGAATTCCGCCAGCTGCTCCGAATCACCGCCGGCATCCGCAACCAGGGTCTGCGGCTGGTGGCACTGTTCAACGAATCACGCCACGGCGATTGTGACGGCCGCATTGCGGCACTCGGCCACGAGGTCGCACGTTGGGACCTCGACGATGATCATCAGGCCGCCGACCCTTCGGTCGCCCTGCACGCGATCCGTCATCGCGACCGCGCCATGCCTATGCTGCGGCGTTTCGCTGCACGCGGGCTTGCGGCAGCCGGCAGCGCCGCCGCTCAATCACATCGACCACACGGCGGGCGGCATGTGCCGCCCTGGGTGACTGCGGCCGCCATCGCGGTCGTGCTCGCAGTCCTGCCTGCGACGCTGCCGCCATCGCTGTCACCTGCGCCGCCCGAGTCGCTGCCAGGATCGTCGGCGAACGCCGGCGACAACGCCGACCCGGCTTCCGCGCACGTGCTGACACGCAGCGGCAGCGTCGAACTGGCAGGTGAGCCGCATCCGGACTACGTGCGCGCGCAGCCCGGTTCGATGCAAGAAGACGGGCTGCCTCCGGCACCGCTGCCGATGGAAGGCCGCAGCGCCATCGACGGCAGCCGCGCCATCGATACCAGCGAGCACACGCGACTTGACCGTCGCGAGGGTGAGTTGCGATGAGCTTCGACAATGGCGCCATCATCGTCTTCCTGCTGGTCAGCGCCGGACTGGTGGTGCTCGATCTGGCGCGCCGGCCACAGGCATTCGCGAGCGCTTCCGAACGCTATGGCTGGCTGGCGATACTCGCCGGCCTCGGGCATCCGCTCGCCTGTTGGCTGGCCGATGCCTGCCGTGTTGCGGGTGACCTGACGCCCTTCCTCGCCTTCGACCTGGTCGCAGCCGGCGGCATCGCCGCCGCAAGCGCGTTGCGCACGCCGGGCGGCAAGCCTTTCGTGCCCCTGGTGCTGCTGGCTTCGGCGGCACTGTCCACCGTCGTGCAACTGGTGCCGGCCCGCAGTGCCGGCATCAACGCACCACTCGCCGCCGCCGTGCTGCTGGGCACGGCCTTCATCGGCGCCGCAGCCGAATGCGCGCGCCATGCGCGACTCGAGCGTGTGGTGCGACGCCCGGCAACCCAACTGGCGCTGCTGTGCAGCGCCGCCGCCATCGTGCAGATCGCCGTGGCGCTGGTATCGGCCACGCGCCAGTCGGGCGCACCGCATGCCGAGTTGCTGCTGGCCGGCGCCGGTATCGCGTGGCTGGCGCTCAAACTGCTGATGACCAGCACGCTGTTGCGACTGTTCGCCGCCCGCCGCACCGACGCCATGGATCGCGTGTCGCGCCAACTGGTCCTGCAAGCCAACGTTGCCGTCAATGACCTGCGCGTCGTTACCCAAGCGTTTTACCAGCTGCCGGGCAAGGCACTGGTCACCGATGCCGCAGGCCGCATCCTGTTTGCCAACGCCGACGCACGGCGACTGCTCGCACATCCGGATACCACTGAGCGCACGCTGGAAGATTTGTTCATCGCCGTGCAGCCGACCGGCCAACAGCAGGTGCGCGCCCTGTTCGAGCGTGCCGACCATCAGGCCGAGCTGGTGCACATCCGCATGACCAACGTCGATTGCGGCGGCCAGTCCTACCACCTGATGCAGCTCGAGGCTTTGCCTTTCGACTTCGCGGTACTGCGCGCCCTGCTGGTCGATTCGCGCGACGATGCACCGCATGAAGCGACCGGCCTGCTCGACCATCATTTTGCGATTGCCGCCATGGCCGACGGCTGGTTCCGCTTGCTCGATCCGGTCGATCGCTACGCAGCCTCCGGCCTGTTCTGGGACAAGCTGCGGATACTCTCGGGCAGCGACGCCGAAATCAGTCACCTCGAGAACAGCCTCACCAGCGCCGGCGAAGCGCGCGGCTGGCTACGCATGCGCGATGGCGGCGGGCTGTCGGTGACGCTGCACAAATTGCAGACACCCGACCGCCAGCTGTTCTATCGGGTCGAGCTGCACCTGGTCGACGACGCACAGCAGGCGCGAGCCGGCGCGCCCTGCGCCCGTCCGCAGGAGGGACGACAATGAGCGGCGCACCGCAAGCCAGCGTGCTCGGCAAGGACATTGAACGCGCGCGCCGCGAGCACAAGTTGTCGACCACCGTGCTGGCGATGCTGTCCGGCCTGACCGACGCCCAGGTGCAAGCGATCGAGGAAGGCAGCTCGGCCGCCTTCGTGGACGAAGAGCACCGCATCGACTGTGCGCGGCGCATTGCGGTGGCGATGGGCTTTGCGGCCGACCATTTCCTGCAATACGATGCACCGCCGGTGACACCCCGGCGCATCGTGCGCCAGGCATCGGGCGAACGCCTGCCGCGCGATGCATGGGAGCACCTGCCCGTTGCCGGCCTCGATGTGCTGTCCCCATTGCAAGGCACCGATCTCCCGCCGGAACCGCACGACCAGCGCCGTGGTTCACCGATGGTCATCGCACTGACCGTGTCGCTGGTACTGGCCGCGCTGATGGCGGCGCTCGCCACGCTGCACTGAGATCCTGCGCACGCGATCCGGCCGCAAGAGTCCGTTACAATCGTCGCTGATGAGTACTGCACCCTCCCTGCTGATCGTTGACGATCATCCGATGATTCGCGCCGCGCTGGCCGATGCTTTGCGCGCGCGTTTCCCCAAGCTCAGGCTGGAAACGGCCGGTGATGCCGAGTCCGGCATCGCCTTGCTGAAGGCTGAGCTGAAAAAGAAAAAAGACCACCCGTGGTGGGTGTTGATCGACCTCGGCCTGCCGGGCATGAGCGGGCTGGAAGCCATACGCTGCCTGCTGGATCTGGGGCCGTCGGTGCGCACCATCACGGTGTCCGGCAATGACGATGAACTGCAGGTCGGCGCCTGCTTCGGCGCCGGCGCATCGGCCTTCATCAGCAAGGCCGCGCCCATCGACGATACGGTGACCATCGTCGCGCAAGCGCTGGATGGCACGATGTTGAAAGGCACCTGGCTGTCGGCGCGCGGGCTGGCCGACAGTTCATCATTGAACCGCATCTCGCTGACAGACCGCCAGGTGCAGGTGCTGTCCATGATTTGCGAAGGCAAGAGCAATCGCGAGATCGCCGACAGCCTCGGCATCTCCGAGATCACCGCCAAATCCCATGTGGGCGGCATCTTCCGTGAGCTGCACGTGGCGAGTCGCACCCAGGCGGTGCTGGTCGCGCAGAAACTCGGCCTGTTCGTCAACAATCACTGACGCGGGCCGTACTTCGCCGGCCCTCACTGAAGGGCTGACAGCGAGCGGTTGATCGCCTCGCGCAAGGTCTCCGCGCTGAAGGGCCGGCGCAGCGGCGTCACGCGCGACCCGCCCAGCCGGTCGACGCCGGCCAGCGATGGCTCGTCGCTGCACAAGATCACCGGCAGCTCGCTATTGAATTCGTCATTGACGCGCGCGATGGCTTGCGCCGCCGGCTCGGCCGGCAGCTGCGCGTCCACCATCAACAGGCCCGGCACGCGATTGGCCTCGGCCAGTTGCCGTATCGCGTCGGCGCTCGACACCACGGTCATCACATCCACGCCAAGTCCGGGCGCCAGCAGGCGCAGGGCATTCCCGACATCCGGATCGCCATCGATGCAAAGCATCAGCGTGTGCGGCGGCGCTTCGACCACCACATGCGACAGCAGCTCCTGAAGGATGCGCGCATCACGCATCGCGGTACGTTCGGCGTCTGACAGCGGCGCCATCGACATCGGCAATTCGATCGCAAATACCGAACCGAAACCGACATGGCTGCGCAACAGGATGCGCGCGCCGATGCGGCCGGCCAGCCGGCGCGCGATCGACAAGCCCAGGCCGACGCCCTGCGTGGCCATGGATGCCGCATCACCGCGGGTGAATTCGTCGAAAATTTTCTTGCGCATGGTGGCCGCAATGCCGGCGCCGCTGTCGACGACTGCGATGCGACATCGCGGGCCGCGGCGCGCGATGCGCAGGCGCAGGCCACCTTCTTTCGTATAGCGCATCGCATTGCTGATCAGGTTGCGCAGGATGCGCTCCAGTAGCCGCGGGTCGGTCTGCAGGAAAATGTCATCCATGCCGGCGGCGCGCAATTCAAGGCGCAAGCCAAGGTCGTCAGCCATGCGCTGGTGCTGGCGCAGCACGCGTTCGCAGAAAGTCAGCGCGTGAACCTTTTCATTGCCGACTTCGAGCGCGCCGCTATCCAGCCGGCTGACGTCGAGCATGCTGTCGAACACGTCATTCATGTAAGCCACACCCTGCTTCAGGCGCAGCAGGCTTTCACTGGTCCGCGCGCGATCGGCATCATCAAGCTGCGCACGCGACAGGCTGCCTTCCATGCTGCCCAAATAAAGATTGATCGCCTGCATGGGCTGCTTCAGGTCATGGCTGAAAGCCGCGAGAAAGCGCGAGCGCTCGGCTTCGATCTCGCGCAGTTCGGTGCGGCGCTGCGCGAGTTCGCGCAACAGTTCATCGATACGCATGCGCGACTGCAGCGCGCGATGGCGACGCGGCAGCCACCAGCCGAGCAGCAGCGCGCACAGCAGCAGCCCGCCGACTGCCAGCGCCACTGGCCAGCCGACCGCCAGTGGCGACCAGCCACCGGAGAACACCGACATTCCTGCAGTTCCTAGCAAGCTCAGGCCTCCCGGGACACGCCTCGGCGTGTGTCCGAAGAAAAATATGGCATCGGGATGTTTCTTTGGAGATACACCGTGTATTATACTTTAGTGTGATACAAGGGTGTAGCCAAAGGAGCAATCAAACCCATGCAGAAGCCGCCGCAGCCACCGCAACAGCCGTTGGGTACGCACAGCGACCCATGGCCGGGCGAGCCGTCCGACGGCCTGCATGCCAGCCGCGTGGCGGGCAATCCTTTTGGCCGCGCCTTCCACGGACCGGCATCGACCGCGCACGGTTCGATACCTTCGGCGCGCGCGGCCACACCCAGCAGTTCGCGCGTCGACTATGACGCCGGCATCGCCGACGATGAGATGCCCGGTCGCCTGCCGCCCGGCTTCGGCGACCTCGCCCGCCGCGTCGCTGAAACCAACCTGCTGGTCGACCGCGCGATCTCGTCGATCGCGTCCGAGCATGGCCAGTCCCACTCTGCGGAATCACTGGCTGAGCTGGGCGACAACCTGAACCTGCTGTTCTCCCAACTCTATGAAGGCGCGGCCGATGGCGGCGCCAGCCCCTGGCACAACATCACCGATTCCCTGCGCGACCTGTCGGAAAAGATCGATCGCCGCGAGCAGCTGCGCGCCGAGCTGCAAATGACCCAGCACTCGATCGACAAGGCCAAGACCCGGCTGATCGACCAGATCCAGGATGCCGCCCGCGTCGAGCAGGAACGACTATCGCTGACTCGCATGCGCAGCCGGCTGGCCGCCGTGATGGCCGACAAACTGTTGAACAAGCTGCGCTGAATCGCCGCAGTTGCCAGTGGCCATAAAAAAGTTTCTATCAGTACAGTTTTTTGCTTGCACTCATACTAAAGTATGATTAGTATTGCCACGAAGAACTAAATTTGCGGACCTGCACCTGCAGGTCTTGTGCAACCCAAGACGCTTACCGGAGGTAGCTAGCCATGGCTGAAAGCTTGCAGAAATGGATGGGGCGCAATCGCCCGCCACGCGTCCAGATCACTTATGACGTCGAGATCGGCGACGCTGTCGAGAAGCGCGAGCTGCCGCTGGTGGTGGGCGTGCTGGCCGACCTCGCGGGCAAGCCGGCCTCGGCGCCGCCGAAGATGAAGGATCGCCGCTTCGTCGAGATCGACCGCGACAACTTTGACGAGATCATGGCCAAGATCGCGCCGCGCCTCGACATGAGCGTGCCAGACACGATGAAAGGCGACGGCAACCTGAAGGTCGAGCTGAACTTCAAGCAGTTCTCCGACTTCCATCCGGAAGCGATCGTGCAGCAAGTGCCGCGCCTGCAGAAGCTGCTGCAGGCCCGCCTCGAACTGCGCGACCTGCTGGCCAAGCTGGACGGCAACGACGACCTCGACGGGCTGCTCGCCAATGTCGTCAAGAACACCGACGGCCTCAAGGAAATCCGCGCCGCCACTGCCGATGCAGGCGCGCCTGCCGCGGCAGCGGAAGCCAAGAAGCCCGAGGCTGACAAAAAAGACGACAAGAAGGCCGACGACGCTCCGGCCGCCGAATGACCACCGACGGACCTAAGCTTCACTCCGCCCCCTGACACTCACAGGTACTGACATGGCAGATACGAAATCCTCCGCTTCCGGCTCCGGCGCTGCAGGCTCCGGCAGCCTGCTCGACCAGATCGTCCAGAACGGCAAGATGGCCAATGAG
>JACCDY011319106.1_pt1 | contig 22385 bp, 17 predicted proteins | sample 7446391 | NCBI WGS metagenome assembly JACCDY01 (sample SAMN15323451, study PRJNA562643) | freshwater metagenome | isolation source: river surface water | place: USA:Blue River Watershed | collected 2017-08-18 | reverse complement strand
CTGATACCAATTCCTGTATCGGTCACCCGAACCATCAGCTCAACCTTATTATCGGCGATTTTAACCGGAGCAACCGAGATACTCACGGAACCATTTTCCGTAAACTTCAGGGCGTTTGAGGTTAAATTCGATAGGATTTGGAGCAAACGGGTCTCATCGGCTACGACGACCTTAGGCACCTTGGCATCAAGATGATAACTCACCTTATTCCCCTTCTGATGGGCAATTGGAGTAAATAAAGCCATCAATCGGTCCAATAAATCCTCAAAGACAATGTCGGCCGGATGCAATACCATCTTACCTGCCTCGATTTTGGCGAGATCCAAAATGTCGTTAAGAATATGCAAGAGGGTCTCCGATGATTTCCGTATGGTTTGCAAATAATCTTGTTGGTCATCATTCAACGGCGAATCACATAGCAAATCCACCATTCCGATTACCCCGTTCATCGGCGTACGAATCTCATGGGACATATTCGCCAAAAACTGCTCCTTCACCTTTAAAGAATGTTCGGCCTGTTCCCTTGCCTCAACCAATTCGGCTTGGTATTTCTTTAAATCCGTGATGTCTCGGGCAATACCCGACACCTCCGCAATCATGCCATTGGATTGGATGGGATTCAAATAAATCTCCAACCATTTTTGTTCGCCTTGCTTGGTAGCTAATTCCAGTTCAAAATGTTGTTTTTGCCCACGGAAGGCAAGTTTATATTTCTCTTCCAAGGGTCTACGCTCATTGGGCGCGACCAGTTGGAAACCCATACTCTCCGTACTGAAATTCAATTGGGGTTTGATTCGCAATTGCTGCTCCAATAAATCCGCATATTCGTGATTGAAACTCGTGAGCATCAATCGCTTATTCACCGACCACATTAAGTGGGAACTTCCTTCGAAAATAGCATTTAATCGAGCGGTTTCATGGGCCAATGCCTCTTCAGCCTGCTTACGCGCAATGGCAACAGCTACTTGGCTCGAGATAAAGTCGAGCAATTCCAAATCTCGATTTTCATATTTATTGGCACGCTCATAAGACTTCACCCCAATGATGCCCGTAACGCGATCACCTATACGCAAGGGCACGCAAAGCATAACTTTGGGAACAACACCGTAGAGGTAGATTTTCTTTTCTTGGGCCAATTGATGAATATCGTCATCATGTAGGATTAATGGCTTATTCGCCATAATCGCATATTCCGTGAGGCCATTTCCGAGTTTACGCTTGGTAAAATGAACCCGCGAGTCGAAGTATTCATCGATGTAATACGGAAAATACAAGTAGCTCTTTCCGGGGTCATACTGGGCTATGAAGAAATTCTTCACATCGATAACCTCGCCGAGTTGCTTGTGGATATTGATATACAAATCATCCAAATTGGTGGAATTGATGGCCACCTGTGCAATGGAAGAGAATAATTTATTGGCTCGCTCGGCACGCACTTTTGCGGTCGAGTTATGTAAAATACAGCGATAAGCGGTAGGTGCACCTCGTTCAAAGCGACATGTCGCAGAGCCCGAAACATAGAGTCGACGGCCATCTTTCCGCCGAAAGACAGCAGTAAATTCCGGCAGCTCCTCCCCCTTACTTAATTTATCAAACTGTTCTTGAGTCTGATGGGCAAATTCAGGGTGAAGAACGTCTTGAATTTTCAGATCACGGGCTTCCTCTTCGGTGTAACCCATCGTTTCCAGCCAAGCTTTATTCACAAATAGGAAACGGCCCGATACACCAGTGATTTGAATCAGGTCGGTCGTATTATTAATCAAATCCTGCAATTGAGCATTAGACCGACTTAAAGCTTCCGAAACCTTCTTGCGCTCCGTGATATCTTCTCCAATGATACTTAAATATCGGGTTTGATCAGATTCTTGCACGATGGTTGAGGCGACCTCCACCCATTTCATGGAACCGGACTTTGTAATGTAATTACGTTCGCGGTCTTCGAAAAGTCCGCCGGCGGCGATGGCCTTTTGGAAGGAATCCCGACGGTCATCGGTTTCTCCTTCGGGCAATAGCGTACTGAAAAAATCTTTCCCGTTTAACTCCCCGTTTTTGTAATCGAGTAATTGGTGCGTGAAGGAATTGGCAAATACGATGGTTCCATCGAGCGCCATGATGATACCGAATAACTTCAACCCAGAAAGGGTTTTGATTAGGTTCTCTTTGGACGTTGCTTCGGAGGCGATATCATCATTGATTTCGAGGACATCCAATTGCTTTTTCAGCTCTTGAATTTCCTTGATGAGATCATCCTTTGTCTTGTTTGCCCAAACAGCCATGGCTTAATTCGCGAATTTTGCTTAAATGTACAAAAAAGGGCGTAATTTTGCGTACTCATAAGCCCCAAGAAGCCGTGCAAGTAAGAGCAAAGAAGAATTTAGGCCAACATTTTTTGAACGATTTAGACGCGGCTCAACGCATCGTGGATGGTTTGCAGGATCATGCCAACTACCAAAAAGTTTTGGAAATTGGCCCAGGCATGGGGGTACTGACACAATTTTTGGTTAAGAAAAAGGAATACGAGACCTATTTGATTGAAATCGATCAGGAATCGGTGGCCTATTTGCGCAAACACTATTTGGAATTTACGGGCCCAAGATTGATCGATGGGGACTTTTTGCGGTATCCATTAGAAAATATTTTTGGTGAGGAGAAATTTGCCATCGTGGGAAACTTCCCTTATTTCATTTCTACACAGATCTTTTTCCGGATTTTGGAATACAAAGACCAATGTGTCGAAGTCGTGGGAATGTTACAGAAGGAGGTAGCTGTTCGCTTGGCGGCTAAACCCGGCAATAAAGATTATGGCATTTTGAGCGTCTTGCTTCAAGCCTTTTATGATATTGAGTATCTATTCAGTTTAGGGCCGGAGGTATTTACCCCGCCACCCAAAGTGAACTCCGGGGTAATTCGTTTGGTCCGAAATTTCGATAAGAAATTAGCCTGTGACCCGAAGCATTTTAAGATGTTGGTCAAAATGGCCTTCAACCAACGAAGAAAAACCTTGCGAAACGCGCTTCGTGCGATGCAATTGCCCGACCATCCGCTGTTGACAAAACGTGCCGAACAATTGGGCGTGGCGGAATTCACGGAATTGACCTTGCTTTGGGAGGCCAATGGTTACCAAGGCGCTTAAGAATTTAACACGGGCTTGACCACTTTTTGGGCAAAATTTCCGTAATTGCGAATCAATCTAATTCACTCATCCATGGAAGAAATCAACGTACAGCACCTTCCGTTTGAGCTCACAAAGGAGTTCCTTGAGGAAATTCGCCAGCTGATCACCGATCAGGCGAAGGATGAGATTATTGCCAAAATCGAAGATTTATTCCCAGCAGATATCACCACCATCCTGTACGAATTGAATGGTGAGGAATCCAAGTATTTGGTTCAATTATTGGATACCAAAATCGCAGCAGCGATTATTTCGGCATTGGATACCGATGACCGCAAGAAGTTCTTAAAGAATTTTACCTCCAAAGAGATTTCTGAATACATCAACATTGTCGACTCCGATGATGCGGTGGATATCTTGAACGAACAACCCGTTCGTATACGCGAGGAAGTGATTGCGCTCCTCAAAGACCGTGAGCAGGCTCGCTTCATCATCGATTTAATGCATTATGATGAGGATTGCGCGGGTGGTTTGATGCAGAAGGAGTTGATTAAAATCAATGTAAGTCAGACGGTGACGGAATGTGTGGAGGAGATTCGCCGACAGGCCGAGGATGTCGAGAAAGTGTATTCCGTATATGTGGTCGATGATGATGGCATTTTATTAGGTACAGTTTCTTTGAAAAAAATCATTTTGGCGAAACGAGGATCCAAGATTCAGGATGTTTATGAGGCCGATGAGATTGTTTCGGTTCAAACGTATCGTTCGGGAGAGGAAGTAGCGGATTTGATGCAGAAATACGATTTGGAAGCTATTCCAGTCGTGAATATACAAGGACGTTTATTGGGTCGTATTACGATTGACGACGTGGTCGATTTCATCACAGAGTCTGCCCAAGAAGATATTCAGGTGATGGCCGGTATCTCAGAGGATGTAGAAGAAGATGACTCCGTTTGGCTCTTGGTGCGTTCGCGTTTACCTTGGTTGATCGGTGGGATGGTCGGCAGTTTTTTAGCTGCTAAAATCATCGATCGTTTCGACGATACGATCGCTATTTTACCCGCCATTTCAGCGTTTATTCCTTTGATTGGGTCAACTGGAGGAAACGTGGGTATACAATCTTCCTCTTTAATCGTACAGTCATTGGCGGATAAAAGTGGTTTAGATACCTCACTGTGGAAACGTCTTCAAAAGGTATTTGTCGTGGCATTGATCAATGCTTTGATTGCGGCAATTTTTGCTTTTGGGTGCTCGATGTTGATCGATAGCGGTGAAATCATGTTATCGATAACTGTCTCGTTATCCCTATTCGCAGTAGTTATGTTGGCCTCCCTGATGGGTACCGTTACGCCACTGGTGCTGAATCAGTTGAAAATCAACCCGGCTGTTGCTTCAGGGCCTTTCATAACCACAACGAATGATATCTTGGGTTATGGAGTCTATTTCCTCATTGTTTATTTCTTGCTGTAAGAAATGATTGCAGTCATCCAACGCGCTTCGTCGGCCCAATTACATATTGAAGGTCAATTGCGTGCCGCAATTGAACGAGGTTTTGTGGTCCTATTAGGAATTCATGTTGAAGATACCGCTACCGATGTTGATTATTTAGTAGGCAAAATTCATGGCTTACGCATTTTTTCAGACGAAGATGGAAAAATGAATCTTTCGCTGGAGCAAGTGGGTGGACAAATTTTGCTGGTTAGTCAATTTACGCTGCATGCGGATACCCGCAAAGGAAACCGACCGAGTTACATGTCGGCAGCACGACCTGAGCAAGCTATTCCCTTGTATGAGCAAATGATTCAAAAACTTTCTAATGTGTTGGGAGCTCCGATTCAAACGGGAGTCTTTGGGGCGGACATGCAGGTAAGTTTATGCAATGACGGTCCGGTCACCATTATCATCGATTCTAAAAATCCTTAATTATGACATTAGACGAGGCGCAAGCACAAGTAGATCAATGGATTAAGACGGTAGGCGTTCGATATTTCAGCGAACTCACCAACATGGCCATGTTGACCGAGGAAGTGGGTGAAGTGGCACGCATCATTGCCCGTCGGTATGGGGAACAATCCGAAAAGGAATCCGACAAGCAAAAGGATTTAGGCGATGAGATGGCGGATGTACTTTTCGTGTTGATCTGTTTGGCGAATCAAACAGGTGTGAATCTGACCGAAGCACTGAATAAAAATTTGGAGAAGAAATCTATTCGTGATGCGGAGCGTCACCAAAACAATCCAAAACTAAAGTCCTGACAATTATTTCGTCGGCGGAATTTGACTCGCAGAGATACGCTTGCTAATTGATTTTCCTTCCTCTTTATTCGGAATGAAAGGCTTAATCAAGGAAATCATATCCAAGGCCGGATTGAGTTTTTGAATGGCCTCATGACGTACATCAAATTCCGTTTGGCCTGAAATCTGCGCGTATTCTGCATCCGTAAGTCCTTCATGTTGATTATTCGAATTACTAAATGTCGCTAAATGCACATTGGCTAATTTCCCACCCTCCCAAGAAACAACCTCACCCCCATGGGCCCAATTAAATCCCGATAAGGTAAAATTCTTATCATTTAGTTTTTGAACCTCTTTTAAGGGAAGGCCGAGGTACAAACCTGAATTGGTTTTCCATTCCGATGCTTCTCCATGAATCGTCACATCGACAATTTGTCCCTCTCGGTAATATACGTAAACTTGTTTCGTCGAATTAGGGAATATGATTGAGCCTTGCAGGGTATCATCGCCCATGACCCAATTCGTGTCTGCCACTACGTTGCTTGGGCCATATTTAGCTGTTAAACCTTTCAAATCTCCACAGGCTAATACTTCATCTAGAATTTGCGTAGGTGACACATTTACAGATTTTTCGGAAGATCCACAAGACCACAATAGGCAAGCAAATAAAAGAACTGAAAAGTATTTCATGTTAGAAAGAATAAGCAAATGAAAGGGTTGCGTTTAATCCTTGAACTTGGTATTGGTAATAGCGTTGGTAGTTTTTCCCCAACAGGTTATTTCCTGATAAACCCAGATTCATATTTCGTTTGATAAAATAATTTATTTTAAAATTCACATCCAAAATATCGTCCAACTGAATTAACTGATTTTTGACAGGTTCTAGGGCAAATAAAGATTTCATCCAATAGATATCCGGTGAAATGACGATTTTGGGAGAAAGGCGCCAGGAATTAGTCCACGACAAGGTCGTTGAAGGAACGTGAGGGGCATGGAATTCTACACCTAACTGCTGGTAAATCACGTGATTGAATTTAAAGCTCGACGTAAACTGCGAGGAGAAATTCAAATTCAAATTCCCCGTAAAATTGCTTACTTGGATTTTTTCTAATCCACCTCGGTATTGAACATCAAATTTATTGTTTGCCCCGACCGCATTAATCAAGAAAGGTAAATCAGAATATTCCGCGTAATCATATTTCACCTCAAAATCAATCTTTTTGTTTTCGCCGATTCCTTTAATTCCACCGTAAACATGGCCCACTTGATTGGTATTTTTCAGTTGGCTTGGAATACGCATCCATGGATTTTGATTAAGAAAAGACTGCAAAGAATTAAATTGTACATCTCCACCGATTCCACCAAATAAATGGATGTAGTCTGACGCTCCAAAATCCATTTGCAACATAGGGAATACACTCGTCTTTTCATCCAAAGGATTATCAAATTCGGTTACATAGAGAAAACCTGCATTTAAACTTACTCGAGAGCTTTTATATGCCAAATGCGGATTTATCCGTTGTAAGTTTCTATTCCACTTTTGCAAAGTCGAATTGGGCTTGTATTCTGAAAAAATATAATCTCCAACCAATTTAAATCTTAGATGCTCGGATAACTTGTATCCATATATGGTCTTCGCTTTGATCACAGTTTCTGACAAATCAGACGAGTTCCGCAATTGGTCTCCTGAAACAAGAAACAAATATTCCGTATTCCCCCCTTGTTTGGCACTACTTACTTTACCTTCTGCATTAAATCGGCGATAGGTTACTTCGATATCAGACTGCTTAAGAAATGTAGGTATTTCAGAAAGACCATAAAAGTTATTCGTCTGTTGTTGGTAGCCCAAAGTACTTTCCCAATAATTAACCTTTCCTAAGGAACGATTTTCGAATCGTATTTGATTTTCGCTTCGAGCGGAATATTCAGATTTTACGGGTCCAAATTGATTGGCATCATGATGAACATGCATACCAAAAAACTTATTTTCTTTCTTACTTTGACCAACGTCAAAATTAAATAACGTATGACCATAGTTACCTAGACCAAATTCTACGGCATTTGAATATTTGTCACCGTAGGCCGTTTTGTTGGTTTCATTGGCGCGCATATCTTGCGCGGCAGGGGGCTGAATTTTAGGGAGCGAATCCAAGGGCCAATTTGATTCGCGTAATTTAATGTCGGGCACATTAACCAACGTACTTCCAAATGACTTCATAGGTAAATAGGCACGATCAGTGACCTTCAAATTCATTACCGCACGGGTCGTATTAGGAATCGTGATGACGGAACGTTCGATACGAGATTCTTGCGCAAATAGCATTGCTGGCAAGCTTACAAGACCCAGAAAAAGAATAATTCGTTGCTTCATTTATTGAATTTCGTCCATTTTTTTCTTGGCTAACACCTTCACCGCATCATCGGATGAGCTGTTTAACACACTCTGCAATATCGCTTTGGCCTGCACCAGATTTTTTAATTGCACAAAATTGTCTGCCATTTGCAGATAAGCCAGCCCCACAATCGAATCCGGCAAATGATAATAGCGCGCTTCCGCTTGCACAAACTGGCCCACAATCCATGCATTGGATGCTTTCCAATCTTTCTGCAAAGCTTTTATTTTCGCAATGGCAAGAGAAGCCCGACCGCCTACTTCGTCCAGATTGAGGGCGATAGCCTTTTCAAACCATTGATTAGCTATGGTATATTCTTGAGCATCCAGGGCATATTGACCAATATCAAACGCCCATTGACTCTTTCGAGTTGAATCGGCTTCATCCACATCAGCCCAAAGTTTGGCTAAAGCTTCAAATTTACCCTGCTGCCTATAAATTTGTTTCAGTTTATCTTGAACTTCACGTGTTAAGGTATCTTGATAGTTGATATTAGCTTTCAGATCAACTAATTGATTAACAGCTAAATCGAGATGTTTTTGTTCTTCGTAAACGAGCGCCAACATATATTGTGATCGATTTGCAAAGGATACGCCTTGTTGGCTCCGTTTTAAATAAATCACCGCATTGTTTAAATCTTTCGTATGGTAGGTGGAAACACCTAGCATGTAATTCAATTCATCCGATTGCTGATAGCTTGGATATTCTTGCGTGAATCGAACCAATTCAGGAACCAGTAATTTGTATTTACCTTGACGGAACATTTCTGCGCAGATATCATACCATTGATCTGCTAAGGTTGGGTCATCCCCATGCTGGGTCGCATAAATACGTTGTAATTCAAGTACTTCAGCGTAGCGGCCTGCCTTCTTTAAGAGTTCATTTGCCCCGATAATGGCCTCTTTGGCCGATGAATCAGTCGTGTACTTGCGAACAATCGTAACATAATCATCCATGGCTAAAAACCATTGATTGGTGTTTTCGTAGGCTTGGGCACGTAGAAGTAGCACCGGCGCAAAATAGGGATTTGTCGGGGACTTCTGTTGCAAAAATTGAACCGTATTTTTTATTACCTGCGCATATTGTTCTTCACTTTGTTGGCGGTTTTTTGCCTCATTCAAGCGGTAAAATACGGCATCCGACTGGATATCATTGGGAAATTTAGCTAGGTAGGCTTGGTAAACTTCAGCGGCTTCCTTGAATCTGCGAAGATTGTAATAGATCGCCGCTTTTCGATCAATTATTGTGCTCGTTTGGGGAGAGTTCTGAGCGATTGCTTCATCAAACAATTTCATCCCTCCTTCTAAATTCCCATTGGCAATGGAGATCTCTGCCAAATTACGTAAATCATCGACGCTACGCTGCCCGCTAGGCTTATTCGCCACATATTCTTCAAAATATTGCAAAGAACGATCATAGTAAGTAATGTAGGCGAAGGAATATGCCAAACTTAAACGAATACGCTGACTTAGTTCTTTCGAACCGGTTGGAAGTGAGGTTTCTGCCAACAAAGGAATATACAATTTGATGGCATCCGAATTACGATTATTACGGGCAAACATTTCTGCTTGAGCATAACGCGCATACCAGGCCATTTCACGATTCACCGGAAAGTCGAGCGATTTTTTAAAATAAGTAATCGCCTTTCGGTCATCATGTTTATCGAAAGCCAATGTCGCGATTGTGTAACAGGTTCTTTGATAAAGCTCTTGAAACTTCACTTTTCCTACCGGAAAATTGAGCATAAAATCCTCGATCGAACTTAAGCTATTCTGTTTATTCAATGCCTCGAGGGCATAAGAAACAAGGACCTCTGCATGCTTATTTTGAGGGTTACGCTTTTGGTAGTCTTTAATTTCCTTTAAGAGTTCAGACCATTTTTGATTCCGTTGTAATAGGCTAAATGACATAAGAACCGCTTCCTCGGCAAGTTCAGGATTAAATGGCATGGCAGCTACCTCTTTCAGAGCTTGGAGTGCTGAATCCCATTGTGCTTGATCGATAAGAATTAAGGCGCGCGTTTTCGCAATTTCTTGATCGAGCGAATCTTTCAGCCGACTGGGTTTGGCTAGGAACTTAAGCGCTTCCTCATATTGCTTTGATTTGTACAGCGAGAAAGCATATTTATAGGTGCGTTCTCGATTCATCAGGGACGCTGACTTTTCGAATACAACCGCATAACTTTTCGCAGCACTTCCATAATCCTGCTTTTGAAATTGCAGTTCTGCTATAATCGAAGCCAAGTTTCCAGAAGATTGCTTGTATGTCGAATCGCGTAATATAGGCTCTACATAAGTCACTAAATCAGCGTAACGATTCATTTTCATGTAGGCAGAACTAATCCAAACAGGTGCTTCAGTAGCATATTTGGGATCTGCGACAGCTATTTTAAAATCCTCAATCGCGGTCTCATATTTACCTTCCCGAAAATGCATCACCCCTGAATAATAAGCAGCAGGCAGAGCAAACTCTTCTTCAGATTCTAACTTCAATAGATTAAACAAATTCAAGGCCTCTTTATACTGATTCGATTTGTAGTAGGAGACAGCTAGGTAATATTTGTGCTCTAAATTAGTTTGCGAAGAATTACTCAGATATTTAATCGCCCTCGCCCAGTCACCTGTTTCATAATAAAACACGCCAATTTCAGTCACTAACTTAGCTGTATAGGGGCTTTCCGGATGATCTGCAATAAATTTAACAGCCTGTACTTCCGCCTCTGGACGCATGGAAAAGATCGAACAGATTGCGATGTAGTATTCCACTGTGGTGCGCTCTGAGATCAGTAATTCTGGCTGCGATTGTAAATGTTTCAAGTAGAAACGAAATTCCTCCTGTGCCGCAGTAAAGTTATTCGCATCAAAAAAAGATTTTGCTCGACGGAAATGTTCGTACGGGTCAGTAATTTTAGTCGTTTGCTGCCCATGAATAATGAAAGGCTTGACAAAGAACACGGCAACAACTAAATAACTAAATAAAAAGAATCGTTTTTTCATCTACACAAAGTGTACTTGTAGGGTTATTACAATAATACAAATTTTATTTCAAATTTATCCCGCATTTTAAACGATAAAAGTGCAAATAAATTTCCTCTGATATTTATTTTACCTAATTTTGAATTTATTAGTAAAGATGCAAGCTCCTATGACTATTCGTAACTTATTCATATTCAGCCTTCTTTGTTTTTGTGCATTTCAATCATTGGCACAAAATCCAAGCAAGAAGCTACCCCCCATCAAAATGGGAGGATATGTGATTTATGAAAAAAATGGACACGGCCTTATCGCATCGATACAAAATCTCGGAAAATTAGATTACAACGAAGCGATCAAAGCCTGCGATTCACTTCAAGTCGAGGGATTTTCAGATTGGCGCCTACCTACGCGGGAGGAATTTGAATTAATTCACCCCAAGTTAAACCTCAAGAAAGTTGGCGGGGGAAGTATTTTTCAATCCTCTTGGTATCGGACGTCCACGGAAATAGATAAGCAAAATGCGTGGACTCACAACCTCCAAACTGGCCTACAAGCATCCTATTTCAAGGATTTTAAATGCTTTGTAAAAGCGGTTCGTTCTTTTTAGGCAATACCCCATAAAATCTCATTTGGCGATCCATTACCCAAAAAAACAGTGGGGGAATCAGTGCCAAAATTAACATTCCCGGATAACCCGTCGGCATTTGAGGAGCTCCCTCATGATGACGTAATATTTGATATTTACGTGAGGCGGAATAATGATGGTCACTGTGCCGACTTAATTCAAACAGTAAAATTCGTCCCAACAGGTGGTTGCTATTCCATGAATGCACAGGCATAACGCGGCCAAATCGACCGGTTTCTTTATGTTCACGCATTAAACCATAATGCTCAATGTAATTGACGGCTTCCAACAATAACATGCCAATCATAGCAGTCAGAACAAAATAAAGGCAAGTATCCGAACCAAAATATAAATAGATCGCTACCAAAAGACTTATTTGAAAAAGGGTGTAGAGCAACATTTCATTCGAGAGACTCCAAAACCCCTTCCCCTGCTTCTTCAATTCCTGAAGCATGATTTTCCAAGCACTCCGATATGTACCTGGGATGGTCTGCAAGAAAAAAGCATAAAGCGATTGTTGGTATTTTGCCGTGCTTGGATCCTCTGGCGTACTTACATGCGTATGATGACCCTTATTGTGCTCAATGAAAAAATGCATGTAAAGACTGGTAGAAAGCAACAACTTGGCCATATTTTGCTCGTAAACCTTCACACGATGCCCCAACTCATGCGCTAAATTGATTCCAAAAATTCCTGCTAATAGCCCGCAAGTCAATATCCGACCCACGCGATCAATTGTTGAAATCGTCGGATCCGCAATGTTATCCAGAAAAACATACAAGCATACCAACTGCAATACAAACGCAACATACAAGACTACATCATAGGCCTTATTTTTCTTTGCCTTCAATTCATCATCTTCCGATAAATTTTCTTGATTGGCAGGCAGCAAAAGCTCCGCCAAGGGAACAAAGGCGAAACTAAAGAGGATGCTTAGCCAACAAGATAAACCGCTTGATTGATAGGAAATTAATGCCCCAGCAAACAACAAAAAAGGAATTAAGTACTTGATTATGCGCATGTTGAGAATTGAATTACGCAATGATACTAAATTAAATTTGCTTCATCGCAATCAAAAAGTCTTGAGCTACCTGATTGATTTGGTAGTGATCCAAAAATAAGCGGCGCGCATTCGAACCTAATTGATTTCGATAATCTTCCTCTAAATATATTCGAGACAATCCAGCATACAACGAATTCAATTCTGGCTCGCAAATCAACGCCGCATCTGCTGAAATTAATTCGGTTGCAAATCCAACACGCGTACTAAGTATGGCAGGCTTGGAATAAGCCAATGCTTCCAAGGCCGCAATCGAAAATCCCTCGGAGTAACTGGGCAATACAAACGCATCAACTTCATTGAGCAAAAAGGCCTTATTGGCCCCGGTCACGACATCAAATAGATGAATGTTCGTCAAGGGATACTTCGCCATGCGCTCCTGAAGCGAAATGGAATAATCATCTACCGGTCCCGCAATAATTAATTGAACCTTTTCTCCATGCTGCTTACTTAATTGCTCGAACGCATCCACTAAGATATCGATGCCTTTTTTTCGATTGATCCGACTCAAAAACAAATAGACGAACGAACCATTGCGTTGAATCCCTTGGATGCGATTCACAAATTCAGCACTTGGTTTTTCGATATCATTCGCCTTGGGATCCACAATTCCATTGGGGATAAAAACAATTTTTGAGCGAAGGTCAGGAAATAAGCGAAGTAGAATTTGTTCCTCTTCCCGACTGATTACATGAATCATATCCGCCGAGCGCAAATAACGTTTTTGGATTAAATTCCACAACAATCGCTTTTTCCAAGCGGATCGTTGGAAGGCATAGGGGTCAAGAAAACCGTGTACAGTAACGATTTTTTTCGCCCTGCTCGGAACTAAAAAAGGAAGAATCGAGCCAAAATACCAAAGTCCATGAATGTGAATGTAATCGTATTTGTTTCGGTTTTTAATAAACCAAAAGAACAAGGACCAAGAAAATTCGGACAAGAACCGAGACCAAAAACTTGGTCGGAAAACATGCAGATGAACACCTGGCGCCGTTGGGTATGGGTGATGATGTACTTCCATAGAACTTGCTATGGAAACATCTATGCCTGACGCAACTTGAAATTGTGAATGATTTAAAATAACACTCGCGGGGCCACCTGATTCATAGGAATAGGAACAAACATGCAATAAATGTTCTTTCTGTCTCATCCTATAATTCAATCTTCCATTTCTCCACGATCATGGATTTTAATCGCTCAGGGTCATGAGCAGCCTCTTTTTCAGCTTCATAAATATTGATATCGACCAATAATCGATACCAAAGCCCTTGCATAAAATGAAAAATCCAAACTTTGGGATGATCTAAGAAGCCGAACTGAAAAACAAATCGAAAGATAAAATACAAAATCGCACGAATTCCCAAGGGCATACGATTGTAAAAGCTATTTTTGGCAATTCGTTTGATATGAGCCTGTCCAGAACCTGTGGCACTCAGGTCGGTCGTAAAGGCAAATTGATATTTTTGATTTAAAGCATCTGCAGCCTCGCGACGGGCATAATTATTATGCTTTAACACCCACCAATGGATAGAATTTAAATTTTCATCGATCAAATCCCCCTTAAATCGAATCGTTTCTCCTTCACGTAAGACGATGTGCTCATCCATAAGTCTTTGCTCGCACTCGCCCATCCCACTTCGCCACAAACGGAGCAAATGGATGGGGTAAAAACCTCCAAAACGAATCCATTTCTCCTTAAAATAGACTTTGCGAGTAAATTCAATACCTGAAATCTTTGGTGAAATAGCGGCTAGGGATTGTTTGATCTCCGCCTGTAATTCCGTACTTAAATATTCATCCGCATCCATGCGAAGGGTCCAGGGCGATTGAATATTCGCTGCCTGAATTCCCCAATTTAATTGCTTGGCATAATTATTTTCCCAAGCATGGACAAAGATCTCCGCTCCCATCGCTTGCGCAATTTCAACCGTTCGATCCGTCGAATTAGAGTCAATAATACAGATGCGATCACAAACACCCCCTAAGCTTTCTAAGCAACGAGCGATGTGTTTTTCTTCATTAAACGTTAAAATAACAGCCGTAATCGAAGTCATGCATCTATAATTTAAACAAATTTACCATTAGACCGTGGATTCACAAGAAAGGAAGCACATATCCTTTCAGATAAAATTAGTAAAGGATATTTAGTTTAGCGTTGAATGATGAAAATAGGGATATTCGTTGATCGATTTATTTGCTTCACCTTAAATCCCTTTTGTTTGAAAAAATTCATTCGCTCATTTACCGTCAAAGGTTTATCCTTAAACCCCCAATCCAATCGATGGGAGACTTCAATGATAGGTCGGTGAAGCGAATCCGAAAGGTGAATTAATTGGTTTAATTGACGCTCATCTCGAAGATCAATCCAAGTGACTAAATGGTTATTGGGATTATCTAATACACGCGTAAACGAATGACTCCAACTATCGAAATTGATGATTTGAAAGGAGGGATCGTCCCTTCGCGTATAAGAAACGATGGACTGATAATCATCCACGATATGTTCTTCAGGACCACTAAAAACCAAATTATAGGCTCCTAAAAGCACATTGAATGAATAATAGACTAAAAAAAGTAAGCTTCGGTCTAATCGATATCCATTATCAAAAACAAAGCCAAATAAAGGAATCCACAAATAAATAAAATGATGGGGAGACCTAACTTTACCTAGGATTATAAACGTAAATGATAGCGTTAGAAAAGAAAGAAAATAGAAGATGGTTTTAAATTCTGTCTGCTTTATTCCTCGCTTTATCACTTTCAGTACATAACGGCAAAACAGTGAAATTAGCGCTAAGAAAAACAACCAAGTACTTATTGAAAAATTCGAACCAAGCGTAATAAATTTAAACTCCTTTACATTCAAATTTCTAATTAAATAGAAACTGAAGTCGAAACTATTCAGGTAGGTCGCAAAAGTCATTAAACGCTCTTGGAATAGCGCATCTAAACTAGGCCATAAATGCACCGTATCGGGAAAATGCCGAATAAATTTAAGTAAAAGAATTACGTCCGGTGAGCCGCCCAACAAAGATTTTGTGGGGACAATACGCGAGACAAGATGACCCGCTTCATACTCTTTTATTTGAGTTTCACCCTTCAAATAAAAGACGACAAAAGCCAAAAAAACAAAGACTGGCAAAATGAAACCCCATACTCGGTAATTCAATAAATTGGCCCAACGAATATTTGCTAGCGAAAACAAAATGACTCCCGGGAACAGGTACAAATAAAACTGCTTGTCAAAAAACGCAATAGACCAAAGCAGGGCCAATAAAGCTCCGAACATTAATCTTTCCCATTTGCTGATATCTGAAAAAATTCGTTCTACGAAACGTTTGGAAAGAAAAAAGCTAATGATCCCCACATTCACAGGTCCACTATCATGCAAGACAGTAACATACATCGGCAAAAACAAAATCAGCATCCAAATCTGATACCCTTTTAATTTGAAGGTATCAATCACCAAATAATAGATAACCAATAACGAAGAGAATGAATAAAGGAATTTCGCTAATTCAAGTGGTAAGAGGAGATAAAAGGGTAAAAAAAGAAAACGCTGCACATTGCCCAAATATGCGTAAGGCAAATTTGCCTCTAATCCCAGCGGAAAATGTTTGACAAAGGCCTGATAACCATTCGGAAATTGATTGAGAAAATAGTTGGGATTCCGATAAGCCAAATCGACAAAAAGGATAAACTCGTCTAAATGTGTATGTAACGAAAAACCAACGAAGGCGCTAATTCCCAAAAAAGCTATTAATTGCCACCGAAAAATGGATTTATTCCAAAATTTCATACACTTATAAATTAAAATCTCAGCCGCTTAAAAATCAAGACTAAAGTCCAATCAAATATAATGTAAATCTTTTCAAATCGATTTTTCGTTTTTACTGCGAGCAGAAGAAATAAAAAAAGCATTTACCAGAGACTGATAAATGCTTTTGTTTCAGTGGTCGCGTAGGGATTCGAACCCCAAACCTTCTCATCCGTAGTGAGATGCTCTATCCAGTTGAGCTACGCAACCATTGCCCTTTCGGGATTGCAAAGGTAGAAATACTTTTTAAAAATGGAAACTTTCCGTTGAAAAAAAATATCCCACAATGGCCTTTCGATGCGCTAAAGCCATCGAAAACAAGCACTTGCCTTTTATTTTTTATACTGAATTCGGTAGATACTTCCTCCCAAATCATCGCTCACATACAAGGAACCATCGGGTCCTTCCGCTAATCCACACGGGCGATGTTGGATCGGGCCGGTCGGCTTCGCCAAATCCGTTCCCGCAAAATTATCCGCAAAGATCTCCCACTTGCCGCTCGGTTTCCCATTCTTAAAGGGAACAAATGCAACCAGGTAGCCTTTCTTTAATTCCGCCGACTGGCCATGGAAGGCAATAAACGCACCATGCTTGTATTTCGCTGGAAATTGATTCCCGCTATAAAACAAAATATCATTCGGCCCCATGTGCGCCGGGAAAGCGACAACTGGATCCAACGCTTTCTCCCCACCTGTTTTCTTGCCATCCCCTCCATATTCCGGTGCGACGATCTTTTTGTTTTGCTTGTGGTCGTAGTAAATATAAGGCCAACCGGCATCATCGCCAGCCTTTTTGAATTCATACATCGCCTCAGCTGGTAGCTCCTGCGACTGCTGAGGTGTGTAATACTGCGGATAGAAATCATGGAATTGCCCGCGTCCATGCGCCATCGCGAATAGACTGTTGGTTTGTTGGTTCCACGTGATCCCTACCGCATTCTTCAAACCCGTCGCAAAACGCAAACCATCTTGAAAACGCTGATTCAATTTATTCGAATCAAATTGCCAAACACCGCCAGCTGAATCCAAAATGGCACATGGATTCATGCCTTGGCCGGTTCCGGGGACCCGACAAGGATCATTCCACGAACCGATGGTCACGTAGATATGCTTCTTGTCCCGATCAAACACAAAGGGTTTGGCATTATCCCGACCATGGTCCGGCAAGCCATCTACAATCGTTTCGGGTTTATTGATATCCGCAATTTCTCCGTTCGCATCCAAGGCATAGCGGAAAACGCCTTTGTTCGAAGCGGCGTAGAAAAAGTTTTGGTCAATCATAATTCCCGTTCCCGGATAATTCCCAAACCATTTTTGGTCTTCAAACACGCCGTCTTGGTTCGCATCTTTCAATTGAACGATACCATTCCCATCCTTTAATTTAGATAATTTGGCATACACATGCCCCTGCTTGGATACCGTTAAATGACGTGTCGCACCCAATTCTTTGGCGATTTCAGAAACTTGAAAACCGGCAGGCACTTTGATTTCCTGTGCGAAGGCTAAACTCGGCAAGAACATGCCCAGCATCAATAATTTTTTCATGGTAAATAGGTTAAGGAATCCCAAGGTAACATTAAATCACAAAAATGCTACACGGGGCTACTACGGATTATTCCATTTTCCGACGAAGTCGGGCGACCGGAATCCCCAATTGCTCCCGGTATTTAGCCACCGTCCGACGCTTGACAACAAATCCTTTTTCAGCTAATAAACCCTCCAATTCCTCATCCGAATAAGCATGCGCTGCGGGTTCATTTTCGATTAACTCGCGTAAGATATTTTTCACCTCGCGGGTGGAGAAATCCTCGCCCGACTCATGCGTAATTCCCTCCGTGAAGAAATACTTCAAGGGATACATCCCAAAATCCGTTTGGACGGATTTGGCCGAAACGACACGGGAAACGGTTGAAATATCCATTTCAATGACATCGGCAATTTCCTTCATCCGAAGGGGGCGTAATTTGGCGTCATCCCCGGTCAAGAAAAAATCCATTTGCTTGGCCACAATGCATTCCATCGTTTTCATCAAGGTCCCCTGACGCTGTTGGATTGCCTGAATAAACCAAGACGCCGAATCCAATTTATGCTTAATAAAGGTTACAGCCTCCTTCACATCTTTTTGCTGCTTATCCCCTTTCGAATAGGTCTGCAACATCTCTTGGAAAGATTTACTCACGCGCAATTCGGGTGCATTCTTTCCATTAAGTTTGATATCTAATTTGCCCTCTGTTTGCGAAACAATAAAGTCGGGCTGAAGAAAGGGAGCCACCTCCCCCGCATCCGAACCACCAGGTTTGGGATTTAGGTGCGTAATCACCTTGATGGCTTGTTTTAATTGGGTCTCATCCACACCGAGTTTCTGCTGCAAGGCGGCATAATGCTTCTTGGAGAATTCATCAAAATATTGATCGATCAATCGAATCGCGATTTGTAGAATCTCATCATCGACCAAATGTTTCCGATGCAATTGCAAAGACAAACATTCCTGTAAATCCCGTGCGCCAATACCCGCAGGGTCCAATTGCTGCACTTTCATTAAGACCGATTCCACTTCCTGGTAATCCGTTTCAAATCCCACCGTAAAGGCTAGGTCATTGACGATACTCTCAATATTCCGACGTAAATACCCATCATCCTCCAAGGAACCAATCAATTGCTCCGCGATGATGCGTTCCCGCTCGTTGCTAATCACAAACCCAATCTGCATCAATAGAAATTCCTCCGCACTCGGCACGGTGGGCATCGGACGATCCCGCATTTCCTCATTCGGATCGTATGAATCCCCGGCCATCTTATAACCGGCATAATCATCCTGAAGATAATCGTCGATCGCCAATTCATCATTCGCTAAATCATCTACCGTCTCACGATCCCCCATCTCCTCCAAACGCTCTTCGGAGATTCCCTCCTCCAAGGCCGGATTTTCTTCCAACTCCGCTTCGATGCGCGCAGCCAATTCCGCGGTCGGAATTTGTAACAACTTAATCAGCTGAATTTGCTGCGGAGAAAGCCGTTGCTGTTGCGATAATTTGATGGATAAACCCTGCATCTTGCTTGGAAATTTAATTACAAAAATAATTGAAAAAATTCGGTTTTTTTGTGGTAATTTTGAGGGTTATTGCCCGTATTTCAGGGCTTTTGAGAATCATTTATGCAAATTAAAGAAATCCTTTCCTTATCTCCGTCTAATCAAAACCTTGTCATCAAAGGTTGGGTTCGTACCAAACGTGTTTCTGCCAATGTCGCTTTCATTGCCTTGAACGATGGTTCAACCATTCACAACATACAAGGTGTCGTATCCGATGGGGCTGTTTCCGAGGAAACATTAAAATTAGTTACCACAGGAGCTTGTATCGCCATGAAGGGAACCTTGATTCCTTCTCAGGGACAAGGTCAATCCGTGGAATTACAAGTTGAATCGATTGAAGTTTACGGGGTCGCAGATCCAGAAAAATATCCATTACAGCCGAAAAAACACTCCTTAGAGTTCTTGCGTGAAATCGCGCATTTACGCCCACGGACGAATACATTCTCGGCCATTTTACGTGTTCGTCATGCCTTGGCATTTGCGGTGCACTCCTATTTCAATAATAACCAATTCTTCTATTTACACACCCCGATCATCACAGGTTCTGATGCGGAAGGTGCGGGTGAGATGTTCCGTGTAACAACTTTACCGGCAACGAATCCACCGATGACCGACGAGGGTAAGGTGGATTACAAAGAAGATTTCTTTGGAAAGGAAACGAATTTGACGGTTTCGGGCCAACTGGAAGGTGAATTGGGCGCGATGGCTTTATCGAAGGTGTATACATTTGGACCTACTTTCCGTGCGGAGAATTCAAACACGACACGTCACTTGGCGGAGTTCTGGATGATTGAACCGGAGGTTGCCTTCTACGAATTAGAGGACAACATGAATTTGGCGGAAGACTTTACCAAATACTGCATTAAATATGCCTTAGAGCATTGTGCAGACGATATTGCCTTCTTGGAAAAGCGTTTATTGGACGAGGAGAAAAACAAGAAAAAAGAAGAGCAATCGGAGTTGACCTTGACCGAAAAACTACGATTTGTGACGGAAAATAATTTCGAACGCATTACATATACAGAGGCAATCAATATCCTTTTGCAATCTAAAACCCACAAACAAGGTAAATTCCAATACCCAGTTGAGTGGGGTATCGACTTGCAATCGGAACACGAGCGTTGGTTAGTGGAGAAGCACTTCAAAAAACCGGTTATCTTGACCAATTACCCGAAAGACATCAAGGCTTTCTATATGAAACTCGACGAGGATGGCAAGACCGTTCGTGCGATGGATGTTTTATTCCCGGGCATTGGAGAGATTATTGGCGGATCGCAGCGTGAGGATGATTATGAAAAATTATTGCAGCGTACCAAGGAAGTAGGTATTGAGGAAGAGTCCATTTGGTGGTATTTAGAGACAAGAAAATTCGGTTCTGCGCCACATGCGGGCTTTGGATTAGGATTTGAGCGTTTAGTCTTGTTCGTTACGGGTATGAGTAACATCCGTGATGTGATTCCTTTCCCAAGAACCCCTAAATCAGCAGAATTTTAATGATTTTCAAACAACTAAATCAAAGTATTGGGCATGCCATTGACGGGATTTTTCATCTCATCAAGTCGGAACGCAATGCCAAAATACACCTAGCGGCAACAGCCCTTGTGATTTATGTGGGTTTGAAATTAGATTTTGTCACGGAGGAATGGATATGGATCAGCTTGGCCGTTGCCTGTGTTTGGGTGGCGGAGTTGATCAATTCAGGGATGGAGCGCTTAACCGATTTGGTATCGCCGGAACATCATCCTTTAGCGAAACAAGTGAAAGATTATGCAGCAGGAGCTGTGTTAATTATGTCAATTTGGGCTGTTTTTGTTTTCTGCCTGATTGCCTTGCCACACCTTTGGGTTTGGTTAACATTATCCAATTAATATGAAAGAATACGGATCGAGTGTACAAAAATTGGTCAATTACATTATGACCATCGCCGACCGCGAACAACGGACTAAATATGCCTTTATCATGGTGGATTTGATGAAACAAATTCATCCCAACATGAAAGACAACACACAAGATTATTCCAAAAAGCTTTGGGATGACTTGTACATTATGTCAAATTTCGAATTAGACGTACAAGGTCCTTACCCGCCTCCCTCTCCGGAGTCGGTGGGTAAAGCACCCCGCAAAGTGGCCTACAACCAGCATCACTTGAAATTCAAGCATTATGGACGGAACGTAGAGCTATTAATTCTTCGTGCCATCGCGGAAGAAAAGGTGGAGGACAAGAAAATCTTGGTGGCCTACATCGCCCGCTTGATGAAAGGATTTTACGTAACCTGGAACAAGGATTCGGTGGATGATTCGGTCATTTGGCAGAACATAAAGGATATGTCGGAGAACCTATTAGGCAGCATCGTAGACGAGTTATCGCAAGAGACTTTAGGACATGCCAAAGTGGCTAACAATGCGAGAAACGCATACAATGCTCCGGAATACCCGAACAATAACAACAATAACCGGAACAATAATTACCGGAAAAACTTCAGAAATAACAACAATCGTAATAACAATTACCGTAAAAATAAGTAAGATTTATGGCATCATTTAAGGTTACCGGTGGCCGCCGGATGAAAGGAGAAATTACTCCACAAGGAGCAAAAAACGAAGCATTACAAATTTTGTGTGCGGTGGTTCTGACAGCTGAACCTGTCACGATTCACAACATTCCGAATATCCGTGATGTCAACCAACTCATCGATTTGTTGGGCGATATGGGCGTAAGCATGCGTCGTTTATCCGAGACGAGTATTGAGTTTGATGCCTCTCAAGTAAACATCGATTACTTGGAATCTGAAACCTATAAGAAAAAAGCAGCTGCACTTCGCGGTTCAGTGATGTTATTAGGGCCAACCTTGGCTCGTTTTAAGAAGGGGCGTATTCCTTCACCGGGAGGTGACAAGATCGGTCGTCGTCGTTTGGATACCCACTTCTTTGGTTTCATGAAGTTAGGTGCCAAATTCAATTACTCTGCGGAAGATGGTGGAATTTATGAGGTAGATGCTTCGCAATTGCAAGGTGCCTACATGTTATTGGATGAGGCATCTGTAACGGGAACGGCTAATATCTTGATGGCAGCGGTTTT
>JACCDY010294809.1_pt1 | contig 22386 bp, 22 predicted proteins | sample 7446391 | NCBI WGS metagenome assembly JACCDY01 (sample SAMN15323451, study PRJNA562643) | freshwater metagenome | isolation source: river surface water | place: USA:Blue River Watershed | collected 2017-08-18 | reverse complement strand
CAAAAATCCTTCTAAGAGTGATAGGAGAAATTAGAATTAAATCGATTATTGATCTTAGATCTGACACGGTGACAAAGCCATCTTTGCATATGCGTGAAGTGATGGCAGCTGCCGAGGTTGGAGATGACGTTTATGGTGAAGATCCAACCGTTAACTTGCTTGAAGAGAAAGTTGCAAAACTATTCGGTCAAGAAGCAGCCTTGTTTTGCCCCTCTGGATCCTTGGCAAATCAATTATCAATACGAATGTTGGTATCCCCAGGAGAGGAGTTAATAACTGAAACTAACTCTCACATAGTCAGGGCAGAATTAGGAGCAGCAGCAACTTTTAGCGGAATTACCACCCGAACTTGGGAATCAGATAGGGGGTTACTCAAATCTGAGGACGTACTTCGAATCACTAAGCCAAATTCTGGTCCCTACTTGGTCTCAACTGCAGCCATTGCTATTGAAAATACTCATAATTTTGGGGGCGGAACAGTGCAACCAATCTCAGAAATTGAGAAGTTACGACGAGAATCAAAAAGACTAGGGATAAGCATGCACCTAGATGGTGCACGTATTTGGAATGCTCATATCGCAAGCGGAGTAGATCTAGCTGACTATGGTAAACATTTTGATACGTTAAGTGTTTGCTTATCAAAAGGTCTTGGTGCTCCGATTGGATCACTTATGATTTCAAATAAAGAAACGGTCGCAAAAGCTCGGCAGTGGCGCAAACGATATGGCGGCGGCATGAGGCAGATAGGAATAATAGCAGCGGCTGGGATTTATGCTATTGATAACAATTTAGAGTTACTTGCATTAGATCATATGCGAGCAAAAATTATTGCTGAGGTTATTGAAAATGTCTCCACTAGTTTAGTTAACTCTAAGTTTATTGAAACAAACATAGTAGGAGTGGATTTATCAGAGTTTGATATATCTGCAAAAGAACTTTCAGAACAATTAAGTGAGGAAGGGATCTTAGCTTCAGCTCTTGGGCCAAAGTATTTGAGACTAGTTACACATTTTGATATTACTGAATTAGATATGGAAAAGATTATTGAAGTACTTTCTAGAATTTTAAAGCGCGCCCTCGTGTCTTAAAAGCCATTCCTTTATCTTTACTCCATAACCATAATTACCAATAGCTCCTCCGCTTTTAACAATTCTATGACATGGCACAATTGGTGCAATCAAATTATTGCCACATGCTGTGCCTGCTGCTCGAATTGCTGCTTCAGAGCCAGCTCTCTTAGCTAATTCCGCATAAGATAAAGTTTTACCCGCCGGTATCTTTCGCAATACTTTCCAAACGTCCTGAGAAAATTTTGCACCAGGTTGACGTACTTTGATTCCATTTAATGAATTAATATCACCTTCAAAGTAATCTGACACTAAGTCTGAGATTATATGAATTTTTGAACTTTTCTTTATTTGTTGCCCTGCGTCTTCACTTGCAAGTCGACTGACTAAATTATCAATTCCATAGAAACCCGCAGCAATTACAATATTTTCCTCAGCAATTAAACTTAGAACTCCGATAGGAGTTTTTAAATTTGTTGAAACCAACACAGATTAACTATAACCTTGTTACGTATAGTTTAAAAGCCTTTATTTTTTGTGATCACGTAACATCTCTGCGACTAAAAAGGCTAACTCTAGTGACTGAGTATGGTTTAACCTCGGGTCACAAGCACTTTCATAGCGAGTGGCTAAATCTTCATGACTAATCTGCTCTCCCCCACCAACACATTCAGTAACATCGTCACCAGTAAGTTCAATATGGATTCCTCCGGGATGAGTACCTAACTTCTTATGAACTTCAAAAAACCCACGCACCTCATCTAAAACATCATCAAATTTTCTGGTCTTATATCCACTCGGAGCTTCATAAGTATTACCATGCATAGGGTCACAAACCCAAAGTACTGTTGATCCCGACTTAATTATTGTTTCTACCAGCGGTGGTAGTTTTTCACGAATTAGTGAAGCACCCATTCGTGAAATAAATGTAAGTCTTCCTGGTTCATTTTTTGGATTTAACTTTTTAATTATTGCCAAAACTTCCTCGGGTGTTGTCTTTGGTCCTAGCTTTACTCCAATTGGATTATGAATTTTCTCTGCAAAATCCATATGTGCACCATCTAATTGCCTGGTTCGCTCACCTATCCAAACAAAGTGCGCAGAAACATCATAAGGATTTCCGGTTCTAGAATCTATTCTTGTCAAAGATTTTTCATACTCTAATATCAATGCTTCATGACTTGAATAAAAATCAACTGACTTAAATGACTCTGGATCAACACCGGCAGAATGCATAAACTGAATTGCTCTACCTATCTCATTAGCCATCTCCTCATAGCGAGCGCTAAATCTTGCATCAGCGGCAAAGCCTTTATTCCAGCTATGTACTTGTCTTAAATCAGCAAATCCACCTTGCGTAAATGCTCGAACTAAATTCAAAGTTGAAGCTGAGGTGTTATAAACCTTCAATAATCTATTTGGATTTGGAGTTCGTGCTTCTTTAGTAAATTCAAGATCATTAACTGCATCTCCCCGGTAGGCCGGCAGGGTTACACCATTGCGAGTCTCGTTATCGTTACTTCGAGGCTTTGCGAACTGGCCAGCCATTCTTCCCACCTTAATTACTGGCAGGGATGAGAAGTACTGCAGAACTGCAGCCATTTGAAGAATTGTTTTTATTCGATTACGTACTGAATCTGCAGTTGCACCAACAAAGGTCTCAGCACAATCGCCACCTTGTAACCAAAAAGCATTTCCGGCAGCTGCCTCAGCGATTCTATTTTTTAGGTTGTCACATTCTCCCGCGAACACTAGTGGCGGATAGGTTGAAAGCTCTGCAACCACTGATTGCACTGCCTGCTTATCTGGCCAGGATGGTTGTTGGGCCGCAACCAGATTAGGATTAAAAATCGAGTTTGTGTTCATAGGATAATGGTAGGCAATCTACGGATTTAGATGTGGCTAATTAAGCCAATCTTTAACCGAAGAAGATCTCCGCTTCTTTATATAGAGCAGGATCAACTGTTTTCAACTTTGAAGTAGCCGATGCAAGAGGGACTCGCTCGATATTTGTGCCATGTAGAGCAACCATCTTTCCCCAATCACCATCATGCACCGCAGTTATGGCATGTAGCCCAAATCTTGTCGCAAGTACTCGATCAAATGCAGTTGGTGTACCACCGCGTTGGATGTGCCCTAATACCGAAGTTCTTGCCTCTTTACCGGTCTTTGCTTCAATCTGCTTTGCAAGCCACTCACCAATGCCAGATAATTTAACATGACCAAATGCATCAAGAGTTTGGTCTTTGGTTACTAAATCACCATCCTGGGGTATGGCACCTTCAGCAATTACAATAATTGGTGCATAGCTTTGTTCAAACCTTGATTCAACCCATTTACAAACTTGGTCAACAGAGAACTTAACCTCTGGAATTAAAATACATGAAGCCCCTCCTGCTAACCCAGAGTGCAATGCAATCCAGCCGGCATGACGTCCCATAACTTCAACAATTAGTGCACGGTGATGTGACTCTGCAGTTGTATGTAATCGATCTATAGCTTCTACAGCAATATTTACTGATGTATCAAAACCAAATGTATAGTCAGTATTATTTAAATCATTATCAATTGTCTTTGGAACACCTACAACTTTTACGCCCAGCGAGTCGAGCTTTGTTGCTACACCTAAAGTATCTTCACCACCAATTGCAATAAGGGCATCGATACCCATCTTTGCTAAATTTTCCTTAATCTTTTCAACGCCACCTTCAATTTTAAATGGATTAGTTCTAGAAGAGCCCAATATAGTTCCACCTTTGGGCAAGATGCCACGAGTTGCTGGAATATCCAACTTCATTGTTAATCCCTCAAGTGGGCCACGCCAGCCATCTTTAAATCCAACAAATTCATATCCGTACTCTTTTACACCTTTGCGAACTACTGCACGTATTACCGCATTTAATCCAGGGCAATCTCCGCCACCTGTTAATACTCCAATGCGCATTAAATAAACTCCAGCCTAATTAGGTTTATAAGTTGGTCAACGCCGACGGCTAAGTCTACTCTGCCGACATGGGACTAAAACCCGAGATTTCTCAGTACCTTACGCAACGGGCAGCTCTTGGCTTACCTGCAGTCTGGCAAGCCCCATTAGATGAGATTCGGGGCAACACCCAAACGCACGTTGCTTTAACTCAACCATTGATTGAATTGTTTGAAGTGACTCGTCAAATGATTCCGGGTTCAAAATCAGAGTTACCAGTTCGAATTTATCGGCCAGTCAACGAAATTAAACTTCCAGCCTTAGTTTTTTTCCATGGTGGAGGTTGGGTATTAAATTTTCTAGACATTTATGAACCTGCACTTCGTAAGTTAGCTAAAGCAGGAAAATTCATAATTATTGCAGTTGAGTACCGAAAGGCTCCCGAGAATCCCTACCCCGCAGCTTTTAATGACTGCTTCACCACGCTTGAATGGGTAATTAAGAATGCAGATAAATTAGGAATTGATAAAGGTTTAATTGGAGTCGGTGGCGATAGTGCAGGCGGTAATCTCGCTGCAGCAGTTGCGATCAAAGCACGAGATGTCAATTTAATTTCACTTGCCTATCAATTACTGATCTATCCATGTAACGATAGAAGCATGAAATACCAATCAGCAATAACATTTTCCAATGATTATGGATTAACTACTCAGGCCATGAAATGGTTCTGGGATCAGTATCTTCAAGGTAGTGAGTTTGATTCAGATCCATATGCCGTACCTTCATCTGCATCTTCTTTAAAAGGTGTGGCCCCAGCTTTTATTTTTACCGCTGAATTTGATCCATTAGTCGATGATGGAAAAAATTATCATACTAAGTTATTAAAAGATTCAGTATCATCAATATATAAAGATTTTAGCGGTCAAATACATGGTTTTTTTAACTTAAGTGGTATTACCAATGACGCTGAGTTGCTATACTCAGATATCGCAAAAAATATTAATCTTTTAATAGGAAGAGAAATAGATAATTGACTAAAGCCGGTTGGGGACGTTTCTTTTTGCTTGGCTTTCTTTGGGGTATTCCATATCTTTTTTTGAAAGTTGCTGTGGAAGAAATTTCCCCTTCGGTTATTGTCTTCATGAGAGTTCTTATAGGTGGACTAATTTGCCTTCCTATAGCCTTAAGGAGTAGCAGATTAAGGGTAGCGCGAAAGTATTGGCCATTTTTAATTCTTTATTCGATCACTGAAATGGTTGGACCTTGGTATTTAATTACACACGCTGAAAAGGAAATATCTTCAGGTCTGACCGGTTTACTTGTCGCTACTGTTCCAATTTGGTCTGCAATTCTAGCTTCAATATTTGGTGATCATACTGTTTGGCATAAATCTCGCTTGTTTGGATTAGTTATTGGTTTTATTGGCGTAGTTTTTGTTGTTGGAGTTGAATCTCTTGGTGGCAGTCAAGACATTACTTCAATCGGTATGGTTATTTTGGCAGCTATTGGTTACGCATATGCAATTAATATGATTAACCGCCGTATTCCTCATATTCCAGGAATCGCAATAAATACTTGGGCGATGATCATAACTTCGGTAGTTTATCTTCCATTTGCGATAATGAATTGGCCAACTAAAACTCCATCAGTAGAGGCAATTGGTTCAGTACTTGCACTGGGAGTTTTATGTACTGCTATAGCCTTTATTTACTTCTTTAAACTCGTTGCTGAAGTTGGACCTCCAAGAGCTTCCTTAATCACTTATTTAAATACTGCAGTGGCAGTTTTATTGGGCGTTTTACTTCTTAGTGAGCCAATAACATTAGGAATTGCAATCGGACTTCCACTTGTGTTAGTTGGTTCATACTTTGCAAGTAGAAAAGTTAATCAGTAAATCCAAGTCGAGCCAACATTTTTGGATCTTTCTGCCATTCCTTTGATACCTTCACATGAATCTGAAGAAAAACTTTAATTCCAACTAAATTTTCGATCGACTTTCTTGCGGTTGTGCCGATTGCTTTTAGCTTGCTTCCTTGTGGGCCAATAATTATTCCTTTTTGACTGTCACGTTCGACATGCAAAGTAGCTACCACATCAAATAAATTTCCTCCCTCTCGTTCACCCATCTCATCTATTGTGACCATTACCGAGTGGGGTAGCTCCTCATATAATTCTTCAATTGCTGCTTCTCTAATTAGATCAGAAAACATCAACTCCTGCGCTTGGTCAGTATTTATATCTTTAGGGTACAGAGCAGGTGATTTCGGCAATGTTCTAGCTAGCAAATCCAAGAGCAGTTCAGTTTGATCCAAATTTTTCGCTGAGACTGGCACTATTTCAATATTCTTCAAATTTAATCGATTGACAAATTGGTTCACAAAGTTTAGTTTTTCAGCTAGTTCAGCTTTAGAGATGCTATCAATTTTTGTAATCACAATAAATATTGGTTGATTACCTTTTATCTGCTTAAGAATATACTCATCGCCCGACCCAATTTCCTCATTTGCTGGTAAACAAACAACAACACTATCTGTTGATTCTATATTTTCATTTGCCATAGTGTTAAGTCTTGTTCCCAAAGCAGTCTTTGGTTTATGCATCCCTGGAGTATCTACTACGATCATTTGAAAATTTTCTCTATTTATGATTCCTCGTATCGGATTCCGAGTGGTATTTGGATGGTGTGAAGTGATAACAATTTTTGTTCCAACAAGTGCGTTTACTAGTGTGGACTTACCTGTATTTGGACGGCCAACAATTGCAACGAAACCAGATTTGAAATTGCTCATTAGGTATATTCTCTCACCTTTTTTCTAACGCAATTGCAGTGGCGTAATCACCTCTAAAATTTCCTCAAAACTTGTGGCTATGTCTGCTACTCTCTCAGCAATTAAGCGATGGCATCCTTGACTTAGCGGTGAGGTCACCTCACCAGGGATGGCAAATACTGGTCTAAATATCTCTGCAGCATCTCGAGCTGTTCTTATAGATCCACTCACATACTCCGCTTCGACCACAACTGTTGCTTTAGAGAGTGCAGCAATTAATCTATTTCGGATCAGAAATCGAAAGGGTTTAGAAGGTGTATTTGGCATGACTTCACTTATAAGCAACCCATTTCCAATGATTTCTTCAAACAGCTTTTTGTTTTCTCTTGGATATAGATTGTTTAGCCCTCCTGCTTGAACGCATACTGAAGAGCCTTTCATTGCAATTGCTCCTATATGCGCTGCCGTATCAATTCCAACTGCTCCACCACTTACAACTATAAGTCCAGAGCTAGCGGCTTTGCGGGATAAGAATGCAGAAATTTGATGGCCGTAACTTGTCGGCTTGCGACTTCCTACGATAGAAATCGATAGCGGCAAACCTTTAAGGGCCTCTCTTCTACCTCTGATGAGTAAAGCAATTGGAGGGCAATCTAAATCATTGAGACCCGTAGGCCAGTCTGAATCCAAGGGTGTAATTAGAATTGATTGAGATTCTTCAATCTCTTTTTGAAGTAATTCTAGATTGGAGTTTGATAATCGATTTATCAATCTTGGAGATTTTTTTCTGTAAAAGTCGAACTTATCTTTTATTATTTGATAGTAAGTTGATTGTGCTCCGTGGCTATGTATCATTTTGCTAAAGTAAGTATCAGCAGGTTCAATACAAGAGAATAGTAGTAACCGACAGTCTAACTCACTTAGCACAGTTGAAATCTATTTTAATTTCAGTTTACATTGCACTTATTTTATTAGGTGTGAATAAATCGTTACTAGTTGATTATGGCAGCTATGTTTGCAAATGACTTTCTGTGAATTGGAAGGATTCCAAACTCTTTTATTGCTGCAGTATGTGCTGCAGTTATATACCCTTTGTGATTAGCTAAACCATACTTTGGATATTTCTTATCCAATTGAACCATTATTCGATCCCGATATACTTTGGCCAAAATCGAGGCCGCACTAATTGTTGTTGCTACCTGGTCTCCTTTCCATACTGCCAGGTTGGGCGTAGTTAATCCTGGAATTGAATAGCCATCGGTTAATACATAATCTGCACTTATAGATAAGGAATTAACTGCCCTCCGCATGCCTTCTATGTTGCATTTATGAAGACCTAAGGTGTCAATCTCTTCGACTGAAACTTCAATAATTGAGTGGGCAATTGAATTAGCTATTATTAATTCAAATAAAATCTCTCTTTGTTCAGTCGATAACTGCTTTGAATCTTGAACTTCAGTAAAAGTTTTAGATAATGGATCATTAAGGATTACAGCTGCAATAACAAGTGGACCAGCACAAGGTCCCCTACCCGCCTCATCAACGCCTGCAATATTCTTAATTCCAGATTGGAGCAATTGACTTTCGATCATAGATTGCTACTAATCTTTTACCGGAACTTTCGCTAGCTCTTCTCCTTTTGGGATAAATGCAAGGTTTGATAAAGGCCAAACAATGAAGGTTGCTCGACCCACAACCTTACTTAATGGAACCATGCCGTTGTTTGCACTATCTGGATGAAATCTAGAGTCTGAACTAGCTCCTCTATGATCGCCCATAACAAAGATAAATCCTTTCGGCACATCAACATTAAATTTTATTTCACTGGGTTTATCTCCAGGATATATGTAGGGCTCATTTATGGATGCTCCATTTACTTGAATTTTTCCAGAAGCATCGCAACAAATTACATTATCTCCACCAACTCCAATAACTCTTTTAATAAGAAATTGTTTAGCTGGGTCAGGTAAGACACCTACAGTAATTAATCCACTTTTAACTTTGCTCGAGATGCTTGAGCCTTCCTCCACTGGTGCATCACCAAGCCACTTATCTGGATCATTAAACACTGCTACTTCGCCCCGCTTGATATCGCTAAAGAGTGCACCAAACTTATTGACTGCAATTCGATCGCCAACCAAAAGCGTATTTTCCATGGAACCAGAGGGAATATAGAAAAAATGTAGAAGAAAAGTCTTTATAACTATTGAAACAACTAGTGCAGAAACAATAATTATGGGTAGTTCCCGAAGGAATGAACCCTTCTTCAGCATAAGTTTATTTTACTTAAGCTTGAGGGGTTTCTTCAGCTGAAGCCTCAGCAACAACTTCTACTTGTGAAACCTCTTCTGGAGCAGCTGGCGTTTGTTCAACCACCGGTGCAGCTTCAGCAACTGGCGCAGCTTCAGCAGCTGGCGTTTCTTCTACTACTGGAGCAGCTTTTGCCGCTAACTTTTCAGCAGCCTTCTTTTTTAAAGTTGTGGCACCATCTGCAGGCTCATTCATGGCTTCTTTTACAGCGGCTTCATAGGCAACTCTTTTATCTACACGAACTGGTTGTGATTTTAATGTTCCTTCACTTCCAGGAAGACCATTTGCCTTTTGATAGTCACCAGTAATTTTAAGTAGTGCAGTTACTGCCTCAGTTGGTTGCGCACCAACCCCTAGCCAATACTGAACACGCTCTGAATTAACCTCGATTAATGAAGGTTCAGAGGCAGGTGAGTAGCGACCGATTTCCTCAATTGCCTTTGAATTTCTAGCAGAACGAGAATCTGCAATCACAATTCTAAAGTGTGGCGTGCGAATCTTTCCAAGACGCATTAATTTAATCTTTACTGACACAAAACTCCCTATAGAAAATTATTTGTTGAATCTTTTGTAAACAGCGGGGGCGTTTACACCAGACAACTTTGCGGACAATTTTGCTACGGGTTAGAGGGTCCCACTAGCAGGGGGCTTATCTTGCCAGCAAATTTGAGATAACCCAAATTGGCGCCTTTAAGATCTAATTGCCCTCCTGTGCAGCTCTCTTCGCAGGGTTTCCCGACCTAGATTTCTTCTTAAAATTTTGGCTAGGTTGCTTGGGTTTTGGAATTGAACCCAGCCCACCAATTGCTGCCATACCTGCAGGTAATGAACCATTTCGCATTTGCTTCATAACTTTTTGAGCCTGTGAGAAACGTTCTACTAATGAGTTAATTTCAGAAATTGCTCTTCCACTACCTTTTGCGATTCGTGCTCTGCGAGAGCCGTTTAAAACTTTTGGATCATTTCTTTCCTGAGGAGTCATTGACTCAATTATTGCCCTAGTCCTTACTAACTCTGATTCATCAAAATTATCCAATTGTTTTTTCATTCCACCAGTGCCTGGTAGCAATCCAATTAACTTGCTCATGCTTCCCATATTTCTCATGGCTTCCAACTGTGACAAAAAGTCTGTGAAGGTAAACTCTTCACCTTTCATAAACTTATCTTCCAAATTTTTCGATGTAGCCTCCGGCATAGCTCGCTTGGCTTGTTCGGCTAGAGATGCAATATCGCCTAATCCAAGAATTCTTGATGACATTCTCTCCGGATAAAATATGTCAAAATCAGTTACTTTTTCTCCAGTTGCAGCAAAAATAATTGGTTTTCCGGTTAATTCAACCACCGAAAGTGCAGCACCACCTCGTGCATCTCCATCCAACTTAGTAAGCACAACAGCATCGAATCCAACACCACCTGCAAAAGCTTTCGCAGTTCGTGCAGCATCCTGCCCCGTCATGGCATCTATTACAAAGAAGATCTCATCTGGGTTAATTGCATCTCGTATGTCTATAACTTGCTGCATTAATTCTTTATCTACGCCAGTTCTACCTGCAGTATCAACAATAACAAAATTATGCAGTTTATCTTTAGCAAACTTTAGGCCATCTTTAGCAACTTTAACTGGATCACCAACTCCATTGCCCGCTTCCGGTGCAAAAACTGGAGTATTAACTGTCTTGCCTACAACTTGTAATTGATTTACCGCATTCGGTCTCTGTAAATCTGCAGCAACTAAAAGAGGTGTATTTCCCTGTTTGGCTAAGTAGTAAGAAAGCTTTCCAGCTAAGGAAGTTTTACCTGCACCCTGTAATCCGGTTAGTAAAATCACTGTAGGTGGCGATTTTGCAAATTTGAGACGCCTTGCTGAACCACCCAAAATTTGAGTAAGTTCAGAGTTTACTATTTCGAAAATCTTTTGAGCAGGATTTGTACTTTTATTTATTTCTAATTCCTGCAACTTGGCTTTTTCAAGAATGCGGTTGGAAAAGTTATCTGCTACTTCAGTTGCGACATCTGATTCTAGAAGTGCAATTTTGATCTGTGCCGAAAAATCCCTTAAGTCAGATTCAGAGACCTTACCGCGCAGGCCAGAGAGGATGCTGCTAAATCTCTGGCCCAGCGCTTCAAACATGGACGCATCTTACATTTGATTAGATTGCTGCTTCACCGCTTTCACCGGTTCGAACACGGGTTACAGAATCAACGGCAGTGGCCCATACTTTTCCATCACCAATGTTTCCAGTTCGAGCAGCTTGCGTAATTACCTTAATTGCCTTGTCAGCAATATCAGATGCAACAAGTACCTCTAATCTAATTTTTGGGATTAGATCGACTTTGTATTGTGCTCCTCGATAAACTTCAGTTAATCCAAGCTGCCTACCAAAACCTTTAGCTTCGGAAACAGTCATACCGGTAATCCCAGCACTGACCAGCGCTTCTTTAACATCTTCAAGTTTTTGCGGCTTAATGATTGCTGTAATTAGCTTCATAATTAAAATCCTCCTCTTGAATTAGAAGTTAACTCATACCCTGTTTCAGCGTGTTGGTCATAATCAATACCAGAAATCTCTGCTTCTTCTTTGATTCGAAGTCCCATAGTTTTGTCGATTATGAAACCAATGACTAATGTGACTACAAAGGAGTAGGCCAAGACAAAAAATGCACCAAAGGCTTGTTTTGCCAATAGAGCGCTACCGCCACCGTAGAAAATGCCATCTAGTCCCACACTGTTAACAGCACTACTACCAAAGAAGCCAATTGCTAAGCTTCCCCATAATCCGCCGATTAAGTGCACGCCTACAACATCTAATGAGTCATCGAAATTGAATAAATACTTTAAGCCAACTGCTAAGGCGCAGAAGACTCCGGCAAGTAAGCCAATTACTACCGCAGCCCACGGTGCAACAAATGCACATGCTGGTGTGATCGCAACCAATCCAGACACAGCACCTGAAGCCACACCAAGAGAAGTTGGATGACCATCTCTAATTTTTTCAACTAGGAGCCAACCTAACGCCGCTGCGGCAGTTGCAACCTGAGTATTTAGTAGAGCAAGTGCTGCAATACCGTTTGCACCCAATGCAGAACCTGCATTAAATCCAAACCAACCAAACCAAAGTAAGCCTGCACCAATTAAGACTAACGGCAGAGAATGCGGGCGCATTGACTCACGGCGCCAACCAACTCTTCGTCCAAGAATTATTGCCATTGCAAGTCCTGCAGCTCCGGCATTTATATGTACCGCTGTTCCACCTGCAAAATCCTGCACACCTCGAGCGGCAAGAAAACCTGCGCCGGTTATGGTGTCTCCAACCTTATTTCCAAATGCAAAAACCCAGTGCGCAACTGGGAAGTAAACAACTGTTACCCAAATTGTTACAAATACTGCCCAGGCAGTGAACTTTGTACGATCAGCAATTGCACCTGAAATAAGCGCTGGCGTAATGATTGCAAACATAAGTTGAAATGCAGCAAATGCTAACAATGGTATTGGGTAGGTACCACCATTATTAGTTAATTCTTCAACAGCGCTACCTAAACCTGAGAATGAAATTTCACCATACCACTGTGAATCAGCTTTATATCCAAACGCAAGTTTAAATCCGTATATAACCCAAAGAACACTTACGATTCCTATGGTAACCATAGACATCAGCATCATGTTTAAAACACTTTTTGCCCTTACCATTCCACCATAAAACAGTGCTAGACCAGGTGTCATCAGAAGCACTAACGCGGTGCTTGCCAAAATCCACGCAGTATCACCTGTATTTAAAACTACCTCTGCCATAAATACTCCAATCACATAAAACTAGTAACCCATTAGAACCCTCGCCGTTGAGATGGCTTAACTATCAGCTATTAGGGTTAATTGCAGAGGCATATAAGATTTCAGGCTTATGAAACAAAGGGCTGAATTGTTAAAACTATGTTACTTACTCGAATAATCCCGCAATATATGTACTTGGATCAAAGAGCTCGAAATCCTCTAACTTTTCACCTGAGCCGATGAATTTAATAGGTATCCCAGATGATTTTTCAATTGCTAAGGCCACTCCACCCTTGGCTGAACCATCTATTTTGGTCACTATAAAACCAGTCACTCCCACTGCTTCGATAAATACATTGGCTTGGTTTAATCCATTTTGACCTGTCGTAGCATCAATTACCAATAATATTTCATCAACTGTCGATTGCTTCTTTATAACTCGGACGACTTTGCCAAGTTCATCCATTAAATTCTGTTTAGTATGTAATCTGCCAGCTGTGTCAATAATTAGGTAATCCATATTCTCTGCTTTTGCCTTTGTAATTGCACTAAATGCCACTGCTGCTGGATCACTATTTTCAGACCCAGAAATCACTTCAATATTAATTCTTCTAGCCCAAGTTTGGAGCTGATCAGTAGCCGCAGCCCTAAAGGTATCGGCAGCCGCAAGTAATACTGTTTTTCCATTGTTCACTAAATAATTTGCGAGCTTTGCGACAGATGTTGTTTTACCAGTTCCGTTAACGCCAACGACTAATATTGTTTTAGTTGAGTTTTTATCGCCAGCAAGCTGTCGACTCTTATCACTTAGCCAGGAGTGAACTTGGGTTGAAATGATATCGACAGCGTTATCTGACTTTATAGATTTAGATTTTTCAATGACCTGATCAACAAGATTTACCCCTAAATCAGTGGCGATAAGTTGCTGACGTATTACTTCCCAATCCTCTTTTGATACGGATCCAGCTTTTAGTGCAGAAACTAACTTTCTAAATAAACTCATTTAAACTTTATGAAACTGCATCAACTTCACGGATTCGCTGAGAAATAACTTCACTTACACCATCTCCCCGCATTGTTACTCCATAAAGTGCATCAGCGATTTCCATGGTTCGTTTCTGGTGCGTAATAATTATCAACTGTGATTTTTCGCGTAATTCTTCAAATACACCAAGCAATCTACCTAAGTTTGTATCATCAAGAGCAGCTTCAACTTCATCCATCACATAAAATGGAGATGGTCTAGCTTTAAATATTGCAATTAACAGTGCTACCGCAACCAAGGATCTTTCTCCACCAGATAACAGCGACAATCTTTTTACTCGCTTGCCAGGAGGTCTTGCTTCTACATCTACACCAGAGGTCAACATATCTGAAGGATTGGTTAAAATCAGTTTTCCATCTCCACCAGGAAAAAGTCTGGCAAAAACAAGTTCAAACTCTCTAGCTGTATCTTCATATGCTTCTGTAAAAATTTGCTGTACTCGGTCATCTACCTCTTTGATAATATCAAGCAAATCTTTCTTAGTTTTCTTAAGGTCTTCCAACTGCTCTGCCAAATAACGTAATCGTTCTTCCAAAGAGGAATACTCTTCAAGTGCAAGAGGATTAATCTTTCCAAGTAATGTAAGAGAACGTTCGGCTTGCGCCAGGCGTTTTTCTTGTTGATCTCGTCTATACGGAATTAAATCTCCAGGAACAAACTCACCCTGCTCATTTTCATAAAAGGTAGGTACATCATTGTCTGGTCCATATTCGCTAATCAAGGTTTGTACATCAATACCAAGCTCTTCTACAGCTTTAGTTTCTAGTTGTTCAATTCTTAGCCTTTGCTCTGCACGAGCAATCTCATCTTTATGTACGCTTGAAGTAAGTCTTTCTAATTCAACTGCTAACTCTCTACTTATAGTGCGTAAATTTAATATTTCACCTTCCCGAGAAGTTCTAGAAACTTCAAGTCTTTCTCTTTCAATTCCAGCCCGAGAAATCGAGGACTCGATCTGAATTAAGGCCTCATAAGCAGTATCTGCAATCTCTTGAGCAGTGACTGCAGCTTGAGCCCTATTTTCTCTTCTGGAAATAGATCTAGATTCTGATTCGCGTTCAGCTGCTGCTTGGGTTTCAAGGGCAATAGCTCGCTGCGCAATAGCATCTTTACGCTCTTCAATAGTTCGAAGGCTTAATCTTGATTCCACTTCCATAGATCTTGCAGCAGAAACTTGTGATCTTAAATCTTCGAGGTTGGTTAAGTCTGGCTCCACAGGTGTTTGGTGCGATTCAAACTGTGCAATAGCTGCTGTGAGATCCCGCTCATCAGAATTCTTTTGATCAATTGCAGCACTTAGAGCTAGTGCAAGCCGATCAAGTTCCTCAACAGTATTTTTAACATTTTGGCCCGAGATAGCAAGCTGTTCTGCTAGGCCAGTCATTGCTGCGTCAGAATCATTTAACCGAGAGAGCACTAGTTCGTACTCTTTGTTTACTTTACTCATTTCTTCATTCAAACCACTTAACTCAAACTTGATTCGATCACAATCCGCGCTAACTTTATTAACTTCATTTTCGCATTCGGCTGTCAGCGAATTAATCTTTGAGATCAACTCTGAGTTTGCAGATTGCTGTACTAAGTCGTATATCTCCTTGAATGCACTAAGGCGCCCTAAAGTTCCCGCTCTCAATCTCTCAGTATTCTGTAACTTATCTGCTATTAATTTGACATTGCTTTCCGAATTTTTTAAATCTGTCTTTAACTTATCAAATAAGCTATCTAAGCCGGGCTCAGATGAGGAAAGTGCAGATATTTGTACTTCGATTTGCGCATAATTCTCACGATGATTTTTTAAACGAATCTCAACTAAATCTTTGGCTGAAGTTAACCGGCTAACCTCGCCAGTAGTTGCATCAATTCTAGATCTAAGTCCATTTATGTGTCCTTCTTGCCTTGCAGTTCCTTCGCGTTGGTCTGCAATCGCTCTAAGAGCAGCTGAAACTCTATTCTCCTCAAGTGCTAACTGATCTTCAATAGCTTTTAAGGATTTTGAATGTCCACTTAGTTGTTCTTGTGAAATTTTAACTTGCTCTGCAAGAGTTGATTCTTCATCGCGTAAAATCTTGGCCTCATTATCAAGTGCATCTGGATCTCTGCCAGTAGCCTTTGCCTCTTCTGCTTCTTCTGCAAGAAATCTTGCACGTTCTGAAGATAAATTTTGAACGCCACGAATTTGCTCTCGCTGGGCAGTTAAGCGATAAAAATTTTCCTGGGCCGCTATAAGCTGTGGGTTCTCACTAGTAGCTATCGCATCTAATTCGATCTCCCGGTTGCGTGCTGTATTTAGTTCACTTTCTACCTGCTCTTTTCTTTGGCGCAGAACATTCTCATCGGCAACCTCTAATTCCATTTCATTGCGCATGCGAAGCATGTCATCGGCCATTAATCGTAATTTTGCATCTCTAACATCTGATTGAATCACAGAAGCTTTCCTAGCTACCTCAGCTTGCTTACCTAATGGGCGCAACTGTCTGCGTAATTCAACAGTCAAATCTTGAATTCGTGCAAGATTAGTTTGCATAGAATCAAGTTTTCGAATGGCTTTTTCTTTGCGTTTTCTATGCTTTAAAACGCCAGCTGCTTCTTCGATAAAAGCTCTTCTTTCTTCTGGATTCGCTAATAAAATTGCATCTAGCTGGCCTTGACCAACAATTACATGCATCTCTCTTCCAATGCCACTGTCGCTTAGTAGTTCTTGAATATCTAATAGTCGAGTTGTCTCACCATTTAGCAAGTACTCTGAAGAACCGTTTCTAAACAAAACACGGGTAATTGTTACCTCTGAAAAATCAATTGGGAGAACTCCGTCTGCATTATCAATTGTGACTGAAACTTCAGCTCGGCCAAGTGGTGCTCGGCCAGATGTCCCAGCAAAAATAACATCTTCCATTTTCCCGCCGCGTAAAGATTTGGCTCCCTGTTCTCCCATGACCCATGAGAGTGCATCAACTACATTTGATTTACCCGAGCCATTAGGGCCAACTACGCAGGTAATACCTTGTTCAAAATTTAAAGTGGTTGAGGAGGCAAAAGATTTGAATCCCTTTAGATTCATGCTCTTTAAATACATAGCTCACCCCACAACATACGCATAGCGCAAACCTATCTAAAAAACTCCTGAAATCTTGGTACCTAACGCTGGCAACGCGGGCAAAAGTGTGAGGAACGGTTTGCAAAGGCGATTCGACGAATAGCGCTTCGGCATCGAGGGCAAGGATCACCCTCTCGGCCATAAACCTTTAGTGATCTAGAAAAATAGCCACTTTCACCATTTACATTTTTATACTGTTCATCGAAAGAGGTTCCGCCAGCTTTAATGGCAGATTTCATTACTGAAATAGCGGATGAAATCACTTTCCGGATCTCAGCCTCACTTAAATCTTCACAAATAATCTCAGGGTGAATTTTTGCTCGCCAAAGTGCTTCATCTGCATAAATATTTCCAACTCCACTAATTATGTTTTGATTTAAGATTGCGGGCTTAATTGCAGATTTTCGACGCTTAATATTTGAAACTACCTGCTTAAGATTGAAGTCTTTTTCAAAAGGGTCATATGCAATTTCTCTAACCGACACAGGAATTCCATTAACTGTCTGTTCAACTGATAGCCACCCAAAAGTTCTTTGATCGATAAACCTTATTTGGTCCTGATTACTCTTTCTATTTCCAGATAACCCAAATTTTGCCCTTAGGTGTGGCTGAGGTAAAGATTTCTCCTCTTGAACTAGTAGTTGTCCGCTCATACCTAAATGTGCCACCAGTACAAAATCGCGATCGAGTTCAAACCAAAGAAATTTTCCCCTTCGCTTTACTGATTTTATCTGGGCACCGATGCAAGAAGTTAATGGTGAAATTGAACTTGGTTTAATGGCTCTTGGATGAAAAATCTCAGCACTTTGAATTTTTTTGCCAGTAACGTACTTTTCTAATCCAGACCTGACTGTTTCAACTTCTGGAAGCTCGGGCATAAGTAATAAGCTCTACTTCTTATTGCTTTCTATCAAAGCTTCGTAGGCAATCTTTGCAGCTGCTTGCTCGGCCTCGCGCTTACTCTTTCCGATACCGATTGGAAACTTTTCACTACCAACCTTTACTCGAGCAGTAAAATTCTTATCGTGATCAGGTCCCGACTCACTTATTTCATACTCTGGGGACAAAAGATTTAATGATGCTACTAATTCCTGAAGTGCAGTCTTACCATCAAGACTTGATCCTTGCGAAGTTGCATCCATGATTGCAGGCTTTATCCATTTTGAAATTACTTCAGCACTTCTTACATATCCATGCTCTAAATAAATAGCGCCTACAAGAGCTTCAAAAGTGTCAGCAAGAATTGAGTTCTTATCCCTACCATTTGTAGTTTCTTCGCCTTTACCGATTCTTAGGTATTTACCTAAATTTATCTCCCTAGCTATTTGAGCTAGTGCTTTCATGTTAACCACACCTGAGCGCAGTGGGCTTAATCTACTTTCATCCAAATCTGGAAATAATTTGTAAAGTTCATCAGTGACAATTAATCCAAGAACTGAATCTCCAAGAAACTCAAGTCTTTCATTTGTTGGGATTCCACCTGCCTCATATGAAAATGAGCGATGAGTTAGTGCAAGTTCAAGCAACTCATCCTTAACCGATATCCCGAGTTGTTCGGTTAGGTCAGAGAACAGATTAGACCTCTAAAACCTGACGACGGTTATAGGTTCCACAAGTTGGGCATGCAACGTGTTGCAATTTAGGTTGTTGACACTGTTGGCAAGTTGCAAGATGTGCAGGAGTTGTCTTCCACATGCTTCGACGAGAGCGAGTACGTGCTCGCGACATTTTTCGCTTTGGAACTGGCATGATCTTTACTCCTTATTAAAACGACTTAAACAAGATGAGAATTATCTACGAAAAGTGCAAACTTGTAAAAACGATTAATTTTTAAGCGGGAAATCCTTCAAAGCAGACCACCTTTGGTCAGTTAAAGATTGAGTCTGTGATGCCGAAAGGTACTCCCAATTTTCACCTTTTTTATCCTCTAAACCTGGGCAATCCTCAGTACATAGTGGATTTACTGCAAGATTTAAAATGATTGCATCCCTAATTGCCGGTTCAAGATCGATATCGTCACCATCTAGAAAACTCAAATCATCTTCATCTAGGTCAATTTCTTCTTTATTGGATTTGCCCTTAGACCCTCGCTTAGCAGCTGCTTTGGTATTTGAAGTTTCATAGTAATAAAGTTCTGTGAAATTCTCATCAATTGGCCATGTAATTGGTTTTAAACATCTAGTGCACTCACCAGTTGCATCCGCCACCACTCGGGCGGTTGCTAGAACACCTTCATCAACTGATTGAATCCGTAGATCTACTTCGATTATCTCCCCCGGTTTTACGGAAAGTAAATCCACCCCTACAGCTTCAGTAATTTTTAAATCTAACTCATACTCTCGCATCTCGCCAGCTCTATGCGGAAGGTCATGCGTATTAAAAAGAAAGATTGACCGTGCCATTAGAACTACTTGAGTTTTGAAAGAACGTGTTTTGCCTCAACGCCGCTCAATTGATCTCTGCCTTTGCTAATTACATCTAGGGTCTTGTTTAAAATCACTTCTAGATTGGCTAAACGAGAGTCAATATACTCTTCAATCTCTTCTCGGTCTCGATCACTTTCAGTTTTTGCTTCGGCCAAAATTCTCGCTGCTTCCTTACGCGCACTTGAAACTATCGTTGTTTGTTCAACTAAGCGTGAGACTTCATCTCTTGCTTGCTGCATAATTGCATCTGATTGCGCATGGGCCTCTTCAATAATTGATTCTTTTTCTCGCTGAATTGCTATGGCTTTTGCTAAATCATTTGGGAAAGATGCCTTGATTTGATCCAAAAGTTTTAGCATCTCACTGCGATTAATTACGCAAGATGCCGAAAGTGGTACAGATCTTGCCTCTTCAACTATTGCAATTGCAGCTTCAATATTTTCAACAACATCCATATTTAGCCCTTTCGCTCAAGTCTAGATCTTAACTTATCAACAATCGCAGCCGGCATATATGCAGATACATCGCCACCATAACTTGCGATTTCCTTCACAAGGGATGAGGAAAGAAAAGAGTGTGAGGGAGCGGTAGACATAAATAATGTCTCAACCCCTTGTAGTTGTAAATTAACCTGACTCATCTGAAGTTCATAGTCAAAATCGCTAACAGCTCTTAATCCTTTAACTATTGTAGGAATTTTATTAGTTCTACAGTAGTCGACCAATAATCCAGACCATGAGTCAACTTTCACATTCTTATACCTACTTGTAACTTCCTTTATCATTTCAATTCGCTCTTCTACAGAAAATAGTGAGCTCTTAGTTTGATTTACTAACACTGCAATAACTACTTCATCAAATAAAGTGCAGGCTCTTGCAATAATGTCTAAGTGCCCATTAGTTATTGGATCAAAAGATCCAGGACATACAACTCGCCTCATAGTGAAAACGCTAGCAACTATTTACTAAGTTAGCCATTTTCTTCTATTCACGCTGAACCAACACGCCATAATGGATGCTCCCGGCACCGTAAGAGCGAATTTTTTGCTCCCTAAAACCATCAGGCCAAGTAAAAGCTTTTGCCTTACCATCCCTTTCTATTGCAATTACTCCGAACTTACTTAACAAGTTTAAAGCAATGATCTTCTTCAAAATCTTTTCCACCTCTGTATTTGCAACTTCATAAGGTGGGTCTACGTAAATAATCTCGTATGAATTTTGAGCATAATGATTTAGAAATTCAAAAGCTGATTTAACATGAACTTTAAATTTACCTACACCTTCAGTTTTTGATAGAAGTGAAAAATTTTGTTCACAAATATCAGCACTTATTGGATTATTTTCAACCGCCTCAACTAATGCGGCTCCTCTAGATAGAGCTTCTACTCCTACTGCTCCCGATCCAGCAAACAGATCAAGAAAATGTAGTCCCTCTAAAGTTCCAAAAGTTGAAATTAGTGAAGAGAATAACCCTTCACGAGCGCGATCTGAAGTTGGTCTAGTTATTGAAGGAGGTGAAAAGAGTTTTCTGCCCTTGCCTAATCCTGCAATTATTCTCATGCTCATGATTTATCCATAAATCTGGCAGCTTCATCTAACTTTAGTTTATTTACTTCATTTTGAAGTAACGGTAATTTATTAATTTCAGGATCTTCGGCCAAAATTTTATTGGCAGCCTCTCTAGCCCTATTAATTAACTCTTCATCTCTAAGGACCCGCAAAAGCCTAAGGTGAGATTTTCCTCCTGATTGCGATCTTCCTAACACATCTCCCTCTTTACGTTGTTCAAGATCAATTCTTGCAAGTTCAAATCCATCCAAAGTTGATGCTACGGCATTTAATCTATGCATACTTGGTGATTCATCTTGAGCATTTGTTACCAGTAAACAAAGTCCCGGAACGCTTCCTCTACCAACTCGTCCTCTTAATTGGTGTAGTTGAGATACTCCAAATCTATCTGCGTCCATAATTACCATCATCGATGCGTTTGGCACATCAACACCTACCTCAATCACTGTTGTTGCAATTAACACTTGAATTTCACCTTTTGAAAATGCTGTCATGGTTTGTTCTTTAATTTCACTTGACTGCCTGCCATGTAAAGTGGCAATTTTTAATCCTTTTAATGCACCAGTAGCAAGATCTGGAGCTAATTCTTCTACTGCACTCATTTGCTCATTATCTAAGTACTCTTCGCCAAGCAGCATAGCAGCAGCTATTTCACGTTCTGTTAATTTTTTAGTCGGATTGGCAATTCGAGGCGCAACGATATAAACCTGATGCCCTTTCGCAACCTCCTCCTTAACTCGCTGCCAAGCTCTTTCTAAAAAGTGAGGCTTTTCTAGTACTGGAATTAAGTGAGTTGTAATTGGAACTCGGCCAGCAGGCAACTCTGTAAGTGTAGATATATCTAAATCACCAAAGACAGTCATAGCCACTGTTCTTGGAATTGGCGTTGCTGTCATTACAAGTAAATGTGGGGGTTGTTTTGCCTTCATTCGCAATGCATCTCGCTGTTCAACTCCAAATCTATGTTGCTCATCAACTACTACTAACCCCAAATCTTTAAATGCAACACCATCAGAAATTAGAGCATGTGTTCCTATAACGATTCCAATTTCTCCACTTGCTAGTCTTGAATGGATTTCTTTCTTTTTAGAGGCACTGACTGATCCAGTTAAAAGTTCGACTTGGGTGCCCAGTCCAGATGAATTTAATGTGCCAGCAAGTGCTAATTCACCCAGCAACTTAGTGATAGTTCGAAAATGTTGCTGTGCCAAAACCTCTGTTGGAGCTAAGAGTGCTGCCTGCCCTGATGAATCCACAACCGATAACATCGCACGTAGCGCCACGACAGTCTTTCCAGAACCTACCTCACCTTGTAATAATCGATGCATTGGATATTTGTTAGATAAATCCTTCTCGATTTGAGTGTTCACAGCTAATTGACCAGTCGTGAACTTAAACGGTAAAAGTTTTTCAAAT
>JACCDY010791595.1_pt1 | contig 22398 bp, 21 predicted proteins | sample 7446391 | NCBI WGS metagenome assembly JACCDY01 (sample SAMN15323451, study PRJNA562643) | freshwater metagenome | isolation source: river surface water | place: USA:Blue River Watershed | collected 2017-08-18 | reverse complement strand
GATGTTTCAGTAAACGTTACTACTAAGTCTGCATCCAATGTACAGTTATCAGCTATCGTGATTCCTAATCCTTCTAATCCGGCTACTGTGGTTTGGGCTACTGGCGCATCTGTGGATACACATCCTGTGATGGTTTGAGCAGCGATTGTTCCTGTTACTACTGGTGCTACGTTGTCTCCTACGTTGATTACTTCAGTTACCGTTGTTTGGTTGTTACAGCCATCTGTAATCGTATATGTTCGAGTGATTACTAGTGGACATGTACCAGTTGATGTTTCTGTAAATGTTACTACTAAGTCTGCATCTAAGGTACAGTTATCAGCTATCGTGATTCCTAATCCTTCTAATCCGGCTACTGTAGTTTGAGCCGCTGGTGCATCGGTTGCTACACATCCTGTGATCGTTTGAGCAGCGATGGTTCCTGTTACCACTGGTGCTTGGGTGTCTACAATTCTATTAATAGTCTGCGTACAAGTTGAGGTACAACTTCCCAATGTTGCTGTATAGGTTCTAATAAGAGTTTCTGTACATCCTGATATGGTAGCTATTCCATCTGTATAATTAATTGATGTTCCATCTGTACTTCCTCCTAGCGCTAAAAATGCTGGAATTGTATTTGCCCCAGCTGGAATTGGTGAATTACAACCTGTTAAAGTTAATATTGGTGGACAGATTAATGCTGGTGCTGGGTTAATAATCACTGTTGTTGTTGAAGTACATGTACCCCCAGTTCCATCAGTAACCGTAACCGTATACACGCCTGCCATTGAAGCAGTTGCATTAGGAATAGTTGGGTTTTGAAGGTTTGAAGTAAATCCATTAGGACCGGTCCAACTAAATGACGTTGCGCCCGCTGCAACTACGTTCAATTGTATGGTTTGTCCAGGACAATATGCACCAGTATTTGATGCAGTACAATTTAAACAAGGATTTACTGTAATACATTGAATAGCATTATAATTACACCCGAAATTATCAGTAATTGCATAAGTATAGCAATTATTTCCAGTGGTAGTTGGAGTAACTGTTGCAGTTGTTGATCCAGTCGAAGTCAAGGCTGGATTTGAAACCCAGCCTTGACTAACAATTGTTGGAGTAAAAGAGCTTGATGAATTGGTTGGAATGGATGAATTAAAATTAACATCCCAATTGAAAATGTATCCATTATCAGCCCCCATGTTGTCTGTCACCTGTATTGTCCATGCACCATTTAACGGACACCCAATTAAATTAGTAAATGGTTGTGAAGGCATATAGCTCCCTGCGTTAATTGATAAATTAGCAGGTGTACCACAACTTGACGTTGCACCATTAATAAGTAAAGTTGTTGCCGTTGGTGTAAAACAATACAATCTTCCTGTACCTGGTCCAACCGCAGGGTCGTCTAATGGACATCCTAAATAGGTTCCACCACCTCCTGGATATGCTTTCAATATAGTTGACTGCCCATTTGGACATATTAAACGAATGGTTAAATCACCTACATACGAATGCTCCATATTCAAACAGACATTCTGAATATCACTTGCTGAAGTTACTGTTTGATTATTATTATAACAGTTAACGTTTATTGCAGTGTTGTACGAAGCCCCTGTTCCATCCGGTAAAAATGTAGTTCCACTCACAGGAGGAGTACAATTTTGAATAAAAGGAGTCATGGTAACTGCTGCATTTAAGTTTGCTGATTGACCTTGACAAATTGTTGTTGGCACCGCTGTTGTAGTAATCGTTGGTGTGGTAGAGACCTGAACTTTTCTATTTAATAAATTTGAATTTGTACAGCCCGATGGATCCGTAATATTTAGATTGACGGTGTAAGTACCAGCTGTATTATAAGTTGCTGATGCGGTTGTTCCATTACCGGTTGTTCCATTACCCAAATTCCACTGATAGGTAGCACCTGTTCCACTTGTAGAGAATGTACCACTACCTGTGAATGAAACAGATTGACCTTGACAAATTCGAATAATTCCATCTGCTTGAGGAGCTGGATTGGAAGAAACAAAATTAGAAGTTATTGTCTGACATGGTGAAATACAGGTGATAGCCGCAACCCAACCGGCATAGGTAACGCTTCCATCGGATGTAAATCTGAAAGTCAAACAACCACTTGCATTCGCTGCTGTTGCAGTTACAATTCCCGGACTTGTGGCACCAGTATACGCCCCAAGTGATGGAGCAGCCGTACTTGTACCGTCATATATTTGCAAGAAATCGAAATTATTTTCAAGAGAAAAAGCCGAGAAAGTAACACGAACTTTTGCTCCAGGAGTAGATGGACAAATGGTGTAAACAAAAGTTTGACTATTACCATAGTTGGCTCCTGCACCACCACTGTCATAAAAATTTCCAGAACATGCTGTAATAGATGCATTTGACATATTGGGACTTGGAGGCGGTGTTCCACATGCAATTGTTGCTGTCCATCCAGCACCAGTTACCGAACCATCAGATACAAAACGAATTGTAATACATCCAGATGCTGCAACAATAATTCCGGGTGAATTAGTACCACTATAAGTTCCTAACACAGGCGATGCAGTGGTTGTTCCATTGTAAATTGTTACCACATCAAACCCTGCTTCAGTTGCAAATTGTGTGAAATTCAAATAAATTGGCTGACCATTTCCAGAGCAAAATGTAACCGTTCTGTTTTGGCTGTTGGTATAGGCACCTGCAGAACCGCCACTATCATAAAATGTACCTGTGCAGCCTGTATAGGTTGTGGCAGTTAGAGGCATGTTATATACCTGAGCCTGAAAATCAGCTAAGGAAAAGAATATTATTAATATACTAAGTAAAAGTTGTTTCATATGCTTAGTGCGTTTGTACATTTAATTTTTCATACACGGGATGAATGGCGTATCCATCATTCCAATTAATCAATTGAAAAGTTGCTGGTAGAAATGTTTCCCCTGGTAAAATAGTAAATGGAGAAACCTCTTTACCATATTTTTCCTCAAGTTCGGATGCTGAAAATAACTCAACAATAATTTGATTTTTTTCAAAAAAAATGGTTCGGCGTTCATTTAAATACCTAAATTCATCCAATTGAGAAAATTCAAGTAATGCCGTTTTATAAATTCCTAATTCTTCATCTGATACTTTATCATCCATTGATGAAATATAAAATGAAAGTTTTTCTATGGACGCAGACTGAATTTGTTGCGCTTTTATTTTAGTATTACAGATGAAAAACAAAAGAAAAATAGATAAATAATAATATTTCATAAACATTTTTATAGTTAAACGCAAGTTATTTTTTTGCGTTGCCAATATTAAAACTAAAATACATAAAAAAAGCCAGAAAAATCTGGCTTAATGAACAAATGTTATGTTTGAATTAGAATTCGAACGTCTCCATGAATTTTGTTGTAAAATTACCATTCCTAAAATCTTCATTATTCATCAGTTTTTGATGAAAAGGAATCGTTGTTTTTACACCCTCAATGATGTATTCATCCAAGGCTCTTTTCATTTTCAAAATTGCCTCCTCACGCGTCTGAGCAACCACAATCAACTTAGAAATCATTGAATCATAATTTGGCGGAATAGTATATCCGGAATATACATGAGCATCAATTCTTACCCCATGACCTCCAGGACAATGATATTCAGTGATTTTTCCTGGCGAAGGTCGAAAATCTGCATACGGATCCTCAGCATTAATTCGGCACTGAATAGCATGACGCATAACAGGATAATAGTTTTTACCCGAAATTTTCTCTCCGGCTGCAATTTTAATTTGTTCTTTTATCAAGTCAAAATTGATTACTTCCTCTGTAATGGTATGCTCTACTTGAATACGCGTATTCATTTCCATGAAGTAAAAATCTCGATTTTTGTCTACCAAAAACTCTACCGTACCAACTCCCTCATATTTTACTGCCTTTGCTGCTTTAATTGCCGCTTGACCCATTTTCTCTCGAAGTTCGTCCGTCATGAAAGGAGAAGGGGTTTCTTCCACCAATTTTTGATGTCTACGTTGGATTGAGCAATCACGCTCCGACATATGGCAAGCATTTCCGTACTGGTCTCCTGCAATTTGAATTTCAATATGGCGTGGTTCTTCTATGTATTTCTCCATGTAAATACCATCGTTTCCGAATGCTGCCAAAGCCTCTTGACGCGTTGAATCCCATGCCGCTTCTACATCTTCTTCTTTCCAAACAATACGCATTCCTTTTCCTCCGCCACCTGCAGTAGCTTTCAGAATTACAGGATATTTAATTATTGCTGCAGTTTTCTTGGCATCTGCCAAATCTTTTAACAATCCTTTAGATCCAGGTATACAAGGAACGCCTGCATTAATCATGGTTGCTTTAGCCGTAGCTTTATCGCCCATTCCAGCAATTTGTTCAGGTAATGCACCAATAAATTTTATGCCATGCTCTTGACAAACTTTGGAGAACTTTTCATTTTCTGAAAGGAACCCATATCCTGGATGAATCGCATCAGCGTTTGTAATTTCAGCTGCTGCAATAATGTTTGGAATAGATAAGTAGGATTTAGAACTAACGGGGGGTCCAATACAAACGGCCTCGTCTGCAAAACGAACAGGAAGACTATCTTTATCTGCAGTTGAATACACAGCCACCGTTTTAATTCCCATTTCTTTGCATGTACGAATAATACGCAAAGCAATCTCACCGCGATTCGCGATTAGTATCTTTTTAAACATAGCCTAGTTTTTTTGAAATTATGCTGGTTCAACCAAAAATAATGGTTGATCATATTCTACAGGACTAGCATCGTCCACCAAAACTTTTACGATTTTACCACTTACTTCAGCTTCAATTTCGTTGAATAATTTCATAGCTTCGATAATACACACTTTATCTCCTTTTTGAACCATAGATCCAACAGATACAAACGCATCTTTATCTGGTCCAGCTGAACGATAAAACGTTCCGATCATGGGAGATTTAATTGTGATTAATTTCGAATCATCAGCCGGAGCTGCATCTGCCGTTGGAGCTATAGGAGCCGCTGCAGGTGCTGAAACCGGTGCTGCTACAGGTGCTGAAACCGGAGCCGCCTGAACATAGATAGGTTGATCGTTCGATTTAGCTTTCTCAGCTTTAAGAGTGATCTTAAAATCTTTTTTTTCAATTTCAACCTCGGTTAAACCAGATTTAGAAACTAATTTGATTAAATCTTGTATTTCATTTAAATTCATATGAATAAAATTTTCGGTAAATATAATTATTTATGAGTTGTATGCCCATTTTAAATAAACTGCTCCCCAAGTAAAGCCACCACCAAAAGCGGATAAAATCAGTGTGTCTCCTTTTTTTAATTGTTTTTCATAATCCCACAAACAAAGAGGCAATGTACCAGCGGTTGTATTCCCATATTTTTGGATATTAATCATAACCTTCTCTTTTGGCAAGCCCATCCTATCAGCGGTAGCATCAATAATGCGTAAATTTGCTTGATGAGGCACCAACCAATCGACATCCTCACTGCTTAGGTTATTTTTTTCCATGATTTCGGCTGAAACCTCAGCCATGTTTGTAACCGCAAATTTGAAGACTTGTTTTCCTTCTTGTTTCACAAAATGCTGACGATTTTCAACCGTTTCGATTGAAGCAGGATTTGCTGATCCTCCAGCAGGTTGAATTAAATATTGTCTACCAGAGCCATCACTTCGCAAAATAAAATCCATCACACCTAACCCTTCTTCGTTTGGTTCCAATAAAACGGCACCGGCGCCATCTCCAAAAATGACACAGGTAGTTCGATCCTCATAATCTAAAATAGAGGTCATTTTATCCACCCCAACAACAATTACTTTTTTATAGCGCCCCGTTTCGATAAATTGGGCACCTGTTGATAAGGCATAAATAAAACCCGAACATGCCGCAATTAAATCATACCCCCAAGCATTTTTCATTCCTGTTTTATCACACAAAACATTAGCTGTACTTGGAAAAGGATAATCCGGTGTAACGGTTGCTAAAATCACCAATTCTATTTCTTCTGGTGAGGTATTCGTTTTTTTCAATAATCCTTCCACTGCAGCGGCAGCAAGATCTGAAGAGGCTCCATCTCGAAGAATTCTTCTCTCTTTGATACCAGTGCGTGATGTAATCCACTCATCAGAAGTATCAACAATCTTTGCTAAATCAGCATTCGATAATACTTCTTCAGGTACAAACCCTTGAACCCCGGTTATAGCTGCAGTTATTTTTTTCATTAACTTTTAAATGCTTCGTTAAGTTTTTCAGATAATTTTGAATTAGCCACTTCGTATGAATGAAGAATCATATTTTTAACTGCAATATCGTTAGAAATTCCATGGCCTATAATTACATTTCCTTTCACCCCTAAAATGGGAGTTCCGCCATAATTTTCATAATTAAAGCGATCAAAATATTCATCCCTAATTCCTCTTTTCCTCATCAAAGTATAAATTCCTTCTGCTTCTTTCAAAACGATATTTCCTGTATATCCATCGCATACAATAACATCTGCTTTTCCAAAAAACAAATCTCTTCCTTCAATATTGCCAATAAAGTTTATTTCATCAGACTCAGCTAGCATTTTGTGAGCGGCAATAGTTAGCAAATTACCTTTAGTTTCTTCCTCTCCAATATTTAATAATGCAACTCGTGGTTGTTCAATTCCATAAACTGATTTAGAATAGAGTGAACCGAGAACAGCAAATTGGTATAAGACATCAACTTTACAATCCGCATTTGAACCAACGTCCAACAAAATGGATTTTGAGCCATCAATTGCTGGCAGCGTAGAGGTTATGCAGGGTCTAATAACTCCTGGTATGGTGTTCAATTTATATATTGAACCGACCAGCATAGCTCCGGTATTACCGGTACTTGCAAAGGCATCAATCTCGTTTTTAACTAATAAATCAAATCCTATAGCAATAGTACTATTGGGTTTTTGAGGGATAGCACGAGTAGGATGATCGTGCATAGTAATAATGTCTGGAGCATGAACAATTTGAACACGCGAAGGGTAAATTCCAAATTTATCTAACGATTCTTGAATTTGAATTTGATCACCAATACACGTTAATATCACATCAGAAGGCAGCTCTTTTAGGGCAAGGGCTACCCCACCCAAATTGGCATCTGGTGCAAAATCTCCTCCTAAAATATCAATTCCGATTTTCATCTGCGGAATTATCTAGGAAAATTATACAGCAACTTCTTTCTCAGCTACTACTTTTCCACGGTAGTAAAGCTTTCCTTCATGCCAATGAGCATGGTGAAACAAGTGCGGTTGGCCCGTAGTTGGACAAGTAGCGATGTTTTTAGCAACGGCATTCTTGTGAGTTCTCCTTTTGTCTCTTCGTGTGGTGGAGGTTCTACGTTTAGGATGTGCCATAATTGTTTATTTATATTTTGTTAATTCAAATTTTTCAATGCTGACCATCTCGGGTCAATTTCATCATCATTATTATCTTCTTCTTTGTTCGTTGAAGCCAAGTATTTATTCATTGTTTCAAGCATTTCTTGGTTGCATTCACCTTCGGCGTGTACCGTTCGAATTGGCAATGAAATGGTCAAAAACTCATAAATCGGGTGTTGTACATCTATTTGATAGCTATCCGGATGTATAACAATAATAGAATCGTCTTCTAAATCTTCTAATCCAAACTTATATATGAGTGGATAAGATGCATCTATTTGCTGATTCATTGGGTCAGTGCATAGGTTACATTCCACCTCTACCGTACCGGCAAGAGTGAAATTTAAGATAAGCATCGTTTCTTTCTTTTCCAAATCAATTGAAACAGAAATAGACCCTTTTTTTATGAGTGAATACTCTAACTCTTCAAAGAACGTATCATCAACCTCAAAATCATAAGTATGATGACCCAATTTTAGTCCAGCAAACGGAATAGTAAAGTCTGATTTTTTCTTCATAATTCCACGCATTTCTAAAAAACGGAGGGCAAAGATATGAAATTTCCAAGAATTCTTAAAGAAATAGTTACTTTTTCTCCTAAACTTTTAATCAATTAATTATCTCGTTCACTTCTATCCCCTTCATGCTTCCCTATTGGCAAAGGATTAGCGTTAATTTCCTTATAAAATTTTCGGTTTTTAAAAACGTCCAATGCTAAATAAATTGCAGAACGAAAAGAGCTTTCATTTGCTTCATTTTTACCTGCAATGTCATACGCAGTACCATGGTCTGGCGAAGTACGAACAATGGGTAAACTTGCTGTAAAATTTACCCCATCCTCAAAGGAAATGGCTTTAAATGCTGCTAAACCTTGATCATGATACATGGCAAGCACGCCGTCAAATTGATTGCGAGCGCTAGATCCAAAAAATCCATCCGCTGCATAGGGTCCAAAAACGTGTTTCCCCTCTGCTCTACTTGCTTGTATTGCTGGAGTAATAATTTCTTTTTCTTCCTGTCCTAATTTTCCATTTTCACCCGCGTGCGGATTCAACCCCAAAACAGCAATTTTTGGTTTAACTAATGCAAAATCTTTTTTCAACGAATCTTCAAAAGCAGCTATTTTCTTGATTATTTTATCCTTTGTTAATAAACTCGCTACCTCTTTAATTGGTACATGAACCGTAACCAATGCAACTCGTAAGGAATGACTCACTAAAATCATTAATGCCTCAGGCACACCCGACATTTCTGCCAAATATTCTGTATGACCAGTAAATGAAAATCCTGATTTCGACACTGCTTCTTTGGAGAATGGAGCCGTAACTAACACATCAATTTTTCCACTTGCTAAATCCTGAGCAGCTTTTTCCAATGATTGGATTGCGTACTTTCCAGAGGCCTCTGTGGGCGTTCCGGGAGTAACCTCTACTTCCTCGTTCCAAACATTGATCAAATTAATTTTCCTTGTTTGTATTTCTGAAGCGTCTTTAATGGTTTGATAATTGAATTCAGACTCATTCAGCGCTTTTTTATAGAACGAGAATACTTTGGCTGCACCATAAATAACAGGGGTGCAATCCAAGAACAACCGATTATCATTAAGTGCTTTTATAATCACTTCCGGACCAACCCCATTGATGTCGCCAATTGTGATTCCAATTTTAATTGGATTGGGGTTACCAATTTCTTTTTCCTTCTCCATTATTTTGATTTATTTTTCAAAAACTGATACAATAATCGAACGCCTGCACCTGTTCCGCCTTTTGGACGATAGCTTTCCTTTGCTTCCAACCAAGTGGGTCCTGCTACGTCCATATGGATGTATGGAGATTTTACAAAATGCTCAAGAAACTTACCCGCTGTAATCATTCCTGCATTTCCGCTCCCTATATTTTTTAAATCAGCAATAGATGATTTCATTTCCGTCAAATAATCATCCCAAAATGGAAAACGAACTACACGCTCATGCACTTGATTTCCTGCTGTTTCAAGCTGATTAAAGTAATCATCAGGTGCATTACCCATAACAATGCTAGCTTGTGTCCCGATAGCACGCACAGCAGCACCCGTTAATGTAGCAGCATCAATTACTAATTCAGGATTATATTTTGAAGAATATGCGAGTGCATCAGCCAAAATCAACCTTCCTTCTGCATCGGTATTTAACACTTCAACAGTTGTTCCATTATGCATGGTTAGTACATCACCTGGAGTATAAGCATCCATTCCCGGTCGATTATCTGTTGCAGGGATAAGTACCACTAAATTGATTTTTAATTGTTGTAAAGCAGATAAATAAATTGCTCCCGCAACCGCTGCAGCACCAGCCATATCGCTTTTCATACTATCCATGGAACCAGGAGTAGGTTTTAGACTCAGTCCACCGGTATCATACACGACACCTTTTCCAACCAACACAATTGGTTTTTCATTCACAGCTTCAGGATGACAATAGGTGGCAATCGTAAAAGTAGGTGGATCTAATGAACCTCTATTTACCCCCAACAATCCTCCCATTTTCAATGCTTCGATTTGAGTCTTTTCCAACACATTTACAGAAAATCCAGCCTCAGAACCTACGGATACAATCTCTTCACTTAACTTTTCGGCTGTCAAATAGGATACAGGTTCATTGACCATATCACGTGACCAGTACACTACCTTACAACTATTTTCTAATTCCTTAATATTGATCCCATCAACCTCTTTTGGAAGATCCAATTTTGAAAGTTTGAATGCTAATTCTTTGCTATCACTGAAATATTTTAAAAATTGATAATTACTCAAAATCAATCCTTCAGCAAATAATAACACGGATTTCTCCGAACCCATGAGTTGAATCGATGAAACAACTTTGGCGACTTGTTGCTGAACTGTAGCACCTGCATTTCGAATTGATTCATCCGATTGATCCGCAAAAACAGCAAAAGAAAATACAGAACCTTTTTTTACGAAATCCATTTTTTCTTTCCCATCACGAATACCAATCAGATCACTCGTTGAAAATTCATTGGTGCTGAATTCATTTGCTATGTCGTCGGCTGAAAAAAGTAGAATAGTTGAGGCTCCTGTTATTTCTTTACCGATTTGAGTAATTTCAATCATGCTATAGTTTTTTACAAATGTACGCAAGATATTTTAGGTTAGGACTTAAAAAGGGAGTAGTTGTTTTCAATAAAACGATCTATCAATCTTGGAAGCGGATAATTCGGTAATTCATCAAAATTGAGTTCAATAAGGTCCTCAAACTGGTCAATTATACGATCCGATTTGATAAAAGCAAAACTTCCATAAATGTGTTGATGGGATAAAATATGTTTTTGTTCATCGGATAAATAATGAATCTCATTCGACTTAGAACGAATATAGGCAAGCCTAGCCTCAGTTGAATCAAACTCAATCAACGGGAATTCATATAATTCTTGCCAAATATCTTTCTTTGTTCGTTTTTGAAGAAAAAAAGTTCTTGAGCTCGTTTTCCAATAAATGAGATATAAAAAAAACCGATCCCTCACTTTTGTTTTTGCTTTTTTAATCGGTCTTTCTAACACATTTTGTTGCTTAAATGACACACATTGATCAGTTAACGGGCAACCACCACAATTGGGTTTACCAGGAACACATTGAATAGCTCCAAACTCCATGATGGCTTGATTATAAATTCCTGGATTGTATTTATCTATTAACTCATTTGCCAAGGCAGAAAAATACTTCTTTCCTGAATTGGAATCAATAGGCAAATCAATATCATACAAACGACTTAACACCCTAAATACATTGCCATCTACAACTGCATGTGGCAAATCGTAAGCAAAAGAAGCAATTGCAGCGGCGGTATATTCACCAATTCCTTTTAATTGCAAGATTGATTTAAAGTCTGTTGGAAATTCACCTTTCAATTCAGAAGTAATGTACTTTGCGGTGGCATGCAAATTTCTGGCACGTGAATAATAACCCAGTCCTTGCCAATCTGCCAAAACCGCTTGTTCTGATGCAGCAGCAAGATCCTTAACAGTGGGGTAATGACGAATGAATTTTTCATAATAGGAAAGACCTTGAGCAACGCGGGTTTGCTGCAATATAATCTCGCTAAGCCAAATATTATATGGTTTTTTTGTTGTACGCCAAGGTAAATCGCGTTTATTCTCGTGATACCAATTTATTATTACCTGCTGAAAATCAGTCATTAACGTTAATTATTAAAAAAAAATTAAATAAAATCAACAATATAATGCTTAAGCTAATTACTTTTGTGACTCAAATTATACTAGTATTAAACTTATATTAAACTCTAAAAATAACAAATCATGACTAAAGCAGACGTAGTTACGGAAATTGTTCAAGAAACAGGACTTGACAAAAACGAAGCATTAAAAGCGGTTGAAGCCTTTATGACATCAATTAAAAAATCATTGGCAAACGGACAAAATGTTTATTTGCGTGGTTTTGGAAGCTTTATCGTTAAAGAAAGAGCAGAAAAAACAGGAAGAAACATTTCTAAAAACACTACAATTATTATCCCTGCTCATAACATTCCTTCTTTCAAGCCAGCTAAAACGTTTGTTGAAGAAGTAAAAACAAAAGTGAAAGGGTAATTCGCTAAAAAATATTTCCTTTAATACGCTATCTTTTGGTAGCGTATTTTTTTTGTGTTAAGGTTTACAAACGTAAACAAAAGCAGGTGGAATATTTAAAGGAGTAAACTTGATTTTTACTTCATTAAATAACTCTTTCAGTTGATTTTTGGCTTGAAGGCTATATTGAAATTGGATATATTTACCTGTAGGGATAAGTACTTTTTTTGCCGTACTCAATATGGATGTACGAAGTTCTTTTGAAAAATTAGCCAACGGCAAGGAGGATAAAATAACATCTGCACTATCAAAACCTAATTGGTTTAGATACTGTTCAATTTGGTCCGCTGAATCATGAATGATGTGGACATTTTTTTGTTTAAATTCTTGTGTCAGTCGTTCACAAAAACCATCATTTAATTCAAAAACCAATAAATGAGCATTTGCATCTAATTTTTCGACAATTTTTCGGGTAAAAACCCCTGTTCCCGGACCTAATTCGACCACAATCTTTGCTTGAGAAAAATCAATGTTATCAATCATTTTAGCAGCCAAAAAACGAGAGCTCGGGGTTAAAGAACCAACCATTTTGTTTTCTTTAATAAACTCCCGTAAAAAGGTTCTTTTTGACATAAATTAATCAGCTAATATATATGAGTCAGCTCGAAGAATACCGTGTACTTTACCGTTCAATTTAGCTCCGAAAAACGGAGAATTTATTGACTTAGATACATTTAAATCTTTCGTGAACTCCCAGTTTGTTTGGGTATCAAATAACGTGGCGTCCACTAAACCATCTATTTCAATTGGACTCAATGCAATTCCAAAAGCCAATCGTGATTTGATTGCTAGTGTATTGATTAATTGTTCAATAGCTTCAGGAAAATGAGTGTTGAGATTCGAGAAAAGCGTTTGCAGTTGAATACCCCCAAATCCGGCATAATCGAATTCAATTTCTTTTTCCTCCAAATCTAAAGGTCTATGATCGGAAGAAATAGTATCTATGGTTCCATCTAACACTCCTTGTATCAATGCCAACCGATCGCTCTCAGTGCGTAAAACGGGAAGCACCTTGTATTGCGTATCAAATTCAAGCATCACTGTTTCATTGAATAGCATGTTCATAAGATGAACATCTGCAGTAATATCTAATCCCTTCTTTTTAGCTTCACGCACCAACTTTACTCCCTCAGCCGTAGAAAGTCCAGTAACGTGTAGCCTACCCCCTGTATATTCTACTAACCGAATATTTCGTTCCAATTGAATAATTTCAGAAATACTGGGATCTGACTTTAATCCTGTTCTAGTACTTGCAACGCCTTCATTCACCATTCCTTTAGCTGCAATGGATTCATCACGAGCGATTGAAACTACCTTTCCTCCAAAATTTTTGCAATACAATAGGGCTCGATAAAATATTCCCCCAGATAGGGCATGTTGGTCATCCGTAAATAATTTAGCGCCACTTTGAAACATATCGTACATTTCAGCCAAATTTTGTCCTTCCATATTTTCAGTTACGCACCCCATTGGATGAAGCTGAGTAGTATGGTATTCTGATTTTCTTAAGACATATTCAACTGTTGATTTTTTATCAATAACCGGAAAGGTACTTGGTGTAATAAAAACATGTGTAAATCCACCTGCCGCCGCAACATTCAATCCAGAATCAATTGTTTCCTTTTGTTCATTTCCAGGATCTCCAAACGTTGCTTTTCCATCCACCCAACCTTGTGATATTTGCAATCCATCAATAGCAATAAGTTGAGCGTCCGCATCTTCAATAGAATCTTCGATTTTAACGTATCTTCCATTTTCAATTAAAATATCTTTTTTTGTTCCAAAAAAAGAGGAAGAAGCATCCGATATATGAACTGATTTCAGCAGAATTTTCATGTGACTTTCTGAATTTTTACAATATTACTTCCAAAATTTTAAAACGGCCCATTCTGACAATAGAAAAAGCAATCCAATTATCAACATCCAGCGCCAATATTCTACAGGCTTATCCAATTCGATTTTAGCCAAGCTCTGTCCTTCATTGATTTTTTTGTACGTCACTCTTTTAATTCCTTTATCCGTTAATCCATCAATAATTTCAGCTTCAGTAGCGTAATTTACCTCAGATTCATCCCGCGAGTAATTCAAAGAAACAATTCCAATCTGACCATCATCTTGAACTGCATAGGTTCCTGCCTTTAGCATTTCAACAGCTTCCTTACCACGTAAAATAAAATAGGTTGCCATTCCTTGCTGCTCAGTTTTGGGAATAAAATCCACTTCCTTGTTTTTTAAATGAACCGGCGTATCATCCTTTACTTTCTTATACAATGGAAAACTCATTTCCTTACCAATTGTCAAATAAATTGGAGTTTTTCGCTGGCTCATCTCCCCCATTCTCAATAATATGGATGGAAAAAGCGCATCGGAAACAAAGCTACTAAACGTATTTTCTAAAGAACTAGTGAACAGAAAAACGGAAGGCCCAAAACTCGAACGCATAAACAAGGGTAATCCATTTTGGAGATTTATTAAATCGAAAGCACGTGAATTTCCAGATCGCTGCGTTTGATAGAGTTGGGAAACAGCGGGTAGCGTTATATTAGCACTTTTCTTTTCAAACATTCCGTTAAAAAACGGATCATCAAATGCAATTTGCTTAATTTTTGTCCCTGTGGAAACCAAGCCACCTAATTGAGGTAATTGAATTTTAGCCAATAAAGAATTCCATGAACCCCTGTCTATTTTGGTTCCTGGAAACAGGCCTAAAGAACCACCGCCTTCAACAAATTCCAATAAAATAGCAGCATGTCCAGAAGAAATTTCATTCACCCCATTCAAGACTACCAAATCTGTTTGATTCAATTGATCTTTGGAAAAGGAACCTTGTTGAACTACTGATAATTTGTAATACTTTTCGAGCGAATACACACGTTGCATGGCTTCCAATGCATCCGGACCGTTCAATACTAAAACAGAGGTGTGATCATCTAAAAAATAGGAAAAATGAAAATCATCATCCCACAGCAATTGTTTATCATTGATAGAAACTTTTCCTGTTTTATATCCAGGTGTGTTGTCTGTAAAATTAATCGTGGTGGTTGTTTTTTTATTGGCCGGTAAATCAATTACAAAATCGCGTTTAATGTTATTTATAGTGCATGAAACATCGACATTATTCAAAATTACCGTTCCATTGTTCACCAAGCGTATATTTAACTCCGCATTTTCACCCAGTTTTTGAACGGGCGTAGAAAACCACACGGAATCGATTGATAAATTGGATGCTTGCTGAGGTTTCAGCTGAATTGGATAAAAATACCCTTCGCTATCCTTCGTGAGTTGATCGAAACTAACTTGATTTTTTTGAAAGTCTGAAAAGACAACGTATTGTTTTGAACCCAATTTCTGTTGAGTTGCCTCCGTATTTTTCACAATGTTCTTTTCCCACTCCAACACTTCATCCAGCGATTTACGAATAGGCGTTGGCTTAATTTTGTCCAACATTTCCAATGCTTCCATCTTGGTAATCAGCCTACTTTCTACTCCATTCATTAAGTTGGTATGCAACAAAATTCGAGTTTCGGGTGATACTTCTTGTAGCATTTTTCTTGCCTTCTCGCGTGCTTCTGAAATCAACTCTCCTTCCGTTCCTTTAGCCGTCATGGAAAAAGAATTGTCAATATAAATGGACAGAAAAGGTTTTGCACCGGCATTCGCAGCATTTTCTACTGGCAAGTATGGTTGAGCAAATGCCAAAACAATAAACGTTATCGCAAGTATTCTTAAGGCAAGTATCAACCAATGCTTAAGTTTTCGAACAGATTTTTTTTGCTGATCTAGAAACTGAATAAACTTGAGTGAAGAAAAATAAAGTGTTTTGTATCTTCTAAAATGAAACAAATGAATAATAATCGGAACGGCAAGCGCAGTTAAACCCCACAAAAATTCCGGATATACAAATTTCATACTTCAAAAATACAAAATTGAACGCAGTAAAATCATTCTTTTTTCAGCTCGTTAGGTTGTTATTTGCTGTACATTTGTAGCTAAATCGCGTTGAATTGGAATCTAAAAGCATATTTAATAGTTTATCTTTCAGGTTATTAACCCTTTTCACTCTTTCTTTCATCGCTGCGAGTATCTATTTTTTATACCGGGATAATACAATTATTTTTAATCAAATTTTATCAACATTCCATATCGATAATCTACTCAATAAAAAGGATTTAGCACCACATCTTCCCTTACCCAATTGGGCAATTTATTCCTTGCCCGGTGGAATTTGGGTTTTTGTAATAACCTCCCTCTTAAATCAGCATCGTATTTGGTTCCAAAAGGCAAGATTACCCCTAGATTACCTACCGATTACTTATGGAATCATTCTTGAATTTTTCCAATTTTTCCGCATTACGAATGGAACATTTGACAGTATGGATATCTTTTTTGTGCTCGGATTTGGTGTCATTGCCTTATCCATCAATAGAAACCAGCAAGAATTTACTGTAGATTGGCAAAAAAAAATACCCCATTGGGTGCTTGTCTCAGGTTTTTTAGTGCTGATTTTGAGCGACGTGCACAAATAACATTTTTCAATATCCAATTTTGTATATTTGATTTTATAAAATCAGTGTTATGAAAATCTTTCCATTTTTTGTGTTCTTTTTCAGTCTTCTTGTCCTACTTGGATGTGGTGATAAATTTCAACCGAATAAAGAAATTAAAACAGATTGCACACTTGGAAGCGAACCGGTAAGAAAAGTGCTTTTCGTTGGTATAGATGGCGTTCGAACCGATGCTTTACTTGCGGCAAATACCCCATGCATCGATAGTTTGTTGCCTCATTCCTACTACAATTGGAATACAGACCGAGGAGAATATACGGTGAGTGTACCGGGATGGTCTACCATTTTACATGGCGTTTGGCCCGCTAAACATGGACTATTTGATAACACATTTAAAACAAATCAATACAGCACTTACAAAGATATTTTTACCCTTGCCAAACAAATTAAACCAACCCTTAGCGTGGCAAACTTGAGTAATTGGGATGATTTCTTGAGAATAACCGAAAATGAAAACTACGCACAACGATTTGATTCAGACATGGATTTAAAAAATGATGCCATTCGAATAATCAATTCTTGTACCCCTGATATTATGGTGCTTCATTTTGACAATCCCGATGCATTTGGTCACGACAGCGGATTTTCTCCGACCAATCAACCGTATTTGGATGCGATCACCTTATCTGATACGTATTTGGCAGAAATTATGGAAGTGGTAAAACAACGAGAAGCAGCATTTAATGAGCAATGGCTTGTGGTAATAAGCACGGATCATGGCGGCGAAGGAACGGGACACGGAAATCAATATGACCTTCCTCAAACGCGCTATGTTTGGTCTATTTTACGTCGACCGGATTTGGCAACTTCAACTGAATTACCAATAGTAAATAGTGTTGATTTGTTGCCCACCATGCTCAATTGGTTAAATATTCCGGTACAATCCTCTTGGAATTTAGACGGAGTAGTATTGTTTTGATAGGTTCAGCTAAAAATTCTTAGCAAGGCGTATTGCTCCCCAAGGTGATGCTACCTTAATTGGCAATCCGGTTGTTGTGCTTCCGTTAATGAACAAAAAGGAACCTTCCACCGAAAAGTTGAATCCATTTTTTGTCATAAGTTGAACACCTAAAGGTATATTCACGGAGTAAACTCTTTTCCAAGCTAAATCTCCACCAAATATAAAAATCAAGGGATCAGGAAGTTTAAATGTTCCTATATTAATTCCTGCGTATGGAGAAAACAATTGTTTATTTTCTTTTTTACCCACATAATACTTTGCTCCAGCATACGTACCAAATAGGCCTGTTCCCAACTCAATGTTTATATTATGTGTGGCAAAATAATTGATGTAAATGGAACCTATCACGGTAGGACCCATTCCTTGAATACCAATTCCAAATTTGCGGAAACTTCGTGGATTACTTTCTACTGAATCTATGCTATTTTGAGCGAATAATATCGTAGAAAGAAAAACAAACAAGGCAATTAAACGTGATTTCATAAAGTAAATTAATAGTTAGTTATTTTTTTGAAAATTCTTACCTAATCGTATTGATCCGTATGGAATAGATCTCGAGAATGTTGAGCTACCATAAAAGAAGTATGCTCCTTCCACCGAAAAGTGAAACCCGTTTTTATTCATCAATTGAATCCCAACTGGAACATAAACTGATGCTAATTTATTCCACTCCGAACTAGATCCTCCATACCAACCCGTATTTATGTCTGGTAAGGAAATCATTCCTACATTAAGTCCAAAATAAGGAGAAAATAATTGCTTCTTTTCCTTTTTTCCACCATAGATTTTAGCCCCACCGTAAAAACCAATCAATCCTGCGCCACCCTCAATATTTACATTATGATTAATAAAATAATCTAGATAAAAGGAAGCACCTAACGTAGGTCCTAACAATTGAAAACCATATCCAAATTTTCTTACGCTTCGTTGATTCATTTTTTCCGATGATTGAGCTTGTATAGTTATTAAACTAGTCAGAAAAAACACCGTTAAAAATTTGTTCATACACATAAAATCTTTTTCAAAAATGTAATTTATTCTCCATTATTCAAAATTAAATAATGCAAGTGATGAATTTGCAGTTGCGAAATAAGCAACACCTACATAAGGTAAATGAAATAAATTTGAGAAGTTTTTGATTATCTGATTTGTTGGCTTAGAAAAAGCAAATCAAGTATAATTTAACTTTATTTTCAATATTTAATTAAATAATATGAATATACCTATTTTACTGATTCTATTCAGATTAGTCCTAGCTCCTATCATTTTGTTACTAGCTTATTTCATCGGTGAAAACGCCAAATTAGCTATTATCATTTTGATGTATTTGGGGTTGATTTCTGATATTTTAGATGGTATCATTGCGAGAAAAAACAACACCTCTTCGGCAAAATTAAGGCGGATGGATAGTCAAACCGATATGATTTTCTGGTTTTCACTAGGGATCTCCACATGGATACTTTACCCGAAATTAATTTCAGACAATTCAACCGTTATTTGGACAATTTTGATCATGGAAGTTGCCTGCTATGTAATTAGCCTATTAAAGTTCAAAAGAGAATCAGCACATCATAATTTTCTATCGAAATTTTGGGGAATCACCCTGTTAGTTGCTTTCACCTCGTTAATTGGATTTAATTATGCCGGAATTCCATTTGAATTAGCCATATTTTTTGGTATCCTTTCCCATATTGACCGAATATTAATCACTTTAATTTTACCTAAATGGACACACGATATTCCGAGTACATACCATGCAATCCTCATTCGAAAAGGAATCAAATTCAAAAAGAATATCTATTTCAATGGGTAGTTTATGCTTTAAACGCTTACTTGTTAAGTAATTTATTTATTTCCTTTTGTAAGTTCACTTTATTGTTTGGACCAATTCCGGTTGACGCATACTGAATCAAGCCATTTTGGTCGATAATTACATTGGTTGGAAATCCTTTAATGCCATAGGAATCGGACACAGATTGACCACTAGAAATAACTTTATAATCAAAATCGGTTTTTTTTAAGAATTTTTTGAGCTGCTTATGGTTGTTTATTGCAATTGCCAAGAAAACCACTTCTTTTCCTTTAAATTCTTCCACCAATTCATTTAATTCTGGCATTTCCATAATACAAGGTTTGCATTCAACGAACCAAAAATTTAATGCTACGACTTTTCCTTTTAGTTCAGCAAGTTTGTATTTTTTTCCTTTTATGTCTGTAACATCAAAATCAACAGCTTGAGTACCAACAAGTGGACTTTTTTCTTGTTCCATGCCCATTCCGCCTTGTTGCATTTTTGCCATCATAGCCTTTTCCTCTACAGTCGCTTTTCTCAAAACAAATGCTTTAACTGCTTTTTTTTCATCCACATACGGTTCTGGAATGTACTCGTTGGACATCATTATTTTCATGAAGTCTGCTGGATTTATCTTCTGTAATTGCTGATCATACATGGGCATTGACATAGGATCAAGCATCAATGGGGTTCCTGAATCTATATCTCCAGGACCAGCAAGTTTTAACCCAGCCAAAGGATTGGAAGTATTGTTGACATTTTCAGAATTTGAAATCTGTGCATTAATTTCAAATGAACTAAAAAATAAAATGCTCATTACAAGCAAAATAATATTCGTTTGGACCTTCAATAAAGAAATCATATTTATCGTGTTTTGGGAGCAAATATAGTCATATCACTTAATTAGCATACTTCTTCTTCTTCCAAATAATTTATGGTGGATTACCCTGAAGAGTTTTTTGTTCGAGCTCGAAATTAAACGCATTTAACCGTAGATAGGATTATCAGCTATTTTCAAAATTTGTTTTAAACTAAATACTACCTTTGTAGTCAATATATTCCTATGGAAACACTTGCTAAAAGACACATTGAATTTGACCGCACCGGTTTTGATGATAAAGAACTAATCGAAATTTACCGCAAATTACTTTTGCCTCGCTTAGTTGAGGAGAAAATGTTGATTTATTTGCGTCAAGGAAAAATCTCTAAATGGTTTTCCGGTTGGGGACAAGAAGGGATTTCTGTGGGCTGTGCCTACGCCATGAACGAAGATGAATACATTTTGCCGATGCATCGTAATTTAGGTGTTTTCACAACCCGTAATGTGCCTCTTCCGCGTTTATTTGCTCAATTTCAAGGAAAGATGTCGGGCTACACCAAAGGCCGTGACCGTTCCTTTCATTTTGGAACACAAGAGCACAAATTAGTGGGGATGATTTCGCATTTGGGTCCTCAATTGGGGATTGCAGATGGAATAGCCTTAGCAGCAAAACTCAAAAAAGAAGAAAAATCAACCTTGGTGTTTACCGGTGACGGAGGTGCGTCGGAAGGTGATTTTCATGAATCAGTGAATGTCGCTTCCGTATGGGATTTACCCGTAATTTTTGCCATCGAAAACAATGCGTGGGGACTTTCAACTCCTTCTGCAGAACAATTCAGATGCAAGCAATTTATTGATAAAGGAATTGGTTATGGAATGAAAGCCGTTCAAGTGGACGGGAATAACATATTGGCTGTTATCAAAGCCGTGCGTGAAATCAACGCTGAAATTCGCAAAGAGCCGAAACCGTATTTCTTGGAGTTGATGACTTTCCGCATGCGCGGTCATGAAGAAGCATCCGGCACAAAATATTATCCGGAAGGATTGCAAGATGAAAAAGCGAAATTTGATCCAATTGATAATTACACCTTGTATTTGAAAGAATTGGGTGTATTAACGGATGAATTGGAAAATAGCATTCGCGAAGAACACAAAGAGTACATTCAACAATCATTTGAAACTGCGATGGCAGAGCCAAAAATTACACCTGATTTACAACGTGAATTGGATGATCTTTACGCACCTCACACACCAACTGTTCAACTAGCAACGGGCGAAAAATCAGAAAAGCGGTTCATTGATGCCGTTCAAGATAGTTTACGCCAGTCGATGGAAAAATACCCGGATTTAGTGATCATGGGACAAGACATTGCCGAATATGGTGGTGCTTTTAAAGTAACGGAAGGATTTGTTGATTTGTTTGGAAAAGACCGCGTTCGAAATACACCCATTTGCGAATCTGCCATTGTTGGTGCTGGATTGGGATTATCTATTTCTGGAATGAAAGCCATTGTGGAGATGCAATTTGCTGATTTTGTGAGTTGTGGCTTCAATCAAATTGTAAATAATTTAGCGAAAATGCATTGGCGTTGGGGACAGCAAGCCGATGTGGTAGTGCGCATGCCAACGGGTGCTGGAACAGCTGCCGGACCTTTTCATTCTCAAAGTAATGAAGCTTGGTTTGTACATACGCCAGGATTGAAAGTGGTTTATCCATCCAATCCGTATGACGCAAAAGGTTTATTAAATGCCAGCATCGAAGATCCCAATCCGGTGTTGTTTTTTGAACATAAATATTTGTACCGAAGCATCAAAGCAGATATTCCAAACGATTATTATACGGTGGAAATTGGCAAGGCAGGAATTGAAAAAAGCGGGAATGATTTATCTGTAATCACCTACGGAATGGGCGTTCATTGGGCGAAAAATTACGCTGCTGAGCACCCTGAAATTTCCATGGAAATCATAGATTTGAAAACGCTTCTACCGCTTGATTTAGATACGATTTACACCAGCGTTCGAAAAACCGGAAAAGTGCTTGTACTTCATGAAGATTGCATGACGGGCGGAATTGGTGGCGAAATTGCCGCGTTGGTTACCGAACATTGTTTTGAGCACTTGGATGCACCTGTAAAACGCGTTGCTTCCTTGGATACTCCGGTACCATTTACCTCATCGTTGGAAGCTCAGTTTTTACCGATTGATCGTTTTTCGGAAGCAGTTTCAGCTTTGATGGCTTACTAATT
>JACCDY010406449.1_pt1 | contig 22420 bp, 42 predicted proteins | sample 7446391 | NCBI WGS metagenome assembly JACCDY01 (sample SAMN15323451, study PRJNA562643) | freshwater metagenome | isolation source: river surface water | place: USA:Blue River Watershed | collected 2017-08-18 | reverse complement strand
CCCCTCCATCACAGTCGGCACCTGCCCCGATCCGATTTAATGACAGAGTATACCGCTGGACGACGTACTACACGCATGAGCCCCCCCCACACACAGCCAGTCGGGCGAACTGTTTTCTTTCGCGGCGTACGTATCGGCACCATCGTCGGCTCGCGCACTTTCTGGCGCGGTTCGGTGACTCCGCAAAGCGGCTTCGACGTCTGGATCGACGGGACGCGCAACCCGCTCGGCAACCCCGGTAGACTCCCGTACGCATACTTCGCCGAGATCGTGCGTGATCTCAAGGCGGGTGTCTTCGACGAGCAGTTCATAGCGGCGCGGCTGCTCGCGGAGTGAGCGGCGGAAGCGGCGTTGCAGGAGGCGGCTGAGCGTGCGGCGGCGCAGTCGTGAAGCGCAACCCGATCGTCTGCGTCACGCTGCCCGAGGATCGTCCCTGCCTCATGGAAGGCGTCGTTCTGACCACTGGCACGCTGCGCACGCCTTACGGAGTGCGCTCCGTTGAGGCGCGAGGCGATCATGCCGCTCGCAAACCGGTCCGCCGATCACGCGAAGAAATCGTCGCCCCGCTGAAAGAGACGCCTCGCTGGCGTCGTACAACAAGCACACAAGAGCGGTACCGAGGCAGACACCGCAGGAGAACTGTCATGCGCATCTTCAACATCACCGGGCATCATCTCACGGGAGCCGACAAACGTTTCCTCGCGCGAGAGTACCGCCGTCAGCGCAACGGAAGCCGCAGGACTTTCGTGAACGCCTACGGCACCGAGAAGGGCGCAGCGATGTGGATGGATGTCAACCGGCGTCAGGAGACCATGCTCACGCAAGAAGAGGCGGACGGGGAGACCCTCGTGGGGACCGCCGCCTGTGTGCGCCACGACGGCGGGGGGCTGTTCCTCGACGGCGTCGGCGCGGCAAAGGGCCATCGCGTGTTCTCGCGCCCGATCGTTCGGATCTAGGAGGAACGTGACGTACGCAAAGGAACTGCACGACGCAGAGTGCGTTCGTGTGATCGAAGAACAAATCGCGGCGATGAGCCGCCGCGGACACGCCGATGGCGTGATGGCAATGCTCAACGGTTTCAACATCAACATGGCGGATCACTACCGCCTCAAGCGCGCCATCGAACGGCGCAGCAAGGAACTGCCACGATGAAGCTCAAGATCAACACGCTCCGCAGCACCGTCCACGGCTACGACACGCTCGCGTGGGCGACGGCGGACAAGCCGATGTTCGTCCCGCCGAAGTACAAGGGCGAGAAGCCGCAGCCGTGGTTCCGCGGTGTCGCCGTCAAGAACCCGTGCGAGCATTTCCGCCACGGGACGGAGATCAACGCCGACGTCGAGTGGAACGACCGTCTCGCCACGTACGAGGCCGTGAACGTTCGCTGCGAGGCGTGCGAGGAGCCAGAGACGGAGGAGCCTCCGCCGCGCGTCTTCAAGGCGAAGATCACTCGCTGGCTCGGGCGCTACGGTTTCGCGGTTCCTCTCCGCGGAGAGGCAGACGACGTGGACTCCGTGTTCGTGACTGCGGGCGCGGTGTGCCACCACGCAGGGACTCGCGACCCCGAGATGGACGAGTGGTCAGTGGACGTGCGGCGCGGGACGATCGTCTCGCTGTACGATGTCCGCAAGGGCGCGAGGGGATACTTCGCGAAGGAGGCGGAGTGCGCGCACTGCGCCGACGACCGTCGGGCGCGCGATGCCGAAGAAGCAAGGCTCGCCGCGATCGACAAGCGCAAGCGCGAGGCGAAGAAGCGGGTGATGGCGCTGTTCGAGAAGGGCCACAAGTTCGACGTTGGCGCGGAGTACCCGTACTTCGTCAAGTCGTCGAACATGGTCACCGACAAGGTGTCGGTGGCGTTCATCGAGGCAGCGTGCAAGGCCGTCTACGAAGGCTCGGCCGATGCCGTGGTGATCGCGTTCGCTGAGAGCGAGGCGCGCAAGGCGTACGAGGCGCTGCGCAACCGATCGTTCAGCGATCGACCGCTCGAAGGCGTGTCGTGATCGGCTGCGAGCCGCGCGAAGTGAAGGGGCACGCTCACTGGTGCCTCGTCGGGTACGGCTTCGACGACAACGGGCCGTGTGACTGCGGAGGCAAGGAACGAATGGCCCGAGAGGCAGAGATCGCTGCGTGCCAGCACGAGTGGACGGGCTTTCGCGACGCGAAGGTCTGCAAGCGATGCAACGTCCCGAAACGGGATCTCAAGGGGCGATGAATACAGAAACGCCGTCTAACGTACATCGGTCACGATGAGCAAGAAGCCGCCACGGACGATAGATACGCCTCGTGACGAGCGCATGGCGCTGCGCCTCACGGGCGAAGAGAAGGCGATCATCGAGAACGCCGCTGCGCTCGGAGGCGAAGACGCATCGTCGTTCGTTCGCCGAGCGGCCATCATCGAGGCGCGGCGCGTAGCCGAGTATATCAAGAATCGAGGAGCTTGACACGTACGCCGCGAAGGCGTACGGTGTTGCCATGCCGCCTACAAGAAGAACTACTGGCGCGATAGACCTGCCAACAGGAGGAATACCAGCAAACGGAAGAGTCGTCACTGGCGAGGGCGTTCATAAGCGACTCAATCAAGTTTCGGTCGGCGACTATGTGATGGGCGTGAACGATAGCGGTAATACTGTGTCGAGCCGCGTGCTGCAAAAGATCGGAGGAGGTGTTGCTGGTGATGGGTGGCTTAACATCTCCGGCAAACGTATAAACGCTGGTCGAGGCAACAGCACATTCACCCTGATCTGCGACCCAAAACAGCTAGTGTGGTCGCGAACCAAAACGAAATACGTTAGCGCTGCGAGTGTATCGGTTGGCGATCATGTTACATCGATGAGAGCCGACCCCGGCTTGTCTCCTGTGCAAGCGTCAGTATTACTCGGAAAGATGCTTGGAGACGCGCACATTCCTTCAATCGGAGCCCGAAGGGAAATAATCTGGAGCCATACATCGAGCGACGCTGGGTACGTCGAGTGGGTGCGTAGGGCTATCGGGCCTTTGTGCGGTAATACGCATACAAAGGTTAGCGGGCACGGATCTGAAATGCTGTGCACGCGAACGGTTTCGTCGGATTTTATCCGGCAAAAGTTCGACGACTTTTACATGCCAGACCACACCAAGGTCGTTCCGGCTTGGGTGGCCGAAGCGATCGATCCGATTGCGCTAGCATTCTGGTATATGGACGACGGATCTCTCGCGCACCAAGACGGGCAGGAGGATCGCGCTGCATTCGCGACGTGCGCCTTCACCGAAAGCGACTGCCGCACACTTGTCGCTGGCATGGCAAGGCTGGGTGTCGTAGCGGCAGTAAGGTTGTATGCTGGATATCCAAGGCTATTTCTTAATGCTGACAACGCAGAGAGGCTGTTTCTTCTCGTTGCGCCGTACATCCCGCCGTGCATGCAGCGGAAACTACCGGCACGCTATCGCGGCCACGACGGGTGGCTGCCCCAGCACGGCGCAGAATACAAAAGTATGCTTGTCGAACAGCGTGTCGACGCAATCTCTTCGTTCTCGATCAAGAGTGGCAGGTACAGCATGGAAACAGAAACAGGCAACTACTTCGCTAACGGTATTCTGGTCGGCGATTCAGGCCACAACGACTACCACGAGCGAGGCGGCGCGTGAACGTTTCGGACGTCATCGATGCGCTCACGGAGCGTCTCGGCCCGCCAGCGAAGCGAGAGTCCTACATGGGCAGAGCGAGCGCGTCGTGGGGCAAGTGCGCCTACCTATGCCGCGGCGTTAGCTGCTTCTCGCATGCCGACGGATCGACACGAGTCGACGTGTGGCAGCCGATCTCCGGCATCCCCGTGCGGGCTCTCGTGATCGACGGTGCCGATGTACCGGGCGCCCCGCCGTTCCGGTCATCGATCGTCAGAAAGTTCTCGACGGTCGCAGACGTCGAAGCGTACGACGGCATCGTGTGGCCAGCGATCGTTCCGCTCGACGTCGCGCTCGAACTCGCCGCGAAGGCGATGACGGAGGCAGCGTGAAGGACTGGAGAGACGGATGCGAGAACTGCGGCAGCGCCGGATGCTTCGGCGTGTGCGGCGTGCTCGGGACACTGCATGAAAAGGCTTCGCGCGAGGCGCTTCGTCTCGTGCTGGTCGCCTCCGCTGACGGAATCGAGCGTCACGGCCATGCGTTGCTCGCCGAGGATTTGCGTGTGATCGCTAACCGCATCGTCACGGAGGCTTACGAGAAAGCAGGGGCAGGGCACACGCTCGCGTGCTTGCTCTGCGGAGATACGTCGCGCTGCGTTCTGACGGACGACGAGATGCGGTTCATGGAACGCGCGAAGGAGGCTGGCACGCTGAGGTTGCCGCTCTCGTACGTGGAGCGGCTCGCTGACCGTCTTGGCATCAAGTGGTCGGTCGTCGAGCCTCATGCTCGCGAGGCGTACAAAGCGACCAATCGATGATTGGCCCGAAGACTCTATGTGTGCTTTCGCTTGCCAGCGGCGGCGCGTCGCGGGCTCGGTTCGAGGCTAACCGCGTTTTGCCGCAGCTACTAGCTGCCGAGCGATCCGGTCTCGTCGAGGCGAGCGAAAACCGTCGCGGTTCAGGCGGGTGCAAACTCATCGTTCTCACCGACGCGGGGGAACGAGCGTGGAACGAGTACATCGCGGCTGAGTGCAAAAGGCTTGGCGTGGCTGAATAGGCAAGACAGCCAAGCGTATTAACAACAGAGGATGGGATGACGCCTGACGAACTCAAGTCTCTTCACGACAAGCGCGTATGGGGCGATCACGTCGCAAGCGGTAGCGAGCAAAACGTTACGTGGGAGGTGCGTGAACGGGCGGTTCATGCGCCGTGGAACTCGCAAGATCCGAACGGATGGCGAAGGTCGACGGTCGTTCCCGGTGAGTACCGCATCACGGTCGCGCTGCCGCGTACCGAGGCCATCCGAACTGACCTCGCCGTGTGCTACCACTCCGACATTCTCGTCGTCGCAGGCCGCACGATCGAATCGCACAGCGGGCACGGCGAATTCGAGATCGTCGGTTACTTCGCCGAGGCAGCGTCAGCCGACGATGCGGTCGAGCATGCGAAGTCGTGGTGCCGTGACTGCATCGCGCAGGGCTACTTTCCGACGGTGACGACTTGATGCGTCGACTCGTAGCGGCGTTTCTCGTCGCGCTGTTTCTGCTAGTGTGCTCCGCCGCCAGCGCGCAGCGCACCGGAGGTTCTTTCGGCATGCGATCGTGGGGCTCCGGCTCATCATTCGGCAGATCGGCATCATTCTCGCGGCCGTCAACGCCGTACCGGTCGGCAACGTTCAGCCGTCCGACGCTGACTGTGTCGCGGCCAGCGGTCAACCGCGTCGGGACGTACAGAACGACGCAGATCGACCGACACGTCGCGTGGTGGCCGAACCTTCACGAAGACAGGCATGACCACCACGTCATCGTGGTAGGCAGCGGCGATCGTGATCGACCGACCGACGAAGGCACGGAGGCTGCGTTCTGCGCAGTGCTGATCGCTTGCCTTCTTGCTTACGCGTGGATCAAATTCTAGGCACCGACCCAGAACGCAGCGTACGTTCGCATCGAGTCGTCAATCCCGCCTCGCGTACCCGCGACGATCACGCCCGGAACATTCCGAAGCCGCTCCCACGTATCCGCCGCGGAATCCGACGTAGTTCCTCCCGTGCACGCATCAGCGATGATCGCCGCGGGGAACGGCCTAGCGGCGGCGTGCTTGAGTGCTGCGACGTACATCGCGATCCCGAGACCACGATGCCATAGGGACGGATGCAGCCTCGTGTTGTGGGCAACGAGAACGTCGAGACTACGGCGGGCCTTCGTCTCCAGTTTCCCAACGTTCCTATCGCACCACTTGTCTACGTCGCGCCTCGGCTCCTCCACCTCGATCTTGCCGAAGATCAACTCACCGTCTTCGTCGTACTGCCGATCGGTGTGGAGCCACACGGTGAAGCCAGTGCCTTCGTCGACCACCTTGATGTAAACGTTCTCGCCGTTTCGCTCTGCACGACGCCGTGGTGGATTCCGGCTCGCCCCGAGGAGCCGCATGATCTCTTTGATCTCAGCGTCGTCGGCCGGACCGCGCGCATCGTGTCGCGGCTCGTTCACGGGCGTAGCTTTCCTCGCCGCGCGAGCGCGATCTTCGGCGCCGTACCGCCGCTCGTAGTCCGCCGCAGCGGCGGCAGGATCGTTGAACGTTCGCCACGTAAGCGCCTCGTTCTTGTAGTGCGGGTGATGATCGAAGACGAACCGCACCGGCACCATCACGTCGTGACGCGGGTGCAGCGCCATGAGCGCGTTGATGCGGTGGTTCCCCTCGCCGACCTTGACGTGGCCATCGCGGTCGACCTCCAGCATCACTGGTTCGGTAATGCCGCGCCGCTTCACCGACGACTTGAACGCGCGAGCCTTCGCGGTCCCCGGCATATCACGGAGATAGTTGCCGGGTTCTGCGCTGCGAAGGATATCGGCGAGCGAGTACCACGCCATCGCGCTAGTCGACTCGCGAGCCTTGACGTCTCGCGTCCACGCCTCGGCAACCTGCGCGATCGTCGGCGGGTCACTGGGATCGATGTCGTAGTACGCAGTCCAGCGCGGCCGACCAGCGGGGATCGTGGTCGGGTTGCGCGAGGAGCGACGCCTGCATCTCGTGGCCATCAGAACACCGCCTCCACGCGATCGTAGGCGAGATGCCGCTTCGATCGCGTGTACGACACACGCCGCGCGCCTACCATGCGGGCGAGTCGGTCACGAACGATCGGATCACGTAGGAACTCCGCCGCTTCGTGATTCGTGACGCGCATCGCCGTCGCGAGATCAGCAAGCGTGGCGTACGACTGCTCTCGGAGCATCCGTGCCGCGGTGGCGTGCTGCGTGGCGATCACGCGAGCGCCTCCCGCAGCGCCTTCGCAGCCTCGACGCGAAGCAGCCTCTCGCCGAAGAGGGCGAGCACTGCCATTGCGGTGTCGAACTGGAACGTTGCACTCGCGGGGTAGGTTGAGAAACGCGCGGTGCCACGGGAGCGCCAGAAGGCCGGAGCAGAATCGAATTGCCAGTACACGTACGGAGACGGATCGCCCCACGCGCGCAGAACTCGTGCGATGTAGCGTTCGTAAGTGGACTCTGGCAGTTCCGCGTCGTCGTCGGTGATTTCTTCACCGATGAGCTTCGTACGAAGCGTGATCGATCCGTCCTTCACGTCGAGATCGAGGCGATCGGTCCCGAACGAGTACGACTCGCGAACCTCGTTATCGATCGCCCTGAGCAGCACATCTTGAAACGCGTCATCGAGCTCGGCTCCGAGCATGAGTCCAGAGAACACGTCGCCGTTGTTGCTTCGGATCGATTCCATCGCAAGCGCGTACACCCGCTCCGGCGTCGCCGGGATAGGTCTGCGCGTCGGCGGAATGACCTTGCCTCGAACCTTGCGCGGCCCATCCGTCTCCGAGTCACGCACCGCCGCGTACGCTGCTTTCTCGAACTCTCCGAGAACGCCGTTGAGCACGACGGACTTGTGCTCTGGACGCTTGTTGATCCAGCGCATCACCCACCCAGCGAGACCCTTTGGCCACGGGTGGCGACGACGTACGGGGTCAGGCGAACCGGCGCCGAGACCGTTGCGGATGGAGCGACGATTGCGTTTGCTACGTTGCATGATGCCTCAGAGGTTTGCGATCCAGCGGCCGTCGACGCGGCGCCACTGCGCGATCACAGCGCCGTCGGAACGTACGCGGGAGAGGTAGGCCGAACGGACGTCGCGTCCGCCGTCGTGATACAACTGTTGCAGGATCGCCGACGCCTCCCGCTTCGCTTCGGTCTCGCTCATCGGCACGGGGCCGTAGGCGAGTTCGTGCCTCGCGTCCTTCGCCCCGGCAGAACGGACGTCGAGGTGCCACTCCGCGAGTCGTGTAGAGCCGTTCTTCGTCGAGCGCCTTGCCTCGCGCGCCATACGCTTCACTGCGCGAACGTCGTCACCGTAACCGGCGCGACGTACGGCGCTGCGCTCCTCGCGCTTGCCCTTCGCCGTGAGCGTTCGCGACCCACGCTTGATCGCTCCACGCTTCTGCGCCGACGCGGTGCAGATCGCGATGGCGCCGGAAAGAGCCCCTCTCGGACCACGCCGTTTGAGCTTCGGGGCGACGTGCGCGACGCAGCGGTCCACGATCGCGGGGAGCGAGCCTCCGGGGTTGCGGTCGGCTGAGAGGTGACGTTTGAGCGCGTTCACCGCGTCGCGGTAGGTCTTGAACCAGCCAACCTCATCACGCCCGCGGACGCCGCAGTAAGCCTCGAACGGCTGCGCGCGATGCTTCGCGTCCGTGTGCTCGACGATCGCGTACGGACGCCCTGCCGCGATATCGCGGAGTTCCGGGTCGCTGACCGGGATGCTGATAGGGTTCCGCGCGTACTCGCGCACCATCGTCGCCGGGATCGTTTTGTCTGCGATCTGAGATCGGGCGTCACGCATGGAACGTTCGGCTTGGTTCGCCGCACGGATCGCGTCTGAGAGCGTCTTGTGCTCACCGCCGACAAACTGGCCGCTGTAGTAGAGACGCCACTTCGTGCCGCGAATGGAGGAACTTTCGACGTGCGGGCCGATCGTCCAGTGGCCGCTGAACAGCCACGGGAGGCCGCTGCCGGACCTCGCCTCTTTCCACGAGAGGTCGTCAGAGCCGGAGTTCCGTAACGATCGTCGAGCGCGCTTCATGAGGGGACGGTACCACGACCTCAGCCGCGATGGAATCGCGATTCCGAGACTATGCACCAGCCCGGAGTGACTTCTTCGTAGCCCACTCTTCAGGCGTCATCCAACGCGGGCGGCGACCGTTGTACAGCCCGTACACGGTTTAGTTGCGGAACGCCCCGTACTTGTCGCCGAACGCGACGGGCGTCGGGAGCGTGGCTAGGTCGCGAGTCACCACCTCTTCGACTTGCTCCCACGTCCACTTCGCTACAACGACAGGGATGCCGAGCGCCGCGTACGTGGCGGTCACCGGCACGGTCACCGCGCGCGTGTCGAGACCGAAACGGTGCATGTTCTCCCCGAACACGTCCCACACGATGATTTGTCGTACACGGACGATCCTGCGATCGACGTCGACCTCGTTGTTGTAACAGTGATGGCCGATGCCGTAGCCTCGGTCGGTGAGTGGCGGAGTGCGTCGCGATGAGTTCATGCTGGTTGTACGGCGACCAGCGTGTGTTACTTGCGCGAAATCCTATCGCCGAAAGAGAGGTACGGCTGGCCGAAGCGGATGCCGTACTGCGCGAGGTCGCGGGAGACGACCGCATCGACTTGTTCCCACGTCCACGCTCGCTCTGGCGATACGGGTGAGCAGTCGAGCGCGGTGATTGCTCGCGTGTCGAGGTCGTAGCGTGTGTACCTCTTGTCGCACACGTCCCAAACAACGATTTGCCGAACGGGACAGCAGAAGTTGATGCCTTGCAGCGTGTCGTTGTACCGGTGCCCGCCGATGCCGTAGCCGCGGTCGGTGTAGACGTGGTCGTTCATACCGATGATACGGCGGCTTACGAGATGTTATTCGCAGCATTTCGTAGTCGTCGGAAAGAAATGCATGGCGGACGAAAGAAACGGCTGGCTGCCGACGTAGAAGTGGCATGGACGAGAACACGGAGCTGTTTGTCGCGCTCTGCCTCGCAGTGGTTCGTCAGGCGCAAGAGGTGACCGAGACCGCGTGGCGATCGATGCGCGAGGCGCAGAGGATCGCAGAGTACAAATTCGGCGTGTTTCCGGTGGGCGACTACGACCATGAGGACGTAGCGTGGTACGCTGCCCTCGGGATCGCGGCCAACGAGGGAGCGTACATCAAGTACGGTGTCGCAGAGGCGTTGCCGGAGCGTGCCGAGGCGATTCGACTTCTGTCGGAGTCTCACCCCGACGTCGTCGCCGCGGCGCAAAAGGCTGTCAAGGATGCGGTCGGAGGTGCGGCGTGACGACATCGCTGGATCGGAGTCGTTTCGTGGCGTCTGTACGCGTCGTATGCGGTCGCGGAACGATGTGTCCGTGGATGACGGAGGCGGCATCTAAAGGAACCGTGTTCCAGTGGCAAGCTAGCCGCATTGACGGCTCTCGTTTTCTCGTCGTGAAGGTGTCAGGGCTCGAACCGAGGATGGTCGCAGCGTGCCCCGTATGCGGCGGTCGCCTGGATGGAGGATCGTGGTGAGCGAGACGCAACTGTTCGTAGACCTCTGCCTCTCGATGGTGGAGTACAACCGTACGCGCAGCGACGAGGCGAGGCACGCCCTTCGCGTGGCTCAACTCGCCGCGGAGGGTCGCTTCGGTGTCACCGCCGGAGAGACTGACATCGGACTGGCGGCGTCGCTCGCGCTCTGCGTCGAAGAGGGCGTCATGGCCGTCCACGGCATCGTCACCCCGGGCGAGATGGAGTCGGTCATGCTGCACCGGCTCACCGTGTCTCACCCCGACGTCATCGCTACGGCGCGGTCGGCGGTTCGGGCCGCGATCGGAGGTGTACTGTGAACGATACGCAACTGTTCGTCGCGCTCTGCCTCGCGAAGATGCTGGCACGCATCCATCCGTCGCCGGAGAACGCGACATCCGATCAGTCTGCCGGAGACGTATCTTCGCGAGAATCTCACGCCGCTGCCGTTACGATTCTCGGAGACGAGGGCGTCTACCGTAGGGCGTCTACGCTGCCGGTGATTCGCTCGGCCGAGGAGATCGTAGGGACGGATGCCGCCAGCGCAGCGCGCGTCGCTGTTCGGTTCGTGCGGTATTGCATCGCAATGGCCGAGCACGCGATCACGCAGAGCTGCGAGTCGCATCGTTCGTTGAGTGATGCGAGGCTCGGGGTGAGCGGAGCTTTCGGCGTCACGGACGAATGGATCGACGTCGGCGTGCTCGCTGCCATCGCGCTCTGCCACGAAGAGGGCGTGTTCGACGGTTACGATCCTGCGCCGGACGACGCGATGGCTCACCTTCGCGCGATCGAAGCGTCTCACCCAGACGTCGTCGCTGCGGCTCGCAAGGCGGTTCGGGCCGCGATCGGAGGTGCACCGTGAACGATACGCAACTGTTCGTAGACCTCTGCCTCGCGAAGATGGCGTCTCGCCGTGGCGGCTCGGTGGTCGCTGAGAACAAGGCAGCCGGTGCCATCTACCGTCGCTTCGGCATGGTCAGGTCGGTCATGGCAGACGCGGCGAAGCTCGCGGCGACGGCGCTCTGCTACGAAGCTGGAATCTACGTTGGGGATGCGCCGCCGTACGTCATGGAGGCTCTGGCTCAAGTCACGCTCTCGCACCCTGACGCCGTGTCGGCCGCTCGCGCTGCGATGGCCCTCCCGTCCGTGCAGAAAATCATCGAAACGATCTCGCGCGCGGCAGCCGATCGAGGCGTACACGTCGAGGTCGTGAACATCGAGCACACGACGGAGCATGGCTCCAACTCGATCGCCTCGACGTCAGTGTGCAAGCACTGCGGGCGTGATACTGCCGCCGATCTTCGCGCGGTGGAGAACATGCAGCGGCGCGATGTGCGTGGAGGCGAGCGATGAACAAGACGCGCAGGCATCGAGCGAAGGCGGCGGCGCGTCGGCGCAAGGCGGCTCTCCTCGCGTTCGCGAGGATGGATGCGGTCGTCCGCGACGAGTGGCGGCGAGTCGGCTTCGTCGGCAACGAGAACATCCGCAAGATGCTCCGCGAGTCGGAGGCATGGATGCGGGTGCATCCCCTCGATCGTGGTGCAGACAACACCGCTGAGTCGCTCCGTTCGAGCGCCGAGAAGTCTGCGGTCGCAAGGGGCGTTTCGTGGTCGTTCGTGAACAGTGCCGAAAGGGCAGTGCGCAGCGGTTATCGTGTTCAGAGGCGAGCGGTACTTTCTGGTTGTGGCCGAAGAAAGGCAAGATGAAGCGTGCTCGATGGACTGGCAGTGGCGACGTTACCGAGAAGTTCCTGGTTCCCGTCGAGGAAAGTTGGTCCGACTCCAGCGGGTCACCGTCCGCCGCGGGTCCGAGCGACGGCGACCTTTTCGTGGCGTACAGAGGGTGGCGTGGCTGCGTCGGGAGCAAGGTGGAGGCAGGATCTTTTCATGCTGACTCCTTGCTCTGTGATGAGCCTGCGTTCTTCTTCAACGTCATCGAGAAACTGCCGACGCTGCTCGACGAAACGACGCGCCAGTACCGCGAGCACGAAGCCGCGGAAAAGGCGCGTCACGATGCTGGCATGGCGAAGATCGCTGCCGGGCGAGAGGCTCGTCACGCTCGCGAGCGAGAGGAACTTCTCCAACTCTTCGGACCACCAAGGATGAAGCCGTGAGCATCGATGTTCTGCCCGACGGGTACGAACCGCCGACCGACACCGTCACGGCTTCACGCATCGAACGTATCGTTGCGGCGTTCGCAACGAGCGCTACGTCGGTGGTCGTTGCCGTGAAACATGACGGCGAGTGGTACAAGGCGCAGGCGTTCGTATTCTGGAGCGGCAGAACAGCGTGCTCGCCGTTCGTGTACGATCGGCCACTATGGCGAGACTCCGAGCAAGAGGCACTTGATAGGCTCGAAGCGGTCGTGCGTGAGTACGCGTCGGCGTACGTGAGACTCCGCCGTCGAGACGCTGACACGAAGAGGTTGCAGGCAGCGATGCTGCTCGACGAAGCGAAGTCGAAAGAGGATAGGGCTGCAACGATAGAACGAGTTCTGGAGGAGCGATGACGTCGGCGCCGAGTCAGAGCGTCGTAGTATCACTTTTCTTCTACGAGATTGTGCGGTCGCGCGGCTGCACTCGCCGCGTGTCCTCTGTATGACGCCTGAACGCCTCCGAGAACTGCAAGACGCTCGCGTGTACGGCGAACATGCCTCCGCTGGAGAGTGCTCTGGCGTGGCGTGGGAGGTGCGCACTCACCCGAACCATGCTGATGGATGGCGCGTCTGCATAGCGGTAACAAGCAATACGGATGTTCGCGTGTCGATTGCGAAGAATCGGGTGAATTATCGCGGCGTTTCAGTCGTCGGATGGACAACGGAAGACGGGTGCGTGCTGCTTCACAAGTTCGTTCGTGGACCTCAGCAAGATGCCGAAGTTTTTGCGGTCGAGTGGGCTGACAGGGCATCAAGAGAGGAAATCGTCGATGATTGATCCAGAGCGAGATTCGGAACGCAGCGACATCGCCGAGAATGCCGACGTGGGGACGCACGATCGGGACGACCGCTTCGGGCCGCGGACGCAGAACGGCACCGACCCGCGATGCACCGTCGTGACAGGCACCGACACCGTGACCTACTGCGAGCGCATGGCGTATATGCTCGACGCCGACGATCGAAGGTTCCGTGTCGGGCTCCGCGTGCCGCGAGGTCAAGAGGCGTACGGCGCCGTCGTCATCGATGTGAAAGGTAAACGCTTCTCGTTCTGCGATTACTGTCCTTTCTGCGGCGCGTAGTGGCGCATCGACGGCGGCGCGGCTGGACCGTCGGAGTGGTCGAGCATCTCAACGCGTACTCGCACGGAGAAAGTCGTCGGTGTCACGTACGACGACGTAGGTGCGATGGCTCACCTCTGGACGTGGCAAGATGACGGCAAGGAATACGCGTACATGCTCGCGGCAAAACGGAGTCGGCGATGAGCAATGGAATCATGAGCGCCGAAGAGGCAAAGGCGTGGCGCGACGACGGAGTTGATGGTACGCGTGAAGAGATCGCGCGCATGGCCGATACGATCATCGCCCTTCATTCTGCGGTGGAGGAGCGAGGGGCATCTGTCGCAATGCTCAGCAGGGAGATCGCAAGCATCAAGCTCGCTCTCGCTAGCGTCGAGGCCGCGAGGCTCGATGCAATGCGGTGGAAGGATCTCGCCGAACGAACCGTAGCGACGAACGAAGGTCTCTGCGGTGATGTGCTCCGCTCACTCGGCGAGGCGCACGATGCGCGATACGACCGTGAACGGATCGAAGCGATCCTCGGAGTCTGTAGTAGGTGCGAGCGCGGGGTCGCAGCCAACGGCGAGACGTGCAGCCGGTGCTACGGCTCTGGCATCGAAGCGGCGTCAGAGTGCGTGCGGCTCAAGCGCGAGAACGATGTCATCCTTTCGAGGTTGCGCGAGTACGTCGCGTCGGAGGCTGCGTACGGGGAGGCACGTAAGGCCATGTCTGACGCAGAACGTCGAGAGCTGTACGGCGCCATCTGCGCCGAAGAGTTCAGCGCTATTTCGTCCGCATGCGGCGCCGCAACCGCGCGCCTTGATGCGGCCCGCGCTGCCATCGATGCACTCATCGGAGAAGACAAATGATCGTTTACGCTCGCCTCTGGGAGTGTTGTCAGTGGCCGTCGCCGTGCTACGGCGGCTGCGATGGCGGCTATTACATCGACGGCTGCCGGTGCTTGGACTGCCGCGCTGCGGCGCGTAGCGAGTCGGACCTTCGGCACGCACGGCTCTGTGCTCACGTACGACGGACAACCGAGCATCGCACCACTGGTGACGGCGTATGATTCAACCTCGAAGCATCACCATCGCCGAGTACGCCGCCGCGTTCGAGACGTGGTCGAGTGTCGCTCGCCTCTCCGAGCCGGTGGCTGCGGTACTCGCTGCATCGCTCGCCCACCTTCGCGCGAAGTTCGCAGACGACGAGTCTCGCGGGTACGACGTGTACTGCGCTGCCTTCGACGAGTTCCTCGGCGAGTACGACGAAGAGCACGCAGACGCATGCCGTCGCCTTCGTATCACGATCAAGAAGTCATGCCTCCTCGATCGTCTGCTCCGCCACGGCGAGGCGCTTCGTTCGACGCGGTGCCCGGTGCACAATGGTCGATGGAGCGGCATTCACATGGGGCCGTGCCCGCACGGGTGCAGCATCGGGTGCGGCTGCACAACGGGGTGGCTCCCGAGCTTCGAGACAGCGGTGCGGTCTTACATCGAGATGTGCATGATGTTCGATGTGGTGAATGAAAACGCTACCCGCCTGCGCGATGCGCTGAACGTTGCTACGGAGGAGCGTGACGATGCGCTGCGTCGGGCTCGCGTGGCGACACAAACGATCGTCGCTGAGATCGGAGCCGATGGGCCGATGAGCGTGGAGGATGCCGCTAGCAAGGCCGTGGCCGCGATCGTCGACGCGCGTTGCGGCGGAGCCTACGGAGTCGACCGATGACGAGTCGCAACGGTTCGTCTCCGTACAGGGACAGTCGATTGCAGCAGCGCATCGTCGTGCACTGGTACATCAGGCAGTACGGCAGACGAGGCATCTTCAACGTCCCCGTCGGCGCTGTTTCTGGCATCGTATCGGCGCTTGTCTGCGCGTATGCGCACTCGCCGAATTTCATGCTCCCGATGGTGATGTTCGCGGCATGGTGCATTACGTCGCTTCGCAGGTCCACGACGCCGCCTAACGGAGCCCCTGTGATCTGGCGCGAAGAACGCACCGTCTCCGACGGACGATAGAATAACAGAACCAATCGTTACGTAGCATCCCGCATGACGCAAGAGCGAGACGATCTCTGGAACGCCGTATACGCAGCGGCTTACGTCGCATTTCTCACGCAAAAGCACACGCACGACACTGCCAGCGCAACGGCACACTACTTCGCAGTGTGCTGCGCGGATACCAACGCGGATACGCGAGCAAGGATCAAGGCGAGCGAGGCAGAGAGGAACACGAAGCCGTGAGCAGTCCTCTCTTTCGTCTCGTCTATGTCCACTGCATCGGCCCGTGGTGCAGCTCAGAGTTCGGCGTAGAAGCGATGCGGGGTGAGAGCGACGAAGACGCGATCAAGCACACGACCGACCACGCCGTGTCGGAGGGGTGGCAGCGCGTCGGTATCGGCGTTCGTTGCCCGTCATGCGTGGCGCGCTACGGTGTCGGCAGGGCGAGACGATGATCGACCACACTCCCGGCATCGACGATCAACTCGACGACGCGTGGGCCGAAGACGACGATCGCTGCGAACAGTGCGGTCGGTACAACTGCGACTGCTACAGCGACCCCGACGACGAAGAGTCGTGCGAGCAATGCCTGCTGTACGGGCCGATGCAGTGCTCCGTCCACGGCGCCGCAGAGATCGAGTGCGCGAGGCAGTACAGCGAGCACTTCGCGACGATGGAGGCGCTTGAGTCTATCCTCGCGATGCCGGATGCGTGGCACGGTAGCGAGTGGAGTCGACTGCGAGAATCGGCGAGCGTGGTGCTCGCGCAGATGAAGCGAAGCAACTGGTGACGCGATGGCCGACAACGAACCAGTCCGTCCGAACCTCGCGCGGGTCATGGCCGCGATCACCGACCACGACGAGACGTGGTGGGATCGTAATCTGCCATTCGACGTGAGATGCCTCATCGTCTCGAACAGCCGAGTCACGATTCACCCGGACGATGACTGGTGCGCGACGATCACGCACCAGTCACCCGCGGAGGCGTGGGAGGCTCTCGTCTCGCGTGGAGTGATCGGAGACGAATCTCTCGACGCACGCCGATCGTTCCAGTGCGAAAGGTGCGGCGGCTCAGACAGGGTGTATGACATACACAAGTCCACGCTCGACGGCTTGTTTCGGTACGCGTCAGGCTCCGTGGCATGCGGCGATGTTGTCGCGCTCGTTGCCGCCGACACCGTTGCGCGAGCGACCGATGACACACAAGTGATCGGCATGGTCACCGGCATTGCAAGTGATACAACGTGTATTGTTCGCGCGGTCGAAAGCTCAACGAAGACGTGTCGAGCGTGTGATGGCCGCAAGAGCGTTGATTATCCAGCAACGTTCCGCGATGTCGTCGCGCTGGCGTCCGCATGGAAGTCAATTCTCGCTGCGGAGGAGCTCACTCGCGAGACGTGTGCGCGCCTCGCGCCGTGGGACGTAAAGCAGTGCGAGAGGATCGTGTGGCGCGTCGAGGCGATCGATGGAGCCAGCGCGATGGAACCCGAGGGGTGGCCGCTGTTCGGCAACGAAGCACAGAACAATCACAGCGTCGACGGTGCGAGTTGGAACGATCGGTTCAGGCAGCTAGAAGATGCGGGCGAGCCGTTCGCATGGTGGCGCGCTCACGTCGAGACGTGGAGCCGAGGCGACGGACGCATGCGAGGCGTAGAGTCGCCGCACGCTCCGGTGCTCGCGATCCTCCTCTCCGGGCTGCAACTTACCAGCATTGAGGGTGGCGTTGCCTCGCTTCGGTGCCCTCCGATCGGCTCGCCGTGAAAGGAATGCGTCGCGGCCGACGTATAACATCGCGATGACCGTCCACCGACCGCTATTGCGTGAGATCCGCGCGCTCGCCGAGGAGTACACGTCTGCCGACGAGTGCCTCGAAGTAGCTATCTCGCGAGGCATTCTGCCAGAGGCGGCGTCGCTCGACGAGCACCGGGCTCTCGTATCGTCCGACGGGAAACGACTGGAAACGTTCATCGCGTGGGCGTCGCTCGGATGGGAGCGCATCGTTACCGCAGAGGCGCTCGCGACGGAGTTCCACCGTAACGCAGAAGGCGCAGAGTTGCCGTTGCGGAACATCGGCTGGTGCATCGGTGGCCCGCTCGAACTCGGCGGTGCTCCCGCGGAGGCAGAACTCGTCGAGATGGGGCTGTACGTGACGCTCGGGCTCGACGGCAGGGACGTGACACTGTATATGCCGTGGCGATCGTCGACCGGAGTGCCTGCGCTCGACGCGCTCATCGGTGGCACGCGCGAAGGGTCACTCGTTGTGATCGTCGGAGGAGCCGGTACCCACAAGTCGACGCTTGCTGCAATGATCGCGGCAGGATCGGAGCAGCATGGCAGCGAGCCTTGCTATAGATCCACGGAGGAGAATAGGTGGTTCGCTCTAGAACGATCCGTCCGTCAGGGATTTATCTGTCCATCGTACGAGAGCTATACCGGCACCGTGCGTGAGCACGTCGACTCATTTGCAGCATCGCCGTGCAACATCATGCTTCTCGATGGCATGGCAAGAATGCGATACGTCGCACTACAGGAAGCGATGATCGACGCGAAGACCGCTGCCGTGCTGCATAAGTCTACCGTGTTCGTGACCCTCCACCAGAACAATGACGGCAGATTGCCGGGTGGGTTCATGACGTGCGCTGACGTGGTTATCATGACTGCGAGTGCCGATAGAAGCGTGATCGTGGCGGTACGAAAACACAGTTACGGAACAACGGATTCGGCGGTGATGTTCACGATCGTTGACGGCGGACGTCTCGTCTGGGACCGAACGTCCGCTATTGCCTCGCGACGATCGTTCGAGTAGCGTGCGACCGCGATGGCAAGAGCGAAGACGATGCCCCGTAGGTCCACGCGAAACACGGCTGCGGGCAAGCCACCGAGGTGGATCGACCGCGCTAAGACGGTGCCTTACCCGGCGCAGTTGTGGGGCGATCCAGTAGTGTTGCGCATGATCGTCCCTTGGAACGATAACTTTTGCCGATGCGCACGAACTTCACGTTGTGATAATGTTCAGCGCCATGAAAAGACGAACGTCCGCACGCAAAGCAACGATGACGCGGCGAATCTCCTCGCGCAATGGTGCGGCGACGACCGACTCGCTCGAAGAACTCGTGCGTGGTTACATGGAATCGCTCGCTGCCGAACTCGCGCAGCAATGGGGCGCGAGTCGCGTGGGCATGCTCGGCACCGATCGCGCGAGGTTCATGGATGGATGGCGCATCGGGTTCACGATCGACCTTAGTATGATGAACGTCACGTCCGATCGCGTCGTCGTGGTAGGGCAACCCGTCGGGATCGTGATGCCGTTCACGATCCTCGATGGCGTTCAGCACAAGAAACTCGCAGAGGGCTCGTTCTCCGCGAGACAGTCCCCACGCAACGCCGCCCTCACGATCGTGGCTTCACTCGTAAGCGCTACCTACGACCCTTATTGAGTAGCGACTCGACTCGTCTTGTGCTGGGAGACTTCAAAGCATGCGCGTCGTCACCTACAACGTCCACGGTTGGGTCGATGCCAAGATGGTGCCTAACGCGACGCGTGTCGTCGCGTTGCTGCGCAAACTCGACGCCGACGTGATCGCTCTGCAAGAGGCGACGAACGGCTTCGGTTTCGACGTAGCCGAGGAATGGTACGACTCCGACGAAGAGGCGTCGGACGGATACGTTCCTCCATCCGTACGGGAGGTCGCCGACGCGCTCGGGATGCACGCGACGACGGCGCCAGCGGGATGGGGCTCGAACGTTCTGCTTACGCGTTCTATGCCGAGAAATGCCGATGCCGTTTCGATCGGCAGCGGCCCCGGTGGTGCTCGAAGTGCCGCGCTGGCGTCCGTCGATACGCCGTTCGGACGCGTCACCTTCGTCGCAACGCACCTCGATCCTGCGAGCGAGTCTGCTCGTCTGATGCAGTTGCGGAACCTTGCCGCCGTCGTAGGCAAGCGCAAGGCCGTCATCATGGGCGACTTCAACGCGCTGCGCTTCTCGGACTACACGCGCGATCGACTCGAATGGATTGCCGTGGAGCGATCCGAATCTGGCATCGAGGAGCCGTCGGAGGCGGTCGTTCGCCTCGCCGACGCGTCGGGCTGGATCGACCTAGTAAGGCTCTCTGCGGCTGGCTCTGCGCGCGACTACTACCGATCGTTCCGCGAGGCGCTACCAATCGAACTGGCAGTCACCAGCAACTTCGGAACTCGCGTCGACTACGTGTGGAGCACCCTCCGGCTAGCCGAGCATCTGAAGGCGTCGGGCGCGCGAACGATTCGCAGCAACGCGTCAGACCACCGAGCCGTCGAAGTGACCTTAGAGCCCGACGTTGCGCTACGCGGCGGTCGTCGTGTATCGTCTCGGCGTGGCAGCAAGAAAGCCTAGAGGCCCGACACCGGCCGAGGTTCGCGAGATCATCGACTCGCTCGTGAGCGGTCGACGCATCACGCGCGATCTCACACACACGGCTGCGTTCCGTCGCTGGTTCCGCAACAGCGCAGTCGTGAACAGCGATGGCAGCCCGATGGTCGTGTACCACGGGACGACGGCAACGTTCGATGCGTTCGAGCCGTTCTATCGCAAAGGTGAGATGCTCGGTTTCGGCGTACACTTCGCCGAAGACGTGGAGGTCGCAGCGAAGTATGCGTTCGAGAAGGGCGTAGCGCGCAAAGGCAATACGCCACGGCTGATTGCCGCGTTCCTCTCCGTGCAAAATCCGCTCATCGCCGATGCGATCGTGTCCGAAGGATCGCGTGAGTTCGCGCTGGCTAAGAAGCTCTGGACGAAGGGGTTCTTCGCGCCGCAGGACGCCGATGGCATCCGCGGTGTGTACATGCAGGGCGCGATCGATAGGACCGACTCAAAGCGAGCCGAGAGGCTGATCCGCGACGCTGGATACGACGGCGTGCGATACATGGCGTCGCTGCGCGCTGCGGCGCAACCGGGCTACGTCAACGAAACCGGCCGCAGTCTCGCGTGGATCGTTTTCGAGCCGACGCAGATCAAGTCCGCGACGGACAACTTCGGAACGTTCGACCCGACCCGCGCGTCCATCGTCAACCCGCCGCGCAGGATGCGTCGTCGGTAGCGTCGCTGAGAATCGGCGTCGCCGCTGAAAGAACTTCGCCGCCTATGCCGTACAACCGGCATGAAGACCATCGACGCTGTCCAGTTCGTCTCCCGCATCCGATTGTTGCTCGACTCGACGAAGTCAGGTTTCGTCGAAGAGCAACTGCCGTACCTCTCTGCGCTCGTCGAGCGCATCGAGAAGCATGAAGTGCTCACGGCGAGCGCCATCGCCGTAGCATGGAACGCAGCCGTGCGCAGCGTAAGGGCGAAGCAGGGCAAGGCTATCATCTTCGCGGTTGCGGAGCAAGAAACCCTCGTCGACCTCATCGCAGCAACGGTCGATGACCACCTCTTCGCTTCGCATGTCATCAGGGCGAGCGCGTGACGGTAGCAGCCGCGAACACCTCGCGGCGGGGGTGAAGACGTGTACCTCATCGTAACGTATCCAAGCGGTGAGTTCGAGCGTGATGAAGACGTCGACGGCGATCATTCGCCCGACACCGCAGACGCGCACCTCGCGACGATGCCGAAGGGGTGGCTGGAGGCAACGCTGCACGACGACGGCGATGTCGCGTGGCGCCGGTTCCCGGCTTCGTCGTGGGTCGCGGTGAAGCACTGGCCGCAGCAACCGACTGATGAAGATCGAGGGGCGGCGCAAATCGACGTTGAGGCGCTGGAATCGTGGCTCCGTGATATCGGCATAGCCGTCGAGTGGGAGCGCCTCTTCGCGCACCCTTTCCCCGGTCACGCGATCGGTGGCGGCGAGGTCGAACCGGACCACCGAATTCGTCTCTGCAAGCGCAATGGTCGCAGTGCGATCTATGCCGTGCTCGCCGCACTCATCGGCGAAGGCCAAAATCACGGCGAGGTGATGCACCTGATCATGTCCGGGTGCGAGCACAGACGCGAGGCACGCGCGGAACTCGATGCGAGGAAAGATGCCGAGATGCTCCGACTCCGCAACGAGATCCGGCGTCTCAAGGGAGAACCCGAGATGACTGCCGAACAAGAGGCAGAAAAGGACCGCGAGATGTTTCGCGCGTGGGTGGAGGAAACGATCGCGGGCGAGCCGGTGACCCGATGAGAAGCATGATCGACGTACTTCGCAGACTCAACCGCAAGGCGCTCAACAACTGGATCGCCGATGACTTCTCCTCGGACACCAGCGATGCGACGCCGGAGCAAGTATGGCGGATTACCGCCAGTGGCGACCGGATGCTCTACTTCGTCGATGCTCTGGTCGGCGAGCGATCGCTCGATCGCCAGTGGCTCGCGATCGCAGCCATCGCCGCAGCCGAGACCGTGCTCAAGTACATTCCTGCGATCGAGAACCGACCGCGGCTCGCACTCGATGTCGCGCGCTCGTATGTACGCGGCGACGCGAGTGACGACGACGTGATCGCCGCTGCCGACGCAGCGCACGCGTACTACGTGAGCCTCATCAGCCAGCCAGAACCCGATCGTTTCGTGGCGCAGAAGGATGCCGCGTACGCCGCCGTAACCGCCGCTCGCGGGAGCGTAGAGAGCGAGAGCCTTCGGCGGTGGTGGGCGCCCGGAGTTGTCATATACGCGGCAAACTCCTACGCTCACCAGAAGCTAGGCGGAGGAGCATCGCCGGACGACGCGGCGCGGGCATTCAAGGAGAGCCATGCGCGTGTTGCTCGTGCCGTGCGTCGTGCTGTCCCGTGGGCCACGGTGTCCGACGCGATCGAACGTCTGGATGCGGCGATTGCGGACCTTCGCGACGGCTCCTCGCTGTCTCAGCCCGGTGACATTGGACGTGTCGCCGCTGAGGTGGAGGCACGGCGCGGCATCCTCATCGGGCTCCGAGAAGCTGCCAACACCTGACCAGCGCGATAGGCGTTGACAATTCCGCCCCCCTCTGTAACGTCGTGGTATGGCAACCACGAAGAAACGATCAAAGCGTCCGTCGAAGACCGCGTGCAAGCGCCGTGCGAAGGCCCTCCCGAAGAAGCGTACCGCTCGCGCT
>JACCDY010070131.1_pt1 | contig 22454 bp, 34 predicted proteins | sample 7446391 | NCBI WGS metagenome assembly JACCDY01 (sample SAMN15323451, study PRJNA562643) | freshwater metagenome | isolation source: river surface water | place: USA:Blue River Watershed | collected 2017-08-18 | reverse complement strand
GTGGATGTCGAGCTTCGGCGCGGGCGTCATCAAGTCCCTTGTGGAAGACGCCGGCATGAGCCCGGAGGCGGCGCTGCGCACGACCCGCCTGCTGGCCCTTGAAGAAGCCATGGCGGACAAGGCCGGCAAGAACGAGCCGCCCAAGGCGTGGAAGAACGTCATGGCTATCATCCAGAAGGCGCTGCGCCGGCTGGGCACCAAGTGGGCAGAGAACTTCGCCAACCGCCTGGAGGAAATGACCGAGGCAGAAACCTACGCGCTGCTGATGCAGGCGAGGAAGGCGATCACGAACCCGAAGAAGGTCCATGCGTTCACGCCGGCCACGTCGCCGCTGTTCCAGCGCGCGTACCACGGCACCCCGGCGCGGAACATCGAGCGCTTCAGTACCGACTTCATCGGAACGGGTGATGGCAATCAGGCCTATGGCTACGGGCTCTACTTTGCGTCAAGGCGAGATGTCGCCGAATACTATCGACGCGCCCTGTCAGGCGAAAGTGATCGCGTATTCACCAAGGACGGGAAGACGCTGGAGGGCGACGCGGACTTGGCCGAGGCCTACTACAAGCCCGGACGCATCGTGCGCGGGTACAGCGGCGCGGACAAAGTGCTTCAGTTCAAGCGCAACGACAACGGCGGATGGGGCGTGCAGGTTGTTGGCGTGGAGGCCAACGGCGAGGCAATGCAGTTTGAGCGCCCGCGCTGGCATTCCACGCGACCGGATGGGAGCACGTTGCGGTCTGTGCTTGAGGAAGACGGGTGGAATCCAAGCCACGCCGGCCAGACCTACGAGGTCGAGATCCCCGGCGACGACGAGTTGCTGCTGTGGGACAAGCCCATGAGCGAGCAACCGGCAAAGGTCCGCGATGCGCTGGCGCCGTTCATCGAGCGCTACACCGACAACCAGCGCAAGATCATGTCGGCCTTCTCGCCCGCAGAGATTGAGCGCGAGATCAAGGCGGGCCTGAAGACCATCAGCGGGCAGGGCATCTACGAGCAGGCCGGCTACATGGAAGGCGGCGGCGACCGGTCGGCGTCCGAGTACCTGTCCTCGCTGGGCGTGAAAGGCATCAAGTACCTCGACGGTGTGAGCCGCAACAAGCCGCTGCGCGACGTGAAGCGCGAGTTCCTGGCCGAACTGCCCGAGGACGCCGGCTTCGATGAGGTGATGGACCTGATCGGTAGCGCACCGTTCAGCCAGAAGAACGAGGCCGTGCTGCGCGCGCTGGCCGACAACGACTGGCTGGGCTTCGACTACCCGGCCCAGGCCATCAGCACCGCACTCAGCAGCCAACTGTCCAACTTCGACCCGTCACCGGAACTGGTGCAGGCCGTGGCCGCCACGCAGGACGACAGCACCTACAACTACGTCATCTTCAGCGGCGACGACGTGGCCATCCAGCAAGCCCTGCTGTCCCGCCGCCCCCCGCCGCTGGCCCCTGCCGTCACCGTCCAACCCGACGCGAACGGCAACCCCGAGTTCGCAGGCGACGGCGTGGTCCTGGCCTACCCGCAACCGGCCGAGCGCTTCGAGTTCATCCCCGGCCCTGGGCAGCGCCTGCTGAACTACGCCATCATGCCCGCCGAGGGCTTCGACAGCATGGGCTTCGTGGAACTCGTGGTCGAGAACGGCCGCGTCACCTCCCTGATGGACATCGAGATCAGCGGCGCCGGCCGCCGTGCTGGCGTGGGGCGCAAGGTCATCGAAACCATCCTTGCAGCCAACCCCGATGCTGACGTGAACATCAGCAACATCGTCCACCAGGCCCGGGGCTTCTGGGCCAAAATGGGCGTGCCCGAGCAGAACCTTGAAGACGGAGCAGCCTATGACGGCACCCTCAACTGGCAAGCCTACGCCCAAGCCGCGAACGATGGCCGAGCGGCGCAAGTGGGCCAAGGAATGCGCGGCGAAACTGGGCAAGATGACGGACGCCGACAAGGCTCGGATCGACGGGCTGAGGGCGGATCGCAAGCGCCGGTCCTGAGCCAGCAGCCCCCCGCGCAAGGCCCCATCGCCACCACCGCACAGAAGAACCTGCCGGCCACGCGCGCCGCCATCCCCGCCTCGTGGCGCGACCCGACGAACCGCCTGCAGTTCGCCCCGGGCGAGTGGCTGTACAACGCCCTGGGCCGGCTGGCCGCGCCGCTGCTGATCAAGATGCAGTTCAAGGCCGCCACCCCGGAGATGCGCCGCCAGCTTCGCCAGATGAAGCTCGACGTGCAGAAGGCGCAGGACGTGGCCGTGGCCGTGGCCAATGACACCGCCAAGCTGTCCGACGTGGAGCGCCAGATGGTGTCCGACATCATCGAGCGCGAAGTCGCGGCCGGCACGGTGCCGCCGGCCCATGCGGTGCGCCTGGCGGCCATGATGAACCAGGCCATGGGCGAGCAGTCCAAGGAACTGGTGCGCCTGGGTATGCTGACGCAGGAGGCCGCCGACCGCTGGGACGGCGCCTACCTGCCGCGCTTCTACGAGAGCAAGCTCAAGAAGCAGGTTGGCGACGCCTGGGCTGATGCCGTCAAGCGCCTGGGCGGCCGCACCTCGGTCATGAAGGGTGTGAAAGGTTCACACCTCAAAAGCCGCGGCATCTACGAGCCGATCATCGCCCGCGACCTTGAGAAGTGGGAGCAGTTGGGCTGGGAGATCCGCGACCCGGACTACCCGGCCGGCACCAAGGCCGCAGACCTGACCGCGCGTATGAACGCCGGCCTGATTCAGCCCGATGAGCCGATCCAGATGTGGCGCGACTACACCCGGACCGAGCGCGACAAGATGGGCGAGATCCGCGACGCGGGCTTCCGCTTCGTCATGGGCTACATGCAGACCCAGCGCGATATCGCCCTGGGCCGGATGTTCGAGAAGATGGCCAACGACCCGGCCAGCTCGTCGCGCATCCCGCAAGAGGGCTGGGTGAAGGTTCCAGACTCCACCATCGAAGGCACGGGCGCCAAGCGCTACGGCAAGCTCTCGGGCCGCTATGTTCCACGGGAAACCCTGAGCCACCTGAGCCAGATCGAGGAATCGCAGTCGGCGGCGTGGCAGTTCTACCGGCAGGGCATGGCGATCTGGAAGATGGGCAAGACCGCCATGAACCCGGTCAGCCATATGAACAACGTGCTGTCGAACCTGACGATGGCGCACTTCGCCGGGGTGGGCTACCACCGGGCCGACAAGTACGTGGCCGCCATCAAGGACTTTGCCACCGCGGCGCCGGCCATCAAGGAGGCGCGCGACGCCGGGCTGTTCCTGGGCACGATGAGCGACGCCGAGCTCATGAACACGCTGCCCAAGGAGTTGCAGGAACTCGCCGGCAAGGCCGAGAGCAGCACCGTCAAGGGCGCCAAGCGGGTCTTCGACCTGATGACGTTCTTCCTGCGCAAGCCGATGGGCGCGGCGTACCAGGCCGAGGACACGTTCTTTCGCTACCTGATCTACAAGGACGCCCGGGGCCGGGGCCTGAGCCCGGACGATGCGATCGACTACGCGCAGAAGTTCATCTTCACCTACGACGATCTGCCCAAGGGCGCGCGCATGGTGCGCGACTTCGGCATCCCCTTCTTCGCCTACACCTACAAGGCCGTGCCGGCGCTGCTGAGCACCGCGCTGACGCACCCGGTGCGCTTCGCGGCACCTGCTGCCGCGCTGTGGGCGGCCAATGCCTTCGCCTATGCCGTGGCAGCCGGTGACGACGACGACACCTGGGCCGAGATCCTGAGCAAGTACCTCAACGACGAGGACTTCCGCAAGAAGGTCCGCGAGCAGGAAAAGCTCGAGCGCGACAACCTGCCGCCGTGGATGAAGGGCACGACCGCGCTGTCGACCCCGAAGGCCATCCGGCTGGGCATGGACGAGGTGACCAAGCTGCCGCTGTTCATCGACGTGGCGCGCATCATCCCCGGCGGCGACATCTTCGACGTGAGCCCGAACGCCGGCGGCATCCCGCTGCCGCAGCCCATCACACCGTCGCACCCGCTGTTCAGCATCGCCACCGGCATGATCGCCAACAAGGATCTGTGGACCGGCAAGGAACTGGTCGACAAGAACGACACCCGCATCGAGGCGGCCGAGAAGCGCAGCGAGTGGATGTGGAAGCAGATCAGCCCAGCCATGGCCATAGGCAACTACCACTGGGAGCGCGGCATGAACGCGCTGGCGCAGGCGTCCGGCGGCGAGATCAAGTGGCTGCCCGAGTTCGTCGCCGAGGACTACACCGGGGTCGGCCGCGACCGCCTGCCCGTGCAGCCTGGCCTGGCCGCCATGCAGACCTTCGGCATCAAGGTCCGCCCCATCGACATCGACAAGTCGATCCAGATGGAAGGCACCATGCGCGAGAAGATGATCCGCGACATCACGGCCGAACTGCGCACGCTGAACCGGCTCAATCAGGATGGCGTGATCAGCGACACCCGGCTGGAGAAGGAGCGCGCCAAGACCGAAGAGAAGGTCCAGCGGCTGCGCGAGGGTCTGACCGTGGACGGCGACGCGCGGCCCTAGCGGTGCGGATCGCGGTCGGGCTCGCGCTCCAGCGGCGCCATCTCAGGCGTCGGCAGGCAGGTCATGCTGCTGGCGCCTGCCCCGACGTGCACGAGGCAGCGCGTCACCTCGTAGCGGCCCGGCACGTCGATGACGTGGACCCGCCCGTCGTCGCCCGGCAGCGTGATCGAGCGGGTGACCCCGGGCGGAGCCGGCTCGGCGCGCTGGCGCTTCGGTGCGGCGACGTTAGGCCCGCAGCCGGCCAGGGCGCATGCGAGAAGGGCCGCGAGGACGCGCATGGCGCACTGTACCCCCGCCGCCTGCTGGCGGCAGTCCGGGACTGGCGGATTAGGGTAGCCGTGCGCCCGTCTTTTCGCCTTGGTCTTGCAGGCAAGAAGCAACGTCGGCAAGATTCCGTTTGCCATTGGGTGGGACCTTGGCAGACAATCATCGAGCCGCGAGGCTTGCTGTTTAACCCCTCATCGGGGCCGTGTCCCACCCACGGAAGCAGCAAGCCTCGCGGCTTTTTCGTTTCCGGGTCGCAAGAGCGGCAGTGACTGTGGCACAACCGTAGCGGGCCAGCCTTTGCCCCCACCGCAGAACTGAGGTGCGCTGATAGTCAGAAGCCCAGCGCGCGGAGCTTGGATGGGCACCGCAGGAACATCGCAGCAAGGTGACAAGCGTCTGGCCCCACGATACGGGGTGCGATGGAAACCGAACATCCCGCGCGAGCGAGTGCAGCCAGGCCCCAACAGCCGAACTGCAATACAGGGGGCAGGTCACCCCTCGGGCTTCTGCAATGGGCGCTCGAATCGCGGCCCGGCGGGCGCGGCAAGTGGAGTCGGACTCCACTCGGCGCTACGTTGAAGAGAGTGGCGGGCGCTGATCCCCCGCTTACTGCGCGTGCTGGAATCTAACCAGTGGACGGACCCTCGGGAACAGCACCCTGGACCGCACGCCGCGCCACAGGCTGATGGCGCTCTCACCCTCACGGAAGCGGGCCAGCATGCAGGTGCGCGCCACCCACTGGCCCAATACTGCGCGCTTCCGTGAGGATCGCCGTCTCTCCGGCGTGTCTCGGTCTTGTTGGCGGCCTGGCGCGACCGTTGCCCCAGTCGTTTTGTACGGCTCGGCACCGCCCCAGGCGCTGCAGCGCAGGTGGATTGTCAGGCAGGCCTGGGATCTGGGTCAACTGGATCAGCGAACAGCGCGACAGCCTCGTCAGGGGTGAAGGCGCTGCCGAACAGGTCGATCTTGGGCTCGTGGAACCACTCGGGGTGGCTCGTGCCGTACACAACGACGTTGCGGAAGCGCTCCTGCAGTTCAGCGTCCTGAGCCTGGAACCCGGCATAGGCAATGCGCGTCATCAGGCGACACATGCGGGCCCGGTGGTAGAAGGCCGATCGCCTGGCCCGCTTGCCGCTGCGACGCGCTGCTACAGGCCGGATGGTGATCGCCCGCCGTGCCGGGTCGCGCCGGGCCAAGATGGATTGCGTCGCCTTGGCGACCTCGTTGATGACGGCGGTCATGTGATCTCCATAGAAGAGCGCGATGGAGTCGCCGTCCAGTGGGAAACCGCTCGGCGAGGAAGTCCACACCTCGGCTGCCGTGACCTCGGGCAAAGCGGCGGCGACTTCAACGGTGCGCGGGGCTTTCGGCGCGTCGGTCATCGGCTCACTCCCGGCGCAGCAGGCGCCTCTATCGGGCCCAGCCACTGGGCGGCGGGCCACTCGTCCAGGCGTTCCGGGCACTCGCTGTGCGGGAACCATACGACCAGCAGGCCGCCGCGCCATGCTTCGTCCTCAATCTCAACCATCTTGACATCGCCATGGCACGGCGGTTGATCCTCTGGCGTCCACACCCAGTACCAGCCCGGTGCGGTCGGCTTGTTGGTGATCCAGGTCATGGCAGATCCACCACAGGGCCGAGCTTGCGGATCACGAAGGTGCGCATTGCCGACACAAGCATGGTCGGGCCGCACCCGCCATCTTCCTCGGTGACCCACATCCATCGCCCGTCCGACACCAGCGGATCCCCGGCGTCCATTGAGTCCGGCTTGCACCGCTCCGGGGAGATGCCTTCGGCCTGCATGATGGGCCCAGCCTGCGACCATGTGGTCGACGGCGCCCACGGCTCCTTGCTGACCGGCACGCCGTCGATCAGCGCCAGCAGCCTGACGGCCGGCTCGTCGTCGTGGTGCTCCCATGGCCTCGACATCCGAAGTTCGGCGCCCAGCGCCAGCGCCACGGCCCGGTCCAGCAGCGCGCCCGAGAGGGTGGAGACTTTGTGCTTCATATCGTGCATCCCTTGTCGTCCGCTCGCTCGGCGGCGTTACCAGCGCCGCCGAAGAACCTCTGCCTCGGAGCGCAGTTCTTCGTCGGCCGCAAGCGCCAGCGCCTTGGCCTTTCGCTTGCCGCCGTGCAGCTTGTCGGCAAAGAACGCACTGAGGTACTTTGGCGACTTGGTGTACTGCCTGGCTTGCCAGCCCTTGGTGCGGCCGTTGGTCGTTTCGATGCGCTGAATGCTCATGTCGCGTTCCCCTGCCGCATCCAGCGGCTCATCTGCTGCTGCACCCGGTGGCACTTCAAGTCCATCTCGGCCAGCAGCCGGCGGATGAATGCCGTGTCACTCTCTGTTTTGCTCAGCCGGTGGTGCGCCTTGCCCGTGGCCCCGCACGCCGTGCACCAGACCATTGGATGCAGGTTGCCGCCGTTGAAGCCGCGCCCGCCGCAGGCCGAGCACGTCGCATCGAGGAACAACTGCAGCGCCTGCGCCGCCAGCGTGTTCACCTTGTCGTCTGACTCCATGAACCGCGCGCGGTTAGCCAGCCATCGCGCGTATCCGCCGACGGCCTCCTTCGCTTCGTGCAGGGTCTTCATGTGCACCAGCGCCAATGCCTTGGCCGTGATGGCTTCGCGCTTGGCCTGTTCGATCAGCAACTCGGCCTCGGCCAGCATCTTGACCGCCTCGTTCGGATGGCGCGCAGCGTTGCGCCGAAGTTGGATGGCGTCCAGTTCGACCTGACGCACATGCCGCAGCGCCAGGCGGTAATCGCCGCCGGCCAGATCCCACTCGGTGGCCAGGCGGAACAGCGCGGTGCCAAGGCCTTCCTTGACCCACCCTGCAGCGATGAGGTAGTCCACGTCGCAGCGCATTGGTTTGACCTCAAGGTGTGAGGTTTGGATGGCCGCGCTGTAGCGTTCGGCAAGTTCGCGGGCGTCGGTCATGCCGCTCCTAGAGGCCGATTGCGCGCTCGACGATGCGGCGCGCTCCGTTGTCGAACATCGCCAGCTTGCGCAGCGTCATGCGCGTCTGGTTGGCCCACAGTTCCTCGAGCTCGTGGCGCTGGTTCTTCGGGATTTCGCGCACGGTGCCGATGCGCTCATGGCACCCCAGAATGCCCGGCCGACTCACACATGCCGGATAGCAGGTTTCGTCCCCACTCTTGAGGCCGGCGCCCTTGGAAGAGTCGTCGGAATGGCAGGCGTTGCTGAAGCCAACGACGTTGCACATCACGCATTTTAGGGTGGCCACGAGCCTGCGGTATTCCTCGTCGCGCAGCGGCATCAACTTCGGCACCGGCACCACCATCCTGTCCCGCGTGTCGACCATGGCGACCGCAACAGCGCGCGGCCTGGGCACGTAGCTGCACTGCGTGGCCTCGCGCCGGGGCGGGGCCTTGCACTTGAATCCGCTGCGCTTCATGCGTCCACTTTCGCCAACTCGTACAGATCGAACGGGCGCACATCAAGGCGCAGCGGTAGCACACGCTCGAACACGCACTGGATGTCCGACTCGCCCAAGATGCGGCCAACGTCCATCTGCACCGCATGGAACCCGTAGGCCACAAGGCGCCGGTACTCGGTCGGGATGAACCAGCGCTGCAGTTGCTCGACGGTCTTGCAGCCGCAGCCCATGTGCATGCCCGACAGCACGCGCTGATCGACGCGGCCGAACTGCTGATACCAGGGCAACAGCAGGTCGTGGTCGTCGCGGTCTTCGACCCAGAACTTGGAGAAGCCGGGGCGCCACGGGCCACGACCCTCTGCGTCCTGAATGCGGTAGACGGTGTTCATGCTGGCTCCAGTTCCAGCGCCATCTGGCGCTCATCGACGTACACCGGCTGTCGCGCGGCCCTGGCCTGGGCTCGGGCTCGCTTGCGGGCGCCGACCATGACCTTTCGGGCGCAGATCGGGCCCCATCCGTAGGGGCCCGCTTTCGTGTCAACGGACACCGCAAACTTCGTCAGCGCCCGGCCGCAGTGAATGCACTTCATCGCGGCCCCACGTCAATCGCCAACCCACTGCCACAGGATGGGCGCCGTTCCCGACACCCCTTTCATCCGCGGCTGCGTGCCTATGGGCTTGATCTTCTTGAGCTCGTGCAGCGTCTTGATCCATCCGTCGGCGCTCTTGCGGCTCATGTCCGTAGCTTCAGAAAATGCGCGCGTCGTAATGGGCTTCTTCAGAGCGTCGCGGGCTAGCACGATGGTCGTGATGTACCGGGCTCGGTTGTGTGGCTTGCCTTCGTTCAAGCTGTTGTCTCCTGCAGATCAACGCCGCGCTCGACGGCGACGGCATGAATGAACTCGACGAACTCGGCAAACTGACGCTTGCCCATCTGCGAGGTGCGCATGCCCAGGATCACCATGCCGCCGTTCAGGCCCATGGCGATGCGCTGGGTTTCCTGCTTGAAGGCCGCCGTCAGAACGTCCTTCCATTCCTCGGGCTCCAGCCTGCACATGGCGCCGTTGACGGGCCACTTCAGTTGCTCGCTGAACGCAGACAGCAGCACCCACAGCAGGGCGTTCTGCTCGAGGTTGCGGTTTGGCTCCTTGACCTCGACCACGTAGCCCGCCGGGGCCTGCGCCACGAAAGCAACCGCCCGACGTCGAGCCTCGTCGTGGACAAGGTGGAACACCTTGCGCTCAGCCACGGGCAACGTCCAGGATCTGCAGGACCAGCTCCAGCGAGCGCTTGGCCTCTTCGATGGCCGCGTGTTGGCGCCGCACTTCGCCAGCCAGCACAACCAGCGCGGTGATGGCACCACGCCCGTTGATCGTCGGGTCAATGGCATCGGCTTGAAGGAGTGCTTCGTCTACGGTCATGGCACGTCGCCCTCAAGCCGCAGCAAGCCCATAGCGATGCGCTGCATGTCCTTCAGGTGCCGCTCGGTGGCCGCCAGACTGCCGGCGCTGCCGGTGCCTTCGGTCGGCCGGATGCCGACCTGCCACAGGCCGTCCATCAGTTCCTGAGCCTGCGCGTCGGTGAGTGTGAGCGGCGCCTCAGTGAAACTGCCCTCGCCATTCTTCAGGCGCTCGATCGTGAACATCGTAACCACGTCGGTGGCGCCGTCCGCTAACGGCACGTACATCTGAACTTCGATCTTGCGGCCGAAGTCGCGCCTGTCGATGTGGAAACGGAATAGCGTCCGTGACATGGTCAACTCCCGCAGTAGTCGCAGCACGCGCTGCTGGCGCGCGCCCGCGGCGCACCGCAGTTCACGCAGTTGTTAGGCTGGGCCGGCTGGTTGAAGTTCAGGCGCTCGCCGCGGCCTTGCGGGGCCTGGTCGCCCAGGAACTCTTCGTGCACGCCGGTGACGTCATCGATGTCGCGCTCCATCATGGCCAGCAAGCGACCGCGCTCGTAGGCTTCAAGCATTGCAGACAGCCCGCGCATCACGCACCCCCCAGTGGCGGGTGCACCTTGCGCGGCGCCACCGGGCTGGCCTGCCTGCGCAAGCCATCAGCAGACACGTACCCAGCGCAAAGGGCCGTGCCGCCATAGCTCCAGGTTCCAGCGCCAACCATTGACGCGCCCTTGGGCGGGATGCTGGCCAGTTTGCGGGCGCAGCGCGCACCCATCGTGCAGGCCACGGGCTCGCAGCGCGCCATGTCTGGCGGCAGCGGGATGGAGTCGGTGCGTTCGCTCATCGGACCCCCAGGCAGAGCAGCGCCGCATCGCGTGCGTGCTCGTTGGTGCGCTTCGTCCAGCCGGTGACCTTCGCAAAGCGCTCGGCCGTCCACTTGGTGGCGCCGGCTGCGGGCTTGACGGCCTTGTGCGGGATGCCTTCGCCAAGCAGGAAGTCGCTCCAAATCTGGCAGTCTCTTTTGATGCTCCCGGCGCCCTGCAACTTCTCGCGCCCGGCCTTGCCGAACCAGATGCGCAGGCGTGCGTCCTCGAAGATGACCAGTTTCAGCGTGCCGTCTTCGTCGGCATCATCCACAAGCCGCATGGCTGCGTGGATTGGCATCGAGGCGACATCGACTAGCCGCTGGTCCTTGGTGTCCCAGATGGCCACGCCGGTCGTCGTGCCCGGGTCGACGCCGATCACCAGGTGACGGTTCACGCCATCATCCCCAAGTCGAACACCCATCGTGGACCACGCACGTTCGGAACCTTGCGGGAGGCGGCGCTCACCAGCCGATGCGTGAAGCCCTGCTGGTCACCCCACCTGTTGGCCGCACGCTGGCGGTTCACCGTGCTGACGTGCGCTGCTCTTGCCATGTGCTCGGCGCGCGCCTTGATGGCCGCATCCGAACCGGCCAGATACCACTTCGGCCCCTGCCCGCCGCGACCGATGCACGTCAACAGGCCGGCGGATTGCATCCGGCATAGCAGTCTTGATGCGGCCGATACTCGTGGCTCGCCAATGGCTGCCGCTGCGCCTGCTGCGACGATCCAGTCTTGCGTGTCAAAAAGCGCCAAGACGGTGGTTTTGCGAGGGTCAAATTTCATGTTTTCACAGCGCCTAGTTGCATCTGCTTAGATCTGTTTCTTTGTCTGGGATCTGCTTGCGACTGACCCCGAGGTGGACAGACCTAGCCCATCCTTGGGTAGGCCTTCACATGCTGACCCGTCGGCGTTTGCATGACCCGGTAGTCGTTCGACGTTGCGGCACTTCCTTCGCCACCGGTTCCCCCTGCTTCCACGTCTGTCCCACAGTCGGAGGGTCTTCCTGCGCCGCTGCGGTTAAACCATGTCCCACCAGCGCAGTGCTTTGGGCTGGAGTCATGGAACCTTCTCCGCGACGTATCGGGCCTGGGCCAGGATCTGCCGCTCGATCTTCTTGGCCGCGCCGTCGCCGATCTCGCGCAGCGCGTCGGCCCAGTCGCTGCCCTCGATGCCATCGGGGAAGGCCACCCCGCACCCGATCAGTTCGGCCGCGTTGCGCGCCTTTTCGACGCCCGGGTTCATGCCGCGGCGCGCTTCGGTCTTCCAGTCGTTGTCGGCGGCGATGACGACCGACCCGCCGGGCTTCATGCGGTCGATTACCGGCAGCAGGTTGCCCGCGTCGAAGGCCACCACCACGCGCGCCTGGCGCAGGGACTGGAAGACCGCCAGACCCGTCGCCAGACCTTCCACGATCGCCGTGACGGCAGCGCGCGGCCTGTCGATGAGGTAGGCCCCAGCCTTGACCGGAGCGCCCGGCCAGAAGCGCTTGACGCCGTCGTGCGTGATGGTCTGGACGCTGACGATCCAGTCGCCGTGCCACACCGGCACCACCAGCAGCCCGTCGTGCTGGCGCAGTCCGGCGCAGCCCAGCGGCGTCAGGCCCTTGCGCTCGATGTAAGGGTGCGGCCGGTTCAGTGGCCGGGCCCGGTCCCAGAAGGCGCGGGCGCTGCGCATGGCCTGGATGCGGTAGGCGCGCTCCCTGTCGCGCTGGACCTTCAGCCGGGTCTCGTCCACCGGCCGCACGGTGGCCGCGGTCGAATCTCGCCAGTGGCCCAACACCTCGCCCGTGCCGGTCGTCCAGTCACCCCAGGCGCCATGGCCGTCCAGGTGCAGCACGTACCATCCGTTTCGCTTGCCCGGCTTCGACTCGGTGGTGCAGCGGCGGATCCGGCCGTCGGCCACGATGTCACGCGGGTGCAGCCCGGCCGATTGCAGGCATTGCTGGAAGTTCATGCCGGCGCCCCGCCGCGCGTTTCGCCCCAGGCCGGCGGCATCGGGCGCTGCTTCTGCAGCGACTTGATGAACCGGATGTGGTCGGCGCGGACCTTGTTGCGCAGGTCGACAGAGGCCACCACGGGCGTCGTCTCGGAGAAGCGCGCCATCGCGGTCTTGCCGGTGATGCCGGCGTAGATCGCCTGCGCCATCTTCTGCGCGTGGTCGTTGTCGCGCGGCTTGCGGTCGTTGGCCACGATCCAGCAGACCTGCGGCCACAGCATCTTGCGCATCAGCGCCTGATCGCCGGTCGACACCAGTTCCTTGAGCGTGCCGGGAACATGCTGCACCGCCTGCCGCTTCGGGTACTCGTGCCCGCAGGCCGGGCAGAAGGGCATGGGCTTGTGGACGTGCCGGCAGGCCGGGCACTTCACCGGCTCGGCGTCGGGCTTCTTCTCGGCCTTCTTCTTGTCCTTGGGCTTGCCGTCGTCGAGCTCGTCCATGCCGAAGTCGAAGAACTCTTCGCAGTCCTGCCAGAAGCGGACCATGTTCCCGGAATGGCACAGCACCAGGCAGTCCTTCTTGCCCTCGGCGATGCGCAGGCCACGGCCCAGCAACTGGATGTGCTCGGCCAGGCTCTTGCGCAGCGGCCGGGCCATGATCACGCACGACACGTCGGGGATGTCGAAGCCGCGCGATGCTGCGGTGACGGTGATCAGCCCACGGATCGCGCTGTCTGGCTTGCGGAACTCAACGACCGTTTCTTCGCGGTCTTCGGGCCTGTCGTTGGCCGTGTACAACTCGGCGTAGATGCCGGCAGCGAGGAATTGCCTCTTCAGTTCTTCGCAATGGGCAATGGTCACGCCGCTGCAGATGAACTTGCGGTTCTCGCCGTGCTTGATGTACTCGGCCACCACGTCGCCCACCACTTCAAGCGCCTTCTTGGACGACTCCTGGTCGTCCCATTCGCCCTTCTTGGTGACGGACACGCCGCTCATGTCCGGCTCGACGCAGGAGAAGACCCGGTATGGCGACAGCCAGCCGGCCTCGATCAGCTTGCGCGTGGTGGTGACGTTGATGACCGCATCGAACCACTTGCCCAGGCCCTTCGTAAATGGGGTCGCTGTTAGTCCTAGCACTACGGTGGAATTCGACTCCATGCGCGCCTTGTGCGTGGCGTGCAGGACGTGGGCCTCGTCAAACACATCGACGTTGGACGCCGGCCAACCGCGGCGTGACAGCGTCTGCACCGAGCAGACCTGCAGGCTCAGACTCGGCCGGTAGTTCGGGTGCTCCGACTGGATCACGCCATGGTTGAGCCCATAGCGGAAGAAGGTCTCGCTGGTCTGGTTGATCAGCGACAGGCGGTCGACCACGAAGTTGGCCTTGTTGCCCTTGCTGTTGACCATCTCCATCAGCGCCGACGCGATGACGGTCTTGCCGCCACCGGTGGGGGCGACGATCAGGATGCGCTTCTTGCCCTGGCGCACCAGTTCGCGCGCCTGCTCGAAGGCGGCGGCTTGGTAATCGCGCAGGTCAATTTTCATGCCGCCACCTTCAGCGAACGGGCCATCGACTCGATCGCCGCGGCCACCTTGTCCAGGTCGCGCTGCCCGACGGCCTTGCCGCAGCGGGCCAGTTGCCGCTCATAGAAGTCGGCGCGCTTCTTCTGCGCCGCCGCGTCTTCCATCAGTTCGCGCTGGCGCCGCTCGGCGTGCTCGGCCCGGCGCAGCGCCTTGGCGACCTCGCCCTTGCTGTCTTCGGCGAGCATGGCCTTCTCCCACTCGGAGACTTGCCCCTGCGCCTGGCGCAGTTCGCGCTCCAGGCTGTCCAACAGTTCGGCGACGTTGGGGGCATCGTCTTCAGCAAGCGCAGGTGCTGCGGCACTGGGGCGCACAGGCTCTTGCTTTGGCGCTGGCTTGGCGGCCTTTGCGTCGACCTTGGCCGCCGCCTTGGGCAGAGACACTTCGCCGTGGGCGACCTGCTTCGCAAGCGCTGGGTCGGCTTTCGCCACCTTGTCGGCCATCTTCTGCGTGCGCAGGCTGGCGCCAGATTCGGCGGCCCGCCCGGCGGCCGTGTCCAATGGTGCAACGCTGCACTTTTGCGCCTTAAAGGCCGGATTGCCGACGGGTTGTGCCTTTGCCCAGTCCTGCGCGCTGGCCACGATGGCGGCCTGCTGCCCGGCAGTCATGTGCCGGCGATGCAGGTTCGAGGACAGCACGAACGACACCGCGCTGCTGCCGCCGAACTCGACAAACTCCATGCGCACGCCGGTTTCGACGCAAGCCCGGTAGCGGTTGCCGCCGTCCAAAATCATCCCGTCGTGCAGCACGATTGGCGTGCGCAGGCCGTTGGCCTTGATGTCGGCGCATAGCGCGGCAAACTCGGCGCCAGCCATACGCGGGAACAGCGTGCACAGCGGGTGCAGCTCGAATTGCACGTTCATTTGGCGGCCTCGATCAGTTGACCAATGCGCCGTTCGGATCGGATGACGACTTCCGACCAGTCAATCTCTGCCGGCCGGTCCACAACGCAGTGAGCAAGGAATCGGTAGAACAGGGCGATGTCTCGAATGTCGAGGGCCTCGACCACCGAATGACTCTCGCGTAGCGCGCGGCAGGCCGCCTCGTACTTGATCAGTTGTTGACTCATGGGGTGACCCACTCGAAGCCATGGCAGCGCACAAGCTGCTCAGGCGATACAGGAAGGCTCTTCGCACAGGTGCGTGAGCGCTGGAAGTTCAGGCATTCGAGACAGATCCTTCGGTCGTCGCGCTCCCAGTCGCGCTCGCACAGGCGGTCGGCCCAGGTCTCGGCGTCCGGCTCGGTCATGCCGCGACGGGTGAACAAGGCCACGCGGAACTTGAAGCGCGCGATCTGCTTGTCGCCCCAGGGCAGGTCGTTGCGCTGCGACGGTGGCGTGACGACGGCGGCGGTCATGCCTTGCCCCCAACGCACTGCGCGCACCGCTTGCGCAAGCCCACGCCCCGGGCGCCCAGCGTGCTGAAGCGCTTCTGCTTGCAGCCCCAGCACTCCCACTGGTGCGCCATGCCGACACCAGGCGGGCGCATCGGGAAGCCGGGAGGCTGGCGGCGGTCTTCGGCGTTCATGCGGCCTCCGTGGTCAACCGCACCGACGCCAGCGATTCCTGCCGACCGCACTGCGGCGCGGCGAGGTCTGGCCTCGACATTCCCGCTGGGCAAAATGAAGGCGCGTTCATGCGGGAGCCTTGGCAAAGTCCAGCACCGGGCGTCCACCCTTGTTAGGCCACTTCTTGTCGGCCGTCCGGCTCCATGGCAGGTCAGCGCGCAGTTCCTCGCAGGTCACTGCGCCCTGCGTGCGCCGCTCCAACTCGACGCAGATCGCCGGTGGCGGTCGTCGATCGGCGTAACCATGGCGCCACTGCCTGAGTTGGTCCGGGTTGCAACCTAACAGCCCAGCCAGATCGGTAGCCGTTGGGGCGCCAGCCTGTCGAAGATAGTCGTCGAGCGTCATGGCCCGAAGTATCGGAGCAAAAGCTCCGGAGCGTCAAGTGTCTTTTGCTCGGGGCAACTTTTCGTCGTCGCTCAGAGCAAATCGCTTGCAATGCTCCGGAGCACGGGCTACGATTGTCTCCACGTCACCAAGACGCACGGAGGCACAGATGCTCTACCAACTCAGAGGATACGAGCGCAAGGACCGCGCTGTCGTATCCACGATCTCGGCGCTTGACGCCGGGAAGGAAGCCTTCATCGAAGGCGTGACCCGGGGCGTTGATCGCCCCTTGCCGCTGGGCGTGTCGACGCCGCGCCAGTGGCCCATCAGCACGTTCCTGGGAGAGTGCAGCAAGCACTCTCAGGCGCTGCTGTTTGCGGCCTGCAACGCAGCGCTGGCCGACCGCAGCATCGAGGCGGCCACGAAGCTCAAGGCTTTCGTGGATCACGTCGCAGCCCAGTACGCCAGCGACAGCGAAGAGTTGTGGGAGCAGCAGCCGTGACCGCCGCGATCGTCATCGGGTGGATCGTGCTGGCGCTGGCCGTTGTTGGCCTGTTTGCCTGCGCATCGCTGGTCAGTGGCCGCCGGCCCGGAGAGTGACATGGCACGCCGCGACCTGAACGACTTGCCGCCGCTGGACGCCGAAAACTTCCTCTGCGCTGTGGTGGCAGTTCTTGTGCCGCTTGCCTGGTTTGTCTGGGCGACCCTATGAACGGCTTCCCAACATGCCGACGGCACCCAAGAACGCTCGGCGAGGCTTTCCCCGATGTTCGGTCATCGTGGGGGGATGAGATCGTGATGAGCCGATGGAGCCCGGCGTTCGACGGTGACTTCGTTGAAACCTACGACACGACGGCGCAGCCCGAGGCCGCATCCGCCTGCAGCGAGTTCGGGCACGAAGACCAGCAACCAAAGGCCCAGACGGTCACGACGTGGGCGCGCTTGATGCGCGCCGTGCGGGCGTGGTGGGTCGATACCTTCTACAAGCCATGAGCAACGAGATCCAAGTCCTTGAGTCCTACCTGTTCGGCCTCAAGGAGCAATTCCAGTCGGTGCTGACCGACCGCAGCATCCGCTTCGAGGCCGAAGTCGGCTTCGCGGTGCAGGTGCTGGCCGGCAGCACCTATGCCCTGGGCGTGGCGCTCAACAACCGCCAGTCGGTGCTGGCCGCCGTGATGAACATCGCGGCCATCGGGATCAGTTTGAACCCGGCCAAGAAGCAGGCCTATCTGGTGCCGCGCGACAACAAGATCTGCCTGGACATCAGCTACATGGGCCTGATGGAACTCGCCTGCGCCAGCGGGTCGATCCTGTGGGCGCAGGCGCATGTGGTCTTCGCCAAGGACACCTTCCGGCCGGTGGGCTACGACAAGCCGCCGCTGCACGAGTACGAGCCCTTCGCGGCCGACCGCGGGGACTGCATCGGCGTGTACTGCGTGGCCAAGACACGCGACGGCGACTACCTGACGCACTGCATGGACATCGCAAGTGTCTATGCCATCCGCGACCGCTCCAGCGCGTGGAAGGCCTGGGTCGAGAAGCAGAAGAAGTGCCCATGGGTCACCGACCCGGGCGAGATGATCAAGAAAACCGTCGTCAAGCAGGCCAGTAAGTATTGGCCCAAGACCGACCGGCTGGATCAGGCCATCCACCACCTGAACACCGACGGCGAGGAAGGCCTTGCCGTGCTGGCGCGCGTGGAGCCACCGCCGGTGGACGACGAGAAGCAGCAACTGCTGCAGACCCTGCTGGCCGACCTCGAAGAGAAGGACACCGACGAGGACGCCCGCCTGCACTACGTCAACAACACCGGGAAGCTGGCCGACGTGAAGCTGCAGGGCAAGTTCAAGGCCGCCGTGGTGGCCCACCGCAACAAGCTCAAGGAAGGAGCGACAGCGTGACGATCATCTTCAACACCGCCCCACAAGGGTCGGATGAGTGGCTGGCTGCGCGCCGCGGCGTGTGCACCGGATCGCGCTTCAAGGACGCCCGCGACCGCAAGAAGAACGGCGACCTGACCGAGAAGTGCATGGGCTACGCCTACGACCTGGCGCGCGAGCGCGAAGGCGGCACGGCGCCCGAGACCTACGTCAACGCCGCCATGCGGCTGGGCACGCAGGAGGAACCCATCGCCCGCCTGACCTACGAGGCCGAGACCGGCCAGTTCGTCGAAGAGGTGGGCTTTGCGCACACGGCCGACGGCAAGTTCGGCCTGTCGGTCGATGGGCGCGTGCTGCCCAAGGGCGCGGTCGAGATCAAGACCATGGTCAGCAGCGCCACGCTGTTCAAGGCGCTGGTGGACGAAGACATCAGCGAGTACCGCGACCAGTGCGTGGGCGGCATGTGGCTGCTGGGCCTGGAATGGGTCGACCTGTGCCTGTGGGCTCCGGACCTGAAGACCCTGCACGTCATCCGCATCGAGCGCGACGACAACGAGATCGACGCGCTGGAGCAAGACCTGCTGGCCTTCGACCGGCTGGTGGAGCAACTGCGCGCCAAGCTGCGCCGCCGGCTGCACCCCGAGGTGGTCGACGCACCCGTCCGCGAGATCGAACCCACCACCGCCAGCACGGTTGACCTGCTGGCTCCTGCCTTTTGAGGACAACATGAACATCGCTCTCTTCTACGACACCGAGACCACCGGCTTGCCGCTGTTCAGCGAACCCAGCGAAGACCCGCGCCAGCCGCACATCGTGCAGTTGGCCGCCGCGCTGGTCGACGTGGACACGCGCAAGACCATCGCCAGCATCGACACCATCATCCGGCCCGATGGCTGGTCGATCCCGGACGAGGTGTCGGCGATCCACGGCATCACCACCGAGCACGCCATGGACGTTGGCGTTAGCGAGTCCATGGCCGTGGGCATGCTGCTGGAACTGTGGCGCGAAGGTGACCGGACCCGCATCGGGCACAACGAGCAGTTCGACGCCCGCATCCTGCGCATCGCGCTGATGCGCCACGAGGACGAACCACTGGCCGACCGATGGAAGGCCGGCGCTGCCGAATGCACCGCCCGCATGGCCACGCCGATCTGCGCGCTGCCGCCCACCGCGAAGATGCGCGCGGCCAACCGCAACCACTTCAAGACGCCCAACCTGGGCGAAGCCTACGCGGCGCTGTGCGGCGGAAACCTGACCGGAGCGCACCGTGCCATGGCTGACGTGCAGGGCTGCATGGCCGTGTACTTCGCCATCAAGGCCAAGGCCGAGCCGAAACCCGAGGAATCGAGCCGCACGGAAGCGCTGGCTCCGACCTTCTGACCCACAGAGGACACCATGGAAACCATGCTCGACCTGCCCACGATCACCGGCCTGCCCACCGACCCCGTGTCGACCGCCATCGCGGCGCAGGCCAAGCCCACCGCGCCCACCGCCACGCTGAAGGAAACCGCGCTGGCCAGCTTCGTGCCCATCGAGGCGCACATGAAGACCCTGGCTGCGCGCTACAAGGACGTGGCCTACGACGTGACCACGACCAAGGGCATGGCTGACGCCAAGGCCGCGCGCCTGGTGCTGCGCGAGGAAGGCCGCTACGCCGTGCAGCGCCTGCAGGAGCGGCTGAAGAAGGAAGCCAACGACCTGAAGCGCACGCTGGACGCCAAGGGCGACGAACTGATCGCGCTGGTGAAGCCGGCCGAGGACGCCATACATGCGCAGATAGAGGCGGAAGAGGCTCGCAAGGCCGCCGCCAAGGCCGAGGCCGAGCGCATCGAGCGCGAGCGCGTGGCCGCCCTGGAGGCCCGCCTTGCCGGCCTGTCGGTCTGGATCGACCGCTGCAAGGTGCCCGACATCACGTCCGAACGCATCCGCAACGGCATCACCATGCTCGAGCAGGCGCCCATCGGCGATGACTGGGCCGAGTACCGGGACCGGGCCATCGAGCGCCGGGCCGAGATTCTGGGCGTCATGCAGAGCCTGTACCAGCAGCACCTGATCTCCGAGGTCGAGGCCCGGCGCCTGGAAGACCAGCGCGCCGAAGCTGCCCGCATCGACGCCCTGCTGGCCGCGCGCAAGGCCGAGCTCGACGCGCAGGCGGCCGAGTTGCTACGCCGCGAGGAAGAGATACAGGCGGCCGAGCAGGCGAGGGCGGATGCCGAGGCCGCAGCGCTGGCCGAGCAGGAGCGCCGCCGGCAGGAAGACATCGACGCCACAAAGAAGATGGCCGCAGCGCTGCAGTCGGCCGCCGGCCCGACCGCACCATGGGGCGCGGTGCGCGACTTCATCGACGATGCCGGCGAGCCGACCGACGCCACCGGCGATCCCGTCGACCAGACTGACGCCGAGCTCGCCGCTGCCAACGGCCCCGCAGTGGAGTCCGACTCCACCCCGCCCGCCGTCGTCGAGCCGGCCACGCTGAAGATCGGCACTATCTGCACCCGCTTGGGTTTCACGCTCACTGCCGCCTTCCTGCATGGCAAGGGCATCGAGTCCGCAGGCCGCGACAAGGCCGCCGTGCTGTACCGCGAGAGCCAGTGGCCCGTCATCAAGGCTGCGCTGATTAGGCACATCGAGGCGGCCTGACGCAAAGTTCAGCGGGCGCCCGTGAAGATGGAACCGGGGCGCGCTGCCGTTGCGCGCTCCGCTGCAACGACCTGTTAGGCCCTGGTGGCCGGAGAGGAAACAGATGACCGACCAAGAACGCGAACACCTGAAGATGGTGACCAACATGCACCACGACGCGCTGGTGACCATGCAGGCAGCTCTGATTGAGTGGAAGCACGGCAAGGGCGCAGAGGCTGCTTTGCAGTGGCTGGTGAACACGCTGGCCGGGCCTGGCCTGCTACCCAGCGCCGATGAGCCGTGGGGCAAAGACGCACAGCGCTACATGGACGCGAACCGCGCTGAACCGATGCCCGTGTGCCACTGCGGCACGCCTTCGCACATTGGCTGGATGGGCAAGGGCTTCTGCAGCGAAGAGCACTACCGCGAAGCCAAGGCAGCGAGCCTGAATTGAGGCCTAACGCCTAGGTTGAACGGGGCGCGAGCCCCAATAGCCGGAGCGCGCGGAATGCCGTGCGCCTCCGTTCGAACCGCCAGTTCGGCTGGCGGCAGATGCACCTGAAAGGACTGCAACGATGACCAAGACTCTAGCAACCGCTCTTGCCGCAGCGCTCATTGCCGCTGGCTGCAGTGACGCAGACGTGGCCTCAAGCAACCTGTCGAAGGCGGCAGACAACTTCGAGGTGACGCGGCGGATCGTGTTCTACAACGGCGTCACCGGCGACTACATGCTGACCATCGAGGGCCTGTGCTCGCTGGGGAACCAGGACAAGGAGAAACGCCTGTCTGTGACCTGCAAGACTGGCGCTGCCGCGTACAAGAAGCACTTTCTAGGCCTGTCCGACAACGTGACATTCTTCGTGGAGCAGGTCGAGGCGATGCCCGTTGGGCTGTACCACTACCGCGTCTTCTTCAAGCCGCAAGCTATCTTGCCGAACATCGACTTCAAGGGAAGTTTGAGTGGCAAATAGGAAGCCGAACGACGTAGCTGAACGGGAGACAACGGCGTGACCAAGTTGGAAGACACCACAGGCGGCGGGCCGTTGGCTCTCCGTTCGAGCGCAGGGTTCGGCTTCACTGTTGGCCAAGAGGTGACGGTGACCCGCAGGCTATGGGAGCCGGCCGACGAATGCCACCCGGGCGGCATGCTGGCACAGCCCGGCGACCGGCTGATCGTGCGCGCGATCCGCGACCGTGGCGAGTGGCCGATCAGCGTGTCGCACCACGACCGCACGGACGGCATGACGTTCAGCGTGGGCGAGAACGAACTGCGCGCGTACACCGCTGCATTTGTGAAGCCTAACGTGGGAGGTAAGGCGCACCCGGAGGGCGTCAGCCCGTAGGGTGTCGCCCTTGACCGACGGGTTAGGCCCCTGTACCCGAAGCGAGATAGTGCAACCGTACTAGGACTAAACAACGTGGATAAGCAAACTGACCTGATTTCGCGGCTGCAAGACGAGGCCGATTTGTGCCGCAACGATGGCGCGAACGAAATTGCCGCCCTGCTGGATGAGGCGGTGGGGGCGATACGCGACCGCAACCACGACACGCAAGTGGGCGCAAAGTGGCGCGAGGACAGCCGGCTTGAGACGTGGTTCCCGCTGACGGCTGAACGGCTTTCCACGTTGGAGGCCGACGCCAAGCGGCTCGACTGGCTGATGGCGAACAGCGGCCTGATCTTGGGCCACGGCTGGTGGGCGCTGAAGACCTACGCGGACACCGCACCAGAAGACCCGCTGGGCGTGCTGGACTGGATTGACGCCGTGATGTTGCAGGCAGAGGAAGCCGATGCCCGCAACCAAGAACTGGCCGCCCGCGCGAACTGACAAGGAAGACTTGACACATGGCTGACGGAAACATCACGGTCGAAGTGAGCACCCAAGCGGCGCAGGCCGAGCTGGAGAGGCTGCGCGCAGACAACGCCGCCTTGAGGCGCGAGGCCCACACATGGTGGACTGCCGCGCGTGACGCCATAAAGCTGCGCGAGCCGCTTGCGCCGGAAGTCATTGAGGCAGCAGCGGCCGAGGCTTTCGGGTACGAAGGCGGGCTGCAGGAAGTGAACCTAGGCGACCTGCTGCACTTTGCCCGAGTGCTGGAGCAGCGGCATGGGATTGGGGCCTAACGC
>JACCDY010721853.1_pt1 | contig 22481 bp, 22 predicted proteins | sample 7446391 | NCBI WGS metagenome assembly JACCDY01 (sample SAMN15323451, study PRJNA562643) | freshwater metagenome | isolation source: river surface water | place: USA:Blue River Watershed | collected 2017-08-18 | reverse complement strand
CATCGCGAGTTCAGCCGACGATGTTGCAGCGGGAAACCACGACGGCGAATTTCCTGTCGACATCTTCCAAACCGGCTCGGGCACTTCATCGAACATGAACATGAACGAGGTGTTGGCAACGCTAGCCACAACCCGTCTCGGCTCACCGGTTCACCCGAATGACCACGTCAACGCTTCACAATCTTCGAACGACGTCTTTCCGACCTCGGTTCACGTGGCTGTGACCGCAGCCCTGATCAACGATCTACTCCCCTCACTTGACTACCTAGCCATCTCGCTCGAAGAGAAGGCTGAACTCTGGAAGTCGGTCGTAAAGGCCGGTCGCACGCACCTCATGGATGCCACCCCAGTAACCCTCGGACAAGAATTCGGCGGATACGCGGCACAGATTCGCTACGCAATTGAGCGCGTGAACACCACAATCGTTCGCGTAGCCGAGGTGCCACTGGGCGGAACCGCCGTAGGCACGGGCATCAACACTCCAAAGGGCTTCCCTCAAGAGGTAATCCGCCTGCTTGCCGCCGAAACCGGCTTGCCAATCACCGAAGCACGTGACCACTTCGAGGCGCAGGGTGCGCGCGATGCGTTGGTTGAAGCATCCGGTGCTCTTCGTGTTCTTGCCGTGAGCCTCACCAAGATCAACAACGACCTTCGCTGGATGGGCTCAGGCCCTAACGCCGGTATCGCCGAACTTCACATTCCTGACCTTCAGCCCGGCTCGAGCATCATGCCTGGAAAGGTGAACCCGGTCGTACCTGAAGCCGTGCTCATGGTTTGCGCCCGAGTGATCGGTAACGACGCCACCGTTGCATGGGCTGGCGCAACCGGAAACTTCGAGCTCAACGTAGCCATACCGGTGATGGGAAACGCGCTGCTCGAGTCGATTCGCCTGCTTTCAAACTCGATGCGTCTGCTCGCAGACAAGACCATCCGTGGTCTCGAGGCAAACGAAGAACGTGCTCGTGCTCTTGCCGAGTCGAGCCCTTCGATTGTGACCCCGCTAAACAAGTACATCGGCTACGAGGCCGCTGCCAAGATTGCCAAGCACTCGGTCAAAAACGGTCTGACCGTGCGCGAAGCGACAATCGAGCTCGGGTATGTTGACGGAGAGACCCTGACACTTGAGCAGCTCGACGCGGCTCTTGACGTGCTCTCTATGACCAAGCCAGCCCAGTAGCAGCTACAGCGAAACCAGCCAACAAATAAGGCCCCAGGGCCACGGTTGTGCCCAATTTGGCGCGCTTTGCGACGAATAGAACAAGCACGCCTATGGTTGCCAGCACGAAGGCGACGAAAAAAGCTATTAGCGGATGCTGCCAACCAAACCATGCCAACGACGCCGTCATCAGTGCCATGAGTTTGACGTCGCCCATGCCGAGCGCTCCAAAGTAGTTGGCGACTGCGGCCAGCGCAAACACAAGAGCGGCGGTTACCCAAGCGACCACGAGTTGTTGCCACTGAGCACCCGCAAATACCGCCAGCACCTGCCCCACCAGGGTGATAGCCAGACCGGGCAGCACGATTTTATTGGGCAGCCTACGTTGCTGAATATCGATGAACGCCAACGGCAACGTCATCAGCAATAGATAGGCGGGGCCGAGCCAGGCGAGAGCGACTTGAGGTGGCAGCATCCACCGAAACTACCGAAGCGGCCGATTAGCCGCCGCAGTTATGCACAGCTAGTTGTCGAGCAGGTCGGTGACCATGGCCGCGATGGCCGAGCGTTCAGAGCGAGTTAGCGTGACGTGGCCGAATAGCGACTGACCCTTGAGTGCCTCGATCACCGCGGCAATACCGTCGTGACGGCCGACTCGAAGGTTGTCGCGCTGCGCGACATCGTGAGTCAAAACCACACGAGAGTTCTGCCCGATGCGTGAGAGCACGGTCAACAACACGTTGCGTTCGAGCGATTGTGCTTCATCCACGATCACAAACGCATCATGTAGCGAGCGACCACGGATGTGCGTCAGAGGCAACACCTCAAGCAAACCACGATCGACGACATGGTCAATGGCCTCTTTCGAAACCAGAGCACCGAGGGTGTCGAAAATAGCCTGGCCCCAAGGGTTCATCTTCTCGGTTTCGCTGCCAGGCAAGTAGCCGAGCTCCTGACCGCCGACCGCATAAATCGGGCGGAAAACCATGATCTTTTTGTGGGCACGGCGCTCAAGCACAGCCTCTAGACCGGCGCAAAGAGCCAAAGCCGACTTACCGGTTCCGGCGCGACCGCCGAGCGAAACGATGCCGATCTCTGGGTCAAGCAAAAGGTCGATGGCAAGGCGCTGTTCTGCCGAGCGCCCGTGAACACCAAACACCTCGCGGTCACCACGAACCAGCTTCACTTGCTTGTCGGCAGTCACGCGCCCCAGGGCGTGCCCACGTTCGCTCGTGATAACCAAACCGGTGTTGACCGGGTATGCCGCGACCTCTTTGTGCTTCAGTACTTCGGCGTCGTAAAGGTCGCTCATTTCGTCGGCGCTCAGCGCTAGTTCGGCGAGACCCGTCCAACCCGAATCGACCGCCATGTTGTTGCGATACTCCTCGGCGCGCATACCGAGAGCAGCCACCTTTACTCGCATCGGCAGGTCTTGCGAAACCACGGTTACGTCGAGACCCTCATTCGCTAGGTTGAATGCCACCGCGAGGATGCGCGAGTCGTTGTCACCGAGCTGAAAGCCGACCGGCAGAACCGACTGGTCGATGTGGTTCAACTCAACGCGTAGTGTTCCACCCTCGCCAACCTCAATAGGAAAGTCGAGGCGCTCGTGCTGTCGGCGCATGTCGTCGAGGTAGCGAAGGGTTTGGCGCGCGAAGAACCCGATCTCTGGGTCGTGGCGCTTTTTCTCCAGCTCGTTGATCACGATGATCGGAATGACCACCGACTGCTCTTTGAAGCGAAACAAAGCCTTTGGGTCACTGAGCAAAACAGAGGTGTCGAGCACATAGGTGCGAAGGGCGTTTGCCTGCTCTATTGGCGGCTTGGCGGCATCCTTGGGTTTCGTTTTCTGGCCTGTTTCGGCCTTGATTGACTTTGAACCGGATGCTGCCGCTCTTGCCATTCGAGCTCCTAAAGTTTCGTAGCTTGGCACGAGATTAGAACTTGAATTACAAGAATTGCGTTCGCGACACGCCCGAATCCCTGCACCGTAACGAAGTGTTTACCTCAAGAGCCGAAGCGGCGATGGCGGCGAGCAAATGCGCGGATGGCTCGCAAGAAGTCAACGCGTCTGAAATCGGGCCAGAGCGCTTCTTCGAAATAAAACTCAGAATGCGCACTTTGCCAAAGCAAGAAATCACTGATGCGCTGTTCGCCGGATGTTCGAATGACAAGATCTGGGTCGGGTTGGCCGCCGGTGTACAGGTGCTTAGAAATCAGCTCGGGGGTTAGTGCCTCGGCCAAGACCTCGAACGACGAGCCCTTCTTCGCGTGTTTTTGCACGATGGCCCGCATGGCATCGGCAATTTCTTTTCGCCCACCGTAGCCAACGGCAAGGTTGATGTGCAGCCCCGTCATGTGCTTGGTCTTGCGCTCAGCATCTTTGAGAGCAGCAACGAGTTTGGGGTCGAGCCCCGTGGCGTCGCCCACCCACTTGATGCGCCAGCGGCCTTCGGTGGCAAACCTGGCTGCTAGGTCGGCGATGATCTGCAAGAGTTCGGCAAGCTCGGCCGATTTGCGACCGGTCAGGTTATTGGTCGACAAAAGATAAAGCGTTACGACTTCGATGCCGAGGTCGTCGCACCAGCCCATGAATTCAAAAATCTTGGCTGCACCGGCAGCGTGGCCCTCTCGGGTGGTGGCACCCGGCTTGCGCTCGGCCCAACGCCGATTGCCATCGAGAATCACCCCGACGTGCTTGGGCAGCGCAGCGCCCGAGAGCTGCCGACCGAGTCGACCCTCATAAACGCGGTAAATGAGATTGCGCACGCTTCAAGGCTACTAACCTTTGACTATGGATAAATCGCAAAACTTCGAAGAGACCCAGGCGATTTATCTGCCGGTATCGACCGGCTTTGCGGTTGACGAGCGCCCGAGCTGGCGGGGTTGGATTCACACCGGCGTCATGCCGATTGTCATTGCTGCAGGCGTGCTTCTGATCATCTTTGCTAACGGCGGTGCTGCAGGCAAAGTAGCCGCATCGCTCTTTTTCGCATCCTCGTTCTTGCTGTTTGGCAACTCGGCGCTCTATCACCGCTTCAACTGGCGACCAAAGGTAAAGATGGTGCTCAAGCGCATCGATCACGCCAACATCGTGCTTCTAATCGCGGGCTCATACACACCCATGGCCATGCTTGCCCTGCCTGCCGAACAGGGGCTACCACTGCTCACCATCGTTTGGGCGACGGCCATATTCGGAATGGCGTTCAGAGTCATCTGGGTTTCAGCCCCGCGCTGGCTCTATGTGCCGATTTACATTGCGATGGGCGCTAGCGCGCTGATCTACGTCGTCGACTTCTATCGCGTAAACGCGTGGATGATGTCGCTAATCGCAATCGGTGGGTTGTTCTACATTCTTGGAGCAATGGTTTACGCGTTCAAAAAACCCAACCCCAGCCCGAAGCACTTTGGCTTTCACGAGATTTTTCACACCTTCACGGTGATCGCGTTTTTGTGCCACTGGACAGCAGCGCTGCTCATCTGCCTAAACCCGCTGGCTGGCAGCCTGGCTGGTTAGTCGTTTTCTTTTGACTGCTGCTCGGCAGCAAGTTTTTCTTGAATCTCGGCGCGATAGCGAACTCGACGAACACGACGAACCATGTCAAGAATGAGCAAAACGGCCGAACCAGCGACGAAGAAAGTCAGCAAGAAACCAACGGTGCCTGGCGAATACCAAGTCTCGGCTGGGTCGACTTCTGGGGTTGGAGTTGCCGCGATCAGCGCCACAAGATTCATCATTCTTTAATTATGCGCTGGTGAAGTTACCCTTAACACGATGAGCAACGAAAAACTGATGCAAGACCGCTACGGGCGCACGAGCAAGCCGAGCCGCGGCAAGGTGATTGCGCTCGCATCCGTGCTGTTTGCCGCTTTTATCGGCTGGTCAATCTGGGTGTCATTTTTCTCACCGCAGAGCGCCAAACCTACAGTGCAGGGTTACGAAGTTGTCGATGAGTCGAGCACCATTGTGCGTTTTCGCGTGGTGAAGCCCGCCGAAACCACCGCCGTTTGCGCGGTCGAGGTGCTCTCAAAGTCTTATGCGGTGGTCGGATATCGCGAAGTTGTGATCGGCCCCGAAATCAGCGCGGATGCTCTGCTCGAAGCAACCGTAAACACCACGTCACTCGGTGTAACGGGGCTGGTCGAAAAGTGCTCGCTGAAGTAAAATCTTTATGAGCTCGGCGGGCTAATCTGCCGGGTGTTTTTATTTCTAAACCCAAAGGTTCTTTCATGTCTGAAGCGCAGCCAACCTGGCTAACTCAAGAGGCCTACGACCGCCTAGCGGCCGAACTAGAGCAACTGCTAACCGTTGCCCGTGCCGACATTGCCAAGCGCATCCAAGAGGCACGCGAAGAAGGTGACCTCAAAGAAAACGGCGGATACCACGCAGCCAAAGATGAGCAGGGAAAGATTGAGGCGCGCATTAACCGCCTTGAGAACATCCTCGCCAGCTCTGTCGTTGGCGATGCACCGGCTACCCACGGAGTTGTCGAGCAGGGTACCGTGATCACCCTCACCCTGAACGGTTCAGAGAACAAGTTCTTGCTTGGTTCGGCCGAAATAGCCGAAGGCACCGACCTAACGGTTTACAGCCCAGACAGCCCGATTGGCAAAGCCATTTTGGGTCAGAAGATTGGTGCCGAGGTTTCGTTTGTTGCACCAAACGGTCGCACGATCGAGGTCAAGATTTTGGCCGTCGAACACTTCAACGGCTAGTTTTTGGCGACTCGAGCTTTCAAACCGGCATCATTTAGCGCCTTCAGCACACGCTGGCTGTGTTCAGCGCCGGTGGTTTCAACACTCACACGCAGCTCCACTTCGCTGATGTCGAAATCGTCGCCGTGGCGAGTGTGAAGCACTTCAACAACATTGCCTTGAGCCGAAGCAATGGCCTCGGCGGTTTTCACGAGCTGACCAGGGCGGTCTGGCAACATCACCGAAATGGTGACGTAGCGGTCTGATGCGACAAGGCCGTGGCCGATTACCTTCTGCATAAGCAGTGGGTCGAAGTTGCCGCCCGAGAGCACTGCAACGGTGCGGCCCTTCGGCTTGAATGCGCCGGTCATCAAGGCGGCCACCGTCACGGCGCCAGCAGGCTCGACAACGAGTTTTGAACGCTCGAGCAGAGTGACAATCGCCTTGGCAATGTCATCGTCTGTAACGGTCACAATCTTGTCGATGTGAGTCTTGATCAGTTCGAAAGGAATCTGGCCCGGCTTGGCCACCGCGATACCGTCGGCGATGGTTGGCTTGGTGGCAATCTGTGTCACTTTGCCCGACTTAATCGAAGGCACATAAGATGCGGCGTTGGCCGACTGCACGCCGATGATCTTGATCTTTCGGCCCTGCTCCTTGGCTTTGAGTTTGGCAGCCACGGCTACGCCAGCGGCCAGCCCTCCCCCGCCGATTGCAACGAGAATGCTGTCGACACCCTCTAGCTGGTCAAGAATCTCGAGACCTACGGTGCCCTGCCCGAGAACCACGTCGCGGTTGTCGTAGGGCGGAATGAAAATCGCACCCTTTTTGGCGGCGTACTCCTGCGCGGCCTTTAGCGCTTCGGCAAATACCGCCCCCTCGAGCACGACCTGAGCGCCGTAGTTCTGGGTTGCTAAGTATTTAGGCAGCGATGCCCCGATCGGCATAAAGACGGTGGCTTTGATGCCAAGCTTCTTTGCAGCAAGAGCCACACCTTGGGCGTGATTTCCAGCGGATGCTGCGACAACACCCTTTTTGCGCTCAGCCGCCGTGAGTTTGCTCATGCGGTGGTAAGCCCCGCGCACCTTGTAAGCGCCGGTGCGCTGCAGGGTTTCGGCCTTTAGCCAAACATCCGCCCCAGTTAGCTTGCTCAAGTAATTGCTGTGCAGAACCGGAGTTTCGAGCGCTACCTGAGCCACAATCTCGTGGGCGGCTTCGAACTCGGCAAGAGTAGGGGCCACCACGGGGCTCTGGTTAGGCATTTGTTGCTCCTTTTACATACGCTGGTATGAGTTTAGTTGCGAAGGAGCCCAATGCCGTTGGAGTTGAGCGCTGGCCAGGCACGCGTGCTGAGCTTGCGGCAGTTGGGGGTTGACTCAGACCGCGACGATTCGGTCATGGCCGTCGTCGACCGCCTGGGGCTGCTACAGGTCGATTCGGTCAACGTTTTCGAGCGCGCGCACTACATGCCGCTGTTCTCGCGACTCGGCAAATTCGACAAAACCGAACTCGAAAGCGCCATGGGCGGCTTTCACCCACAGCTCATCGAATACTGGGCTCACGAGGCTTCGATTGTTCGACTCGAAAATTGGCCGCTCTACCGCTGGCGCATGAATGCCTACCGTGACAAATACGCCACGAAATGGGGCATGGAGGCTGGCAACAAGAAACTCGTCGAGCAAATCACCTCGCAGCTGCAGGCCAACGGCCCAATGACTTCAGGTCAGTTTGAAACCGATGCCCACCAGCGCAAGGGCTCGTGGTGGGGTTGGAGCGATCTGAAGAACGCTCTCGAATACATGTTTCTGGTTGGCGATCTGGTTTCTGGTGGCCGCGATTCATTCAAGCGGCTTTATGCGCTTCCGGAGCAAATTCTTCCGAAGAGCATTCTCGACCACATGCCTAGCGACGCGGATGCAAAGAAGAAGCTATTCTTGCAGGCTGCCCGCGCTATTGGAGTAGGCACCTACACCGACATAGCCGACTGGCACCGCATGAGCCCGACAACCAATAAAAAGTTTTTTGCCGAACTGGTCGAAGCCGGTGAGCTGCTAGAAGTGCGGGTCGATGGCTGGGCTCAGCCGGGTTACGTAAATGCCGCCACCAGTCTCGAAGGCCTAGACGCCAAGACGCCCGGGGCTCGCACCACCATCTTGAGCCCGTTTGATCCGGTTTGCTGGAAGCGCGATCGAATCGAGCGGATGTTCGGCTTCGAGTACCGCATCGAGATTTACACCCCCGAGCCGAAGCGCCAGTTTGGTTACTACACGCTGCCGATTCTGCACAACCGCGACCTAGTTGGCCGCATCGACCTCAAGAGCGATAGACAGGGTCGAAAACTCTTAGCCCAAGCGTCTTGGCACGAGGCAAAACTCAACGACCGTCAGGTTGCTTCGCTGGCCAAAGAATTGAACAAGCACCTCAAGGTGGTTCAGAACTGGCAGAGGCTTACTGAAACAGTGATCATGCCGAAGGGCAACCTGGCCGAACTACTTGGCTAGCAGCTCCCAAAAGCCGCTAAGTGCCTGCTCGAACTAGAACTTGTTGCCCATCTGCATAATGCGGGCGATGCGCTTTGGAATCGGCGGGTGGGTTGAGAACAAACGCTCGACCATTCCCGGCTTCATAGGGTCGCTGATGTACATGTGCGCCATAGACGAGGATGATCGACGCATCGGCTTTCCGTAGGTGCCGAGTTTGTGCAGCGCCCTTGCCAACCCGTCGGGGTAACGGGTCGACTCAACACCGGTTGCGTCGGCCAAGTATTCGCGCTGACGCGAAACTGCCGCGCTAACAATTGGGCCAATCAAGAACGCCACGATACTGCCCACGACACCAACCAAAAGAAGAATGAGACCCAACTGGTTGTTGCTGTCGTTGCGGCTGCCGCCGTGGTTCGCCCAGAAAGCCATGCGAAGTGCGAAGTCGGCGAGAATTCCGATTGCGCTAACCAGACCAAACACGATTGTCGACACTCGAATGTCGTAGTTCTTCACGTGACCCATTTCGTGTGCCATTACGCCTTCGAGTTCTTGGTCATCCATGATGGCTAACAGGCCAGAAGTTGCAGCAACCACCGCGTGCTTTGGGTCGCGACCGGTAGCGAATGCATTCGGGGCCTCGTCTGGAATGATGTAAACCTTTGGCATCGGCATGCCCTCGCGAATGGCAAGATTTTCGACGGTGTTCCAAAGCCTCGGATTGTCGGCCTTAGTGATCTGAATTGCACCAGACATGGCAACTGCAATGCTCGATGCTGCGTAGTACTGAAACAGCGTGTAGAGACCAACGAAAAGCAGAATCGGAATCACGCTTGAGCCGTTACCCGAGGCTACGCCCCAGGCATAGGCCAAACCGCCGAGCAGCGCAACGAACAAACCAACAATGATGATGGTGTTTCGTTTATTTGCAGCAATCGCCGAATACATCGATGCCTAACCGTTCTTATCTAGTGCGTTCGGGCAAAAAAATTTAGAACTTGACCTGAGGCGGTTCTGCGATTGCAGCAGCGTCGGCAACCTCGAAGTATTCACGTGCCTTGAAACCGAAACCGCCGAAGATTACCTGCGGAAACTGCTTGACCTTGATGTTTAGTTCGCGTGCGCCACCGTTGTAGAAACGACGTGAAGCCATGATCTTGTCTTCGGTGTCGCTTAGCTCGGCCTGAAGTGACAAGAAGTTTTGGTTTGCCTGAAGCTGAGGGTAGGCCTCAGCCACTGCGAAGAGGCTCTTTAGCGCGCCCTCAAAGCCCGCGTCTGCGGCCGCTGCTGCTGCCGGGCTAGCCATGGCAGCCGGCGAAACGGTTGCTGCGCGAGCCTTGGTTACGTTCTCGAAAACTTCTTTTTCGTGAGTGGCATAACCCTTCACGGTTTCGATGATGTTTGGAATCAAGTCGGCACGACGCTTGAGCTGAACTGTGATGTCGCTCCACGCTTCGTTCACACGTTCGTTCAAAGTAACTAGGCCGTTGTAGGTTGCCCAGACCCAAATGCCGAGCAAAGCAACTACCGCAATAGCGATCCAGATTTCCATGTTTCTCCTCGTTGGCAGACAAACGCTGCACTTGAGTCAACTTTAGAACGATGGATGTCGTATCCGAGTGTTTTTCAGCATTCACACAGCAACGCCTCAAGCGAACAGTCTGCGCGAGTGACGTTCATGTCAGTTGTTGAATGTAACCCAGCGTTCCACATATGAAAGCTGCCCGTAGGTCAGCACGTTGGCACGGTCCGCAAGCTGTTGCATTGTTGGCGCGCGAGCTCGAAAGATGAAGTGGTAGGCGTCCTGCTCATCTATTTCAATTTCGTACCCAGCGCGACCATCTCGCACTGGCCAAATTAGCTGAATCCCTGACTCGGTAAACCCCCAACCCTTATCTAACTCAGAAGCAAACAAAACCCCGTCTCTGACTTCATAGGGCAATCTGTAGGCTGAGATTTCCTCCAAGGCCATCGCCAACTCGAATCCACCACCCGATGTTACGTCGGGGCCGTAGAACACAAATGAGGCGAGTGCAACTCTAAGGTATTGTTCTGGAGTTGCAGAAATCACAGCACAATCTGGGCTGAACCATGTGTCCCAATTCAAAAGAGCCCACTCTAGGCGACAGACGCCAGGTTTGAAGCCGACCAGCCAAGAGTTCCAATCAGCCGTCATAGAGTAACTGAGCTCACTCTTACCAGCTTCAACACCCCAGTCCCCCCTACCTGAGAGTTTTGACTCGTGGTTGAGCACTTGCACATCTGCATAGCGAGTGAATTCCGGAACATCGTTCAGCATTTTCCCTGCAGTAACAGTAACTGACGAGGCTCCATCATCTTTGAGTTGGTCAAGTAACTTATTGGCTCGATAAATGCTTGGCTCAAGTAGACCATGCACTTGATTTAGCGTCTCTTGGGGCCACTCGAGGCCTTCTGGCACGAAATCGTCAAACGTGGCGTCTTCGATGTATTCAACTTCATGGCGAGTTGCAGCACTCACATGACCAGATAGATCGCTTGATACAAAAAAGAAACTGACAAGAACAACCAAAGCCGCGAATCGTTTGTAGAACATGACTGACCCCTACAGCAACGGCTGCTTGTAGGCCACAGGCGGCCTCCCGCCCCCAGCAATGATTGCTGGGAACGTGATGAACTTTTCAGGATATGATGCGTCCGACGGATACAACACTCGGCGCTTTGTTAGCCTGCGCTCGGGATGCTCCACTCCTGCATTGTCCTCCGTTATCACAATGTAGGCAACCCGACCAGAAGCGAAATAAACCACGTCTTCAACGAATGCTACGTGCCCGCCTTTGGAGCTCCAAAATGCAATATCTCTCCAGTGCGGGGTAGTCGAAACCTTCAGTTTGAAACGTAGGGCGTTTGCGGCCCATTCGTCTGCGTTACCCAAGTTTCCATAATCAGGGTTGCGGAAGGTAAACAGGCCAATTTGATAGGCAGCATATGCAGTGCAGTTGTGCTTGCGCCCCCAAGCGTCAAGCTTCGAGCTGAAGTGGTAGTTATAGGTGTCTTCACCTTCATAACCGTTTGTGGTGCAACTATACGATGACGAGATGCACTCGGTTGGTGGTGCCGCCTCGGCAGTGGTCGCCCCAGCTATCGCCAACGTCATTCCAAGCATTGTTGCTATGGTCGCTTTGATTTTCATTTTCCCCCATTGAGTCGCTTTTCAGATTACTCTGCGGTCAGTATAGTGCGACTGCCCTTTGTATGTGATGTATTTCGCTCAACTGTGCGAGAGAGTGGCACGGAGGGCTAAAAGGTTAGTCACCGCCTCTTCAAATTCGGTGTGTTCGAACTGAAAACCAGCCGCCAGCAGTTTCGAAGGAACCGACCTGCGGCCAGTCAAGGCAAGCTGAGGGTCCGTTCTAAACAAGATCCAAGAACCCAACGTGATGGCAAATCGCGGCGTCGGAGGTGACCAAGGTCGCCCCAATACTCGACGGAGTGAGCGCATCATGTCGCGATTTGTGGTCGGGTTCGGGCTCGTGACGTTGACGGAACCAGAAATGCCATGGTTGGCAATAATGAAGTCGATAACCCTCAAAAAGTCGGCAATGTGGATCCAAGAGACCCACTGTTGGCCAGACCCGACAGTTCCACCGAGAAAAGCTTTGGTAATCGTGAGAAGACGGTTAAGCGCCGGGGTGTTTTTCTGCAAAACAATTCCAGTGCGCAATATAACCAGACGCCCTGCTGATGCGTCGCGAACCGCTGCCTCCCACGCCTTGGCGACTCCAGCCATTTGTCGAGGGCCATCAGCGGCAGGTGCGTCGTCATCCAATACAACTTCTTTACCGTCGCCATAAATAGCCAAAGTACTCATCTGTAGCCAGAGCGACGGTGCTCCATACACTTTAGAAGCCTCGACAAGTGCCAAGGTTGGCTCTACGCGAGAACGCTCCAGCAAGTCGATGTTGCGCTTAGTTGGAACCCGGTCAACGAGTTCACCCGCAAGGTTAATCAGCATCGAGCCGGCCAACTCTCTGGCCCATGCTTGGTCGACGGTTCGACCATCCCAGTGAATTTGATCAATACCAAGTTCTGCGCGAAACCTGCGGGTCAATAGAACAATCTCGTGGCCCTGGTTAGCAAGATGCTTTGCGATTGCGCGGCCCACCGAACCCGTGCCGCCAGCAATGACTACTCGCACTGCTCCCCCTAAAGGTTTATCGGTGCCCCTTGTGGGACTCGAACCCACACTGTGACGATTTTAAGTCGTCTGCCTCTGCCATTGGGCTAAAGGGGCGAAAAGCGAAAGGGCCCAGATTGCTCTGAGCCCTTCCAAGTCAATGCGTTACTTCTTTGGCTTGGCGGCCCAAGTTTCGAACGATAATCGCGGCGACTTGTTCGCAGCCGTCGAAACAATGTCGCGACGTAGCAAGAAGTTGAAAATCCATCCGGCGAACACGCGAATCTTGCGCTCCCAGGTTGGAATGGCTAGACCGTGGTAACCGCGGTGCATGAACCAAGCAATTAGACCCTTGATGCCGAGCTTCTTGTACTGGAACACACCGACACCGATGCCGAGACCGGCCACAGCACCAAGCGGCTTGTGGAAGTAGTCTTTGACACCTTCGCCACGAAGCGAAGCAACGATGTTCTTGGCAAGAAGCTTGCCCTGGCGAACAGCGTGCTGCGCGTTTGGCACACAGAATCCGCCAACACCGAAACCGCTGAGGTCTGGCACTGCCGATACGTCACCTGCGGTCCAAGCATCCGGCACAATGTTGCCTTCTGCGTCGATGCAACGAAGCGACGGATGCGCAGCCAAACGGCCACGCTCTTCAACATGTAGATCGGTGTTGCGCACGTATGGGTGAGCCATGACACCGGCGGTCCAGACGATTACGTCCGACTCGAACGATTCGCCACTCGAAAGCTCAACCTTGCCACCAACGGCCGACTGCAGCTGGGTGTTTAGGTGAACCTTGGCACCGCGCTGGTCGAGGTTAGCGATAACCCACTCGGCGGTCTTTGCCGAAACCTCAGGCATGATGCGACCCATTGCCTCGATGAGGTGAAAGTGAACATCGTCAAAGGTGAGGGTTGGGTAGTAGCGAAGCAGGTAGCTGGCTAGCGAACGCATCTCGGCAAACGCTTCGATACCGGCGAATCCGCCACCGACAACAACGAAGGTGAGCAGACGGTCACGCTCGGCGCCTGCTGGCATGTTGGCAGCCTTGTCGAAGTTCACGAGGATGCGGTTGCGAACCTCAATCGCCTCTTCGATGTTCTTCAGACCGATGGCCTGATCTGCGACACCAGGAATCGGGAAGGTGCGAGAAACCGCACCGGCGGTCATGACGATCTGGTCGTACTTGACCTTCTTTGCGCCCTTGACACCTGCATACTCGATGGTTGCGGTCTTCTTCTTGTGGTCAACGTTGGTGACCTTGCCCGAAACGATGTTGGTCTTGCGAAGGTGACGACGGTGCGAAACGACAGCGTGTCTGGCCTCGATTGAACCGGCCACAACCTCAGGCAAGAACGGCTGGTAGGTCATGTATGGCAGTGGGTCGACCAGGGTCACTTCGGCTTCACCCTTGGCAAGGTGCTTCTCGAGCTTCCATGCGGTGTAGAAGCCGGCGTAACCGCCGCCGACGATGAGAATCTTAGGCGCGGTGGCTTCAGTTGATTTAGCAGGCATGAGGACTAATTTACTACTTTCGTTTTATCGATTTGTTACAGACAGTTCAATTGCTCGCGCTAAGGCCGGGGTCGGCACACACGCATTTGGTCGGGCTCCAGGTGCAAGCATCCAATGCTAAATCGCCAATCGGGTTCACTCCCCTGCCAGCGGCAAGCGAATGGCCGGCCAAGGCGTGCAGGCATTTGACTCGCACGGGCATTCCACCGGCAGAGATTCCGGCGATTTCGGGTACTTCGCCAGTGCTCTTTTCAAGCTCATCGCGGTCGGCCAAATAGGCCTCGTGCGCCTTCTGGTAGGCGGCAGCCAGCTCTGGCTCGTCGGCCAAACGTTGCTGCAGCTCGGCCATGTAGCCGCTCGCCTCTAGGGTTGAAAGCGCAGCGGTCGCGCCAGGGTGAGTCAGGTAATAAGTAGTCGGAAACGGGGTGCCGTCGCCTAGGCGAGGCGCGGTCTGCACGACGGTTGGGTTGCCACAGGCACAGCGGGCGGCGATGGCAACAATATCTCGAGCCTGACGGCCGAGTTGAGCTGAGACCACCTCGATGTCTCGGGCAGTTGCCGGTGAAAGTGGCATTACTTCTTAGCCTCTTTTTCGGGCTGTTCGATGCCGCTGCGCACCACGGTTTCAACCAGGGCGTCGACCCAGTTCGATTTTGCCGAGCGAACGGTGGTGCTGATTTCGCCGTTGTTGGTTCGAGCGGCAATCATCGCGCCAACGGTGCCCGAAACGTCACTTTCGTCGATTCCAGTGGCATCCATCACCAGGTAAGAAACCTCACCCGGCATTACGTAGTAGAGGCGATCGCGAGCCTGTGAGCGAATGTACACGGGGTCTTCCCAGCGAGTGCGTTCGGCCTTCATGGCCTCGACGTCTGCCTCTGATGCTGCGACCTGAGCACGGATGTCGGCGAGCTGCTGTTGCTGCTCAATAAGCACTTGTGCTTGCGGGGCTAGCGTGAAGATTCCCAAAACCAGCACAGTCGCCAGAGTGATGGTTCGAACATCCAGGCCGATGCCGCGTTTCATTTCGCGAGGCGCAGATGCCGAAGGCATCCGTGTTGATTTCACGCGAGCCTTAGCGGGCTTTAGTGGTTTCATCAGCGGATGCCTTCGTTATCGCGTTATGCGGATTTATGCCTTGTAGCGAGGAAAAGCGTCGCGGCCGGCGTAAACAGCGCGGTCCATCAGCTCTTCTTCGATGCGTAGAAGTTGATTGTATTTAGCCACTCGCTCAGAACGTGCAGGCGCACCGGTCTTGATCTGACCGGCGTTGGTTGCAACGGCTAGGTCGGCGATGAAGGTGTCTTCGGTCTCGCCCGAACGGTGCGAAATGATTGCCTTCATGCCGTGGCTCTGAGCCAAAGCAACTGCGTCGCGGGTCTCGGTGAGGGTACCAATCTGGTTAACCTTCACGAGAATGGCGTTACCGGCCTTCTCGTCGATGCCCTTCTGCAGGCGGGTTGGGTTGGTTACGTAAAGGTCGTCGCCAACAAGCTGAACCTTTTCGCCAAGCTCTGCGGTGATCTTGCTCCAGCCAGCCCAGTCATCTTCGGCTAGTGGGTCTTCGATCGAAACCAGCGGGTACTTGGCAACTAGACCGGCGTAGTACTCGATCATTTCGTCGGTGCTGCGCTCTTGGCCTTCGAAGGTGTACTTGCCCGTTTCTTCTGAGTAGAACTCGGTGGCGGCAACGTCAAGCGCAAGTGCGATGTCTTTACCCAACTCGTAGCCAGCCTTGGCAACAGCCTCGGCGATTAGGTCGAGGGCGGCAGCGTTGGTTGGTAGCTCAGGTGCAAAGCCACCCTCATCACCCAAACCGGTTGAAAGACCGCGTGAGTGAAGCAGTGACTTTAGGTTGTGGTAGACCTCAACGCCCCAGCGAAGTGCTTCGGTGAAGCTCTCGGCACCTAGTGGAACGATCATAAATTCTTGGATGTCGACGCCGGTGTCAGCGTGAGCACCACCGTTGATGATGTTCATCAGTGGCACAGGAAGGGTTACACCCTCGTTCTGGCCGAGGTATTCGTATAGCTGCAGTTCTTCTGAGTCGGCAGCCGCACGAGCGGTGGCTAGCGAAACACCCAAGATGGCGTTTGCGCCGATGCGCTCTTTGTTCGGGGTTCCGTCAAGTTCAATTAGGGCCGCGTCAACTGCGCGCTGGTCGCGTGAGTCAAGGCCGGCAAGTTTCTCGTCGACTTCGTCAAGCACTGCAGTAACGGCGTTTAGAACACCCTTACCCAAGTAGCGCTTCTTGTCGCCGTCACGGCTCTCGTGAGCTTCGAATGCTCCGGTCGATGCACCAGATGGAACAGCTGCACGGCCGAACGCGTCGTCGGTAAGAAGAACCTCAACCTCGATGGTTGGGTTTCCGCGGCTGTCTAGAATTTCGCGCGCGCCGATTGCTTCAATGATTGACAAGGTTTTCTCCTATGTGGATGGCAGATTATGTGGCGCGAGATTTCGCGCGAAAACGTCGTTGTATGGGTCTAAGTCTAGATGAAACCATTGCGCCAAAGGGTGAACCAAGCGACCCCTAAACCGAGTGCCGTATAGAAAACGTGCTTGAGCCAAGGCTTGTTTTGACGCTGCACCCACCATGCGGCGGCAAAGATCAACGGCCCGGTCAGAAACAGTGGACTGAGTGCCCAAGCAGAGGCGAAATCACCTTGGATGAGCGCCTCGCAAGCCCGCGTAGCGCCACAGCCAGGGCAAAGGTAGCCGGTCGCCATGCGCACCGGGCAGTGCAGCTGAAGTTCTTTCGGCCAAACGGTTAGGTAGGCGACCCCGAGCGGTGCGGCGATTGTTGCGGCCAGGTACTTTGCTCTGTGCAGCTTTACATGCTCGGCGAAAGTTTGAGCCATGGTGCCTCGGTAGTTAGCCGATATCCTTCAGAGAAAGCGCATCTGGCGAGGTGGTGGTTTCGTCAACCACGGCAAACTTGTCAAACCCCTGCTTGCCCAACGTTTCTAGGAGCAAGTTGAGTTTTTTCGGGCGAAGTTCGAGGCGAACATCCGTGCCGTAATCTTGCAGCTCGCGTTGACGGGCCAAAGCGTTGGCGACCGTGGCAGGCGACTCGTTCTCGAGTACGAGCACTGCCGACGCAGCGCGCGAAGTGAATTTGGCTGAGTCGACGAGGTCGACCACGCGCTCGAATCCAAGTGAAATGCCAACGGCCGGAACATCGGTGCCCAACCAGCGACCAACCATGCCGTCGTAGCGACCGCCGCCGCCGATCGAAGAACCAGATGCCGGATGCTCGATCTCGAAGATCGCTCCGGTGTAGTAGCCCATGCCGCGCACGAGCGTGGCGTCGAAGCGCAGGCGACCCTTGTGGCGGGTTTCGACAGCTTCGAAAATCTCTGTCAGCTCGTTCGGAACGCTCTTATCGGCAGCGATCTCGGCGAGCCACTTGCCGGCCTTTGAACCAACCTGCTCGCCGAAGCGTTCGGTTAGCTCTTTCTCAACGCCAGCGGCCTCGATCTTGTCGAGCTTGTCGATGATGATCATGGCGCTCGGACGGTCGGCCTCGGCTACGCCAAGCGAGGCAAGGTTTTTGGCCAAAAGTTCGCGGTGGTTCACTCGAATAACGGCGTCTTGCAGACCGAGAGAGTCGAGAGCATCGAGCGATGAAACCAGAAGGTCGATTTCGGCTAGCGACGAAGCATCGCCGATGATGTCGATGTCGCACTGCACGAATTGGCGGTAGCGACCCTTTTGTGGTCGCTCGGCACGCCAGACCGGCCCGGTTTGTATGGCCTTGAAAACGGTTGGCAGTTCGGCTCGGTTGGTTGCGTAGTAGCGGGTTAGCGGAACAGTTAGGTCAAAGCGCAGGCCAAGATCAGAAAGTTCGGCCGCGTCGCCCGTTGCGAGCGCTTCGTCGAGTTCGGCTCCACGTTTCATCACGCGGTAGGCAAGCTTTTCGTTGTCGCCGCCTTGACCAGAGGTGAGTTTGGCAAGGTCTTCGAGAGCTGGTGTTTCTATCTCAGAGAAACCATGTGAGCGATAAGTGCCACGGATGCGCGCCAGCACCTGCTCGCGCTTCAATTTCTCGAGCGGCAGAAAGTCGCGCATGCCACGGGGTGGGTTTACGTCTTTAGCCATGCGACAAGTTTGCCACAGGGCAAGCCCGATGGGGTTTAGCCGAGCGAACTAGTCGAGTTCGCGACCGACGACGCCTGCGTCGGAGGCATCCAAGACTTCGACCTTTCGAATGTCGCCCATCAAATCGCGCACGGCCGAACGAAGGGCACGCTCGGCATCTAGGCCGGATGCTCGCGCTGAAGTAACAATCGCCAGCAGCAGACCGCCCAGCTGGTCTTCGTCTTCGACCTGAATCGGCCCGGTTGCGCCAGCCTCGAGCAGGCCAATCTTCTCGGCCTTGCCCAACACCTTGCTCGCCAGGGCCAGGGCCGGCATGCCGGTGGCGATGCCGTCAAGCACGCTCTCACGTTCTGGCTTCTCGCGCTTCTTGTGAGCATCCCAGTTCTGCATGACCTCATCGCCGGTTGACGCTGCAAACTCGGCAAGCTGCGCCTCATCGCCAAACACGTGAGGATGACGCGAAATCATCTTTTCGCTCATCTTGGCGGCTACGTCTTGAATGTCGAATGGCTCACCGAGCGAACCGGCGGCAGCAAGGTCGCTGTGAAAGACGACCTGATAGAGCACGTCGCCGAGCTCTTCGAGAATCTCGTCACGATTGCCAAATTCGATTGCGTCGACCAACTCGTAGGTTTCTTCGATCAGGTACTGCACGAGAGACTCGTGGGTCTGCTCGGCATCCCACGGGCATCCGCCTGGCGCGCGCAGCTTGTGTGCCGTTGCGAGTAGGTCGTCGAAGTTAGACATTGTTCTCCTTGTTTGCAAAAACTGTAGCTAAGAATGCCCAGGTCCAGTCGATTACTGCGCGGTCGCGAAGCGGTTCACCCGAGGCATCTTTTGGTGCAGGCACGTTGAGTAGCAGGTTCGACTGCAGGTAACGAAGACCCGGATACGCGTGGCTGAGTCGCACCTGCTCGGCCTCGCTCAGCTCGACCGGCTGCATTCTCGCCGCTGCGCCAAGCAACATAACGTCTTTGAGCCCGAGGCGATTGGCCTGTTGGCGCAATTCGGTGACATCAACCAAGTTCTGCACAGATTGCGGCGCAGGACCGTAGCGGTCGACCAGTTCGGCAAGAATTGCGTCGAGTTGGTCACGAGTGCCCTTCACTCCGCTGGCAGCTGAGAGCTTGTGATAAGCCTCGAGTCGCAAACGCTCACTGTCGACGTAGGTGTTCGGAATGTGCGCATCGACAGGCAGTTCAAGTTTGAGCTCAGCAGGCGAATCGGTTTTCTCGCCCTTGAAGTCGGCAACTGCCTCGCCGATCATGCGCAGGTAAAGATCGAAGCCGACGCCAGCGATGTGACCAGACTGCTCTCCCCCGAGCAGGTTTCCGGCACCGCGAATTTCGAGGTCTTTGAGCGCAACCTGCATGCCGGCACCAAGTTCGTTGTTGGCAGCAATGGTGGCAAGTCGGTCGTGGGCCAGGTCGGTGAGCGGCTTGCTCGGGTCGTAGAAGAAGTAGGCATAGGCACGTTCGCGACTTCGCCCAACTCGACCGCGAATCTGGTGAAGCTGGCTGAGACCAAAGCGCTCGGCTCGGTCGACGATGAGGGTGTTGGCGTTTGGAATGTCGATGCCGGTTTCGATAATCGTGGTCGAAACCAGCACATCAAAACGCTTTTCCCAAAAGTCGATAACAACTTGCTCGAGAGCCGATTCGCTCATTTGCCCGTGTGCAACCGCAATGCGAGCTTCGGGCACGAGCTCGGCGATGTCGGCAGCGCACTTGTCGATGGTCTCGACTCGATTGTGCACAAAAAACACCTGACCCTCACGAATGAGTTCGCGACGAATGGCGGCGGCAACCTGCTTCTCGCTGTATCCGCCCACGTAGGTCAAAATCGGGTGACGATCTTCGGGCGGCGTAGCCAAAGTAGACATTTCGCGGATGCCCGTCACCGCCATCTCGAGCGTGCGAGGTATTGGCGTGGCAGACATTGAGAGAACATCCACGTTGTGTTTTAGGTCTTTGAGCTTTTCTTTGTGCTCGACACCAAACCGCTGCTCTTCATCGATGATGATGAGCCCAAGATTGCGAAACTTCACGTTTCCGCTGAGTAGGCGGTGCGTTCCGATGACCATGTCGACTGCGCCGGTTTCGATGCCTTCGATAGTTTCTTTCGACTCGGCGGCTGTCTGAAAACGCGAGAGAGCTTTGACCGTTACGGGGAACCCGGCAAAGCGGCTGCGAATGGTTTCGGTGTGCTGACGAACCAGCAGCGTGGTTGGCACGAGCATGGCAACCTGCTTGCCGTCTTGAATCGCCTTGAAGGCTGCGCGAAGGGCAACCTCGGTTTTGCCGTAGCCAACGTCGCCGGCAAGAAGTCTGTCCATTGGAATCGAGCGCTCCATGTCGCGCTTGACTTCTTCGATGGTCGACAACTGGTCAGGTGTTTCGACAAAGGCAAACGCCTCTTCGAGTTCGCGCTGCCAAGGAGTATCTGGCCCGAAAGCGTGACCCTGAGATTTCATTCGAGCCGAGTAGAGCTTGACCAGGTCGATGGCGATCTTTCGAACCGCCTTGCGCGCCTTGCCCTTGGCATTCGCCCAGTCGGTGCCACCCATCTTGCTGAGCACCGGCGCCTCGCCGCCAACGTATCGGGTTAGCAAGTCGAGCTGGTCGGTCGGCACGAAGAGTGTGTCATTTGGCTGGCCGCGCTTTGATGGAGCGTATTCAATAAGCAAAAACTCGCGATCGTGCTGCTGGCGACCGATGCCAGTGCGACGGGTTACCAATTCTTTGAAGCGGCCGATGCCGTGAATTTCGTGAACCACGTAGTCGCCGCTCTTGAGAGTTAGCGGGTCGACGGCCTGGCCGCGCTTTGAGGCGAGTTTTCGAACCTGAGGGTTCACATAGGTAGCGCTCTTGCCGTAGAACTCGTGGTCGGTAATCACGATTAGATTCGCACCCGGCACCGCGAAACCTTTGCGCAGGTTTGATTGCGTTAGATAAACGGTTTCGGGGTTCAGTCGATCTGGCAACTCGGCAACAAAAGTCGCCTTCAAGCCAGCAGCGATCAACACCTCACCGATACGCTCGGCTGTGCCGTGGCCTTGCGCAGTGACAACGATGTGCTGGCCGTTTGCACTTTGGTCTTCGAGCCAAGGCAAAACGGCGGTATCGGCGTTGGTGAAAACCGGAATCTCAAGAATGTTCAGGTTGATTTGAGTGCCATCGTCGGCCGGAAACTGCGTGACCGTGAACAGTTGACGCTTCTGCAGCGTTGCGACGAAGGCCGGCAGGTCGACAAAACCGCCAGCACTCAAATCGATTGGCGCTGTGGCACCCTCGATTGCGGCATCCCAGGCGGCATGCAAAAACTCTTCGTTGGTCTCGGCCAAGCTAGTTGCTCTCGCGGCGGCCTTCTCGGGTGAAAGAAGAGTTACGAGGGCATCGGCCGGCAAGTAATCGGTGAACGGCACCATCTGGTCAACCAGCGCTGGGGCAAGTGACTCCATGCCCTCAACCGGAATTCCCTCGGCGATCTTGGCCAACATGGTCGACAGGTTCGGAAACTCGTATTGCATCTGCCGTGCTCGGTTTGCCACGCTCGGGGTGATGATCAGCTCGCGCGCCGGGTAGATGTCTACGCCTTGGATGTGCGGCGACCCCGCCTCGCGAATCAGGGAGCGCTGATCGGCAACCGAAAACTCACGAATTTCTTCAAGCTCGTCGCCAAAAAACTCGAGGCGAACGGCGTGCTCTGACGTGGTTGGAAAAATATCGAGGATGCCTCCGCGAGCGGCGAACTCTCCGCGCTTGGTGACCATGTCGACGCGTTGATAGGCCATTTCGACGAGTTTGAGGGTGAGCTCAGGCAGCCAGTAGTCGTTGCCCTTCTTGAGTCGAAGAGGCGGATGGTCGCCGAGGTGGGCAACCACGGGCTGCAGAACCGCGCGCACTGAAGCGAGCACGATGACGGGGTGCGTAGGCTGTGCATCCGCGTTTGAAAGCGCGTGCAATCGCGTGAGCACCTTCAAACGCTTGCCGACGGTTTCTGGGCTTGGGCTTAGGCGCTCATGAGGCAGGGTTTCCCAAGATGGAAATTCGAGCAGTTCGAGATCGTCGACCAGGTTGCGAAGCGCTGCCGCGACATCTTCTGCTTCACGGCCAGTAGCGACCACCACAAGTTGCACCCCGCTGAATTTTTTCTCGGCGCGAAGTTTGGCCAAAAGAGCGACAACTACTGGGTGTGCACCGGCTGGAGAAAGAAGGTCGACGCGCTTGGCAGCAAGCTTGGCTTGAAGGGCTGCAACCGGATAGCTTTCTGAAATTTGCACGACAAGGCGCGAAAGGGCCTCAGGGAGTCGTTTGCTATCCACCCCTCAAGTGTAAGTTGCGCGGGGTGTTTGTGTTTGGGCTTATGCCCCGTG
>JACCDY011291422.1_pt1 | contig 22488 bp, 16 predicted proteins | sample 7446391 | NCBI WGS metagenome assembly JACCDY01 (sample SAMN15323451, study PRJNA562643) | freshwater metagenome | isolation source: river surface water | place: USA:Blue River Watershed | collected 2017-08-18 | reverse complement strand
GTACTTCTTGGTGATCGGCAGTCGACGGTCGCGACCGAAAGACATGCCACTGATTTTAGGGCCGATAGCACCCTGTCGACGTTTCCATTTGGCGCGGTCTATCAAAGCGACAATCTTGTCGACGACCGACGGGTCGAATCCCATTGCCTTTAGTTGTTCGCGGCCTAGCTTGCGCTCTATGTAGCCGTCGAGAATCTCATCGAGAATCGCGTAGTCAGGCAAACTGTCTTGGTCTACCTGACCAGGCCGCAGTTCTGCAGACGGCGCTTTTGAGATGCTGTTTTCTGGGATTGGTGCCGGCAAGCCCTGTTGCTCAGCGAAAGAGTTGCGCCACCTAGCCAACTGCCAGACAAGCGACTTCGAAACGTCTTTCAGCGGAGCAAAGCCGCCGACCGAGTCGCCGTAGATTGTGCTGTAACCGACGGCCAACTCAGACTTGTTGCCAGTGGTTAGGGTCAGGTGACCCTCCTGGTTGCTGAGCGACATCAGAATGGTTCCGCGCACTCGAGCCTGTAGGTTCTCGGCCGCAACGTCTTTTAGTTTGAGTTGCTTCTCTAAGTCTTTGACAGCGCCCTTAATAGGTTCTGTGCGAATGCTTATGCCGAGCCGTTTCGCTAGATCAAATGCATCTGATTTTGAGTGGTCGCTTGAGTGTTTGCTTGGCATCGAGACGCCGAATACTCGGTGAGCGCCGATTGCGTCTACTGCTATAGCCGCGCAAACTGCAGAGTCGATACCGCCGCTAAGCCCAAGAATCACAGACTTGAAATTGTTCTTGTTTACGTAGTCACGAAGTCCAAGCACTAGTGCGTTCCAGACTTGCCAGTTGTCATCAAGCTTGTGCGAAGCGATTTCGCTCGCGGGCACGATGTTTGTCTTGCTCTCGATGTCGAACAAAAGCAAATCTTCTTCGAACTGCTTTCCTCGGCCAATCAGATTTTGATTGGCGTCAATCATTAGCGAGTCGCCATCGAATACCAAATCGTCTTGCCCGCCGACCAGGTTTACATAGGCAACGGCAACGTCTTGTTTCGCGGCTAGGTTCTTCACCAGTTCAACCCGGCGGTCATCCTTATCAATTTCAAACGGTGAACCGTTCAAGACCAGGGCGACATCGGTTTTCTCTTCACGCAGTTTGGCAACCGGCCCACCCTCTTGCCAGATGTCTTCACAGATGAGCATTGAAAACTTTAGCTCACCGAGTTCGAAGCTGATCAACTGGTCGCCGGGAATGAAGATTCTGTATTCATCAAAGACCGAATAGTTCGGCAGGTGATGCTTTGCGTAGCCGGCCCAAATGCGTCCCTCGCGAATAATGACCGCAGCGTTTTGCGCTATGGCCCAAGGGCTTCGGTGTTCCTCGGCCACGATTGCCGGGGTTCCAAGCACAACCACCAGCTGGCCAAGGCCTCGGTTGTTGAGTTCGACCGCAAAATTCTTCACGGCCTCGACGCTGTCGTTGAGAAAGCTCTCTCGAGTGGCTAGGTCTTCGATGGGGTAGCCAGAGGCCATCATTTCTGGAAAAACTACCAGTGCGGCGCCGCGTTCTGCCGCCAGTTCTACCCGCTCGAGGCAGGTGCGCAGGTTGCCCTCAAGGTCGCCAACAGTGGCGTTGGTTTGCGCAAGGGCAATGCGAATCGCGGGCATAACGACTAGCCTAATAGCAGGCAAAGAGAGGGCATTCCCATGGATAAGCAGACAGATTTCGTGCTCAGAACCATAGAAGAGCGCGGCGTCAAGTTTGTTCGCCTTTGGTTCACTGACGTTGCAGGAACCCTGAAGTCGGTTGCAATTGCACCCGCCGAAGTAGAGGGCGCCTTCGCCGAAGGTCTTGGTTTTGATGGTTCGGCAATTGAAGGTCTCGCGAGAACCTATGAAGCCGACATGTTGGCAATTCCAGATCCGAGCACCTTTCAGATTCTTCCGTGGCGCGGTGAGATTGACCCAACTGCTCGCATGTTCTGTGACATTCAGACCCCGGATGGCCTTCCGGCATCGGCAGATCCTCGCAACGTTCTTCGCCGTGCCTTGGCCAAAGCCTCAGACCTCGGCTTCTCGTTCTACATTCATCCCGAAATTGAGTTCTACCTGCTCAAATCGGCCCAATTTGGCGAAGACGGCCCGATTCCTGTCGACAAAGCTGGTTACTTCGACAACGTTCCAGGCGGAACGGCCCACGACTTCAGAAGGCGAGCGGTCTCGATGCTCGAGCAGCTAGGGATCTCTGTCGAGTTCAGCCACCACGAGGGCGGCCCCGGCCAGAACGAGATTGACCTTCGCTACGCGGATGCCTTGACCATGGCAGACAACATCATGACCTTCAGAACGGTAATCAAAGAGGTTGCTATCGAGCAGGGTGTTTATGCAACATTCATGCCGAAACCTTTCACTGAACACCCTGGCTCGGGAATGCACACTCACATGTCACTCTTTGAGGGTGACACCAACGCATTCTTCGACCCCAGCGGTCAGTATCGACTTAGCAAAACCGCTCGACACTTCATTGCCGGTCTTTTGCGTCACGCGCCAGAGATCACTGCCGTAACCAACCAGTATGTGAACTCCTACAAGCGACTCTGGGGTGGTGGCGAGGCTCCATCGTTTGTTTGCTGGGGTCACAACAACCGCTCGGCGCTCATCCGTGTGCCGCTTTATAAGCCGAACAAGGGCAACTCATCGCGAATCGAATATCGCGCAATCGACTCGGCCGCAAACCCTTACCTGGCGTATGCGCTGCTTCTATCGGCTGGCCTAAAGGGCATAGAAAACGAGTATGAGTTGCCTGCTGAAACCGAAGACAACGTCTGGGAACTGAGCGATTCAGAGCGCCGCGCCATGGGCATTCAGCCGCTGCCTCAGTCACTCGATCACGCGATTCGCAAACTTGAGGAATCTGAACTGGCCGCCGAAACGCTTGGCGAAGAGGTTTTCAGCTACGTGCTCGCGAATAAGCGTCGCGAATGGAGCGACTACCGTGCTCAGGTAACCCCATTCGAGCTAAAGCAAAACCTCGAAGTTCTCTAAACGGGAAAATGGCTGATTCAAGGTCGCTGAGCTTTTCTGAGCTAGCCAAATACGGTTTTGCCGATTTGTCGGCAACCTTGCCCAAACTAGAGAATCTTGTCGAGTTGGTTGGCGATAGCGCTCGTTCTGCGCTGGCTAGTCTGGCTCGATCTGCGAATCCTGATCAGGCCCTCAACTACCTTCTCAACCTGACTCGCGTCGATCTGTCGAAGGTAAAGAAATTGCTTGGGCGAGAAGATTCGGCAAATCGATTGTGTCGTCTGCTCGGAGCCTCTGAGGCGATGGGTGATTTGCTAATGCGCCGCGCAGAATTGCTAGCGCATTTTGACAAGAAAATTGAAGACCTGCGTTCCGCCGTTGAGTTGCGCGAAGCATTGCTTGCATCTGTCAGCGGCGATTTAACTTCTGAGTTCGAGCCGGCGGGTGTCTGGTCAAAACTGAGAATGGCCTACCGCAGCGAGCTTTTAAGAATCGCCATTTTCGACTTAGAACAGAACGATGCCGAGGCCACGCTCCCAAGAGTTGCCGCTTCTCTTGCAGACCTTGCCGCAGCTGCGCTCGATGGTGCACTCGAAATTGCCCGGGCCGAACTCAAGACCTCTTCGCAATTCGGTTCTTTCTCGGTGGCCGAGGTCGACCAGACGCAGCTAGCGGTTATTGCTATGGGTAAATGCGGGGCTCGCGAGCTCAACTACATAAGCGACGTCGATGTGATCTTTGTTTGCGGTTCAGAATCTGAAGACACCGACAGCAACCGTTCGCTAGAGATAGCGACCCTGCTTGCCACTCGAATGATGCGTGCAATCGACGCAAACGCAGTTGAGCCGATGCTCTGGCAAGTAGACGCGAACCTAAGGCCAGAGGGCAAGAGCGGCGCTCTGGTTAGAAGTCTTGACTCGCATGTCGCATACTACGAGCGCTGGGCGCAAAACTGGGAGTTTCAAGCGCTTTTGAAGGCTCGCCCTATCGCCGGCGATATGTCGCTCGGGCAGAGATATGTCGTTGCAATCTCACCAAAGGTTTGGGCTTCGTCTGGTCGAGACGGTTTTGTTGAATCTGCTCAGAGAATGCGTGAGCGAGTCACCGAGAACATTTCTGGTGCAGAGATCGATTCACAGATCAAGCTGGGCCCCGGTGGTTTGAGAGATATTGAATTCACAGTTCAACTTCTGCAGTTGGTGCACGGCAGAACCGACGAGAGTCTGCGCCATCGAGACACCCTCGGTGCCATCGCCGCCCTCGCAGAAGGAGGGTACATCGGTCGAACCGAGGCCGGTGCATTCTCGAGGCACTATCGTTTCTTGCGTCTTCTCGAGCATCGTATTCAACTGAGCCAGATGAGAAGAACCCACCTGATGCCGTCTTCTGATTCAGCTCGACGTTCGCTGGCCAGGTCTATAGATGTGAAGCAAACGACCGACGATCTTCTTCGTCGTTGGGAGGGCGTAAAGCTTGCGGTGCGAGGGTTGCATCAACGCATCTTTTACCGGCCGCTTCTCAGTGCTGTTGCGAAAATTGACGACATCAATCTAGAGCTCACATCAGACCAGGCCTACGATCGACTTGCCGCAATCGGATTTGTTGATGCCAAGAGTGCTCTTTCAAACATCGCTGCTTTGACTAGCGGCTTGTCGCGTCGCTCGGCGATTCAGAGACAGCTTTTGCCGGTGCTGCTTCAGTGGTTTACCGAGGGAACCGATCCTGACGCTGCGCTGCTAGCGTTTCGCCGTCTGAGCGAAGACCTGGGCGAATCTCCCTGGTATCTGAGAATGCTTAGAGACAGCTCTGGTGCGGCGGAGCGCATGACCAAAGTGCTTTCGAATAGTCGTCTTGCCACGGGTCTCTTTGAGCGCATACCTGAGGGTGCCGCCTGGTTCGAGGATGCAGCCGATCTGCTGCCGCTCGATAGAGAGGTATTAGCAGCCGAGTTGCAGGCAATCTCAGATCGTCATGAAGAGATTGAGGCTGCCTCAGCGGCAATTCGACAGATTAGGCGTCGAGAGACTCTGCGCATAGCAATGGGGGCGGTCTTAGGTGAACTGAACATTCATCAGGTTAGCCAGGCGCTCTCTCAACTGACCGAGCTCTATCTTCAGGCGATGCTCGCCGCTATCGAAGACTCGATTGAGGTCTCCGATCAGGTTGTTCTTGACTTCGCCATAATTGCGATGGGTCGCTTCGGTGGCGAGGAGCTTGGCTTCGGTTCAGATGCCGATGTGATGTATGTCTACGAATCAGAGGGCGACGCAGAGCTGGCGCAAAGGCGAGCCGAAGTCATCGTCTCGATGCTGAAGAAATACACCAGTGACAATGTGTTGGAGTTTGAGATCGACATCGACCTAAGACCGGAGGGCAAAAACGGCGCAATCGTTAGGTCAATCGAGTCATACGAAAACTACTACAGGCGTTGGTCTGATACCTGGGAGTCACAGGCTCTTCTTCGAGCTAGGCCAATTGCCGGATCACCGCAGCTGCGCCAAAAGTTCATGCGATTGATTGATCAACATCGTTATCCCGCTGAGTTGAGCGACGCCGCATTGATTGATATTCGAAGAATCAAGGCGAGGGTCGAAAACGAACGTCTGCCTCAAGGCGCAGACCCAAAGCGTCACCTCAAACTCGGTCGAGGCTCGCTCAGCGATGTCGAGTGGCTAGTTCAGCTCTATCAGTTGCGCTTTGCCAATCAGCATGCTGCCATCAGAACTCCGAAGACGCTCGAAGCGCTAGAGGCCTTGGTTGCTGAGAGTTTGATCGACCGGCATGATGCAGATGTTCTTGCCCAGGCCTGGACACTAGCATCGAGAGTTCGTTCGGCAAGCGTTCTCTGGTCGAACAAACGCACAGACGTTTTGCCGACAGATCGACGCCAGTTAGAAGGCATTGCCCGAATACTTGAATACCCGAAGGGTGGGGCAGCGATGCTTGAGACCGACTACTTGTCGAGCACTCGACGATCAAGAACGGTGTTCGAGAAACTTTTCTACTAAAAAAGTGCCCGACTTTCGCCGGGCACTTTTTGGCTATACGCCGAAGTAGAGTTCGAACTCGTATGGGTGAGGTCGAAGCGCAATCGGAAGAATCTCTTTCTCACGCTTGTAGTCAATCCAGGTCTCGATTAGGTCCTTGGTGAAAACGTCTCCTGCGAGTAGGTAGTCGTGATCGGCTTCCAGTGCCTTCAAGACGTCTTCAAGGTTGCCAGGCACCTGAGGAATGTTCTTCGCCTCTTCTGGTGGCAGCTCATAGAGGTCTTTATCGACCGGTGCGTGCGGCTCGGTGCGGTTCTTGATTCCGTCAAGACCGGCCATCAGCATTGCAGCAAAAGCCAAGTATGGGTTGCTCGATGCATCTGGAGCGCGGAACTCGATGCGCTTCGCCTTCGGGTTGGTTCCAGTCATCGGTATGCGAATCGCCGCCGAGCGGTTACCGGCCGAGTAGACCAGGTTCACTGGCGCTTCGAATCCCGGAACCAGACGGTGGTAGCTGTTGACGGTCGGGTTAGTGAAAGCGAGCAGCGAAGGCGCGTGCTTCAAAATTCCGCCGATGTACCAGCGTGCGATGTCAGAAAGACCGCCGTAGCCAGACTCGTCGTAGAACAGAGGCTTTCCGTCTTTCCAGAGTGACTGGTGAACGTGCATTCCTGATCCGTTGTCTCCGAAGAGTGGCTTTGGCATGAAGGTCGCGGTCTTGCCCCAGCGGTGAGCAACGTTCTTCACGATGTACTTAAACTTCAGCACGTCATCTGCGGCGCTGACGAGGGTGTCAAAGCGGTAGTTGATCTCACCCTGACCAGCTGTTCCAACCTCATGGTGGCTGCGCTCTACCTGCAGGCGCGCCTTCTCTAGCTCGAGAACGATGTCGTCACGCATGTCGGCATGCTGGTCGACCGGGGTAACCGGAAAGTAGCCACCCTTGAACGGAGTCTTGTTGGCAAGGTTTCCACCCAAACCATCAATGCGCTCATCGCGTCCAGAGTTCCAAGCTGCTTCGCTTGAGTCAATAAAGTGCATCGAGCTGTTGCTCTTGTATTCGTAGCGAACGTCATCGAAGATGAAGAACTCTGCTTCTGGTGCGAAAAATGCCGTGTCGGCAATTCCCGTGCTGGCAAGGTAGGCCTCGGCCTTCTTTGCTACCTGACGTGGGTCGCGACCATAGATCTCACCGTTACGCGGGTTGTAAATGTCGAAGACCATAACCAACGTGCTGTTGTCGCGAAACTCGTCGACATATGCGGTGGTCACATCTGGCAGCAACTTCATGTCAGATTCGTGAATCGAGGCGAAACCTCTGATCGACGAGCCGTCAAAAAGCTGGCCTTCCTTGAAGAACTCTTCGTCGATCATCGAAGCCGGAAGGTTGAAGTGCTGCTGAACACCCGGAAGATCGGTGAAGCGCACATCCAAGAATTTGATGTCATTGTCTTTGATGTACTTGACGACCTCAGACGCTGATTTGAACATTGGTGTAGACACGGGGTGATGTCCCTTCGCTAGTTAGAAGGCCCTACAACTAGGCCGATGCCACGATTCTAGTTAGCGGTGTGTAACCAGGTTCGCAATAAATGTTTCGGCAATGTAAAACCTTTGCCGGCCGCTTTGACTGCCTAGATCGGCCTAGCGGCGAGGCGCACGGATGCGATTTGGGTCAATGCCCTTCGGAACTGGAATGTTCATGCCAATTGAATCGAGGCGGTTTGCCACTACCGAAACCTCGCGGCGATTTAGCGCTCGCTTTAGTTTCAGCACGGTCTTGCCGAGCTTGGCTAGTGGGGTAGACCGCTCGTCTCCAGGCACCACAAAGAATGCGTGGGTTGCCACGCCGGGAGCAATTCGCTGAACCTTCTTGCGCTCGTCTTCTACCATCACAGATACGCGGGCACGAGAATGTCCCTCACCGACAAGCACCACTCCGCCGGGGCCAACGGCGCGGTAGACAACCTCTTGAGTTCTCGGGTTGATGTGAACCGGAGTCTCGGTGAATCGCCAGCCGCGCCTGAGAGAGCTGCGAAGAACTGCTCCGGCCGCACCGGGTTGGCCTTCGAAGCGAGCGTAGGCGGCAGCCTCGGCTCTTCTCGACATGATGATCATGGCCACAAGAAGACCAATGGTGAAACCCAAGACCGTCCAGAGAATAAAGACGATCACATTGCCAGGTTCAACTATCGATGCGACACCGACACCCAAAAGAGTTGGAATCGAAAGACCGAGTAGCGCCCAGCCGACTGCTGCCTTGTCATTTTTTGCAGTGGCAGCATAAATCTGCATCAACTGTCTGAATCGACCTGGTTCGCGCTTGGTTTTTTCTTTCTTAGCCATGAAAGATAGCCTAAACGATTAGTGAACGGCCTGGCTGAAGCCCTCGGCGGCGGCAGCTTCTGCAAGGTGCTGAAGGTTCTCTGGAATCTCGCGGCCCTTTTTAATCATCGACTGCGCCCAAAGCCGGCCAGCCCTGTAAGACGATCTCACCAGTGGGCCGCTCAGAACGCCGATAAAGCCGATATCTTCGGCAATTTTTTTGAGTTCGACAAATTCTTGTGGCTTGACCCAACGCTCTACCGGATGGTGCCTTGGCGTAGGCCGCAGGTACTGAGTAATCGTGATTATGTCTGTGCCAGCATTGTGCAGATCATTGAGAGCTTGAACAATCTCTTCGATTGTCTCGCCCATACCCAAGATCAGGTTCGATTTGGTTACCAGTCCGAAGTTTCTGGCTTGGGTGAGAACGTCAAGCGAGCGTTCGTATGTGAATGCCGGGCGAATCTGCTTGAAGATTCTTGGCACGGTTTCTACGTTGTGAGCAAATACCTCGGGTTGAGCTTCGAAGACCAGCCTCAACAAGTCTGGGTTTCCAGAAAAATCCGGAACGAGAATCTCCACGCCGGTGCCCTCTGACTGCTGGTGAATCTGTCGAATGGTCTCGGCATACAGCCAAGCACCCTCATCCTCGAGGTCATCTCGGGCAACGCCGGTAACGGTTGCATAGCGAAGTTGCATCTGCTTTACCGAATCGCCGACCCTGCGCGGTTCGTCGGCATCGAATTCGGCTGGCTTACCGGTATCGATTTGGCAGAAATCGCATCGTCGTGTGCATTGTGATCCACCGATCAAGAATGTTGCTTCACGGTCTTCCCAGCATTCGTAGATGTTTGGGCAGCCAGCTTCTTGGCAGACGGTGTGTAAACCCTCAGACTTCACAAGCGACTGAAGAGCCTGATACTCCGGACCCATCTTGGCGACGGTCTTTATCCACTCGGGTTTGCGCTCAATCGGAACCGAAGAATTACGCACCTCGATGCGCAGCAGTTTGCGCTCAGGTTTTTCGTTCATCGCTTTGTTCCAATCTGTCCAAGATGTTTCTTGACCACCTCTGCCGCCATGGCCGGGGTGATCTTCTTGCCCGTGAGAATCTCGAGCGTTGTCGTGCGAGCGTCTGAAATACCGCACGCAACAATGGTGTCATACGGCTGAAGTGAGTTGTCACAATTCAGCGCGAATCCGTGCATCGTTGTCTTCTCGGCGACCCTGATGCCAATAGCGGCAACCTTCTCGAATTCGCCATTTACCTCGACCCAAACTCCTGATCGGCCGCCAACTCGTTGCCCAGTGACGCCAAATTCGGCAATTGTGTCAATAAGAACCTGCTCGAGCCAACGAACGTAGCCGACAACATCTATCGGCTCTGGCAGACGCATAATCGGATAGCCAACCAGTTGGCCTGGTCCGTGCCAAGTAATCTTTCCACCGCGGTCGACGTTGATCACGGGAGTTCCATCTGTAGGTTTTTCATACTCTTCAGTTCGCTTGCCTGCGGTGAAAACCGAACTGTGTTCGAGTAGCAGAACGGTCTCTGGTCTTTGTCCTGCGGCAACGGCAGCGTGAACTTCTCTTTGAGTTTGCCAAGCTGCCTCGTAATCAACAAAGTTGGGGTCGAGGCCGATTGTTTCGAAAATTGGCATGTTAGTAGTTTAAATCCACATTTCAACAAATTATTCCGCTCTCAACAGATGCTGGCTTGCCGCCCAATGCTCATACAGTGTGGGTCAAGATTTTCGGGTGCGTTGGTCTAAGTTCATTGAGATACCCAAGACTTCTAGTCTCGTCGGCTATAACCGCCTGTTATCAAACTGGCATCGCACCCGAGCCCGTTTGGACCAAGATTCGCAAAGCACCAATTTGCATCGAATTTCAGCAAAGCGCGTAATCATTGAAATCGTTGAACCGCAGAAGGTTAATCATCGTCGTAGCTGGTTGATGTTCTCTGTTGCATTCATCGGGGGAGTCGCGGCACTTTGCCTCGTCGTGTCGATAACGACTTTTGAATCCAATGTGGTCAAGGGTCAAGCCGAAAAATACGCGTCGTCTACACCCACAGTTTCAAGCAGCGCTGAGTCAAATTGCCAAGATTTAAGAAAATTCAAGGGCTTTGAGATTGCAGACCTGACAACATTCGAGTTCGGCGGTTGGCGCATTGAGAGTTACTCGACAGCTGAATCTCTCGGCTCGGTTTGGTTCGTGAGTTTCGAGGCGAAGTGTGCAGATCAAATTGTTGAGGGGGTTCTGACCACGCAAGAGATAAACGGGGGCTACCGAATATTAAGAATGACCCCGACCTAATGGCCGGGGTCACGCTTGATGATCTAGATTCCTAGGTCAGAGCCGAAGTTTGCCTCTTCGAGTCTCTGCTTAACATCAACCAGGAATCGACTTGCGTCTGCGCCGTCAACCACGCGGTGGTCGTATGACAGGGCAAGGTAAACCATGCTTCTGATTGCTATCGACTCTGTGCCATCGACTGCCTTTACAACTGCAGGGCGCTTGGTCACGATTCCGGTTCCAAGAATGGCAACCTGCGGAAGGAAGACGACTGGTGTGTCAAATAGTGCGCCGCGTGATCCAGTGTTAGTAAGGGTGAAGGTTCCGCCACTTAGCTCGTCTGGTTTTAGTTGGTTGTTTCTGGTGCGAGCTGCGAGGTCTGCAATCTGCAGTGCGATCTGAGCAAGGTTCAGAGTCGATGCATCCCTGATGACAGGAGTCAAGAGACCCTTTTCAGTGTCAACCGCGAAAGAAATGTTTTCGGTCGGGTGATAAACGATGTTTTCACCATCGACACTCGCGTTTAGCTTCGGGTGCGATCTAAGCGCTTCTGCAGCAGCGAGTGCGAAGAATGGCATGAAGTTCAGCTTGACTCCGGTCTTCGCAACGAACGCAGCTTGAACGTTCTGACGCATGTTTGCGATTGCCGTGACATCAACTTCAACCACAGTGGTGAGCTGTGCGGTCGAGACCATAGACGCAACCGCGCGTTCTGCAAGCACCTTGCGCAATCTAGACATTGGCTCGGTGGTTCCGCGAAGGTGTGAAGTTGTCACAGGCGCCTTCGGTGCGCTGCTAGTCGTTGTGTATGTCGCGGCAGGCGCTGATGCACTTGGCGATGCGGCGGTTGGTGTCGATGTTGCCGCCAGAACGTCTTCCTTGCGAATGCGTCCGCCAACACCAGTGCCTGAGAGGTTGGAAAGGTCAATTCCGTTGTCGTTCGCCAACTTGCGCACAATTGGAGTCACGTAGCTGGCATCTGACGATCCTGCGGTTGGCGGCTGTGAGATGGGTGCAGAAGCAACTGGAGCGGCCACCGGTTGAGCGGGAGCTGGAGCGGGAGTTGGAGCGGCAGCCGGGGCTACGTATGCCGGCGCCACTGGCTCAGTTGGCGCCGCCTCGGCAACCGGTTCTGGTGCAGTCTCGACCACTTCGGCAGCCGCAGGTGCGGCAGCCGAAGCCGCTCCAGATCCGCTGCCAATAAGCGCGAGAGCCGCTCCAACCTGAACGGTTTCGTCTTCTTGCACGAGGATTTGCTCGAGCACACCGGCAAAAGGTGAAGGAATCTCGGTGTCAACCTTGTCGGTTGAAACCTCTACCAGTGGCTCGTCTACCGCTACCGTGTCGCCAACCTTTTTTAGCCAACGGGTTACTGTTCCCTCTGTGACGCTTTCGCCCAGGGCTGGAAGTAGTACTGATTCGCTCATTGTTTATGCTCCTAATGCAAAATTCTACGCGTGTGCGTGAAGCGGTTTTCCGGCGAGAGCCAGGTGAGCTTCACCGATTGCCTCGTTCATGGTTGGGTGTGCATGCACAAGTGATGCGACATCTTCTGGGTATGCCTCCCAGTTGACGATTAGCTGGGCTTCACCGATCTGTTCGCCAACGCGCGAGCCAATCATGTGAACGCCAACAACGGGGCCGTTGTTCTGGCGAATCAACTTTATGAAACCTGCGGTTCCAAGAATCTGGCTCTTTCCATTGCCTCCCAAGTTGTATTCATAAGTCGAAATGTTTTCAGCGCCAAACTTCTCGGCGGCCTTCGCCTCTGAGAGTCCGACTGACGCGATCTCTGGCTCGCAGTATGTGACCTTCGGAATTCCATTTTCATCAATCGTCGCTGGCTTCAAACCGGCGATTTCTTCAGCGATAAAAATACCCTGTTGAAAACCGCGGTGTGCAAGCTGCAATCCTGGAACAATGTCTCCGGCTGCGTAGGTTCCGGCAACACTGGTCTCGAGGCGATCATTGGTTAGAACGTAGCCTCGGTCCATCGATACACCGTTCTCGGCATAGCCCAAACCATCTGTGTTTGGCCCGCGACCCACTGCTACTAGCAGCAACTCGGCTTCTAGTCGCTCTCCACTCTCGAGGCTCACAACAACGCCATTTTCGTGTTGTTCAACTCCAGAGAAGCGAACTCCAGTCTTGAATTCGATGCCACGCTTGCGGAATGCTCGCTCGAGAGCCTTACTGATTGCCGGCTCTTCGTTTGGAACCAAATTCGGAAGACCTTCGATTATGGTCACCTCGGTTCCGAAGCTTCTCCAAATCGATGCAAACTCAACACCGATGACTCCACCACCCAAAACAATTACCTTGTTCGGAACGAAAGTCATCTGGAGCGCGTGCTCTGAGGTGATGACTCGGCCACCTATTTCAAGGCCGGGTAGTGAACGAGAGTAAGAGCCAGAGGCAAGAACCAAATTCTTGCCGGTGTATGTGTCGGTGCCAACGCTAATTGTCTTTGGGCCGACCATGCGACACTCACCAGCGACAACGGTGATGCTCTTCGAGTTGACGAGGCCAGTAAGACCTTTGAATAGCCTGTCGACGATTCCATCTCTGTATGCGTTAACCGCAGTCATGTCGATAGACCCGAACTGAGAGTTGATGCCGTAGTGGGCTGAGTCTTTGACAACCTCGGCAACCTCAGCTGAGTGCAGCAGTGCTTTTGTCGGGATGCAGCCTCTGTGCAGGCAGGTGCCTCCGAGTTTGTCTTTCTCGATTAGAGCAACCGATTTGCCGAGCTGCGCCGATCTGAGTGCAGCAGCGTAACCACCGCTACCTCCGCCGAGAATAACTACATCGAAATTGTGTTCAGCCAAAACGTGCTCCTAGAAGGTCTGCTAACTCATCAACTTTACTACCGCCCGACAAGTGACGAGCGGGCCAGTGCTAACTACTTGCTGAGATTCTCAGCCAACGCCACCAGGCTTCGCACATACGAGCCGGTAGCGCCTTTTGGAATAAAGCCGTAACCCGGCCCATCGTTATCTGCCGGCCCGGCCAGGTCGAGGTGAACCCATGAGATTAGCTCTTCTGAGGTCTTCGACTTCTTTCCAACGAATTCCTTGAGAAACAGGCCACCAACCAGCATTCCACCGCTTGGATTGCCAACTCGGGCATTCATAAGGTCAGCGATGTCGCTATTCAGCAGTGCTCTCAGTTCTTCTGGAAACGGCATTGGCCAGGCAAACTCCCCAGCTGCTTTCGTGGCCTTCAGTAGTGCATCCACGCTCGCGTCATCACCCATTAGGCCCGCATACCTGGTGCCGAGTGCAACTCGCTGTGCACCGGTAAGAGTGGCAACGTCAACAATGAGGTCTGGGTAACTCTCGCTCGCCAGTGCGATTCCATCTCCAAGAACGAGTCGACCTTCTGCGTCGGTGTTAGTGACCTCAACTGTTTTTCCGTTGCGAAGTTTGATCACGTCACCCGGTCTCGTCGCAGATCCCGAAGGCATGTTTTCGGCAAGGCATAGATATGCTGTTGCGTGAACCTTGAGCTTTAGTCTCGCGATGGCAAGCACCGCATTAAGAACGGTCGCTGCGCCTGTCATGTCATATTTCATGCCCAGCATTGAGTTGGCCGGCTTGAGTGACAGGCCGCCAGTGTCATATGTAATGCCTTTTCCGACGAAAGCGATTTTCTTCTTCGCGCCAACCGGCTTGTATTCAACCTTCACCAGACGAGGTGGCCGAACAGAACCTTTACCAACGCCGAGCAGACCTCCGAAGCCGCCCGCAGCCAACTTTTTCTCATCGAGAACGGTGATGGTGACAGAAGAACCTTTCGCGAGTTTGGTTGCAAGGGTTGCAAAGCTCTGCGGGTAAAGATCATTGGCGGGCATGCTAACGAGATCTCTTGTGTCGTGCACGGCTGCGCGCAGAATCTCAACGCGAGTTAGGGTCGCTGGTTTAACCTTTGTCTTGGTGACAAGAGAGAAGGTTTGGGCAACCTGCTTCTTCGCATCAGACTTGTAGGCCTGGTAGTTGTAATTGCCAACAGCGTAGCCTTCGAGAAGGGCTAGCGCTTCAGTTTCAGATGAAATTGGAAGGCCAGAAACAACTGTTCTGAAATCGCTGAGTGTGCGACCAATCGTTCCGCCCACGAATCGAATTGAATCGATGTCGTTTGTCTTAAAGCCACCGACGATTGCGAAGAACGAGCCGTTCGGGCCGGGCACCTTTACCAGACTGTCTGGCGACGCTTTAGCCCCAATCTTTTCGAGATCTAGTGATTTCAGTGAGCCGATGTCTACACCCTCAGCCGAAAGAGAAAGCTTGGTGCCCTTGAGCACGCAAGCGACTACGAAGATTGTGTCTTTTGAGAACGCCGGGGAGGTGGTTGCCACCTTTATGTTGTGTTTAGCCATGCCAACACTCTAAACCCCTCTCGTAGACTTAGAGACGTGGTTGACCCTAGCGAGTTATATGAGTTGCACAACGATGACTTCGATGTGCCTAGCGGGTTGCACCTCATCGCGGGTTTGACTGGTTTTACAGATGCTGGTTCGACAATCGAGCAGTTCTCGCAGCACATATTCGACAATCTTCAGCACCGCGTTGTTGCCCTGTTCGACAACGATGAACTTCTCGATTACCGCTCGAGACGCCCCGTGATGTATTTCGAAAAAGATCACATCTCGTCATACGAGCCGTCGATGCTAGCCCTCTATCTGGTCACCGACGAGGTCGGGCAGAAGTTTTTGTTCTTGCATGGATACGAGCCTGACTTCAAATGGGAATCGTTCACCCAGGCGGTGTTCGATTTGATCGACATTTTTGACGTTGAAGATTTTGCGTGGGTTCATTCCATTCCTTTTCCAATTCCGCACAGCAGGCCAGTTGGAGTAACCATCTCAGGAAATCGCAAGGACATCATCGAAAAAGTGTCGGAGTGGAAACCTCAAACCCAGGTGCCTGGAAATGTTTTGCACCTTCTCGAGTTTCGATTCGCCGAAGAGGAGTTTCCGACCGCAGGTTTCGTAATGCTTGTGCCTCACTATTTGAGCGACCTGAACTATCCGCAAGCAGCCGTAAAGGCTTTTGAACAAATCTCATCGATCACCGGATTGGTTTTTCCTACCGATAGCCTGCGTGAATCGGCGACCAAGTTCTCGTCCGACTTAGAACGCAAGATTTCAGACAATCCAGAGCTCTCGAAGCTGGTGACAAGTTTGGAGGATGGTTTCTCTTCTGAGGACTCGAACTCTCGCGGCCCAAGAATTAGAACTCCAAAGACCGAAGTGCCAAGCGCCGACGAGATCGCCTCTGAGTTAGAGGACTACCTGAGCCTTAGGCGTAAACAATCTGATGAAGGCCAGATTTGACCCGATTTCGGGCATTTATGGAATAAAAACCGAACTTTCATGGTTCGAAGCAAATAGCAAGAGTAGCCACCATTTGTCAGTCGACGGTGGCATAATTGCAGTGGACCCTGTTTAGTCGTCAAGACTTGACATGGGTCTAAGTTATGCCCGATTCATCCCAGTTTTCAGGCCCAGCCTGCAGGAGGCACCGATGGCAAAGCAGCAAGACAACCCGAAGAAGCGCGGATTTCTTGGCAACCTTGGCCTCGCCCTGTCTCGTGCACCAAAGGTCGAAAAGGTCGCAAAAGAGAGCAAGATCATTCCCAACAGTAAATCGCCTAAACCTGTCGCTAAGGCTTCACCAGCAGCGAAGCCGAAAGCAGCCCCAAAGACCGTAAAGCCGGTCGCTAAGGCAGCCACAAAGCCTGCAGCCAAGCCAACTAGCAAGGCGGCCGCAAAGCCGGGTGCTAAAGCGATAGCGAAGCCTGCAACCAAGACCACCGCCAAAGCCAAGCCAGCACCTAAGGCCGCCGCTGCAAAGAAACCAGGGGCAAAGCCTGCTGCCAAGAGCGTCAAGGTCGTCAAGGCAGCCTCAAAAACATCTCCAAAGCCTGCGCCGAAGACCACGAAACCAGCAGCCAAGCCTGCTTCAAAGACAACCGCGAAAGCAACGCCTAAGGCGAAGTCTGTCTCGAAGCCTGCTGCAAAACCTGCCGCTAAAGCAACCAAGCCGGCCGCCAAAGCGGCAAAGCCTGCTGCTAAGGCTTCGGCTGCAAAGAAGCCTGCGACCAAGACCGCCGCCAAGGCGGTCAAGGCAACAGCTAAACCAGCGGCAAAGCCGGTTTCAAAGACAACAAAGGCTGCAGCTAAGCCGGCAATTGCGGCCGCCAAGTCAAAAGGTCCGGTTAAGCCAGCGAAGCCAGCAAAAGAGGCGAAGGCTGCGAAAGCTCCAAAGGGACTTCTTGGCGATGACGATATTGAAATCGACGACGATGAAGATATAGAAGACCTTCCTATTGAGGTTATTGTCGCCGAGGCCGCAACAGTAGTTGACCTCACTGTTGACGACGAAGTTCACACTGATGACGATGAAGAGCCAAAAGAGGAGCACCCAGAGGGTGTTCTAGTCTTCGACGACAAGCGCGAAGACGACATCCCTGTTCAGACAATCTCAATCACCGGTGCAACCGCAGACCCGGTCAAGGATTACCTGAAGCAAATCGGAAAAGTAGCGCTTCTAAACGCAGAACTCGAGGTCGACCTAGCCAAGAGAATCGAAGCGGGTTTGTTTGCCGAAGAGAAACTTGCGATCAAGTACCACTACATAATCGACAAGCCAGAGACGCTCACCAAAGCCAAGACTCCAGATCTGAAGGATTTGGAATGGGTGGCGAAGGATGGACGTCGCGCTAAGGCTCACTTGCTTGAAGCTAACCTTCGCCTTGTTGTTTCACTCGCAAAACGTTACACCGGTCGAGGAATGCAGTTTCTCGATCTGATTCAAGAGGGTAACCTCGGCCTCATTCGTGCGGTAGAGAAATTCGACTACACAAAGGGCTATAAGTTCTCTACTTATGCAACCTGGTGGATTCGCCAAGCGATCACCCGCGCGATGGCTGACCAGGCCCGAACCATTCGAATTCCAGTGCACATGGTTGAGGTAATCAACAAGCTTGCGCGTGTGCAGCGACAGCTCCTTCAAGACCTCGGTCGCGAACCGACTCCTGAAGAATTGGCGCGCGAGCTAGACATGACTCCTGAAAAGGTTGTCGAGGTGCAGAAGTACGGTCGTGAACCAATTTCGCTTTCAACTCCACTGGGTGAAGACGGCGACAGCGAATTCGGCGATTTGATTGAAGACGTCGAAGCCGTTTCTCCGGTAGAGGCCTCAGTAGCTAAGGCCCGCAACGAGGCTATCGAGAGGCTGCTAGCCGGTTTGACCGAGCGCGAAGCGCGAGTTATCAAGTCTCGCTACGGTTTGGTCGACGGAATTTCAAAGACTCTTGATCAAATTGGCGAGGAACTTGGTGTCACTCGTGAGCGAATTCGCCAAATTGAAGCCAAGACTATGCACAAGCTGCAGCACCCTTCTCGCGCGCAGGCGCTTAGGGACTTCGTAGGGCAATAATGTTCTACCTTCCGGCGATTGTGTTTGGCCGTTTGGTTCGCTTTGCTATTCGTCGCGTTCGCCCAGGCGGCGGCTCGGCACTTCCGGGATTGCTTCTGAGCAAGGTGGCGCCACGCCTACTCGCAAAGACCTTGAGATCGTTTCCGATGGGTGTCGTGGTCGTCTCGGGATCAGCGGGAAAGTCAACGACAACCAAAATGGTTGTTGCTATTGCACGTGCTCACGGACTAGATGTCTTCACGAATCCTTCGACCGCGAACATTCGGCAGGGCTTTTTCTCGGCAATTATCGAACAGGGAAACCTGTTTGGTCGCACTAAGGCAGACATTGCGATTCTAGAGATGGATGAAGGTCACGCCGATTCGATTACAAAAGAAGTTGCGCCTCGAATTGTGACGCTGCTAAATGTTCTAGAAGATCAGTTAGACAGATTTGTGGATCCGGCATTAGTGCGCGATTCTCTTCACTCAGTTGCCAGCAGGGCCACCCAGAAAGTGCTTCTCAACGCAGACGATCAGAACCTGTTACTTCTTGCCCAAAAGTCAACTCCCGCTCAAATTGACTGGTTCGGCATCGAACCCTCGGTAATGGGGGATTCTGACTTAGGTGTTGCGCCGACTTACGTTGCAAAACTGCAAAGGCCCGCAAACCTAGTTGCTCAGGTTTTCAAACTCATTGCGAGAAAATGTTCTGTGCGAGTTGGTGATCGCGAAGCCATTTTCGACCTTCCGAGTCGAGGGCTTCACTACGCTCTCGATTCTGTTGCAGCGCTGGCCACCTCTCGCGAACTTCTCGGCGAACGCTTCGACCTTGAACTGGCCGAGCAAGTGTTGAACGATTTGCCACCGGTATTTGCCAGGGGAGAAGTTGTAGAAGTCGAGGGGCAGCAAATCGAATTCGTCTTGGTGCAGAATCCAACTTCTTTTCAACTCAATTTGGATAATTTGAATCTGCCAATTGAATCGCTCATGATTGCAATTGGCCGAGACGTTCATGATCCCTCTTGGCTTTGGACCGTCGATTTCACCAAGTTGAAGCATGTTGATGTCGTTTCTGGCTACAACTACGCCGAAATTGCCTTGAGGCTCTCCTACGAGAATGTCTCGATAGGTTTCGCAGACGACGATCTTTTTGAGTCATTCGCAAGATTCTTAGCATTGCCAGCGCCGTCTAATTCGTTGAAGACCGTGATTTTCTCAGCCGACTCGATGCGCAGGCTTAGGCGGCATCTCGGCTTTATTAGACCAGATGAGGTCGAAGCATGATTCGCCTGCTTGAGCTGTACCCCGACCACCTCAACCTCAATGGAGACAGCGGGAATCTCCAGGTGCTCGAGCGTCGCCTCGAGTGGGCTGGGCAAGCGGTTGAAAGATTGAGCTACCGCCCAGGCGATTCGATCGGTGAACTGATTCCAGACTTCGTTCTTCTAGGACACGGTTCTAGAGCAGCCTGGCGCCAAATTTATGGCGACCTTGTGCAGATTGCGCCAACTCTGCAGGGCTGGATTGATTCTTCAGTTCAAGTGTTGGCGGTTTCTTCGGGCTTTGCCGCTTTGCACGGATTGATTCGCGGTCTGCCGGTCGAAGTGCAGAAAGTACCGAGAGTGTCAAAGTTTGAGACTGCAGATTATGCGTCAGGTCAGGTTGTTGGTTACAAGAACACAGATCTCGAGCTGCCAACCATTGCGCGTCACGGAAACCTAGTCGGAACTGTGCTGCACGGCCCGGTTCTTGCAAAGAACCCCGAGTTGACGAACGAGTTCATCGAGTTGATGGCGATTGATGGTCTAGCCGGCGGTTATCAGTTGAATGAATCTGTGGCACGATTTGTCGAAGACGCGAGAAACCTTGCGATCGAGCTATCTAGCGAGTAGCTTGTCTGTTTCGTCTTGCCACTTGATTGCAACCGGCTGCAACGCTTCGCGCTTCTCGTTGCCGTGGTGACCACAGAAAAGTAGCTCACCTGCAGCCAACGTAACTCGAATGTATGCCTGTGCACCACACTCATCACACCTATCTGCGGCTGTGAGTTCGTTGGTGACTTCTGGCTCTTGTTCGATTTCAGTTGGTTGCATTTGCATTCCTTTCGGTACATCAATAAGAACACATACCTCTGACAAAACAGTTCAATTCGGACTGATTTCGCTAACTGCGAATATTTGCGCATCCGTGTTTATTCGCTGGTTCTGGGCGACTACTGGGTAACATCGAGGGGTGTCTAAGAGTGAGTATTCCGCGCGTCACCTTTCGGTGCTCGAAGGCCTTGAAGCCGTTCGCAAACGTCCGGGCATGTACATCGGTTCAACCGATTCACGTGGGCTCATGCACTGCTTGTGGGAGATTATCGACAACAGCGTCGACGAGGCACTCGGTGGCCACGGTGGGTCGATTTCGATCATTTTGCACAAAGACCACAGCGTCGAGGTTCGTGACACCGCGCGCGGAATTCCAGTAGACATAGAGCCCAAAACTGGCCTCTCGGGCGTCGAAGTCGTTTTCACTAAGCTCCACGCGGGTGGCAAGTTCGGTTCTGGTTCGTATGCCGCCTCGGGTGGTTTGCACGGTGTTGGCGCATCTGTGGTCAACGCGCTCTCTGAGCGTCTCGACGTCGAAGTCGACCGTGATGGAAAGACTTGGGCGATGTCGTTTCGAAGGGGTGAGCCCGGAATCTTCGACGACAGCAAGGGCGTAAGCCCGAGCAACAAGTTCAAGGCCTTCGACGAGAAGAGCGTGTTGCGCGAAATCGGCAAAGTTTCAAAGAACACCACAGGAACCCGTGTTCGCTACTGGTCAGACCCTCAGATTTTTATCAAGGATGCCAACTTCAACATGTCTGAGTTGAGCGACAGGGCTCGTCAAACCGCTTTTCTGGTTCCTGGATTAGCAATACACATCGACGATTTGCGCTCAGGAAAGTCAGAGAAGCAAGAATTCAAGTATGACGGCGGCATTATCGAATTTGCCAACTTCCTAGCCAAAGATCAGCCGCTCACCTCAACATGGCGACTTGCTGGTTCTGGAGATTTCACTGAGACCATTCCAGTTCTCGGCGACGACGGCAACATGGTTAGCAAAGAGGTTTCGCGAAAGTGCGATGTTGACATAGCGGTGCGTTGGGGCACCGGTTATGACACCGAGGTGAAGTCGTTCGTGAACATTATTTCTACCCCAAAAGGCGGAACCCACATCGCTGGCTTCGAGCAAGCGCTGCTAAAGACGCTCAAGTCACACATAGACACAAACTCACGCAAGCTCAAACTTGGAAACGACAAGGTCGAAAAGGAAGACGTTCTAAGCGGCCTCACGGCAGTTGTCACCGTGCGTTTAGCTGAACCACAATTCGAAGGTCAAACGAAAGAGGTCTTGGGCACTCCGGCAGTGAAAAACATTGTTGCCAATGTTGTTGCGAAGAGTCTGAACGATCGATTTGCGAGCGGCAAGCGTGACGACAAAACTCAGTCGGCTTTATTGCTCGAGAAGATTGTCGCAGAGATGAAATCGCGTGTTTCTGCGCGTGCCCACAAAGAAACTCAGCGACGCAAGAACGCGCTCGAGAGTTCATCTCTGCCCAGCAAATTGGTTGACTGCAGAACAAATGAAACACTGGTTAGCGAACTATTCATTGTTGAGGGTGACTCTGCTCTCGGAACGGCGAAGCTAGCTCGCAACAGCGAGTACCAGGCGCTGCTACCCATCCGTGGAAAGATTCTGAACGTGCAAAAGGCGTCAGTGTCTGACATGCTCTCAAACGCTGAGTGCGCATCGATTATTCAGGTGATTGGGGCCGGCTCGGGCAGATCGTTCGATCTAGAGGCGGCGAGGTACGGCAAGGTTATTTTGATGAGCGATGCCGATGTTGATGGCGCACACATTAGAACCCTCTTGCTCACCCTGATTTACCGATACATGAGGCCGCTTGTCGAGGATGGCAGGGTTTACGCCGCTGTTCCGCCATTGCACAGGGTTGAGGTTGTAAACCAGGGGAGCAAGGCCAATGAGGTCATCTACACCTATTCGCAGCAGGAGCTCGAAACCCTGCTGATCAAGCTCGAAAAGGCCGGCAAACGCTATAAGGAGCCGATTCAGCGCTACAAGGGGCTGGGTGAAATGGATGCCGATCAGCTGGCCGAGACGACCATGGATCGCTCGCACCGCACTTTGCGAAGGGTGAATATTCTCGACGCCGAGTTTGCCGAAAAGACCTTCGAATTGCTTATGGGTAACGAGGTTGCCCCTCGCCGCGACTTCATCGTAGATTCGGCCGACGGTCTCGAGCGCGACCGCATTGACGCCTAAGGGTGACCTATTGCTCCTAGCGGTGTCGCCAACTTAGTGCCGCTGGCATCACGTTTAGCTGGCTCAAGGCTTGGGTCAATTGGTTTTCCATCGGCGGTGCTTGCCAAGAGTTCTTGGTTGCCTGCCCATGCAAAGTAG
>JACCDY011281148.1_pt1 | contig 22491 bp, 12 predicted proteins | sample 7446391 | NCBI WGS metagenome assembly JACCDY01 (sample SAMN15323451, study PRJNA562643) | freshwater metagenome | isolation source: river surface water | place: USA:Blue River Watershed | collected 2017-08-18 | reverse complement strand
GGGGCGCTAGCAGGCTCTGTAGCCACGTTGGTAGACTTCATGTCAGCATCGGTTACCCCAAACTCCGCGGGACGCTTAGCAAGCTTTTGTGCAAACTTTGCGTATACTTCCTTAACCGTCGCAGCACGACTACCTTCGTAGAAGTACTCCGGATGCTGCTTAGCCGTCGTAGGTGCTTCTTCTGCACCAATCGCATCTGCAGGAGCTTTCAGAAACTTGGTAGCCCCGCCCAACCCCATCAAGTGCGCCAGATACAAATCAGTCATGGTGACTGATCGACCCAGATTTTTCTCCAACTGCTCGCCATTGTAACGCAGGCGAGACGCAGTCATCAGCGCGCTTGCACGAGCATCAAACTGAGTAGTACCGTTTGGAATACCAAACTTCTTACCGTGTAACCGAAGATCTTCCATCCAGCTTGAATCCAGATGTTGACCCAATCCCTTTGCCGACAAAGGCAGGTTAGGATTTTTCGGTGCTGCGTTCGGATTAAAGCTTGACTCCACTGCAACGGTGGTGATAAGTGCTCGCGGATCAACACCAGCCATTGCTGCAGCTTTAAGCAGCAATTCCCGGTTAGCGGCCCATCCGGTGCCGGTAGGCACTGGAAGGTCTGTATAGTTACCACTACCGCCTCCTGAGAAGCGAATAGAGTCACCAATACCGGACAAAGGCTTAGCATCTTTTCCTGCACCGGAAATAGTATCCCCAGTTGCATTCACACCACGCGTATTAGTAGAAGCAGGATTCATCAGACCGCCAAACCAATTGCTGATCTTACCCATGGTAGTCAGCGGCTTGCCATCTTTATCCAACCCGTTCTTGGAAGCAGGACCAGCTTGCTTTCCAGTAGCAGTCATCTCACCCAAACGCACCTTATCCGCCAATTGACGGATAGCTTCCATATTGCCAGCTGTCGAATCCGGATCGCTGTTCAGTTCGTAAGCATCTACAAACGGATTAGTCAGGATCTTCCAGACCGAGACACGACCACCTTCAGCATTAATACCGGTCTGAGCAATGATTGCGCGACCAAGTGGAAGTTGTTCTTCTAGCGGGAAAGCATCGCTCGCTGCTTTGAGTTTGTTCTTACCCGTTTTCTTACGGATAGTACCAGCCCACAACAAGAACACAGGCAAGAAACGACCATTAAACCACGCCTTCCACCTATTGGCATGTTCACCAGTAGAGTTAGGCACCCCAAATACCTCACCAGCGACTTTTATGATGTCGTCAGAACCCATCGACAGCTTGGAAGCATTCGGATCACCTCCGAGATATTCTCCCAATGTCATTTCCAACGCACTCATTATTCGGGCTTTATCTGCCGTTATGTGGTTAAGACCATATGCCTTATAACGAATACTTGTCAAGGCATCGAGCGCTTTATTGTCAGTATGCATCAGGTTCTGAGGAATCGCGATGGCAACACTAACAGTAACTGCACCCGTTTTGATCTTCTCCGTTAACTCACCAAACTCCATCGAACTCGCATCGACTTCTTTACCGTCTTTGTCTTTTACGGTGTAGTTGGCTTTGTCAGTGAGTGCTTTCTCAGCAAGAGCTTTAGCGCTTGCCGTAGTTGAAGCGACAGTAGTCTTATTTTCAACGGTGGCTTTTTCACCACCAGCGGACTCACGCTCCTTCTGTAGCAGAATTTGCATTGAGTCTAAGACCTGTTGCACGCCTTCAGCGTTGTACGCCAACTTCGTGCGCGATTGATTCCAACCAACATTGTGGCTATAGGCGTCACCGAGACTACTCACCGATTTCTGGGCGATAGTCAGCTTATCCTTGCCAGGAATGATAGACTCGATGTTCTTGAGTTTTCCTTCCTTACTTACTTTTCTCAGTTCAGTCAGCCAGAAACGATACACCGGGACAAAGCGTCGACGATACCAGAGGTTAAAGAGCTGCATGTCTTGCTCGCGCACAACACCGAACAACTCTGCAATTTCCTTAAAGTCTACTTCCTTCTCATCGAGATAGAAGTTACCGTCTTCCTTGATGGTGCTGTATGGTTCAAGCATGGATTCTAGTTGGAAAACTTTGTCCACACCGTCACCATCATCCGCACCGACACCATACTCAGCCAAACGAAGTTTGGAAAGATTGCTCAGTTTAGACTTATTCCACCAAGTGCCAAGATTAGCTATGCCAAGTCCTAGTTTTTTACCGCCCCAATAGCCAAAAGCACCTCCAATCAATCCACCAAGAATACCGCCAATGGCAGTACCAACAATAGGAACGACAGAACCAACAGCCGCACCCATACTGGCACCAGCAGTAGCGCCAGCCCAACCACCAGCCGCACCACCAGCAACGCCAGTTAGTGTCTTGGCTTTGCGATCAGCACCCATCGCGTCATCGGTAAGTGCATCGTAGCCTTCCAAAGCACCCATGCCTAGAGCACCAATCAGGCCAGCTTTACCAAGCAAAGGAGAAGCCGCGCGCCCAAGGCTAGTTACACCTCGACCAGCGGTCACAGCGCCCTTACCAGCACCTTTCACGATGTCGGTATTGAACGCACCCCAGCGAGCAAGCCGTGCAAGCTTGCTGTCGCCAGCAAGACCCTTAGCGGCAGCTCCGCCGACTGCGGCAGCTCCGCCCAACGCAGCAGAGCCAGCGCCGATCAAAGGCTTGGCAACAGCACCCGTGCCTTTAGCAGCACCCTTAACAATATCGGTGTTGAACATGCCCCACTGACCGATACGACTAGCAAGACCACCAGCTCTACCCTTCAAGCGACTAAAGAACCCAGGCTTTGCAGTCCGAGCCTTCATTCGCTTCAGGCGCTTCTTTGCTTCTCTCCGACGATCCCTCTTACTTCTCTTTTCACTGCGCTGGCCATCTCCATTTGCTGCATCGTAGATGTCGGCAACGTCGGAGACATCATCTAAGCCAAAACCATCATCAGCGACGTCATCGTCATCGTCATCTTCATTCCCTTTTTTCTTACGATTAAAGAGACCTCCAATACCGGCGAGCAACTTACTGATCATACTGCCTGACTTAGAACCACCTGCACCATCCTCGCCGCCCTTACCTTCGCCACTAGCTTCTTCGCTTTCGCGCTTCCGCTTAATGTCTTCGATAGAACCGTCGCGAATACCATCGCCATCTAGGTCACCGCGTACCTTTTTCCCGCCGGGTAGACGGGCATCGAGCATATCGTGAATCTGCTGAAGCAGGTCCACGGTTTTGCGCGAATTGGTAATCATGTCGGCAAAGGGTGCGAAGAAGTTCTTGAAGTACTCGCTCGCATTACCTAAACCCTTACCGATGGCACCAAAGATACCAACGGCGGCATTACGCATTACTTCCCATGCCTGAGAGGCTTTGCGAATACCTTTAGACAGCAATCTGGTAAGACCATGACCAACCGGATCACCTGCGATATCAACCAGACCTTCTTTGATGTGTTCTTCAGAGACTACAACGTTACCCTTCTCATCGATCACAGGTCCGTCAATTTCACGAGGGTGCTTGATGACGTTTCCAGTACGCTGCGAGAAGTACATCTCGTAACGCATCATGTTGGCGTACATCAACGGACGTTTCATGTCTGTCTTAACATAAACGTCGTAAGGCGGCAACAGTTTCTTGATGGTGTTGAACGCGCCTATTGCGCGCGACTTAATGTCTTTAATGGCGTCAGGGATAAAGTCCTGGAGCCGTGACTTCCATTCTTCCAGGCGAGACTTAGCCTTGGTGAAAAGTTCACGAACTTTCTTGTTGATCGAGCCCGTAACGTAAGAGTTATAGAACTCTTCCATCGTGATAACTACGTTACCAGAGGAGTCGATGACGTCGCCAGTAATGTCTTCCAATGAAGTAATGGCACGACCAGTAAGTTTATCGCGATACTCTCCAGCCTTAAGCAGAGCGGCACGCAAACGCGGGAAGGTTTCTCCACTGACTACTACGTCACCGTAATAGCCTTCGAGCCTCCCTTTCAGATCTTTCAGCTTACCACCAATAAAGGTAGCTCCCTGCTCGATCTTTTCTTGGGTCTTGGGAGCATACTTATCCCACAGCCGCATACCCTTGCGTTTAATCAGCTTGGCATGAACCTTTGCCTTGTGCAGAGTTTCTTCACCACTGCTCTTAAGGTGTTCCCACAAAGAGGTAAATGATCGGATACGTCCACCACGAATATCGGAACTACCAGTACCTTGCCCACCACCAGCACTATTTGAAGCAATCTCTCCGAGACGCTGTAACATCTCGTTAAGAACTTCATAATTGGCATCACTAGCGTGCAAGTATTTCCCATCCAACGATGCTAACAAGTCGGTGATGGTTTGTACGTTTTTCTCAACCGTACTACCAACTACTTCACTCTTCTTACCAGCCAACGCTGCGGAAATAGTGCGCAACTCATTAACCATCTCCTCACCGTGGCGAGAGACGGTCGCATCAACACGCGGAGAGAGCTGAGCTGAGTTGCTAGCGGATACTGCTGGGGCTGCAGGTGCTGCAGCAGCCTGTTGTTGCGGACGCCTTCCGAGTTTTCTGCCAGACTTAATACCAGCAGGGCGAGGAGTAGGCTGAGTTTGAGCAGAGGTTGGGGCAGATGTTTCTTCACCAGACAACCATTTGGCAAATACCTTACGGTCAACAGTGTTGTTTTCATCCAGAATCCCCATATCCTTCAAGTTCTCAAGCTGTCCAGCATTAACCATCTGCTGAATGAGAACGCGAGGATCACCAATACCACCAACAATACCGCGATGGCTATTGATGAGATCAAGCTGCCGGCGATACGACTGATCGTTATCCGCCAGCTTTCCATCTTCTGCTCTAAGGTAACGACTAAAACGATCGGCAATTGCTTGCCCATCTTCGTCACCACCCCACGATTGACGCGTATGAATGTTCTTGATATCGATCGATTCACCCATGACGGATTTCTCGATCAACATCTTGCGCGCCCGCTCTCTCTGTTCAGGAGTAAGTTTACCGCTGCGATCAACTTTGTTCAGAATTTGGTCAGCGTAGGCATTCGCACGCTTAGTATTGCTACCAGCAATGCGTTGCTTCAGATCAGACGCAATGGTCTTATCTGTCGAGAACTTATTCTTAGTAAAGTCATAAGTGATCAGCCCAGTGCTTTCATCACCAGTGCGCAAAATCTTGATTTCACGATGGATGCGTGCAAGCAGTCCAGGAATGACTTCTTCAATACTCTTTTTGGTTGAGCGCTGAAATGGCATGGCCTCGTGCATTCGGTTGATGTTGTCAACCTCCATACGAGACTCAGGTGTGTGCGAAGGAGCCGCACTAGCCAGCATTTCACGTAAAGCTTCAAAGCTACCCCAATTGCGTTCATTTGACGTCAGGTATTCGTGGAGACGATCACCAGCCGTGTTGGCAATATAGGCAGCCTTGTTACCGCCGCGGCGCAACTTGGAACTCTTACTCAAAAGCTTATTAGCCTTTTGAGCTCCTCGCTCAGCCAGCCAATCCATCGGCAGCTGAGTAAGTTGAGCGATGAGTTCATCCCGAGCATTAAAGCCCGGCATTCCCTCCATACCCTCCATCATTCCAGAAGCACCATCGGCAACCTCACCCATAGCTCCAGCCATCTGAGTGTAGTCGCGCAAGCGCCCTAAAGCTTGATCACCGATATTACGAGCAAACTTACGGAAGTAATCACGAGCGCCGCCAAACATACCTTCACGAGTCGTTTCCAAGAACTTGTTACGTGCCAGTTCTTTGAATTTCTCTACAGTAGTTTGCTTTGCGTAATCTGGCAAGCCAGTGTTCTTACGAGTAGCCTTAAGTTCAGTAAGCATTTCTGCATTACTGCGCTTTTGCTCTTTGTTCAGGTCAGCCATTGCCCAGAACATGCGATAGCTCATCTCCAGCTGTTTCTTCTGGACATTGAACGTAACTTTGTTCTGGAACTGAACTTGGGATTCAACAGCTATCCGAATCGCGTCAAGCTGGCTGATTTGATCACGGTGGCGAATCTGTTCAAACCCTTGACGGATTTTCTCGCGTTCGTTACCTTCAGTTTGTTGGCGAACTTCATCTTTAGCTTTTTGTTCAAAGATGCTGGTAAGCAAAGCGCCGAGCTGCTCTTCGCGAGCGTCGTTCTGGCGTGCCTGCCATTGTTCTTCTTCCTTGGAGAAATTCTCCAGTTTTTGTTTCAAGCCCTTAGGAATCTTACCATCCAGAGAAGGTAGGGCTTTGCGCAGTAACTTTTTGGATAGTTCCTTAACCGGCTTGATTTCTTCAGCTGCGCTATTGTATAGCTGCTTCAGCTCGCCGACTGCTTCACTACCCATGTCGTAAGCTTGGCCATAACCCTTGGGCATGGCTGCTTTAACAAACTTCTCGATACTGGCGGGATTAGTGATGTAATCCCGAGCACCCCTCCCAATCGGAGCGATAGTCTTCAATACCGGATGGCGGTCATCCTCTGGCTCAACCGCGTCGAAGTCGAAGTCGTCGAAATTGAAATCATCAAAATCGTCGTGCAACTTTTCGTCTTTGGCTTTTAACCCTATTGTAGCCATTTAAACAAGCTCCTAATAATCAAAGCGTCCGCAGGCACCACCTATATGGTGATGCAGCGGTCGCGCGATTTATGCAGCAGAATCGCTTTCCGCATAAAATTCTGAATGAGTCTACTATGCAAAAACTGACAGTGCCTTTTAACATCGGGTTGCTCCACCTTACGCCTGAAAAAATCAAGAACGTAAAACAGGTTAGCGCTCTCGATATTTTCGATGGCGCTACGAGCAATTTCCATCCCGAAGGACTTTTCTCTACCGAAATCTTTGGTCGTGTTGGAGATGAGCGCCGCAACTTGTTGTTTGGTCGCATCGACATCAAAGCACCTATCTTTCATCCCCTGGTCTTTATGGCCATCACTAAACTCAAGCGCATGTATGGTGACATCATGGCTGGAAAAGTGTGGGCTCTGTGGGATGCAGAAAAGAAGGACTTTGTAAAAGCCAAGCCTTCTGAAGGTGCGCGCACCGGATTCGCTTTCTTTCTCGAACATTGGAAAGACATCTCTTACGAAGAAGGCACTAGCAATCTTCGCAGCGAGTACATCAAGCTTGTCGAAAAAAATAAAGAGAATGCTCTTACACGACACATCGTCGTGATGCCGGCTGGTTTGCGTGATATCGAGATTGATGAACTCAATCGTAAGAGCGAGGATGAAATCAATCCGCTGTATCGCAAGTTTATCGCGCTGTCTAACGTAATCGTTGAAACTTCGCTTGACGTCAATGCTGAAGTCATCGATAAACCGCGTTACGACATGCAGATGAACTTTGTCGCTCTGTACGACATGATCGAGGCGCTGATCAAAGGGAAGAAGAAACTCTTCCTTGGTAAAGTGGCTTCTCGCCGCATCTTTAACGGTACACGAAACGTGATTACCGCGATGAATACGGCAGTGCCGGTACTAGGCAAAAAAGGCTCGCCAGACTTCAATAGTACTATCATCGGTCTATACCAATATCTCCAGGCTTCGTTACCTGTATCATCGGCACAAGTGAGAAATTTCCTCGCTCCGATGTTTCCGGACGTGAATTCGCCTGCTGTGCTGGTAGATCCGAAGACTCTGCGTCCGCGCGATGTCTTCCTACATGTCCGCTATTACGATAAGTGGGCTACGTCTGAAGGAATTGAAAAGATCATTTCCTCTTTCAAGGAAGAAGATATCCGCAATCAACCGCTGATGATCGATGGCTATTACTTGGGTCTGCTTTACCTCGGTCCCGATGGCACCTTTAAGGTGTTTAACGATATCTCTCAGCTTCCGGCTAGTCGCTCAAAAGAGCACGTGCGCCCTTTGACACTGACCGACCTGTTCTATCTGTCGGTTTATCGCCATTTCAATAAGTACCCGATTTTCGTGACGCGTTACCCTGTCACCGGTATCGGCTCTATCTATCCTAGTAAAACGCATTTGCGTGTTACGGTGGAATATGAAGAACGCCGCATGCTGGACGATAGCTGGGTTGATGCTGGTGATGACTTTGTCGCCTACGAGTTTCCGGTACAAGGTTCTGCTTTCATGAACTCAATGATTCCGCATACGAGTCACTTGAAGAAATTGGGTGCAGACTTTGACGGTGATACGTCTTCCGGCAATATCGCATACTCTGATGAAGCTATTGCTGAAGCAGAAAAGTTCTTTAAAACCAAGAAGGCTTATCTCGGTTCGGATGGCAAGCTTTTGTTTAGCTGCGCAGTAGACACTGTTGAGCTCGTGCTTCACAGTCTAACTGGTAATCCGGTTGTACCCGAGGCTCCTTCCACCGATGGTCTTATTCGACACGTATGATCCAATATAACTTTTTCCATCGGAACTTTGTGCTGCGTCTCGCATCACAGTTCACACGGCCGCCTTTGCCACTGGTGACTCGTTTTGAGTTGCCGGTGATGGCCATGGTGCATTATCTTAGCCCTTCGGCTACGAACCCATGGCCTAGCGAAGATTTACTTTTCTACCGCAACAACATTAAGCCGCTTCGCATCACTCACCACACTACGTTGGTTGAGTTGAAGGGTAACCCCAGATTGATCCCTGGGGATATCAATGCTCAGATTCGGGCATTCCGCACAAACAATCCGCGCTTCCGCCCTGCTGTTGATGTCGAGGCAATGAAGCGTGATCCGAAGATCATTATCACGCACAACTACGGCTTGCTGTTGTCGCGTTATAAGTACCAGCGTAATCTGTTCACGTTCCATAATCGCTGGCACAACATCTTTGCAACGCTGTTCCATTCGATCGGTGAGAACGTTAAGACTGGTTACCATCAGTACATCGATCTGCAATTGCCGCAGCAACTGCCTGCTCGCTCTATTCTGGATAAATCTCTCGACGGTTGGACTACCCGCAACATGGGTATCTTCAATAGCTTCGAAATGATCTTCCTCCATCACCTTTGGGCATGGATGAGTGAGCGCCGCGAAAACAGCATGATGCACAAGTACATTCCAGATATGACTGGTGTGAAGCTTGTGTTGCGAGAAGGCGATCGTTTCACGGTCATCGACATGGCCTTGCTGGAAGAATGGCGCAAACCGTCTGCTGAAGAAAAGAAGCAGTATGAAGAACAGCGTGCCATCAATGGAGATGCTAATGTGTTGCCGCTTAAGAAGGGTATGTTCTCTCCTTCTGAGATGCAACGCATCTTCCTGCGCATGTTGATGGCAATTACCGAGTTGCGCAATAAGGATCTGCCTGAGTCGCTAGGTGATGAGCTGGTTGACCAGATTGCTAATCCTGTTCTTGACGATCAGGCTGCTACTGCCCTGTCGACGGATACGAATAGCGAAAGCGCTAGCGATGGCGAAGCTGGAGCTGACTCTTCTTCAACCACCACTGCCTCTGCAACTCAGGATGAAGAACTGACTGAGGAACAAGCCTATGCTGGGTATGACGAAGAAACTGACAAGATTAACTTGTTAGCAGAAATCGATAAGGATCTGGAAGCTCTAGAAATAGTTGGCTTAGGAGATGAGGATGCTCCTCCGCTGATTGACTCTGCAGATATCGATGAAAAGGAAGAAGAGCGGATTGATACTGGTGCATTCGCGCCTGTTGAAGTCGAGGCTAAAGTAAAACCCGCGGTGAAAGAAGTCAATTTCTTCCCAACGGATAACTCAGAGGCTTTCAAGACTCTTCTTGGACGAGCAGCAGAATCTGGTTCTGTAACTGCGGCAGAGTATCGCCGTCTACTTGAAACCAGTGAGCGCTTCAATGAGCTCGATGCTCCTCTCGATAATGCTGGTACGATGAAGGAGTTTATTAAGGTTACTCCTGATTTAATCAAGATTGAGGCATCGCCTGAGATTCCTGATCAGGATACGATCATTGATAAGTCCATGCTTAAGAGTTCTCTTTTGCACTGGAATGAGCGCTACTCTCGTGAAGTTATGCAACGAGATATCGCTGGTATGGTGTCGCAGCTTCAATCTGCCGGCGTGATGATTTCCAACTACGATGTCGAAGAAGTTGAAGATATCACTGGTTCTCATTACGAGTACACGATCCAGGTCAAGCCTATCGAAGGTGCCTCGTCGACTCTGTCGATGAAGATTCCGAAAGTTGATGATGAAGGCAACTTCAAAATCAATGGCGTGAATTACCGCATGCGGATGCAGCGTGGTGACATGCCAATCCGTAAGATCGCACCTGATGAAGTGGCTCTTACCAGCTACTACGGCAAAGTGTTTGTGGAACGTAGCCAGCGTCGGGTCAATGATTGGGGTAAGTGGATTCGCAATGCGATCATGTCGCATGGTTTGAATATTAGCGATACCACCGTCACCAACATGGTTCCTGGCTCTGGTTTCAACAATGAAGTTAAAGCACCGCGTGTTTTCAGTGCTATTGCCATGGGTTTCCGTGAATTTACACTGATGGTAGAAGGTAAGCCATTTGTTTGTAATTTCGACATGACGAAGATGGTAAGTCTTCGCATGAAGCCCGGTATGGTTGAAATGGGCGTTAATGCAGAAAGTGGCGCACAGCTGCTGTGCGGGTTTGATGAGAACCTGTATATCCTGGAAAAGGAAACTGCTTTACGTGAGGCGCCGAGTATCGAAGCCATTCTTGGTCTAGACGCTCGTAAGGCTCCTGTTGAGTTTGCGGAGCTGAAGGTGTTTGGTAAGATGATTCCCGTTGGGATTGTCTTAAGTTATCTGCTTGGTTTTGAAGCCGTTGTTCAAATGACCAATGCGCCGTCAATGCGTATTGTGCCGGTTGGTAAACGTGCTAGCCTGGTTGGTGATGAGTGGGCGATTAACTTCGACGATAAGTCCTACGTGTTTTCTCGTCGTGATCGTCTCGCTACCATGATCTTTGGCGGCTGGCGTGAATTCAGCGAAACTACCACGCGATTCCCGACTGAGGAATTTAACAAGAAGGATGTGTACTTCAATCTCTTCGAAGAGAAGAAGTTGGGTGTGCGCTACTTGCGTGAGTTGGATTTGCTGGAACAAATGTTCGTCGATCCGATTACTCGGGAACTCTTGGTTGAAATGGGTGAACCAGTTGTCTTTACGAAACTGCTGATTCGTAGTAGCGAAATGCTCTGCGATGACAAACATCCTGACAGTCAAGATACTCGTTACATGCGGATCAAGGGTTACGAGCGTTTTGCTGGCGCTGCCTATTCTGAGCTAGTTCGTTCTGTGCGTATTCACAATGGACGTCCTGGTAAGCATCGTTACGGTATTGAGTTGAACCCCTATGCTGTCTGGATTGGGATTCAGCAAGATCCGGCGAAGGATCAGGTTTCGGAAATCAACCCGATTCAGAACTTGAAGGAAAATGAAGCCGTAACCTATTCGGGAACCGGCGGACGTGGTTCTCGTTCCATGGTGAAGTCTACCCGTATCTACCACAAGAACGATATGGGTGTTATCTCTGAGTCGACGGTGGACTCGTCGGATGTGGCTATTAACGTATTCACATCTGCTAATCCGCAGTTTAACTCATTGCGTGGCACTTCCAAAGACTACAGTTTTGAGAAGGATGGTGCTGCTGCGTTACTATCTACTACGGCTCTGGTTTCTCCTGGCTCTACTAAGGATGACCCGAAACGTGTGAACTTTGCTGGTATCCAGAATCGACACGTTGTGGCGTGTGAGGGTTATCGGCAGGCCATGCTGCGCACCGGCTATGAGCAGGTCATCCCGCATCGCGTCGGTGACATGTTTGCAGTCACTGCCAAAAAGCCTGGTAAGGTAGTCTCGATAACGGAAGACGGCATTATCGTGGAGTTTGCTGATGGGGAGCGCAAGGGTGTTACTCTTGGGCGGCGTTACGGCAATGCGGCTGGCTTAACTATTCCGCACACCATCAAAACGGATATGGTGGTAGGACAAACCTTTGAAGTGGGTGAACCAATCGCCTACAACACTGGTTTCTTTGAGCGCGACATGCTCAACCCGAAACAGATCATCTGGAAATCGGCAACGCTTGCAAAGGTTGTGCTGATGGAATCTCCGGATACCTTGGAAGACTCGTCTGCGATTTCTCCTCGGCTGTCAGAAAAACTGATAACCGAGCAAATCAAGATCAAAGACATCGTGGTGAACTTCGATCAAGAAATTCACCGCATGGTCAAAGAAGGGACTGTCGTTGAGCCCGAAAGTATCTTATGCATTATTGAGGATGCAATTTCGGCTCGTAACCAGTTCCTGGACGAGGAGACGCTAGACACTCTGCGAGTGCTTGGCGCACAAACTCCACAGGCAAAGATCAAAGGTCGGGTAGAGCGAATCGAGGTTTACTATAACGGTGATCTCGAAGACATGAGCGCTTCTCTGCGTGCTCTTACCCAAGTATCTGACAAGAGGATTGCTGCGCGTAACGTAGCTGTTGGTCGCAGAGCCTACACTGGTTCTGTAACTGATGAGTTCCGTATTGGGACTGATCCCCTGCTGATGGATACTGCATGTATTCGTGTTTACATGAGTGCAAAGGTATCTGCGGGCGTCGGTGATAAGGGCGTGTTCGGTAATCAGTTGAAAACTGTTTTCGGGCGTGTCTTCAATGGTTCTGTGAAATCGGAATCTGGCGTTGAAATTGACGCTATCTTCGGCGCTAAGAGTTTGGCGGATCGTATCGTTACCTCGCCCTATCTCATCGGAACCACTACAACCCTGCTTATCGCTGCCGGTAAGCGTGTGGTCAAGGCTTACCGCGGTTCATAGCGGCATAAAAGGCTACGAGGGTTTACGCCCTCGTAGCCTCTTTATTGTGTCACGCTATACGTGGATTTTTCTTTTAAACATCTGTGGACCACCAGTCTCATGAAAAATAAGCAATCTGTCATGACTGCCGCCGTTCTGTCCAATGGGGCTGAACTTGCGGCACGGGTCATCGAAAAGCTCAACACTGACGCCATCTCCAAAACGCTGCAAGGCACGGAGCTGTCGCGTCAAACCACTTACAACACTGCTCAAGTGATCTTCCAACAGGAAATCGCTAAGAAGACCGGAGGCGCATCGTGCTGACTCTTCAAGCTGCTGAAAGCTCCTACCCCACCACGAAAGCTCTTGACGAGAAGGGTATCGCTCTTGTCGCGAAACCGAATTCTTTACTGGCTTCGCTGGTCGCTGCAACCTATATCAACTTTGATCCGGCGCAGCAAGATGGTGAATACCACCACGACCTTGGCGCAATGTGCGCCCTGACCGATCAAGCAAGCACCGCTAGCGGCTATTCCGAACATACGGCACGTATGGAAGAGACGGCTGACTGGGTTGCTGAAAAGCTGCAAAAGCATTTGTTCTATGCCCGCACGGTCGTTGCTCCGTTTGTCGATGCCTATGCTGGTCGTCTGGCTCATGCCGTGCAACTGATCGGCGGTAATCCTGACAACGGTATTGAAGTTGTTCTGCATACTCAGCCTGGTCCTCTGGCTGAGCCTTCGCTGATCAGCTCGATTCAACTGAACAAAGAAGCCGTCTTCACTCGTGAAGAACTGTGCTGTGGTATGCCTGAACTGGATGACAACCAAATTCGTTCGTTTATGCAAACCGGCGCAGCTTCGGTTGATGCCTCGATCGCCGAGTTCTTTGCCAAGAAGCCGGAAGGCTGGCTGGCAGCGCGCTGGAAAGAAATCTTCTGCCGTCCTGAAAATGAACAGGTGGTTCCGGCTGCAGGGCTGGACGCGTTCATCGGTGGTCGCGAAAACGTCGACACCGCACTGATGGTGTTCCTGGTTACTCGTCGTATCTGGAATTCGCCGCTCGATGGCGTGAACATGTCGTCGGCTGCTTATGAAGATACGATGATTCGTTATCGCACGCAATCTGGTCTGCGTCTGTGCAACGAGCTCGATCGTCTTGACCGTGATAGCCAGTCCGGTATCCTGATCATCAATACGGAAACTGTTCCGGGTGGTTCGTCGCGTGTTGTCGTTAACGCTTCGGTTTATCGCGACTTCCTGAAGAAGGGTGGTACGAACGAAGTTCTGCTCGGCAATCTCCTGCAGCCGCAGAAAGATGTTCGCATGGACGTTCTGCTTGAGAAGAAGGAACTTCTCGAAGCTACTTGGGCACGTCACTATTCGTATAACAAAGCGTTCTACGATCAGAAGCGTCTGCTCCAGATGCGCGAATCGGTTGCCGTCGAATGGGAATACCTGGCTCGCGAATACTCGGCTGAAGATTTTGCCGTGCATGAGCGTGCTTCGTCCCTCGCCATGATCCAGCGCGAAGCTTTCAAGCTCACGCCGAAGGATTTTGACGATGTCAATTCTCTGGCGCTGCGTCTTGCATGTGCTGCTCGCTTCTACAAGACTGACGCTATGCAGATTCTTGGCGGCATGCAGCGTGCTCGCGAAAACAATCCCGGCATCGAGGCCACCGAGGCTGCAAACATTTCGGTTACCGAATACGTTTGTCGCTGGATTGGCCAAGCCATGGAACCGGTCTCGGCTTCCCAGGTTCAGGTCTTTACCGCTAAAGACACGATGCTTGCATAAGTGAGGAAGCATGGACACTACAAAGTTGGTTCGCAACCCAAAGAGTGTCCTCGCTACTTTGCATGAGATGGCGGACGATAGTCTTGTAACTGAAAAAGGTTGTAAGATCTACGTCCCCTCTCGCTTTGCTGAGCGAGGTCTGGCTTTTCTAGGGGCAGAAACGTACATCATCGGTATTTGTGCGATCGTAGTTGAGGACCAGTATGGAATCATGATGGTTAACGCCATGATTCGTCTTGATCCTGCTGAAATCAATCGCGTGATGGTTGGGGAAGATGAATATCTTGAATTTGTCTTTTATCCCGGCAGCGTCGTTATTCCGAACCTGAAACTGGCTAAGACCGACACGCTCACGTACAAAATCTACGATGAGATAATTGCCAAGGCACGCGTGCCGTGGTATCTGAATTATTTCGATCTAGCAAAAATCTTTGATACTGCTCGTCTTCACGCTGGTGCCAATATCGGTGCTAACAAAGAAGTCACCGAGCTGTTGATTTCGATTAGTGCTAGAAATCCGAAGAATCGCGTGCAGTATTACCGCCAGGTCATTGAGTCGGAAAATGACGTTAACGTCAAACTACCATACTACGCATCCTTGAAAGATGTGTCGCTTTCGGCAACCAATGCCGTAAACAAGCTCGGTGGTGGTTACTTCCGCAATGGTACGGTCTCTGCTATCAACTCTCCTTCAGAACGTACTGAGCGTCTTGAAGAGATTCTTTTCAGTTAAGAAGAACGATATGCTCAACAACATCACTTTTACCTGTACCCGTCTTTTCGGTACGAACAAGGTAGGTGATTTGAAGAAAAATGAACGCGGCTATTACCTGATGGTCATTGGTGCTTTGAACATGTTCAATAGCGCTGGCATGTACTATCGGGCTGATGCTGCGAAACAATTCTTCGAAGAATCTAGCTCGTTCATGCGCCGAGTAAAGCGTGGTGCTCTGCGTGGCGAATACGGACATCCCAGGCGTGAAGCTGGAATGTCGATGCAGTCGTATTACGCTCGCCTTCTCTCTATCCATGAAGACAAAGTCTGCTGTCACTTTGCCTCTGTCTCTTTGGATTTTGAAAACTACAAGGATGAACAGGGTCGTCCTATCGTAGCTATTGTGGCAGAAGTTTGCCCCAATGGTCCGCTGGGTCACGTGCTTGAAAAGCAACTGAGTAATCCGCAAGAAAACGTGTGCTTCTCTATTCGGTCGTTTACCGATGACCGGATGGAACGTGGTGTTGTTAATCGCTACATCAAAACCATCGTTACTTTCGACTATGTCAATGAACCAGGCATGGCTGTGGCTGAGAAATACAATTCTCCTGCCCTCGAAGGTTTGGAAGACACGGTGTTTACTCGTGGTCAAGTTGAGGCTGGTGCTTCTCAGATTCTTGAGACGGCTGGAATTGGCAACGAGAGCGTACAACTTAGTGCGCATGAGTTAATGGCTTCCCTTGGTTGGGAAATGCCTCAGGCTTCTAAGAAAGCCTCAGGAGCCACTTACTCCTGGTAATCATGGGTTGATATCCCTGAGCCTATATAAAGCCTCTGGGACGCTTTAAACGGCGTCCTAGAGGTCTTTATGCTGTGGTTTCTTTACATCGTCGCAAGTTCTGTAGAACAACGTCCTAATAATAGCTTTCAAAGGGAGCTGGTAACTCAATGAGCAAAATAGTTAGACACAACCGCGCAGTATTTGAAGCGCGTGCTGAGCAGCGTATGGACCAGATGCTTAGAGAAGGTAATAAAGAGAAGTTGAAGAAACTTCTAGCATGTGGTGAGAGTTGCAAAACCTGTACGCATAAGCGTAATAAACAGCTCAGTCTTTTCTGCAAGTTGAAGAACAAAGTGATTCGAGAATACAACATCTGCGAGAAACACGATTTTCCCGCAACAGCACCAGCCATGGCTTAATAAAAAGAGAGGGAGCATCGGCTCCCTCTCTTTTATGCCGTTATTTGATTGAAACATATTTGAAACTTATATTACTTACTTGGATAATGCTGACGATAAGGCACGTTTTAACTGCGATTGTCTATTCAGCGAGTAACTCTAAATGTATCCGAATAACCATTTAGCGAAGGAGCTGAACCTCTGACCGCTTCTCATGGCAAGAGGAAAACCATGGACAATCTCAAATACGTTGGCAAGCGCCTGAGTTCTGGGCTACAAACGCTTTCTGGAAAGCCGGTCGATCACGAAGCATTTCGTGACTTTGAAGTTAGAACCTTCAAGGAACTGTTTCGAAATCAGGTCGGCGACGTTATTCGAAAGAGTAGCGGATTCTTCCATGACGGTATTTACAAAGACCTTCCACCACAATTTGACGCCTTTGAGCGTCTGCTGTCAGCCTTAGAGCAGAAAAAGCATAAGCGTCTGGAAGTCACTGGCGCTACGTGCAATCGGGAAGAGTTCCTGGCTCGCGTACAGGTCCTTATTCCGATTTCTGTACCTATCAATGAAATCCTGTCTGCTACGTCGATCGCACCGGATAGCGACAGTTACGCACTAGTCAGTTTCTACACTGGCCTGTGTAAGGAGTTTACTGGACTCACGAAAGAAAACGAACTTCTGGATAAAGCTCTGCGAGAGTTCGACTCTCCTGGTTTCCTGGCAGCCTGGAATAAGAAACAGACGGCCGATGGAAAACCGATCAGTCCGCCAGTCAAAGAGAGCGAGTTTGAAGACAAGGCTTTCGATCCCGACCATGTCATTCCCGATATCATCAGTCAGATGCGGCTTGAACGCCTATATAGCTACATCGTCGGTGATGGAAAGTATCTGACGCGGCGGTTTTATCGAATGCCTGAAGGATGCATTTTCCGCATTGAAATCGACGGTTATGTATCTGTTCCTGTCATTGACGGCGAATAAATACCGTAACCCTCGTATTTGATGCGTGATCAAACGCTTTCCCACTAACCAACCAACCATCCATGGCAATGACTCAAGACAATTCGTCAAAGACCAACGGAAATCCTTCGACAACCAAACCCAGCAAGCAAGACGCCGGGAGAGCAAAACACCGTACTCCGGCGGCCCCAGCCTCACCAGAGCATCTGCAGAAGCTTTTGAATAAGTTTGCGAAATAAGCAAACCCTTCAAGTAACAGTCTTGGTTTAGGACTGCCATCATCTAAACTACCACTACTTTCTTTCACCAATCGCAATAAGGAAACATCATCATGGCAAATACCGCCGCTGCTGCAAACGAAGAAATCACCTTCAAGCCCGAACTCCGTGAAATGGCAAACAAGTTCAAGGAAGCTGCCAAGGCTACCGCCGACGCCGCTACCGGGACGGTTACCCTGCCGGCTGATTTCGTCATGTCGCTGGCCCCCGAAGGCCTGACTGTCGAATCTCACGAGCGCGATCGCAAGTTCTTCGACCTGGTCAACAACGCCGCTACCCTGGCCGGCTCCGAACTCGCAGTCGAGCTGTTCAAGAAGAACAAGGATCTCCAGACCGTGTCGCTGCATGCACCGGTGTGGAAGAAGGACAGCTACGAAGGCACCTTCAAGCGTCAAGGTCAATCGCGCAACGTCAAGACCGGCGAAGTGTCCAACTACGTCGGCGCTGTCGGCGTCGGTCGCATCAACGTCGTGTCGACCCGCACCCAGACCGAATGGCAGGGCATCAAGGCCAACATGCGCGCGCTGGCCGAAGCTGCCGGCCTGTAAGTCTTTCAGTTCCTAATCAGAACTGTTTGAGATTGGTGCTGCAAAGCAGCGCCATAGGTGAGATGCACCGCCTTCTAAAGCCAGTAATGCGTAGACTGTACGCAGTCTATCCTGTAAAACCCTGATCGGACGAAAGTCGAACTAGGGTGCTGCCTAAGGAAAAGGCCGACTAAGGCCATGCATCAAAAAGGTAAGTGGTTCTACCTCTGGTCGAAAGACTGGAAAGGCCGACTAAGGTCAAGAACTCGTGGGGACTTCGGTCCCCACGTCACGAATTCTATCGTAGAGCGAGGACTCGAAAGAGTCCTCGTTTTCTATGTCGTTTTATTTTTTTGCTGGAGGGAGGTATGCCTAACTGGTGTGCGAATGAAATTCACTTCAGTCTCTCAGACCATAACCAGGGTGCTTGCGCCATGGAAGAAATCCTTGATTTCGTCAGGGAGAGCATTCCTAACTACGACAGGCGCATCCGGATTGCTGAGAAAGTGGAAAAAGTAAATTTTCCTAATCGCTCGCCCTGGGAATATGAAAAGATTCCTAGGAAACCGCTCGCTTTTGAAAGCCTCATTCCTTATCCGAAAGAATACAGGGAGCGAGATGAAGATGCTTTATTTCTTAGCGCAGAAGAATTCGCTAAGAAGTATGGACCAGATGCAGTCACTAAGAATGGCACTAACATCGACGCTTACAACAGCGGCGGCTATGAGTGGTGTATTCAGAACTGGGGCAGTAAGTGGACTGCACGGGATGTAGTGTGGGTTCCAGAGCACAAGACATTCTACTTCAATACGGCTTGGTCTCCCGTATTCAAGATCGTCTCAGCGATCCACAAGCAGTTTCCTCACGTCCACATCTACTTCGAGTACTACGAGCGCGGTACGGGAGTAGTTGGTGGGTGTGAGTATATTGCTGAGGAGTATGCGAAGTATGCAACCGAGTATATTCCGATGGGTAAGGATCACGAAATCGAAATGGCCATGAAGAAAAATGGAGAGGCGCCGGACTTTCCATGGGAGCCTGGTCAAGCTTATAACTTTTGGGAAGCCGATTATCAAGGCTACAAAGGCGGCTAACATAAGCAGGAGGGGCATTTGCCCCTCCTGCTCTTATGCTGTTATTTTTTTTTTTCACGTTTCAGTTATTTCAGGCCGCTCAGGCCATTCGACTAAGTCGTGCCAGCCACGAAGTTCGTGAGTACAATCATTCAAGAAGTTGATTCGACCGTTTTCTACGAAAGAATGGCATACGTACGGCAGGCTTTTTTGCTGTTTCTCATCCCAGTACGATGTCTGTACTAGAATAGAAGGAGAGAATGTAGGACTATCTGGATTGCCATTATAGCCCCACGCACCAGGACCACGAACGATTACTTGATGGCGATGCATCATCGTCATGTGAAGTTCATTGCCTGGAAAGAACTGCTTACATCCAGGGCAACAAAAAGCCAGATAGTCACGCTTCTTATCTGCATCAGTAGCATTACGAAGGAATTTAGAAATCTGTCCCATATAGCTTCCTTTCTATTATCGGCATAAAAGACAGGGGCCTTTCGACCCCTGTCTCTTAATCCAGACTGGATTAGCCCAACGCGATATTGGCGTTCGGCAGATCTTCCGTAACGGCCTTGTAGCCGAAAGCGGCGTCCTGCAGACGAGCCTCAACCAGAGTGCCTTCACCCAAGCCACCGTTGTTGGTGTCGTACTGGGTAAACGCCTTGCGGGCCATCGGGTTCGCACCCAGGATGTTGATGTTATTCAACAGCTGCTGGCAGTAGTAGTCAACACCCATGCCAACTTGCGTGATGGCGGAGAAGGTGATGTCGTACTGCAGAGCCTGGCCGGATTGAGTAAGGTCACGAGTACCTTCCACAGTAGCCAGACGCCCCGTCGGGAACATGTTCGTGCAAAGCCAGCTCTTCACCACTTTGGTGTGGGTCGGATCGGGTTCGATGAACGCGCAGGTCATCCCGTAGTAGTCAGCAAGCATCGCATTCGGACGCTGTCCAACTTCCTTCAGGGTCGAAACGTTAGCGACCTTGGAGTTCGCATCCATCATCAGGTTGGAAACCCAACCTTCGAGGAACGACTTGACCGGGAGGCCGTAAGCTTCTTGCCAGGTGAATTGCGGGTTGGAACGCTCACGCGTCACGTTGGTGAAGTCTTGATGCATTTCACCAGCGCCACCAACGGGAGCAGTGTCTTCCACAACGACTTCCATCGAAGCAGCCAGACCGCCGATTTTGACGGCGCGGAGTTCGATCAGGGAGCGAAGGGTTTCAATCCAGTGCTGCGGATTGGGAAGATCATTGAAGCCCAGCGGCGCTTCGATCAGCAGAGCAATCAGCGGACGGCTGATGTACGGTTGATTGGAAATGATCTGGTTGAGCTGCGGGGCATAACCCAATTGGCCGCCGTAGCGCAGATCCAGCATCGAATTTTGACGACCTTGGGCGTAGGCGATATCCTGACCCAAAATCGCTTCAGTAAGACGTGCCATATTGATTCTCTTTCATGATTGACGGTTAAAGTTACGCTCTAAGTTTCCCTAGAGCGTAACCCCCATGCCTTTAGGCGGTTTGTTCCAGATCGTCCAGACGATAAGCTTCCAGCTCGAACGTGTTGACAGTCTTCATGTTGGCCGCGTACAGTTTAATACGGGTCGACCAGCTGTAACCACGATCGATGTCGGCTTGCGTGAAGTACACTTCAGGAATGATCACGAAACGACCGTCGAAACGATCCTTCACGTCATCATTGATGAACTTCTCGACGTCTTTCTTCAGAACCGGGTTGGTCCGACGATCGGTGCCGGTGAAGTTCAACCACGAACGGTAACCGACCTTTTCCAGTTCCACGGCAGCCATCATCGTGAAGAAGCTGTTCAGGACCGAGGTGTCGTCATCGTAGCAGGTCTTCAGCGCGGGGAAGAAGACGGAGCGACGCTTGAACGACTGAACCCAAACCAGGCAGTTCTTCCAGTCAACGTTGCGAACCGAATCAGGCTTGAACGTAGCGTTAACGTTCTTGAAGCTGACGACTTCAGACAGCGGAGCGCTATCGAACGACAGACCAGCCTTCCAGCGACCGTCAGCAGCACCCATGTAGTCAGCTGCCTTCTTGGCCAGCTCCAGCGTCAGCGGGAGACGCTTCGGATACTTGCTATCGAGGAATTCACCCGAGTGACCGACAACCATACCACGGACCACGTGGGTGCCATGGATTTCCGATTCCGGGAAGAGTTGCAGACGGGTACGCAGTGCCACAGCGATCGACGACTCTTCCGACGGCGTGAGCGTTTCGCCCAGCGTGTCGTGCGTCGACAGAATCACCGCGGTGTCCTTACGGATCGAGATGAAGTTGATCAGATCGTACTTGGTTTGCAGCGGGAAGCCCGAGTCGATGATCACCGACTCGCAATGCACGACCTTGTTCATCAGTTCGCTGTTCGGGTTGCCGTACTCGACAACTTCAGCAGACACCAGCTCAGCCAGCACTTCTTCGTTCATCGTGCCATCAGAGCCGCCGCGAGCGTAGAACACCGAGTTTTCCGACATGCGGACGGTATCGGAACCAGTTGCATCCAGTTGGAATGCGGTGTACGGGACGTTCTTCGAAGACACGCCGCCGAACAGGTTGACGAGATACTTCTCACCATCAGTATCCATACCGTTGATATCGGAATACTGGTTCACGAACATGGCTTCAGCGTCGTACACGAGGCCGAGGACCTTGTCGATGGTCGAGTTGTATGCGAAGAGTTCGCCGAACGGACCACGGATCGGGGGCAGATTCGGATTGTCGATATCCTCGTACGAAGAAATGAACACGTCACCAACATACAGCTCTTTGTCGGTATTGCGATCGATCGCACCCGGCTTGAAACATACCTGCACCGACGTTTCATCGGAGGTGGTGCGAACGATTTTGCCCGTCGACAGTTCGTCAGCGCGTTTCAGGCAAGCCATCCGGAACGGATAGATCTTGCCCTCGGCCAGCAGGCGCTCATCAAGAGGCTGCATGCCAACCGCGGTTTGCGCCCACATGCGCAGACCAGAGTTATTACCATCGGCGCCGAAGTAGGGCACTTCGAGGTCGAAGAACGGATACAGCGTCGACTGCGAAACGCCGTCGGACATAGCGCCAGGAGCCTCAGTTGCCAGACCCATGTCGCCAGCGGGGATTTGCTTGACAATCCAGCGAGCCTTGTAACCGCGAGCGGTCAGGACACCGTCTTGCATCGGCAGACCGTCTTCATCTTTCTTGATGGAGCCGTCTTCATTGCGCAGATAGAGCGGAAGATCGGTCATCAGCATGTCAAGCGACACACGGATAGTC